>Ga0247803_1001476_pt1 | contig 12315 bp, 11 predicted proteins | sample UWRJL014104B1_FD_180928 | JGI IMG/M metagenome (GOLD analysis project Ga0247803, IMG submission 180928) | Plant litter microbial communities from Arlington Agricultural Research Station in Wisconsin, United States - UWRJ-L014-104B-1 | ecosystem: Environmental > Terrestrial > Plant litter >...
TCATTCTTGTTTATTTCGCTTCAGGTTTCACGTTTAATGTTCCTCCTGAAAGCGGCTGCAAAACTACAACTTCTTTTTAAACCCACAAGCTTTTTTGAAAAATTATTTTCTTCTTTATTTTAGCCCTGCTTTAAAGTGTTGTTGAGAACGTAGTTCCCCTGCTTTGTAAAAAAGCCGGAAGGTAAAGATATAATCTTTTTACCTCTCAAAACAAATCTTTTTAAAAGTTTTTTTCAACAATCGGCATTTTTTGTTTTTCAACTCAAATACTGGTTATCGGTTACTTTTAAATCTTCAGTTTGTATAAGAACATCGCCGTTAATGCGGGTGCAAAAGTACACCACATTTCCGCTTTTCCAAACTTTAAAACAGGTTTTTTTAGCATTTTTTCTTCAGCCTTCGCTAACTGTTTGACAGTAAATACTATGCCTTCAAAAGTTTTTCTACTTATTTTACTTCGCTTCCTTCACAAGGCTTTTATGTAAAAAAGCCGCCGTTCCGTTATGGGTTTTTACATGCAGCCAATCCTGATGCTGACCTAAGACCAACAGTACATCGCCGGGTGCGGCCTGGCCTACAACTGATGTTCCCGTTCCCGGGCCCTGCCTTAAGTTAGCCTGGCCTTTAGCCTTCAGTATGTTATCATTAAATGTATAAGTATAGTTGCCCTGTTGTAGCGGTGCAACCTTGTATACAAAAGGCAGCGGGTTTACTGCCCCGTGCTTATAAATACCAAAGTGCAAATGTGGCACTGTAGTTTTGGCGTTACCTGTATTGCCTACAAAACCTAACGTATCGCCGGTTTTAACCTGTGTACCCGCCTCTACATCAATACTGTCGAGGTGCGCAAAATATAAAGAGTTGCCAAACAAACCGTCGCGCAGCCATACCTGCTTCCCTCCCAGCCCGCGCTCGCCCGTATAACTTATGGTGCCACTTGTTACCGCCACGACGGGGGTACCGCGCTTCGCAAAAATATCAATACCCTCGTGGGCGCGTGCGCCACCGTCGCGTTCCATGCCCCAAAAACTGCCTATATCGGCATTTCCTTTCCCGGCAACTGGAAAGCCATATTGCGGGCGTTTAGTAAGGCTGATAAAAAATCCGGCATGTGCCTTAATTTCGGGCTGTAACATTACCTTATATCTGCCAGTATCGTTAACCACATATTCAATAGTATTTTCGCCATCATCATTTTGGGCAACCATTTTCCAGACAGAATCCCGCTGTTGCAGTACTTCGCTAAACACTTTTTCGGCACCTGAATCTTTTTGCACCGCCACTTCCAGCACCTCGCCTTCCTGCAATACTATATTATAAGTATACACAGCATTACCCTGCGGCTGAAAGAATCCCCTTTCGCCGTAAGGCAATTCCACTTCAAGGCTGTCGAGCTTGCTTAAGTTATAAGCCGCCTGCCAGGGTTTAAATAGCACTACACTATCTTTATATGTACGGGCGTATTGCTCACGGGCGGTGGGCCGTGTAATTATATCGGTTATGGGGTTCATACTATCGCAACCCTGGCACGCTACTATAAGGAGCGATACCACTACTGTATAAAATATATGTTTCTTTTTCACAAAGGCAACAATACTAATAGTATGCCACTATTTATTAAAAACACTTAGTAATATGATAAATAAGCATAATAAAGTGTTAACCTTTAGTCATTATTTGTATACCCCTATCATTATTTTTAACTTTAAGGTCTTACCACTTCCCCAAAGGAAAAAGATGTTGAAAGTTAATTGTAATATAAAAATAAGCTCCACGCGTTTCTTCGGAACCGTATGCGCTTCACTAATGTGTATGAATTGCAGCAATAAATTTATTGAGAAACAAACCGTATTTGACCTTCCTGTAGAAAAAACAATGGCCGACCTGCTTGCGGGTTTTGATACCGACGGCGATAAGCGCATTACCAAAGACGACGCGCCAAACAAGGATTATTATTTAACCAGCACACGTGGCGACACTGTAATAGTGCGCAACACCTACTACCTGAGCAACCTGCTGCAGGAACTTGCCATAGCCAATGACAGTGCCCAGGCAAGCCTGCTGATAACGCTGCGACAGATACAGGAGCCGCCTGCAGAGCGTATTTCGCGCCGCATACGCACCCAGTTTTGGGACGACCTTACCCGCACCGTAGATGAAAAAGGGCTGGACCGCATAGCGGGTGATGATAAAATGCATGATAACAGGCAGCGCGTATATGTACCCTACGATGACCCTATAGGCATTGCCTACTTTAACAGTCTTAAATTAAAACGGCCAAACCTGGACGTGGTGGTGCTGCCCCAGGATATTACGCCGGAATATGTGCAGTCTATAAATGATGAACCCGGCATACTTGCATTAAAAATAGACCGCAATAAAGGTGTTCCCTTTGTGGTGCCGGGCGGCAGGTTTAACGAAATGTATGGCTGGGACAGCTATTTTGAGAGTATTGGCCTGCTCCTCGATTATAAATTTGACCTGGCTAAAGGCATGGTAGATAACTTTTGCTACCAGGTGCAGCATTACGGAAAGATACTTAACGCTAACCGCTCATATTACCTTACCCGCACTCAGCCGCCATTTCTATCCTCGTTTATTCGTGAAGTTTACCAGGCCATGCCGTTTAAAGATAAGCACTGGCTGGAAGAGAGCCTGGTTATTTGCATTAAGGAATATAACACCGTGTGGATGGAAGGCAACCGCTTTACACCGGAAACAGGGCTTAACCGCTATTATGCCGATGGGATTGGGATTCCGCCGGAAACCGAACCCGGCCATTTTAATGAGATATTGCAGGAATATGCCGGTAAATACAACCTGGCATTGGCGGAATTTGAAGCGCAATACAAAAGCGGCGAAATAAAAATACCGGAACTTGACCGCTACTTTGTGCACGACCGAACCCTGCGCGAAAGCGGGCACGATACCACCTGGAGGCTTGATAATGTGGCCGCCGACCTGAACTGTGTAGACCTGAATGCCCTATTATATAAGTATGAAAAGGATTTTGAATTTTTATTAGGTACTTATTTTAAAGATGGGCTTACTGGACTTGACGGCACAACCTATACTGCGGTTTATTTTAAGCAAAAGGCAGACCAAAGAAAAGAATTTATGCACAGCTATATGTGGGATCAAAAGGCAAATTGTTACTTTGACTATAATGTAAGGACGGGGCAGCGTACCGATTTTATGTCTGCTACTAATTTCTTTCCGCTATGGGCAGGGTTGTGTACCAAAGATGAAGCGGCAAAAATGGTTACCCTTTTGATGACAGAATTAAAAGCTGAGGGCGGATTTTTAGCTTCATCGCAGCATAGCCTTAAAAAATATGCTACTAATGACGTACAGCGGCAGTGGGACTATCCTAACGGATGGGCACCCCACCAAATGATGCTATGGAAAGGCCTGCGGGATTATGGTTATGAGCAGGAAGCCAATGAAATGATTTACCGCTGGATGTTTATGATAACTAAAAACGCAGTGGATTATAACGGCACCATACCCGAAAAGTATGATGTGGTGCAGGCATCGCATAAGGTATATGCCGAATATGGCAATGTGGGTACTGATTTTGCCTACATAACCCGCTCCGGTTTTGGGTGGATGAACGCCAGCTACCAGTATGGCATGCACCTTTTACCGGAGGAACTCATAAAAAAACTCGACGCACTGGAGGAACCGGGGCTAGTATTTAAGAATTGAGATTTCAGATTTCAGATTGAACTTCACTCGTGTGTTTAGTCTATCCCAAGGAGAGGAAATAGCTTAACGAAATGTATAAATACATCTAAATCTTAAATAGATATTCGGTGAAGCTCCAATATAAAATCTGAAATCTAAAATCTTAAATGGCTACTGCGCCTCATACCGCTCCATTTCGCGGTCGTAAAATAAGTTGGCTGCATTGATAAGGCCTTCCATTTCGGCATCAAGCTCATTTTCATCCAAGTCTTCGGGCTCTTCCAGAAATTCTACCTCATCGTCTTTTAAGTTAATTATAAAGCGTGGGTAATCAAGGTGTACGATAAAGATATCTTCCGGGAAATCGGTATTATCGCCTAATATAAATTTTGGTAACTCCATGTCTAATTTGTTTCAGGTTTCAAGTTTAACGTTTCAAGTTGTGGTGCGCCTTCGCAAATCAATTTATTCGCGAGATAATTAAAGCGAAGGTACAAAAATATTGCGGCAACGGTAAGGCTTGCCAGTAATCCTATCCAAATTCCGGTTGCTTTTAACGGGGTATAGAGTCCCAAATAAAAAGAGAGCGGAAAACCAATAACCCAATAGGCTACAAATGTAATCAAGGTAGGTACTTTTACATCCTGAAGGCCGCGAAGCGCGCCCAGTACCACCACCTGCACCCCATCGCTTAACTGAAAAACCGCTGCCACCATAAGCAATTGCCCGGCAATAATAAGTACTTCGGCGTTATCCTGCACTTGCAATACGTTTTCAGCATTGATAAAATAATGCGGCAGCATATTATGCAGTACCAGGAATATAAGAGCGAAAACCGTCTCAACAATTATAGCCATTAAAAACACTGAACGTGCCACAGTGCGCAGCTTTATAAAATTTTGCTGGCCCTTCTGGTTGCCCACCCGTACCATAGCCGCCACACTAAGCCCCATGGCAAACATAAACGTCATGCTGGCAAGGCTAAGCGCTATCTGGTTGGCCGCCTGGCTTGTAGTGCCTAAAAAACCCGACAGCCATATCGCGGCGGTAAAAAGGGCGACTTCAAACAGCATCTGCATACTGCTGGGGAAACCAAGGCTGATAATCTTTTTTATCATTGTGCCTTTAATTTCGCTAAAGCTAAAGCCTTTAAAGTACTGCCCCAGCTTTTTATGGTTTACTATGGCAATGTGCATAAAGATTAGCATGGCCACCCGCGATATTACTGTACCGTAAGCCGCGCCCATCATTCCAAGTTTTGGAAAAAACCACACACCATATATAAGGGCGTAGTTAATGGGTATGTGTATAACGTTGCTAAACACTACTGCATACATAGCATATTTGGTAAGCGACATACCATCGGTAAACTGCTTATATGCCTGAAAGATAACCATGGGTACAAGCGATATGGCCACCCAAGTAATAAATGGCGATGCCAGCGCTATTACTTCTCCGGGCTGTTTCATGAGGTGCATTAAAGGTTTGCCAAATTCTACCAATCCGAATAAAAACAAGCCAAGTAGAATACATAAAAACAAACCGTTATGAAAGACCGAGCGCACCGTTGTATCGTCTTTAGCGCCGTGGCCCTGTGCTACAATGGGAGTAATTGCGGTGCTAAAGCCTATGCCCGCGCTCATGGCTATAAACACAAAGCTATTAGCCAGCGACACTGCCGCGAGCTGCACACTGCCCAGGTGGCCTACCATAATATTATCTACCAGGCCCATAATGTTATGCCCCAGCATGCCCAGGATAACCGGGTATGCCAGCGTGAAGTTAGTCCTGAACTCCTTTGTATATTGTGTTAAAGCCACGTTAATAAAATTATGGCGCAAAGGTAGCAGTTTTGCATGTAAAATAATTTATATGCACGCCTAATTAATTGCAAATCAATACCTGATGTAAGTTAAGTCTTAATTTTATTATTTCTTTTGTATTAAATTAACAATATATTGTATAATTATGTAATGCGTAACTGTAATTTTGATCCACTAACGATAACAAAATAACCATGAACACGAAATTGAATTTTAAGGGATTGTTGCTTGCGGGCATCATTATGATGGGTGTAACAGCCTTTGCACAAGACATTACAGGAACAGGCAACCCCGACCTTGACGAAAACTATACGCAGGGGTTCCGCCTTGGGTTTGGTGTAAACGGTAGCCTTGCAACCGGCGATTATTTTGACTGGGGCCTGGGTGCTGACGTAAGGCTGCAATATGACCTGAGCCAAAAGACTTCGCTTACGCTAACTACAGGTTTTACTAATTTGTTTGCTAAAGACGAAATAAAAGACCTGGGCTACATACCCGCTAAACTAGGCTTTAAAGCCTTTGTATGGGAAGACCGCCTGTATGTGCTGGGCGAAGCAGGTGCTGCATTTGCAGTAACTAATGATTATAACGAAACCTCGTTTTTATGGGCACCGGGCATAGGGTATGCCGCTGACCCAATTGACATTAGCATCCGCTATGAGGGTACCAATGATTTTCATACTGACCAGATAGCGCTGCGCATAGCCTACGGGTTTAAATTATAAATACGTATATAACCTAAGTACAAAATTGCCCTGATTAAACCTGCAATACAACATTGCAGGTTTTTTTATACCTTTATATATACATGGTTACAATGAAACTTTTTATAATAGACTGGTATGCCGAAGGCGCATCTGCCCTGCTTGCGCACTGCACTGCTTCGGAGCATAACGTTATAGGTTATGAATTAAACGATGGCGGCAAGGCCTATAGCAAAACCGCGCTTGACAAGCCCGATGCCATAATAATAAACTATGCTGCTAAGCCGCTGCATGGGCGACTTACCGCAGAGAGCATCCGCAAACGCAAAGGTACTTCAACTATTCCTATATATTTTATTGACGGTGATGAAGAGGATAACGAGAAAGCAGCTAATTTAGGGCTTTGCCTGAGTATGGGGGAGTTGAATGATTTGCTGGGGAATTGATTTCAGATTGTAGATTTCAGATTGAGCTTCACTCGGAAGCTAAACACACCTCAACCCCTCCCAAAGAGGGGAGCAGCTTCACTCGAACGGAAACAGCGCCCATACAGTCATCGTATATCCGACTTCAGACTTCCCATCTACCGACACTATCCTTCGCTTTCCAATTTCTTTTTATACACATTTATATTTTCTAAAACCTCCTCGTTAACTTCCGGCTCGTGGAAATTATATTTTTCGAGTTCGTTCAAAATGGCTTTGGCTACCAGCAGGCGCGCCATTCGTTTATCATCGGCGGGTATAGCATACCAGGGTGCGTGAGGTTTGCTGGTGTTGCTTATGGCTTCTTCATAATATTTTTGATATTCATCCCAAAGTGCGCGCTCATCAAGGTCGGCCGGGCTAAATTTCCAGTTGTGGCTGGGGAGTTCCAGCCTTCTAAGCAGGCGCTTCCGCTGCTCATCCCTGCTGATATTAAGAAAGAACTTTATCACAATAGTGCCGTTTAGCGTTATATGCTCTTCAAAATTATTAATCTGGTCAAACCGCTGGTGCCATATATCGGCAGGTATATCCTTAACATCCTCTATACCGGGCAGGTTTTCGTTTAGTAAATATTCAGGGTGCACACGGGTAACGAGTACATTTTCATAATGCGATCGGTTAAACACCCCAAACTTTCCCCTTTCAGGCAATGCGATATAATGCCGCCACAAGTAATCGTGTTTTAGTTCACGCTCAGAGGGCTTTTTAAAACTGTAAACTACCACGCCACGCGCATTAAAGTTTTTAAATACCTGCTTTATAAGGCTATCCTTTCCGCTGGTGTCCATGCCCTGCAGTACTATCAGTACGTTATAGCGGTTATTGGCATACATCTTTTCCTGTAGTTCAGCAAGTTTTTTGCTCACATCACGCAGTGCCTCTTTCTTTTTATCGCCTGATGCTTTTATATTGAGGTTAGTGGAGAATTTTTCTATAATAAATGGCGGGGTAACCTTAAAATCTTTTGGGTTGATGTCCTTCATTAGTAAATTGCGTTATCTTTAGCTAATAAATGTAAGAAATATAACAACGCCGCAATTGCGACAAAACATAAGATTATGCAAAAGTTTACGCTGGAACTGCTGTTCCGCATAATAGGCATCGGGTCGGCATCCGGGCTCATTTACCATGAAAATGCGTTGTACCTGGTAGCTGACAACAGCCATTTGGTTTATAACTATAATATGGAAACAAAGGCACTTGATAAAACCAGCCTGGTAAATAAAGATTACGCCGGCGCGCTGGAAAATGTGCCCAAGCCCGATAAGCCCGACTATGAAGCCATAGCCATTAAAGACGACAGCCTGTATGCATTTGGGTCGGGCTCTGAACAAAACCGTAACCTCATAGGCCATATGAATATTACCACCAAAGAAGTATACCCACACATTGACGCGGCCGACCTGTACCTTGCCATGCAGTCGTTTGGCGAAATAAGCCCAGAAGACTTTAATATAGAGGGCGCGGTAAACGACGGCGACACCTGGTACCTGCTGAACCGCGGCAACGGGCCTAAAAAAGTAAACGGCATCTTTACGCTAAACGGCACCATAAACACTACCTTCTTCCAGATTATATACAACCCCATAAAGCTGCCTAAAATAAACGGCGTGCAGGCCACTTTTACCGATGCCACCATCGCTAACGGTAAGTTCTACTTTATAGCGGCAGCTGAAAATACTACTTCTACCTACTTAGATGGCGATGTGGCCGGTACGCTTTTAGGACGCATCAACCTGGACAAGATGAAGGTGGAGAAAACGGTAGTAATTTCTGAGAAGAATAAATTTGAGGGGATTACATTATATAAAGACACCGGTAAAACACTGCAATTTTTACTGTGTGAAGATACCGACAACGACGCGACGGAAACGGAAGTGTATAAGCTGACGGTTAAGAAGTGATTTTTAATAAATTTCGCCCTCGTTAACTATTTACTGTTAAAAATAAAAATCTGTAGTATTTTATATTGTTATTGTTCTTAAATATGACGCAGATAATTGATATATGAAATTCTTTCAAGTTTACAGATTTAATACTTATCCTATCTTATTAAAACATTATTTTAGCATTCTTTAAGGATTAAAAACCTCCAATCTAAAAACCTATCCGAACAATGTCAGAAGAACAAAAAAAAATACTTGAGCAACAGCTTTGGAATATTGCTAATACCTTAAGGGGCAAGATGAATGCTGATGAATTCAGGGACTATATTTTAGGCTTTATTTTTTATAAGTATTTGGCGGAGAAGATAGAAATCTACGCCAATTCCATTTTAAGACAGGATAATATTCAGTTCCGAGACATAAAAGAGAATACTGCTGAAGGACTGGAATATATTAATGCCATTCGCGAAGATTCTCTTGAAACATTAGGATACTTCTTAAAACCTTCTGAACTCTTTGGCGAAATTGCTAAGCGAGGAAGTAGTGATACTAATACCTTCATTCTTGAGGATTTACAAAAAATTCTTATTAATATACAATTGAGTACCATGGGTACTCAGAGTGAAGAGGATTTTGACAACCTCTTCGAGGATATGGATTTGAACAGTACTAAGCTGGGCAAAACTGCGGAAGCAAGAAATGCCATTATTGTAAAAGTACTTGTACACTTAGATGAAATTGATTTTAAACTTGAACATACTGAACTCGACGTATTAGGTGATGCATACGAATACCTGATAGGCCAGTTTGCAAGCGGTGCCGGCAAAAAGGCTGGCGAATTTTATACTCCACAGGAGGTCTCAAAGATATTGGCTAAAATAGTTACGACGGGTAAAAATAGGCTTAGGTCTGTCTATGACCCTACATGCGGCTCTGGTTCTCTGCTATTGCGCGTTGCGCGTGAAGTAAAAGATGTTACCAATTTTTACGGGCAGGAAATGAACCGTACTACTTATAACCTTGCCAGGATGAACATGATATTGCATGGCGTACATTATTTGAAATTTGACATTAAGCAGGAAGATACACTTGAACATCCGCAGCACTTAAACGATGCGCCTTTCGAGGCTATTGTGGCAAATCCGCCATTTTCGGCTAACTGGAGTGCCAATCCTTTATTTTTAAGCGATGACCGATTTAGTCAATATGGAAAATTAGCACCGGCGGGTAAAGCTGACTTTGCATTCGTTCAGCACATGATATACCATCTTGCAGAAAACGGTACTATGGCTATTGTTTTGCCACATGGGGTGCTGTTTCGGGGTGCCGCTGAATTACACATTCGTAAATACCTAATCGAACAAAAAAATTACTTAGATGCAGTAATTGGCCTTCCCGCAAATATATTTTATGGTACCAGCATACCTACCTGTATTTTGGTGTTCAAAAAATGTAGGGAAACACCTGATGATATCTTATTCATTGATGCCAGTAAGGAATTTGACAAGGTTAAAAACCAAAACATGCTACGCGAAGCGCACATTACTAAAATTGTAGATACCTACCGCAACAGGACACCTATAGAAAAATACAGCCATCTTGCAACGTTGAAAGAAGTGGCCGACAATGATTACAATCTAAACATTCCGCGCTATGTAGACACTTTTGAGGAGGAAGAGGAAATTGACATACAGGCGGTAATGCGCGAGATTAAAGAACTTGAAGCTAAAAGAGCCGACCTTGACAAAGAAATTGAAGTGTATTTTAAAGAACTTGGACTTGTTTTTTAATTTCTTAAATCCTTAATGTTTATTATAACAAAATTTGAATAGTCGAGATGGCAAAAGAAAGTAAAAGTACGGGTAAGGTTCCTAATATGAGATTTCCTGGCTTTGAGAGGGAATGGGAAATTAATAAGTTGAGGGAATTATTTACAATTGGAAGTGGTCGTGATTATAAGCATTTATCAAATGGTGATGTGCCCGTATTTGGAACAGGGGGTTTGATGACCTACGTCGATAAATATCTATATGATGGAGAAAGTGTCTGTATAAGATAGGATCTTAATCTTAAAAGACGAAGCACCGAGTAGAGCTCAAAGGGTTTTAGTAAAAAATGATGTTTTGTTTTAAATGGTTAGACCGTATCAAAAGAATAATCTTTTTTTTGATAAAGAAGGAGAATATGTTGCATCAACTGGATATGCACAAATCAGGAGTAGACAAAGTTCCCAATTCATTTACCAATATTTACATAATCAAAGATTCGTTGATAAAGTTATAGAAAGATGTACAGGAACAAGCTATCCAGCAATAAGTTCCACTGATTTAGGAAATATTGCAATAGATTATCCAACTCTTGCCGAACAAACTAAGATTGCTGATTTCCTCTCAAAAATTGACACTAAAGTTCATTTGGAAAATCAGATTTTAGAACTGTTAAATAAACAAAAAAAATACTTGTTAGCTAATCTGCTTATATAAATAAATTATGTAGAAGATACTTTTTCTGCTCTTCTAATTTTTGCAGAAATCGTGTTTCAATATCAATCTTAGAATCTATGGATGAAAGAAAATTAGTGATTTCGATCTGTTCTTCAATACAAGGAACCATGAGAGAAATGTTGGACAATCTAACCGCTGAAATACTCAAAACTTTTGACCCTTGTGATTCCTTTTGAATTTGGGTTCTTATTCTATCCGATTTGAATAAATATCCACAAAAGCCAATTGAAAAAGTTTTAGTAATCGGTCGAGCCAAAATTGTATGTAGCCCTGCTAATAATTTTTGATTATTTAAATTAACTATCTCAATACTTTTCCCTACATCAATCAAATCCTCCGAAGCGTCCGCAAATATCATATCACCAATCTCACAATAATTTTCTGCATTTATCTTACTAATGTTTAAATCAGCATTAATATATGGGACTTCTTCTTTTTCTATATCAAAAAGAGTTTGAAATCTTGTGTGAATATCACCATAGTGAATATTTTTTACTTTCCCATTTTTATAATTCAGTTGTTCTCTAGAAAATGAATTAGTAATTTTAAAGGAAAATAATTCCTTTATCTTTTTTTCATCCCAATCTGGAAATTTATTATTATACCCTCCATCAAAACTAAATTGTTGATTAAATATTTTTTTAATCAGTATTTTCTTTGACAATTTTAAACCCTCAATTATTTTGTTTTGGGTTTGGATACGCTCATCTAATAAAGTTATGAATGAAGCAATTTTCAGTTGCTCTGTTAAAGATGGAATAAAAATTTTTAAATTTTTGACAATATCAGCTGAAAGATTACCTTGTCCCCCTTGCAAATACGTTTTGACTATATTTTCTTTTTGCAGTCTTAAATAGCTTGCTAAAAAATAATGATCATTTTTCGATTTTATACATAGTACTGCTTGATTTATAGCTCCATTAATTTTACTAATTCCGACTTCTCCACTTGTAGCACCATATAAAGCATAAAGTATATCACCTATAGCAACCATTTTAGCAGAAGAATTAGACAGTGCTTTTTTAGTAATATATTGTTCTGTCTTATGTGCGTTGATCTCTCCTGAACGTATAAATGGAATATCTCCATTAAAATATTCTTTCTTGGATGTTAAAGGTGTACCGCCAGAATAGAACTGAGCATCATCTGATAATTTTTTAACCCTCCACTCCCCTTCAAACCCAGGAAATCTCAACTTCGGTACTTTATTAGGAACCTTACCC
>Ga0247803_1001477_pt1 | contig 12315 bp, 10 predicted proteins | sample UWRJL014104B1_FD_180928 | JGI IMG/M metagenome (GOLD analysis project Ga0247803, IMG submission 180928) | Plant litter microbial communities from Arlington Agricultural Research Station in Wisconsin, United States - UWRJ-L014-104B-1 | ecosystem: Environmental > Terrestrial > Plant litter >...
CGGGCGTGAGCCTGCATTGGCGGCTGCAACTGTGGGACTGGCAAGCCGACCTGCACGCCGAGTTGGGGCAGGGCATGGAATTGCGTTTGACTACCCGGCATCAGGACAGCGAACCCTGCCAGTTCAGCCAGGCGCTGCACGCTTACTGGCGGATCAGCGATGTGCAGGAAGTCGCGCTGGAAGGCCTGGATGGCGCGCAGGGCTACGATCAGCTCAGCCGACAGGCATGTCAGCAAGAAGGCGATTTGCGCGTGGCGGGCGGCTGTCAGCGGGTGTTCGATCATACCGGTCCGTTGCAGTTACAGGATCAAGCCTGGCAACGGCGCTTGGGTATCGATACGGGCGACAGCGCCAACACGGTGATCTGGCATCCCGGCAATCGGCCGTTGATGGGCGTGGCGGGCAGCGAAGCGGGCGGATTTGTTTGCGTCGAGGCCGCGTCAGGCGGCAGCGAAAGCCTGAGCCTGGCGCCAGGCGAGCGCGCCGAGTTGAGTTTGCAGGCTTATCTGGTGCATTGACGGTGCGCAAAACCTGTAGGACCGGCTTCAGCGGGGAGAGAATTGACGCCCTCGCGACTAAAGTCGCTCCTACGGCTCCTACGGCCGCTAACCCTGATCCTCAACCGGATAGCGGCTGTCGTTCAGGCTTTCCTTGATCTTGCGCAGGTGCGGCTGGAAGTCGACGCCTCGGCGCAGGGTCATGCCGGTGGCGAGCACGTCGAGCACGGTCAACTGGATGATCCGTGAGGTCATCGGCATATAGATGTCGGTGTCTTCCGGCAGCGGAATGTTCAGGCTGACGGTGCTGGCCTTGGCCAAGGGCGAGCCCGCCGCCGTCAGGCCCAGCACCGAAGCGCCGTTGGCGCGGGCAATGCGCGCCACTTCGACCAGTTCCCGGGTGCGGCCGGTGTAGGAAATGATCACGAACAGTTCCCCGGTGTGCGCCACTGAGGCAATCATGCGCTGCATCAACACATCCGCGTGGGCGGTGACCGCCAGGTTGAAGCGAAAGAACTTGTGCTGCGCGTCCAGCGCGACCGGCGCCGACGCCCCGAGGCCGAAGAAGTGAATCTGCCGGGCCTGAATCAGCATGTCCACGGACTTGCTGATCAGCGCGGGGTCCAGTTGCTGGCAGGCGCTGTCCAGCGAGGCGATGGCGCTGCCGAAGATCTTCTGGGTATAGGCCTCGGTATCGTCATCCGCCTCGACCGCGCGGCTCACGTACGCGGCACCGCTGGCCAGGCTTTGCGCCAGCTGCAACTTGAGTTCCGGATAGCCACTGACGCTGAATGAGCGGCAAAAGCGATTGACCGTCGGCTCGCTGACGTTGGCGGCCTGGGCCAGCGCCGCAATGCTGAAACGGGTCGCTTGCTGCGGATTGAGCAGAATCGCTTCGGCGACTTTGCGCTCAGCCTTGTTCAGCTCTTCGAGTCGGCTCTGGATCATCTCCAGAAGATTTCTTGTGCGGTCCATTCAAAGTCCTTGTCGCGGCTGTTTTGCTCAGGTTTTTGCTTGAGCTATCACGAGGCCCTTTAGCCTGTAGCAAAGGTGGCCTATCGTACTGAGGGCCTGTGTTGATCACCACTGGAATATGGTTTTAGACGGAATGTTGTGGTTATTACTACATTTGGCCTTGAGTAACGCCTTTAAAAAAGGTATTTGTAGCCTAACTTGATAAAAGAACCAACATTATGCTCTCGATTACGGTTGAACCGTGCACTTTCGCCTTGTTTGGCGCCTTGGGCGACCTGGCAGTGCGCAAGCTGTTCCCGGCCCTTTATCAACTCGACCGCGCTGGATTGCTGCATGCCGATACGCGAATCCTCGCGTTGGCGCGCGAACCGGGCGACGAACAGCAGCATTTGGCATACATCGATAAATCCCTGCGCCGCTTTGTTCCGGAGGCTGAACTTGAGCCTGAGAACGTGGAGCGTTTTCAGGCTCGCCTGAGTTACCTGCACGTGGATTTCCTCAAGGCCGAGGATTACGTGGCGCTGGCCGAGCGTGTGGGTGATGCGCAGGTCCTGATCGCCTACTTCGCCACGCCGGCGTCAGTGTACGGCGCGATCTGCGAAAACCTCGCCTCGGTCAACCTGACCGAGCGCACCCGCGCGGTGCTGGAAAAGCCTATTGGTCATGACCTGGCGTCCTCGCGGCGGGTCAACGATGCGGTGGCGCAGTTCCTGCCGGAAACCCGCGTCTATCGCATCGACCATTACCTGGGCAAGGACACCGTCCAGAACCTGATCGCCCTGCGTTTCGCCAACAGCCTGTTCGAAACCCAGTGGAACCAGAATCACATTTCCCACGTGGAAATCACTGTCGCGGAAAAGGTCGGTATCGAAGGCCGTTGGGGCTATTTCGATCAGGCCGGGCAACTGCGCGACATGATCCAGAACCACTTGCTGCAGTTGCTGTGCCTGATTGCCATGGACCCGCCCAGCGACCTGTCCGCTGACAGTATCCGTGACGAGAAGGTCAAAGTGCTCAAGGCGCTGGCACCGTTCACGCCGGAACGTCTGGCCACTCAAGTTGTGCGCGGCCAATACATCGCCGGTTACAGCGAAGGCAAGCCAGTGCCCGGTTATCTGGAGGAAGAAAACTCCAATACCCAGAGCGATACGGAAACCTTTGTGGCCCTGCGTGCCGACATTCGCAACTGGCGCTGGTCCGGCGTGCCGTTCTACCTGCGTACCGGCAAGCGCATGCCGGCCAAGCTGTCGCAGATCGTGATCCACTTCAAAGAGCCGCCGCACTACATCTTCGCCCCCGAGCAGCGCATGCAGATCAGCAATCGCCTGATCATTCGTTTGCAGCCGGATGAAGGCATTTCCTTGCAAGTGATGACCAAGGACCAAGGCCTGGATAAAGGCATGCAGTTGCGCAGCGGCCCACTGCAACTGAATTTTTCCGACACCTACCGCAGCGCGCGCGTCCCCGATGCGTATGAGCGGTTGTTGCTGGAAGTAATGCGCGGCAATCAGAACCTGTTTGTTCGCAAAGATGAAATTGAGTACGCATGGCAATGGTGCGATCAGCTGATCGCCGGCTGGAAAAAGGCAGGCGATGCGCCCAAGCCTTACGCCGCCGGATCGTGGGGCCCGATGAGCTCCATTGCATTGATTACTCGTGACGGGAGATCGTGGTATGGCGATATGTGACCTTGAACTGCCAGCGGGCTTAGTCGCTCGCGAGTTCGATAATCCTGCGCTGCTGGCCAGTGAGCTGGCAGCTAACGTGGCTGAGCAACTGAAAACGGCCATCGCCAGCAATGGCGTCGCGACCCTGGTGGTTTCCGGTGGTCGCAGCCCGGTGGCTTTTTTCCAGAGCCTGGCCGAGCAGCCGCTGGACTGGTCCAGAGTCGTGGTCAGCCTGGCTGACGAGCGCTGGGTGCCGGTCGAGCATGCCGACAGCAACGCCGGCCTGTTGCAGCGCTATCTGCTGCAAGGCCCGGCGGCCAAGGCGAAGTTCCTCGGTTTGTACAGCGTCGCCCAAAGCCTTGAAGAAGCGGCTGATGCTGCCGATCAGGCCCTGGCCGAGTTGCCGCCCATCGACGTACTGATTCTGGGTATGGGTGATGACGGGCACACCGCGTCGTTGTTTCCCAAGAGCCCGAACCTGAGTGAAGCCTTGCGGCTGGATGGCGAACGTCGTTGCTTGCCGATGCTGGCGCCGACCGTGCCGCATCAGCGCCTGACCATGACTCGCCGTCTGCTGGCTTCGGCGCGTTTGCCGATCCTGTCGGTTTCCGGCCAGGCCAAACTCGACACCCTGCGCGCGGCCCTGGCCGGTGATGACCTCGCCGAAATGCCGGTTCGCGCCTTCCTTGACTCTTCCCTTGAGATTTACTGGTGCCCATAAGCAAAGGATCCGCCGCCATGAAAACAGTCGAAAACAATCAGCCGCTCAACAGCATGGCGAACAAGATTTCCCAGATCGATGAACTCTGCGCCAAGGCAAAGATTTTGCCGGTGATCACCATTCTGCGTGATCAGGATGTCCTGCCGTTGGCGGACGCGCTGGCAGCGGGCGGCATGACAGCGCTGGAAGTTACCCTGCGTTCGGCCTTTGGCCTGAGCGCCATTCGTATCCTGCGCGAACAGCGTCCCGAGCTGTGTGTCGGCGCCGGTACGATCCTGGACCGCAACATGCTGGCGGACGCCGAAGCGGCCGGTTCGCAATTCATCGTCACGCCAGGCAGTACGCAAGATTTGCTGGAAGCGGCCCTCGACAGCCCGCTGCCCTTGTTGCCCGGCATCAGCAGCGCCTCGGAAATCATGATCGGCTACGCCATGGGTTATCGTCGTTTCAAATTGTTCCCGGCGGAAATCAGCGGCGGCGTCGCAGCCATCAAAGCCCTTGGCGGTCCGTTCACGGAAGTGCGCTTTTGCCCAACCGGCGGCGTCAACGCGGACAACCTCAAGAGCTACATGGCGCAACCCAACGTCATGTGCGTTGGCGGTACGTGGATGATTGACAACGCGTGGGTCAAGAATGGCGACTGGAACCGCATCCAGGAAGCAACGGCGCAGGCGATGGCGTTGTTTGACTAAGTCGTGAACGTCCGACTGTAGGACCGGCTTCAGCCGGGAGCAGGGTGCTCTGGAGCATATCTGTTTGAAGCACCGACCTCCTCCCGGCTGAAGCCGGTCCTACGGGTGCTTGCGTCAAATCGGTTAATCGTTTGTTGTTGGCTTTACGGTGCGCCCTGGTCCGGCGCACCGTTTTTTTCACGCCAGTATGCGCAACGCGTCAGTCAGCAGCTGCATATGCGCAGCAGGGCTGCTGAACCCCGGCGTGATGCGAATGCAGGGTCCGCAGACCGATCCTTCCCGCGCTACGCTGAACAGGTTGTGCTCGTCGAGCAAACGCTGCGCCATGCGCTCTTGATCTGCATGTCGGGTAAAGCGCAAAGACGTGATCCCGCAATACAGCCGCGGATCGTCCGGCGTCAGTATTTCCACGCCTTCCAGTTCCCGAGCCGGCTTGACCCAAAGGTCGCGCAGGTAGCTCAGCCGTGCGCCTTTGGCGAGCGAGCCACCCATCGCCCGATGCTCCTCGAAAACCTTGGGTAACGTCATCCACGCCGGAATATTCGGCGTGCCATAAGGCACCAGCCCAAGGATGTTGTCTTTGCCGTAACGGGTATCGCCCATGTCCGCATCAATCGATCCCAGCCGCTCCTGCGCGACATAGATAAAGCCCAGGCTCAGTGGCGCGCCCATCCATTTCTGCAAGTTGTAACCGGCAAACGCGACGCCCAGGTCATCGAGCCGGAAATCCAGTTGGCCCAAGGCATGGGCGCCATCGAGAATCACGTCGATATCGCAAGCCTTGGCCAGCGCGGCAATCGCCTGCACTGGCATTACCAGGCCGGTGCGATGAGTCACATGAGTGAGCGCCATCAGTTTGAGGCGCGGGTAGCGCTCGAAGGCGGTCTGGTAGCTGTTGAGCAGGGATTCGTAGCTGGCCGGATGGACATGATTGATTTCAATGACCTCGACGCCACGGTTCCTGGCCAGCCAGCGCATCGCCGTTTGCACGCTGATATAGTCGAGATCGCTGATCAGCACCTGATCGCCCGGCTGCAACTGGTTGTAGTTGCGAATCAGCGATTGCAGGGATTCGGTGGCGCAGCGGGTGATGGCGATTTCCTCCGGCCGCACCTGCACCAGATCCGCCAACTGGCCGTGAATGATCTGGCTGTCGATTTCGTCGAACCGGCGACGCACGTACACCGAGTTGCTGCGGTTCACGTAATCGATGTTGCGCCGATAATCTTCCAGCACCTCGCGGGTCATGCGCCCGAAATAGCCGTATTCCAGATTGATCGGGCCGGGCTCGACGTCATAGCGCCCAGCGATGTCGGCCCAGAAAGCCTCATCGCGCGCCTGTTGCAGTACCGCAGGGTTTACCGGTGCATGGTCCATTGCCGTCTCGCTTGTGGTCAGCCTTCTTTGAATTGACGCGGTCGCGTGCGCAGGGGGTCGAGCAACTCGGACAGGCCGTTATGATCAATCTCTTGCATCAACGCCAGCAGACCGCCGAGTTCGCTTTTCGGGAAGCCTTCCCGGGCAAACCAGTTCAGGTATTGCCCCGGCAGATCGGCAATCAGCCGACCCTTGTATTTGCCGAACGGCATCTCGCGCGTCACCAACAGTTTGAGTTTTTCCGGGTTCAAGGCCGAGCCCCCTTGTCATTGCGTCCAAGCCAATACGATACGTGCATTCTGCATGCAGGCCAAAGGACAGTTCATGCATAAATCACGACGCGTCTGTATGGTGATTTCAATAAGTCATTGATAAATATAGGAATAATAAGAACTAAAAAGCTGGCACGCTGACTGCAATTACCTAAGCAGAAGACACTTTCGTATCAACCTGCCATTAAGGAAATATCAAATGACTGATATCAATAAAGAATCGATCTCCATCCTGAATGACCTGATCGAAACCAGCAAAGATGGCGAGAAAGGTTTTCAGACCAGCGCCGAAGACATCAAGAACCCTGCGGTCAAGGCGTTCTTCCTGAGCCGTTCCGCTGAAATCGCGACTGCCGTACGTGAACTGCAAGTTGAAGTGCGTGCGTTGGGCGGCGACCCGGAAACCTCTTCCAGCGTCAGCGGCACTCTGCACCGCGCATGGGTTGACTTGAAGTCGACTCTGACCGGCAAGGATGACGTCGCTATCCTCAACGAAGTTGAGCGTGGCGAAGACGTAGCGTTGAAGGCTTACAAAGAAGCTCTGCAGAAGGCAACTGAGAAGAACCTGCCTGCGAATGTTACTGGTCTGATCCGCAAGCAGCTGGATGGCGTGCAAGCCAACCACGACAAAGTAAAAGCCCTGCGTGACAGCGCCCGCGCTGCCAGCTGAGATTGAGCTGCGACTGCCCACTGACGAGTGGGCGGCCGGTTCAATACAAAAAGCGCCAGCCAGTCTGGCGTTTTTTATTGCCCGGGATTTCTTGGGTTGAATGGGGAATCGTTGGAGCGAGGCTAGCTCGCGAAGGTCCGTAGGAGCGACCGTAGGAGCGACCGTAGGAGCGACTTTAGTCGCGAGAGCGCCAATCGCCCTCCCGGCTAAAGCCGGTCCTACAGCGGGACTTACAGCCCCGCAGCCTCCACCCGATTACGTCCCAGATCCTTGGCTTGATACAGCGCCTTGTCCGCCGCATCGAGCAAGTCCCGCAGCAACACTTCGCTGCTCACCACCGTGCAGGCGATGCCGATGCTGATGGTGACTGGCTGCGTATCGCCGCCATAGGCGGGCAGGCCCTGGACGCCCTGGCGGATTTTTTCGGCCAGGAGTCTGGCCCCGTCAATGTCGGTTTCAGGCAGCGCTACGACAAACTCTTCGCCGCCGTAACGTGCCACGAAATCACTGGGTCTGCGCAGATTGCGCTCAATCGCCAGGGCAACATTGCGCAACACCTCATCGCCGCCATGATGCCCATGACGTTCGTTGAAGGCTTTGAAGTTATCCACATCGATCATCAGCACCGCCAGCGGTTTGCCTGAGCGCATGGCCCGCAGCCATTCGGCCCGGAAAACCTCGTCCAGCTTGCGCCGGTTGGCCAGTCCGGTGAGCGCGTCGGTCTCGGCGCGTATTTTGAGTTCGGTCTCCGCATGCCGACGCAGGCCCAGTTCCCGGCGCAGCAGCATGGCCAGGCCAAAAATCCCGAGGCACAGCACGCTTGTCGCCAGCCCGACCAGCAGCGCATTGCGTCGCCAGATGGCATACACCTCATCGACCGACTGCCCGACGACGACGATCAGCGGCAGGTTGCCGACATGGGAAAACGTATACAGGCGCTGCTTTTTGTCCAGGGATGAGACGCTGATAAAACTGCCACTGCCTTCCCGGAGAATGCGCTGAAAGTTGGGCGACTGGCTCAAATCCTTGCCGATCAGATCCTGGCCATCCAGCTCGGGATGGCGCGCCAGCAGCAGACCGTTGGTGTTGAACAGATTGATGTTGCTGTCCGGCCCGATGTCCAGCGTGAGAAACAGCTGCTTGAAATAAACCAGGCGCATGGCACCGCTGGCGATGCCCAGGAAGGTGCCATCGGGGGCCGACATGCGTCGGCTGAAGCTGATGCACCAGTCCTTGAAACCCCAGCGGGTTTTGAAGGGGCCATCAACTTTCATGTCAGGTGAAGGGTCTTTGGCATGGTTCTGAAAGTGCGGTCGGTCAGACACGTTTTCAGTTCGGGGCTCAACGGACGTGGAGTCGGCGAGGATATAACCGTCCTGGTCCAGCAACAGCAGATCACCCTTGAAGCGCGCAGAGGTAAACCGGTCGAAGAGCACCAGATGGCGCAGTTCCGGGGAAATATTCATCAGCCCGGGATGCTGCCAGGCGCTGATCATGCCCTGCAGCGAGGTGTCGTAAAGCTCGGCATTGCGCAACACATCGGCGTCAATCAGCCGCACGATATTGGAAGCAGCGCGTGCGGCGTTCTCATTGGCCTCGCGGTGTTCTCGACTCAGCAGCGAAATGATGATGAGTAACAGCGTCACTACCGCGACGACGCTTCCGCAGATCAAAATAATTTCCGGTCGGCGCCATTTTTTTCGTAATTTTAGCTTGGGCAAAGGAGCAGTCATTGCACGGCGAACGCTCGATGGAAAGCTGATCAGACTTAAGCTGTTGTATTGACTGTAATTTCTTAAATGATCGGCATTAAAGGTGATAGCAGGTCAGGTATTTATAACCTCATATGGATAGCAAGCAACACCAACCGCCGGATGGCTCGGTTCTTCAGGTGCCCAAACTCAGAGGCAAATTAATCCCGAACGTGTTCAAGCCGGCCTGGCTGCGCACAAATACCGTGCCGCCGTGCATCAGGGCAATTGCCTTGACGATGGCCAGGCCCAGGCCATGATTGGCGCCGCTGTTGCTGCGCGAAGCGTCCACCCGATAGAAGCGTTCGAACAGTTTGGGTAAATGTTCCTCGGAAATCTCACTGCCCGGATTGGCCACTTCAATGCTCACGTGTTCCAGGTGTTCGACGATATCGACCTGGATCACTTGTCCGGGCCCGGTGTGCTGCACGGCGTTGTGCAGCAGGTTGATCAAGGCCCGGCGCAGATGGGCCTTTTCGATGGGCACGCTGGCATCGCCATTGACCTGCACCTGCACCTGAGCGTCTTCGAGGATGAAGTCCAGATAATCCAGCGTGGTCGCAACCTCCTGCGCCAGGGACGCGCAGGTCAGTTCGGTGACCTTGCTGCCCTGGTCGGCGCTCGCCAGGAACAGCATGTCGTTGATGATCGAGCGCAAGCGTTCCAGTTCCTCGAGATTGGATTGCAGGACTTCGAAATAATGTTCAGCCGAGCGGCCACGCGTGAGTGCGACCTGAGTCTGGCCGATCAGGTTGGTCAACGGCGAACGCAGTTCATGGGCCACGTCCGCATTGAACGACTCCAGGCGCGAATAGGCTTGCTCGACGCGCTCCAGCGTCGAATTGAACGAGGTGACGAACTGGTTCAATTCCGGTGGCAGCGGCGACAGTTGCAGGCGGCCGGAAAGGCGCGGCGGGGCGAGTTTCTGTGCCTCCAGCGACAGGCTGGTCAAGGGCCGCAGGCCAATGCGCGCCACCCAATAACCCAGCAGCGAAGCCAGCGCGATGCCGACCGCCGCGAGGCTGATCAGGGCGATCAACAGCGAGTGCTGGGTTTGCCAGAAGGTCTCGGTGTCGATGGCGATGAGAAAACGCAACGGCGGGCGTTGATCCTTGGCGGCAAACTGACTGACCAGCACCTTGAACGGAAACTCGTGGCCGCTCAGCTTTAAATCGCGCATGCCCAGCGGGCCATTGGCGAACGCGCGAATCTCCGCGTCAGGATTGCCGAATTCATAAGCAGGGTTATCGCTGACCACCCAGAAGTGCAGACGCTTGTCTTCTTCGCTGAGCAATTTGAGCTTGGCGTTGATCTTGACCCAATGCTCCGGCGTGCCGAAGCGGTTGACGGCTGATTCCAGCACGCTGTAGCGCGCATCGACTTCCGCTTCGGGCAACAAACCCAGGCCTTTGTCGACTTGCAAATACAACGCCCAGCCGATCAGGGTGAAGACCAGCAAGGCGACCAGCGCAAACATGCCGCTCAGGCGCAGCGCGATGGAGTCAGCTTTCACTGCGGTTCTCCAGTACGTAGCCCATGCCGCGAATGGTGTGCAGCAGTTTTTGATCGAACGGCCCGTCCAGCTTGGCCCGCAGACGTTTGATCGCGACTTCGACGACATTGGCGTCACTGTCGAAATTGATGTCCCAGACCATCTCGGCAATCGACGTCTTGGAGAGGATTTCCCCATGCCGCCGCGCCAGCACGCTGAGCAACGAAAACTCCTTGGCAGTCAGATCCAGACGCGTGCCGGCGCGGGTTGCCTTGCGGCTGATCAGATCAATCCACAGATCGGCGATGCTGATTTGCACAGGCTCATGGGCACTGGTGCGGCGGGTCAGGGCTTGCAGGCGGGCGACCAGTTCCAGAAAGGAAAAGGGTTTGCCCAGGTAATCGTCAGCGCCTTCGCGCAGGCCGCGAATCCGGTCGTCCACCTGTTCCCGCGCGGTGAGCATGATCACCGGAGTTTGCTTGCGCGCGCGCAGAGCCCGCAGCACACCGAAACCGTCCAGACCGGGCAGCATGACGTCGAGAATGATCACGTCGTAATCGCTCTCCAGGCTCATGTGCAAACCTTCGATGCCTTCCCGGGCCAGATCGACGGTGTAACCCTGTTCGGTCAGGCCGCGATGCAGGTAGTCGGCGGTCTTTTCTTCGTCTTCGATAATCAGGACGCGCATGGGCAGCACCTCACTGAACGCAGGTTTCCTACAGGTTCCAGCATCCGGGTGCTCTGAAAAGTCTTCATTCGGACATCGCCAGTGCGCGCTTGGGTTGCGTGACGGGTTCCGGCTTGCGCCGATGGAATACACGTTCAAGCTGCAGGTAGATCACCGGGGTGGTGAACAGCGTCAGCGCCTGGCTGACCAGCAAGCCACCGACCACGGCGATACCCAGCGGTTGGCGCAGTTCGGCGCCGACGCCGTAGCCGAGCATCAGCGGCAACGCGCCGAGCAAGGCGGCGAGGGTGGTCATGATGATCGGGCGGAATCGCGTCAGGCAGGCTTCGTAGATGGCGGCCTCGGGGGTGAGCCCGCGTTCGCGTTGCGCTTCAAGGGCAAAGTCCACCAGCAGGATGCCGTTCTTCTTGACGATACCGATCAGCAGCACCACGCCGATCAAGGCCATGATCGAAAAGTCCTGGCCCATCAGCCACAGCATCAACAGCGCGCCGATCCCCGCCGAGGGCAAGGTGGAAATGATTGTCAGCGGATGCACGAAGCTTTCGTACAGCACACCGAGAATGATGTACACCGCCACCAGCGCCGCGAGGATCAACCAGGGTTGGTTGGCCAGCGAACTCTGGAACGCCTGCGCCGCGCCCTGGAAGTTGCCGATGATCGAAGCCGGCATGCCGATTTCGGTCTTGGCCTGATCCAGCATGCGCACCGCGTCGCCCAGCGCGACACCTTTGGACAGGTTGAAAGACAGGTTGGCCGCCGGGAACATGCCGTCGTGGCTGATGGACAGCGGCCCCATGGTCGGCGCCGCGACTTTGGCCAGCGCCGAGAGCGGCACCATCTCGCCGGTCAGTGGCGAGCGCAGATAGAAATACGCCAGGCTTTCGGCCTTGCCGCGCTGCTTGGCGTCCAGTTCGAGAATCACCTTGTACTGGTTGATCTCGGTCTGGAATTCGCTGATCTGGCGCTGTCCGAATGCGTCGTATAAAGCCTGATCGACATCGGCGGTGGTCAGGCCGAAACGCGCGGCGGCGCTGCGGTCGATGTCGATATGGGTGACGCTGCCGCCCAGTTGCAGGTCGTTGGACAGGTCGCGGAATGCCGGGTTGGCGCGCAGTTTTTCGGTGAGGCGCTCAGTCCAGGTGTTGAGCAACGGCCCGTCGTTGCTCTTGAGCACATATTGATACTGACTGCGGCTTGGGCCGGAACTGAGGTTGATGTCCTGGCCAGCGCGCAGGTACAGCACGATGCCGGGAATCTTCGCCAGTTTCGGTCGCAGCCGGTCGATGAAATCGCTGACCGACACATCCCGGTCGCTGCGCGGTTTCAAGGAAATCCAGAAGCGCCCGTTGGCGATGGTCTGGTTGCTGCCGGTCACGCCGACGGAATGGGAAAAGGCCAGGACGGCGGGGTCTTCACCGACGATTTTCGCCAGTGCCTTATGTTTTTCAACCATGTCCGGGTAAGAGATATCAGCGGCGGCCTCAGTGGTGCCGAGGACGAATGCGGTGTC
>Ga0247803_1001479_pt1 | contig 12311 bp, 10 predicted proteins | sample UWRJL014104B1_FD_180928 | JGI IMG/M metagenome (GOLD analysis project Ga0247803, IMG submission 180928) | Plant litter microbial communities from Arlington Agricultural Research Station in Wisconsin, United States - UWRJ-L014-104B-1 | ecosystem: Environmental > Terrestrial > Plant litter >...
AGCGCGCCTGTTGAAGAAGCCCATTGTTTGTATGTGATGAGGTGTGTTCTTCTAGTGCGGCGTTAGAATTGTGGTTGCGGCAGTGGCAAGAGCGTGAAGAGAGAGATAGACTGAGTGAGGTTGGAGGTAGAAGGGGAAATGGAGAGGGCAGGAGCGAGACTGACGTTGCACCAAAGTGGTAGGTAACTAGCAAACAAACAATCGGCGTAGGCAGCCGATGTGGAGAGGACAGTGACGTAGGTATACACCAACGAAGAACAATTCCACTCACTCAAACAAAGTATCAAAAGTACATCACAGTTCAGCCACCACACGACCCTCTATATACCCCCAAAACCGCAACCGTATTTTCCAGCGACATCATACCACGCCCACCATGCTCCCATTCGTTGACCAGCACGCACAAAGCCACAAACAGGCTCGCATCCCTGCAGCGAGAAGCGCACAGTTCAATTCAAGCCCCATGACGAAGGCGCAAAAGCCTAAATCGAGCGTGGTTGTGAAGATCGTTGCTCTGCTGAGGTGTTGAAACGCACGGGTGGCTCAAAGCTTGGTCGGATGTGAAAAAGCTTGGAAGCTTGTCTGCGCTTGGCCAGCAGTTGGGGTTGTTAGCGGTGGCACGTTTCTTCCACGAGCTGTTGGTAGAAGAGAGGGAGTATGTGAGGTATATGCTCGAAAAGTTGTTGCTCTCAATGCTCGTCTTCCACGATTCCGACGTTTTGCACACGTCGCAGAGCAGCTTCTCGAGGTGCGAAACCTTCCTGACGTCACCTCCAATCCCGCATCAATTTCCCAGCCTACGGCATCACGGCATAACAGCATCCACACACAACGGTCCTAAATTGCCGGATCATCATCAACCATCATCGCATTTCGCCAGTTTCGCATCCCATGACATAACAAATGACCAGTTTAGCGCGTCCAGGCCCCGCCACAGATGCACAGCCACGTCGCCACACTTGTGGTGATCGCCCGGCAATGTTGTGACTGGTTGGTCCAACGGCGATCCATGTATGCGTCGTTGCACGGTACCCAATTCCCAGTGTTGTACTGTGCTGAAGGAGTGATAGTTTGACGTATTACCATTTTCAAGACCTGGAATTGAGCAGTGTCATCGGCCCAATCCTGTCGCTGTGCTTGATATTAATATCAGGGGAGGCATGTCATCTCGCACGGTAGCTATGATTGCCTGACGCGACCGCGTAAAGGGTTTCAATTTGATAGTCTAATGCCCAGCTCTCTTCACCTCAGTTGGAAGAAGTCTTCAATGCAGGATTTACGTATTCATATTACAACAAAAGTCTCGAAGCTCAAAAGCAGCGTGCAACCAACGCCCGCCTTCCCAGTGGTATCGAATAGTCCCCATGGACGTGCGCCTCGCCCCGTCCAATCTCGTCTCAAAAATTCATGCTCTGTGTATATAGTGTGGTGGTGGTGTATTTCTGATGTAAGGTATATGGTACATAGAAAGAATGTCGAACGCGAGGTGCTTAGGAGTGGATGTGCACCTCGGTCGTGCCGGAGCGATGCCAGGTCGCGAGGAGCACACCGCAGCGGCCGCATTTGTGCTGAACATCCTTCAACGAGTTGATCAAGTAGGGAATGCAGCCCAAGCAGGCGAGGCAGCAGAGACCGAGAGCCCAGGCGCTGTCTGTTGTCAGTCTTCCATCGCGACGCTTTCCCCACTGGTAGCATAGGACTCACTGTGTGCTGTTGCCGGTCTCGAACGAAACGCTGGTCATAGAGCGTTGTCCACAGGCAGGGCAGTCGGCGGGCGCAGGCCCCCTGTTCAACGAAGCAATCGGCGTCGCATTCTGGTAGACGGTGCCGCTCTGTGCCTGCGGGGGCATACCGGGGTGGCCCTTGGTCTGGTCAAAGCCCGTTTCCTGAGGCGCGATGTATCCGCCCTGGGGTTGCTGGGGGACCGGCGACCCAGTGTACTGCGGCTGCTGCGGTTGCCCGTACCCCGGCTGGCCTTGCTGGAATTGCGGCTGGTTCGGATCCTGGGCGTAAACCGGTGGCTGCTGCGCGATGTCCGGAGACTGGGGGTACTGGTTCATGGGGACTTTATAAGGGTTAGCTGCGATTCATCTTGCATGTACAGAGGGTGGCGCGAGGCTGTTAAAGCTCTACAGATGCAACAAAGTAGCCGCAGAATGCGCGTCGAGTTTTGGAGTCGGATGCACTCACCACCTTGTTTCTCCATTGCGGCGGTTTGAGTCAGACTGTTGATGAGAAAGCGTGTAAAGAGGGTTGCAGTGTTGAGGGAGTGCGATGGAGGGAGCGATGCGCGGGTTCGAACAAAGAAGTGAAGAAGGTGCTGAACGCGGCTGGAGTCAAATTTGCTGGAGGACTGAAGAGCGCACGGAATTGCGAGAGGCGTCGGTTTTATGGAAGACTACCGTTACAAGGCGCAGCCTGGGGGCCAATTGCAAGGGGTTCGAGTGAAGATGGTGCACGGCTGCACAGCCTGCGATGCTGCTCGCTGATAGGCCGTCCGCCAATCACCCCCCGCGCTCGCAGACGCCATCGAGTTCAGCTGCGGCTTGGGCCCCCAATCACGGACTACACCAAATGTCACAGACCGCGACAGATCGTGCACATTTGGGCGCGTCGGCCTGATTTGCGGTCCTTTGAGATCGTCTGTCCGCCAGTAGCGGCGCAAGCCCAGGCGAGGCGGGCTTGCAGCATCCCCCAATTTCGCCTAGGCCCATCCGCTTTCGTCGCTAACTGCCTCGCATCTTTCGTGTCATGCATCGCCTCGTATCAAGGACGCGCCTAGACAACGCCTCGCATTGAAAGCGGTCACATATTATACCGAGCTGCCACATTTCAGATTCCAAGACGTCTTCACTACCACTTCGCGGTGCAAGTTTGATCAGCACAAATTTGCATTGACGTTGGTCGTAGTGGTAAGGCTGATTCCCGAGAAGGGTGAGTGGCGGCTAACGATAACAGGCTGGTCGCTGAGCTCCGCGAGCCTTGATTGGGCGTTCCTTGCATCCTGTGAGCTATGCTATTTTGAAACACGTGGCGCCTTCAGAGCCGGGCTGCGTGGCGCCGTGGACCCCAGTCTAGTTCCATCTCAGCAGATGAGGGGCTCTTCAAGAGGTCCTTCAGGCCAACAAGGCTCGAAGCTGAGCGCGTGAAAGAGTCTAGATGTGGACGACGTCCAGGCGATGATAAGGCTGTTCGTTCGACAACCGACCGATGACCTTCGACATACAGCCGGTAATATCCAACATCCAACATCCAACATCCACGGCGGCCAGCAGCTGATCATCATCTCGCCTTGGTGAGGACGCTATCCGAATGCGATTCGCCGAATGCACGGTCTATCGAAAGGATCAGTATCGCGTATCCATACCGTCAAGATCTGCCTCTTCTTCGGAATCGTCTGCGCTGCCAACATCGGTTCCTTTAAGTCCCTTGGTTTGCTCTGGCGTCAACTCGACGATGGTGGGGGCATATTCGCCGGTCTCGTCGTCCTCGTCTGCGCCGTTCATGTCCATCTCTACGCGCTCGCCGTCCTCTAATTCCAGCATGCCTCGCTTCACGTACGAGTCATCGAGCTCCCACCCGAACTCTTTTTGTAGGAACTCTTGAAGGTCATCGAACTCGTCCACCATGTCAGACTTCCACTTGCCGTCGAACTCATCGAGGCTCTTCCGGAATCTTCGAAGTAATGGCTTCAGGAAGCCCCCGCCTTGTTCGTTCAAGTCGAACAACCCAGCTTCCATGTCACCGCAGTGACTCAGTTGCAGGCGTAGAACTTTCAAAAACTCCAAGAAGAGATGTGTGCGCTCTTTGACCGCATCTCGGCAAGTCAAGAGGAGCCCTAGTATGCGCTTCCACTGCTCAAGACAGGAGTTGTTGTTGAGGGTCAGGACCATCAGAAAGGTGAATTGCAGTTCACCCAGGATCTCGTAGTCGCGGTTTCTCGTATTTTTGCCCTGAGCATATGACTCGATGAGCTCGCCCAGGGCCCAAGATCGGTCTTGCGCGGCTTCTGTTCGTTCTCTGCCGGTCGCGCCCTCCCTCCAAGTGCGCTTTAGGTTGACGGGTAGAAAGTGTAACTCCTGTTCAGGCTGCAAGACGCTGTTGCTCGACTCCAGTCCTGGGATCGTTTCGAGATCTTCCGCCGCAGACGATGCCGAATTTAGACCCCAGTGATCCGGGTTGAGGCCGCATATCCGTGAAAGGAGTGTTGGGGTTACCTCTGAGGTGAGTTCGCCCCAGTCTGTCGACTCCTCGGAGGTGTCGTCGTCTTCACCGGTCTCCCCGGACTTGACCGTCTGTCGATAAGGCGTCATTCCATCCTTCCAGACGCTGCCCAGATTCGCTCGCAACCGCATTACTTCCGTCTGCGAGGTCTCCTTGACCAGTTCCTCATTCTGCGCATCCCACTTTTTCACAAAGACCTGCGGCGGGCCGGATCCAGGAGAGACATAGAACCATGCACCGTGCCTTACCGCCAACGAAGAATCGCTCGCCGCGAAGACGAAATGCAGGCCTGGGGGGATGTTTTTGATGCCTCGGAAGCGCGGCGCGGTTGTGAAGGAAAGCAAGTCGATGCCGCCCAATGCCGCCGGCGGCAGGTCCAGCAAGAGCACGCAATGTGTCTGCGAACTCGGGTCCATTTTGGAGACGTGGAACAACGTCTCAAACGTCGTGTGGCGGAAAATGTTGAATGGAGTGAACTGAGGAGTCGGGAGAGGAAGGCGCATTATCCAGATGCGCAGACGGGCGAAGAGCGCGCAAACACGTGCGCGGCGCAGAGTGAAATTCTTGCAGCGAGCGAGTGGCGGGCGGTTACAATAGCGAAGGAATAGTATACAGAGGGTGATGTGGTGATGTGCCGATGAAATGCCCTCGGCTCTGCCTTCTCTGGAGCCCGTCTAAACCGTGGGCCATGGTTCCCGCGACGACCAGCAAGTTGGAGTGCCATCTGTAGCGGCGTTACGGCGGCCGAACGTTGATCTGCCCGGGTGCCTGCTCCGAAGCCCCGCAACGTCATCTGATTTGTCCGCGTTGGCTGCTCGGGAGCATGCAGGAGGCCACGCCCACATCAATCGGCTTCTGCATCCGTTTCACACAGCTGGAAGGAGACGTGATGCCGAACATCGCAAGCTCCACAGGCGTCTAGAGCGGATCGACCAGTCGCAGTGCAACCTGTCGTGCCTGTGAAGGCTCAACCGTGCCCCTACCTACCCCACCATGCCCGAGGTGGGAGCTCCAAGACCGCCGATCATCTCCGCCATCTGAGATAGCTTCAGAGCACATCCGGCCTACATCCATAGCCAGACACGTGCCATATACCTGACGCCTTGCTCGACAACAGGAGATAGCCACCCGCACACGCCTGTCGATCCTCCACCTCTGCAGCACAACATCGACAAGCCTCACATTCCCAGCACCTCGCCCCGCCCACCATGGACCGTCGCCGCACCCCCGGCCTGTCCTCCCTGAACGCGCGGGGCCTCCAGAACCACCACTACACCGCCCATGGCACCGTGCTGCGCACCCGTAATGCCGAAACCCTGCAGACACAGCTCTCCGTCTTCCAATCGCTGCTGCACAACTTCGCCCTCACGCACGCAAAAGACATACGCGCGAACCCGGAGTTCCGCGCCGAGTTCGCGCGCATGTGCTCCGCCTTGAACATCGACTTCCTGGCCTCGAGCTACCACAAGGACGGCAAGGGTACAAAGGGCGATGGTGGGGGGAGTATATGGGCGCAGCTGCTTGGCGGGAGCGTGAATGACTTCTACTTCAATCTGGGCGTGCTGATTGTGGAGGAGTGCAGGGCAACGCGCACGGAAAACGGCGGCTTGATCTCTGTCTCTGATCTGCGCAAGCGTATATCCCATGGTCGCGCCGGTACGATCGGGTCCTCCATATCAAACATCACCGACGACGACATCGCGCGCGCCGTAGAGTCCCTCTCTCCGCTCGGCTCCTGCTTCAGCATCATGAAGATCGGACACCGTAGCTTGATCCGCAGCGTGCCCAAGGAACTGAACACGGACCAGAGCACAGTGCTGGAGGCGATACAGTTGCTAGGATATGTGACGGTCAGCATGCTGCAGCTGAATTTGAGCTGGGAACGGCCGCGGGCACACGCAGTGATTGAGGATTTGATGGCGGATAGTCTGGTCTGGGTGGATACACAGGCAGGAGAGAACGAGTACTGGAGTCCTGCTTTCATTAGTGCCGCCGGGATGGGATGAGTGCCGGACGAGGAATGCAGCACTCGTCGAGTGCACCCAATTCAAAGTGACAGGAACACGCTGCCCGGGGCAGCGGCCCTCTCTTCAGGAGGGTTAGCCGTGTACGGTGACATGATGAGAAAGGCAACCAGAGGATGAGGTCCGCCAACTAGCTGCTGCCACCTTGGACATGGAACAGAGCAGGGTCACAGAGAAGACTACAAAGGGGAGGGGGGACTGACTAAGATTCGGCCCCCAAGATCCCTTACATCGACGCACAGCATGCGCCAATTACAATTGACGCTGCAAAGCGCCAACAAAAACGCTTGCGTAAGCCATCTACCCCGACGCGGTTGGGTGTTCTAGCCCTTAGAGTCTCGAATTCAGCCCCCAGATGCGTGAAAATATCTACAATACAAACGCTTAAGCTCGCTCAGTTTTCCCTGCAACAATGCTCTAAACGTTCACACGATGGAGACTACAACTGCAAAAAGTGGGTCTTCGAAGACGAAGAAGACATACGAGGATGTGAAACAAGGGATCAGGCAACTGTATCCTCCCGAGGACTCCAAAATTACGCCCAATGTGGAGTAAGGCAATTCTGCTTCAACTTCAAAATGACGAGAACAGTGTTAATTCGATATCCTCAGCATCGTTTTTGTTCCTGGCCTAGGCGGCGATCCCATCGAGAGCTGGAAGTCCAAAACCAGTGACTTCAACTGGTCTTCAGACAAGAATGGGATACCAAAGGACTTCCCGAGCGCACGCGTACTGCTATATCAGTACGAATCCGCCTTCCACGGTTCTCTCAAAGTAGAGAATTTCATCGACAACATCGCTCGCGGACTCCTGCATAGCTTGCAAGGTAAGCGTGAGGTGCACAAGGACGAAAAGCAAGGGGGCCGCGCAACGGTGTACTTTCATCGCCCTATTGTGTTCATCGGGCACTCAATGGGCGGCTTAGTGATTGCCAAAGCAGTGACGCTCATGGATGCGCTGCGGACGACTTTTCCAAAGATGCTGGAGGCGACGACTGGATGCGTGTTTTTTGGGAGTCCGTTTCGTGGAGCGCAGGCAGCATCTGTGGCCGCCTTGTTCGCACAGGTCGGTGAGAGGTTCGGCATGGCAACGACGTCGAAACTACTCGACCTTATGAGGCCCGAAGATCCAAGTCTAATGGAGCTGCGAAGCGAGTTTTTACGCCTCGTCAACGAGCTGAGCACCAAGATCGGACTATTCTGCTTTTGGGAAGAACAGAGTGTCGACGTGGCGAAGATGGGCGCGGAATTCATCCAGAAAGCTACTGGCGCTTCTGCGTCCATCTCTGCGAGTGTATCGGGAGGCTTTTATAGTCTGTTCAAGAAGGCGAGCGGGCCTATCAAAGTGGTCGAGCGGGATTCGGCGACATTCGGGGATGTGGGTGTGCCGAACTTGGGCTTGAGCAGTGATCATCGTGGTCTCGTCAAATTTGAGAGTTTTAAGGATTCGAGGTACGAGCTTATGCGTGATCCGTTGAAGAGAATGATACACGAAGCGCCGTTGAACGCGAAGGTATGTGTGCAGATCTGTCAACGGCCTAGAGACTCGTAACTTACAAGTGCGCAGAACAGATTGAACTCAACACGCGATATCGACTTGGACGCCATCAGGAACCTCACCGATATCCTCGGTGGTGAATCCGTCTCCAGGAAACGGAAACAACTTGAGCAGAAATTCACTTCATCATCCTGGATTCCCACGGAAGCGGAGTTCTTGTCTTGGCTATCAAAAGATGCCGCTACCGAAGAAGACATCGAGGAAGTTAAGCATGGTGACTGCCTATACATCTGCGGCGCCGAAGGCCGCGGCAAGACCGGCTCCACCATTGCAGCCCTTAAGGAAGTCGAAGACCTAATCCGCATCGACGCCGAAAAGAACAGCGGAAAACCGCCCATCCTGCTCGTATACTACTTCTGCGATCCTGCGGCCGAGCCTACGGCTGAGGAGCTGCTTAAGTCGCTCGTACTGCAAATGATTCAGAGACAGTACTTATTCGTCTCGTACGCGAAGCAGTTTAGCAAGCGTAAAGAAAAGAAAGCTGTCTCGCTATCCGTGGAGAATCTTTGGCAGTGTCTGCAGGACATGCTCACCGATAGCACGGCGAGCAGTATGGTATACTTTGTCATCAACAATCTGCACACACTTCCCGAAGACTCAGTGTCGACGAAGAAGCTGTTAGAGTTGATTAAGGACGAGCTGGAAACCATGAATAGCGAAGAGGTCAAGCGTTCCGCAGTCCGCTGGATGTTCACATCCCGGGCCGCTAAAATTAACATCGAAGAAAACATACGGATAGCCAACATCCACCTCATCGACCTAGAAGACGATAAGTACGCCAACCAAGTCCAACTCGAGCTGCGCAAGCACGCGCGCGACAAAATCGCCGCGCTCGAAAAGGAGAAAAGGTATAAAAAGGATCTCGCGTATTTTGTCTCCAGCCTCATCGGACACCGCGCGCAGACGACGGGTTGGATCGACCTGACTTGTATCCAGCTGCAGGAGCTACCCGAGACGGAGAGCGCAGTCAAGGTGAGACAGACACTGAAAAGCCTGCCGCAGAGCCTAGACGATATGCTGGACAAAGCGTGGGAACAGATTTTTGACTCGGAACCGCGTGCGGACGACATCAAAGAGATGTTGCGATGTCTCGTGGTGACGTACGAAGATCCAACGCTGCAGGAACTAGCCGTCCTCACGGGTCTTGCACCAGACGAACTAGGAGCGGATGAGTTACGCGAGCTCATTGGGAAATGTCCTTCGTTCCTCGTGCTGGAGGGGAAAGACATCGAGGCCAAGGTCTGCTTCAAGAACGATCTGTTGAAGCCACACTTGCTTTGTAACGTCGACAAGCTACTGGGCCTTTCTGAAGATGAGATGAAATGGCAGCACGGAGAGCTTGCGCTTCGCTCATTTGAGCATTTGGTCGAAAGGTTTGATGTAGACGACCCGCATGCTGCTGAAGGGGAAGGTGATGCAGCGTCAACTGAGGATACGAAGGGCGGGGCTGAAGAGAGCGGGAAGACTGAGGACGAGAACGACGATGACGAAAGCCAGGACGAAAATGAAAAAGGCGAAGACGACGACGACGATGAAGACGAAGACGACAACGATGATTCCAAAGACTCCTGCACTCTTGCCGAAAAGCCAGCCATCACCGCATTACCGTACACAGTCAAAAACTGGCTGCACCATGCGTCCAAGGCCACCCCAGAGCTGGCCGAAGACATCAGCCATTTCGAAAGCTTCTGGAAGGCCAGATCGCGCATCCGACTCCACTGGCTAAAGCAGTACGATTACCTAACAAACGCTTTCTTGCAACTCAAATGCGATGAAAAGTTGACAGCCTTGCATGTCGCCGCTTCTATCGGCTACAAGCAGTTGGTCAGCTCTTTGATCAAGAACGGCTATGAAGCCGAACTCAACGTGTGCGATAGCTGGGCCAATACTGTAGGTTTCTGGTCCTGTACTTCCCCCGCCTTAATATACATACGCATCTGATTACTGATTTCAACATCCTAGCCACTCCATCTCGCAGCCTTCTTCGGCCGCCCTAATATCGTCGAGGAGCTCGTCTTCCGAGGCTGCAAAGTAGACCAAGGCATTGAGACCAACAACGCAACTCCCCTCTGCATGGCCGCGTTGCGGGGCAACATCAAAGTTATGACGATGCTGCTCGACGGCAAGGCGGACCCCAGCGCCGTCAGCGAGATACAGGGCTGCGTGCTCCTCTCCGCCATCGACTCGGGCAGTCTCAATGCCGTCAAGTTACTCGTCGAGCGCGGCGCCGCACTCACATACGACCCCGACAAGTCTTTAAGTCCGCTTGGCCAAGCCGCCGGGCAGCCGGACCGCGCTATTTTCGACTACCTTATCGGTGTCGGCGGTGAAAAGTTTGAGCCACATGACTACGGGCTGGCTTTGGATGCGGCGGCTGATGCAGGCAACGCGGAGGTCTTTACGGATCTTCTCGAGTACGAGCAAGAGGAAGAAGCCCTGAACGACGCCCTCTTCTCCGCGTGGTACGATAACAACTGGAATATCGTCGAGATCCTGCTCGACAAGCACACTGGCCTAGACGTCGACGATACCTTTGAGGAGCTGGCCACCGGAACGGAAGACCAGGACGAGCTGCTCAAGAAAGTGTGGGCATATGCGGATGGGTCCATCAGTGCTGAGGTCGTTGGTACCTCCTTGTATGAGGCCACCGACAAGGAGAAGGAGTCAACAGTAAAGATTCTCCTTGAACTCTGCGAAGCGGATCCGAACGCAGCGCTCGGAAAAGAGTGAGCTTCCCTACATCAAAGAGCCGACCAAAGCAATCGCTAACAAATACCAGTTACGGGAACGCCTTGACGGCAGCCGCTTACGACGGCACGCTCCCAATCGTCAAGCTCCTACTAGACCACAGTGCAGACCCAAACTCGGAGCACGGCTGGCCCCTGCAAATCGCCGCCGCAGCAGGCCATGGAGATGTCGTCAAGCTGCTGCTCGAACACGGCGCCGACCACAACAACAACACCACCAACAGCGACTTCTCCCAGGGCACCGCGCTTCAAGCCGCCGTGGAAGCGGGCAAAATCGACATGGTCGCCCTCCTCCTCTCCTCAGGCGCCGACGTCAATCTCGGCGCAGGAGACCTCGCACCCCCCATCTACGCCGCGACTGAAAAAGCCGAAAGCGAGATCGTCAAGATCCTCGTCTCCCACGGCGCCGAGCTCAACATCCTAGGGGGCGCAGAGCAATCCGTCCCACTCATCAACGCGGCCATGTACATGCACCAGGCCGACCTCAAAGTGCTCGTCGACGCAGGCGCCGATGTCAACAAGCCCGACGTCGACGGCGACACGCCGCTCATCATCGCCGCTGTGTGCGGCGAAGCCGACTCGGTCGAGTTCCTGCTACAGAACGGGGCCGATGTGCTGCCTGTGTCGAAAACGCGGGGCATCAATGCGTTGCAGGCGGCGTTGGAGGCGGATAATCGGCGGTGCTTGGAGTTAATGATTAACCATGTGTCTGAGCTGTTGTTGAAGGATGCGGAGATTGCGAAGAAGATTTCTGGGGGGAGGGGGAAGGGAAAGGTGCAAGGGGAGGGTGAGTCACCTGCGGAAGAGAAGGACGGGGAGGAGCAGGATGAAGATGAAGGGCAGAAGGAGGAAGAAGAAGAGGAAGAAGAGGAGGAGGAGGAGGGAGAGGAAGACTGAGTTTGTGAAGTACGGATGGTTCCATTTGAAGTTCCTTGGGCGCCTCTGCTTAGTGTGGCGGATGGAGCAAGGCAAATTTACAAACGTCTTGCATAAGATAGTTGCAAGGACAAATATGAATGCAGAACTACCCTGAGTGAGATCTGGAGTGAAGATAATGGTATGTGCTTTTCTTCATTCACGCTCACAAATGTTCTACCATGACTAAGTCATCACATTACAGTAAAGCCGCAAATGCAATCTCGCCTTGCACGAGTGAGTGAGACTGCAAAGCACAACCTCACCCACCCAACCAAGAAACCCATATTCGCCGACCATGAAAATCCACCGCAAGAAACTTCTCATCTAAGCCTGAATGGCCCTCCCCAACGCACCACCAGTAAACTGCTGATTCGGTCCACCGCCGCCACCGCCCCGGAAGTTGCCGCCTCCCCTGCCGCCTCCTCGGCCACGGCCACCACGTCCACCGCGGCCGCCTCGTCCACCAGGTCCACCAGGTCGCTCAAACGCGTGAGCCGTGCCTTGTGTTCGCTGCTCGAGCGTCTTCTCGTTCGACTCGATCAAGCCAGACGCCTTATCCGCCAAGCTGAGCGACAGAGTCTGCAGTCTTGAGAGCTCCACGCCCTTTCGGAAAATGATGGCCGAGTGAACCTGATCCAGCGCGGCAGCAAGCTCCTCATGCGAGATCATCTTAGAGACGACAGCTGAGACCTTGCGCTCCGAGAGATCAAACATGGATGCCAGAGTGGCGATGGAAAGAGTGTCGTAGAAGGGGGCGTAGGTGAAGAGGTACGTTCGCAGACCCTCTTCTTGAATCTGCTCGGAAAGCATCTCCTTGATCTTTTCCGCGTTCGCGATGAGT
>Ga0247803_1001480_pt1 | contig 12308 bp, 13 predicted proteins | sample UWRJL014104B1_FD_180928 | JGI IMG/M metagenome (GOLD analysis project Ga0247803, IMG submission 180928) | Plant litter microbial communities from Arlington Agricultural Research Station in Wisconsin, United States - UWRJ-L014-104B-1 | ecosystem: Environmental > Terrestrial > Plant litter >...
CTCGAAGCTCTCCGCAACAAGCCATGCGCACGAGAGTCATGATCTGCACTACTTAACCGCGCATTCACAGCATCCAGTCATCTCAACTAACACTGAACGCACTCATCTACAGCTAGTCATCCCCCAACTTCCCCGTTCAACCCATCCCCTCAACCTCTTCATCGATATCAACGTCCTTCCGGAGCTCCTTCCACATACACCTCAACGCACTCGGTTCTCCACAATGGCCCACGCCGCCCCTGCCAATGACCTTCGCGTCCCGGCCCTCTTCGACTTCTCCTCGCACATCGTGCTCGTTTCAGGCGGTGCGACGGGGCTGGGCGAAATGGCCGCCCAGGCTTATGTGCAGAATGGGGCAAGGGTTATCATTGCGTCGCGCAAGGAGAGTGAATTGAAGAAGACGTGTGAGCGATTGAATAGTCTGGGGCCGGGAAAGTGCGAATATGTCGTTGCTGATTTGGGCGATAAGAAGGGGTGTGTGGGGTTGTGTGAGGAGGTTAAGAAGAGGGTTGGGAGGTTGACGGTTCTGATCAGTGAGTCGGCCTCTTTCCGTTCGGTGAAAGCATTATTGGATGATTGGTTTGGGCATGTGATGTGGAGATGTGTGTCGGTTCAATTGCTAACGGGGTATTCCGCGCAGACAACACCGGCGCAACGTGGGGAGCTGATTATTACGATTTCCCTGAAAGCGGATGGGATAAACTCATGGCGTTGAATGTGAAGAGCATTTTCTACATGACCGTAGGACTGGAATCATTACTGCTTAAGGGCGCGACACCGGATACCCCGTCGAGAGTCATCAATATCGCGAGCATGGCTGGTATCCAAACACTCGACGTTACTACCGGCGAAGGCGGCGGTCTCTCTCCGCCGGGAACTGGAACATTCTCATGTACGTCTCCTTACCCTTCCCGCTTTCCCACGTCCCCACCACTGTGCTAACAACGCATAGACGGCCCCTCCAAAGCAGCCTGCATCCACCTAACCAAAATGACGGCCTCGAAACTCGCCCCCAAGAACGTCATGGTCAACGTCATCTGTCCCGGCGTCTTTCCATCGCGCATGACGAAGTTTGGGTTGGATAAGTACATGGATACGCTTGTGGCGGGGCAACCTACTGGCAGGATTGGGAAGGCCAGTGACTTTGGGGGGTTGGTACTGTTTTTGGGGAGTGCGGGGAGTGCGCATATGACTGGGAATGTATTGGAGATTGATGGGGGTGCTACGTTGACAGGGTGGACCGGGAAGAAGAGTGAAAGTAAAATCTAGATGGCGGTTATGGGTAACAGGTTTTGCAAACCATTTAGTTGCATAGCGATTTCGAAGCATTGTATTCCAACGCATTAAAATTCCAGTCCGCAGGAGAGCATCTACCGGGCATACTCGCTCAATGAATAAAGCAGCGTGACGAATCCTTCACAGACATATCAGTCCCGGCGACTCTGGAGGTTCCTCTTGCGTGCATATGTCAATACATTGTGTAGCTTCTTGTATCGCACAAGGCGGGCGATATCTCGTGATAGAAGTTTATCCACACTCACGTGCGGCAGATTATGTTACGTCTACCTGCTGTGCTCTCTCAACAGAGCAGCAACGCTCGCCTTTCAGTATGCTTGCGCTACTATTATTCAGCGGAGTGTGATCACTACATTGCTTTGGTCAGACATTGCCTGAGTTGGTGTTCCATGGTCACTAGTGACTGAGGGACCAGCTGTGGCTGTATGATCTCAAATCTGCCATCCTTCCCATTATCCGACCACAGAGAAAGCCGCACATAGTGACATATCAAATTCTTTCTGACTGCAGGCGCAGTCATAACACTTCTCTATGGACTTCGCATCTTCGTTCGAAGCAGCCATTTCGCCTTCGACATCACAGTATGGATGAGGCAGCGGATGGACACTGGATTCAAAGAAGTCGTCACACTGAACTTTTCCATTTTCGGCTTTTTCTTCGCTTTATTCGCCACAAGAAAAGTGCCCGGATTGTGCTCCTGCGGTTTTCGAAAACAACTGGCCCGAGTTCGGTGGGGTTTGGGGGTGCGCTCGACACCTTGAACAGAGTCCGCAACTGTTCAAGATAACTCGAAAATACATTTTGTCCTATCTGTATCCATCAGCATCATGATGCTAACGGGGGCCGAAATTGATTGGACATTTGCTTACATGTAGCAGCTGGGAATGGACTCTGGGTACTTCTTTTCTACTATCTACGAAGAAATGCCTAGAGAAGCAAGAACCCTCGGACAGTCTTGACCTTGGAAGGAAGCAGATAGGTTCCACAGGCGAGTGACAACCTTTTCGAAGCCTTTCATGTGACGATTAACGCTTCCAGAACCTCCAGCTCTTTCCTCCCTCTCTCCTCTCCGAATTACCGATCACTCTCCCCTTAACCGGCTGCTTCATCTGATCCAGCTTATAATTCTTCAAGAAAAGCGTCAAAAACGGTATCGGTGCCGCCGCACAAAGTGCTCCAGTAAGCATATACTTCATCGTCTCCTGATACGCCCGATTGATCGCAATACGCGCCGGCGAACCCGCAGGATACAACGTGTAGTTCGACGACACGGTCACATCACCGTAGATAGTTGCATAATTTGCAGTTAGATCAGGCGGTAGGTAGAGCTGTAATTTGCGGGGGACGTAGGTACTCCATATAGCGCCAGAGATTGCTGCACCGACGGCACCGCCGACTTCGAGGAGAGTGAGCCAGACGGTTGTTGCGGCGGCGACTTGTTGGTGGGAGGCGGAGGCTTGGACGCCGAGTTGAACGGGGACGTTGAGAAAGCCGCCGCCAATGCCGATGGCGATTTGGGTCCCGACCATTGTGCTTGTCGAGGCTGATTCGGTGCGATAAGCCATCATGAGGCCGCTTGCAGTATGTCAGTTTGAGGTGAATTATGCCTGGGGTTTGAGATTCCTACAAGCCCATGAGATAAATGCAAGAACCGAAGGTGACGTAGTATTTGTAGTGGGCGGTATACTTGATCATGAGCGACACGACGATCGAGGAGACGGTGGAACTGAAAGAGAATACTCGGGTGATGTAGCCGGCTGTGACGATCGACTTGTTCTGCACGATGAGCAGGTAGGAGTTGAAGTACGGAAAGACGCTCATGTAGAAAGCCACTACAGGTTCCGTTAGTGTCTGACACAAAAAAGGGGGTGGGATACAGACTGAAATACAGGAATGCAATCAGTACACCTGCAACGATCGTACGCTCCTTGAACAAGTTCGGCGGAAAGAAGGCTTTCGGCGCCAATTTCTTACTCGTCTCCCAGAATGGGAACGCGATCATAGCAACTCCTCCAACCACAAGCATGGCGATCATACTCGGATTCCGCCATTCACCTGATGCGTTGGGAGCCAAAGTAAGAGGAAGAAGGATCAGTGAGATCCCTGCAGTCAGCAGTAAAAGGCCGAAAAAGTCCAAATCGTACCAGAGATTCTTCGTGACTTCCCAAGCGGAGTGGCCGTGAAACGGGCTGGGAAGGTCGAAGCCCAGCCTTTTCGCTCGTTGTTGGCTCATCCACAAGCTTACAGCTAGAGGAATAAATGTTACAGGAAGAATGATGGCCCAGATACCATAGCCCCAACGCCATCCCGCATTCGCCAGGATACTGGCACCGACTTCTGGACCTGCCCAAACAGTCCAGAGGAATGGCACGTCGAAAAGTGTCGAGAAGAGAGCGCGATTCAGTAGGTCAGTCGTATCGGCGACAAAGATCTGCTGTAGGATCTGCAGGCCGTTGAAACCGGCGGCCCAGAATATTTGCGCGCTTGCGAAAGTCTGGACGCTATTGGCACCTGCTTGTTGTATGTATCCAATCGTGTACAAAAATATGGTGAGCGTAAAGGACTCGAAACGACCGAACACGTCGGCGATCTTGCCGATGGGGGGCTTGATAACAGCTTGGTGGTGAATCGTCAGTCTGGTAATGAGAGAATAGGACGAGCTAGCGATGAGTAAGAAGCGTCGGAGACTTACAATTGACTATACCCTGTACGACATAAATAGTCGATATAAGCGAATGTGCCCCATATGAGCTGGTAGCAAAAGGTACTAGCAAACCGGTGACCTGAAGCTCGAGAGATGTGACGTTGGCGATGAGAAGGAGTCTGTATATCATGTGGTCAGATCTTCTTCTTCCGAGGACGTTGATGAGATGGGTTTACGTACGTGACATAAGCGATGATGAGCGAGGTCTTGGTCCAACTCCTGCTCACAGCCTCAATACGCTTAACACCAGCCTGGGTTTCTGTATCATCGCTAGCCGAATCACTCTGGTCAGGGCTATCGAAACGATCGAATTCCGCGTCCTTCTCGTGGCCATGGTCAGCAGCTTCAGTTGCCTGGGCCGGTGGCGCGTCTCGCATCGTATGTCTCATAACGAGCCAATGTACTTAGAAGATGCGGGAGAAAGTAGGGGGTCAACTCTGTTTGGACGAGTACCCGGAGTAACACTATGGGGCAGGTCCGTCTTATCTGATGTTTCTAGCGTTCATCTGTGGTACGACGCTATGCTTGACTCGGCAAGAAGTGACGGACCGAGTGCACGGAATCCACAGCACCCGTTGTTGGTGTCTGAAAACGGCCAATTACCATGCGGTCGAACAGCTAGGGCTGAACCGTACCGAACATCGGGACGAACGGGTCGCTCCATCGTGACGATCAACGTGAATGCTCTAATCTGATCCGCTCCGCACTAACGGTTTGGCGACGTCAATGTGCATGGGTGCCCTCGCTGCTGCAAACGACACGGAAGTCAGTTGACTGCGGTGTTTTTCCAATTGAGGCAGCTCTTTGTACAGTGAACACCAACACGCCTCGGGGACGAGCTTTGCTGGCCTGGTACCTGCCCATTTAGGAAGGCGAGTTCGCATCGCGTGTAACGTATCGAGAAATCTCGCTTTGCGTTGGTAAAGCAGTCATTCCGTGAAAAACTGCAAAGTTGAAAGTATCTGCGGAAAGAATGCGTTATGGTCGTGATTGGATGAGCGGGGCGCTCTCCCGTCGTACAGATGACGTAAACGAGGCCAAAGTCGCTTCCAGATCTCGAGTTCGCAAAAGACTCTCACAACCCGACTACGGACTAGAACATTCGTACTAGATTACCTCTATCAGATCTATCAGAGATGTGATACCAGATCTGTCGGTCGTTCTTCTTCTGCGTCGTTTCGTGATGCCATCGAGGATTGCCATTGTACTTCTTCACTCCACTGACCGAGTTAGACCAGGCCGAGACACGCGGTACTAAACCACCGGGGTAAAACTCCTGTAAAGATGTGGAAGCACTCACTCAGATCCGTACTTCATATGGAGGTGAGTGATAGGTCACGCGGGATGGCGTAGCGAGGAAAGAGAAGGTCACTTACTCGTTCACTCTGTCACCGCTGTTAGCTAGCAATCGCCCGTCTCTATATAAATTATAAGCACCTTCCTTTCCCTATACCCGAACCATCGATAGACAACCTCCTGGACTGTCTCTATTGCGACTTCAGCCTTCGCCGTATCAATCCGGGTTCTATCCACCGTGTCACCGATGCGATCTGTCGGCCCATACTGACTCGATGGACTCGAACACCTCATCTGGACCGTCGAGTGTTGACAGTCCGAGCATGGGCGCTAGGCGATTATATCAAGTCGCGGAACACGCACCAGTCGAGCCTATACCAACTCTATGCGCCAATTGCAAAAACCCCCTAAAACGATGCGAGGATACACATTCTGCCAGAGGCAGTGTGCAGAGGTTCTGGAAGAATTGCAAGAGCTGTCGGGACAAGGTTACTTCGCAGAAGCGCAGGGCAAGAGAGGCTCAAGCAGAGACACGCAAGCGACTTAAGACGTTACAAACAGAACTGACCAAGAGAGAAGAAGTTGAAAATCCCGTCAGCAACGAAGAGATCGAGAAAAACGTGGAGGAAGAAGGACTTGGTCTCCCCGGCAGTCCCGCGCCATACAAACATGCAACTGAGCGCGAATGCTCAGTCTGCGCAGACTCGTTTCCAGTACAGGAATTTCCCAGTCTTTCTAGCTGTGCACACCAGGCCGAGGTGTGCCAGCAGTGCTTCTTGCATTGGCTGGATGACCAGATCAACAAAACAAACTTGGAGCAAATCCAGTGTCCGATGAGTGGGTGCACCAACCTCATCACCCACGACGATGTCAAGATCTATGCGCCAAGCGACGTCTTCAGGAGGTATGATCCAAGTTCACCACGCGTCTTGCCCATCACTGATTCCATATAGGTTCGACGACCTATCCGTACGCAGCTTCTTGAACGCAGACCCTAACTATCGCTCATGTCGTGCCGAAGGGTGCAACTACGGACAGATTCACGACGCAGGCCTTGAGGGCAACATCTTTCGCTGTGGAGCATGTGGCTTCCGCATCTGCACTGTCCACGACGTGCCTTTCCACACCGACGAGACATGTGACCAGTATACAGAACGCATGGAGAAAGTAGCGAGCGACAGAGTGGAAGCAGAAAGGATCAAGCAAGAGCAAGAGGAGGCAAGTGTGGCCGAGGTGTCACGAACTGCAGTGGAGTGTCCTGGATGCGGATCGCATATCCACAAGACGCTTGGTTGCGACCACATGACATGTAAGTGTTGCCTTCTTCCATCAAAAAGCGAGAACTAAAGTGCCGCTCGCAGGCCGTCGGAAGGGATGTGGATTTGAATTCTGCTATGTCTGTCGCGCCTCTTACAACGGCGCTGACGGCATACGCAGGGTTGGAAACGACGCCCACGCACATACTTGCCCTTACAACCCCCGAAGTCTTCCGAACTATACGCCCCCATCAGTGCAACCAAACCATACTAGACCCAGACCCCAAACGAACCTGGACTTCTTAGTTGCTCCCATGGAAAACGTCTACTCGGATGAAGAAGAAGAGTTTTGATGCGCTACTTCAGATCAAGTACATTGCGACTTGCTGTCTCGCCACCAGCCATCGTCCCTATGTACACATCGGGTCCTTTCTTAAAGATTGGAGATGTCCTGGCCGATTAAGGGCATCCACCGATGTGGACCGAGATACTCTGGCGCGACTGATGGGCAAATGCGCTGTTGCTCGGGGGAAGGTATCCCTCGATCTTCTTCGTACTTTTGGAGGTGTTTCACTTTCTATTTGCAACAGATAGTATCACAGAGGTTCACTTATCTCTCTTTGGTCAAAGATTATGCAGTCTACCTGATAGATAGTTCGGGCATATTGGTCACAATCACCCCTTCGGGAGCGGTTGGAAATGACTGGGTCCAATAGCCGGGATTATTACACACGCACTGTTAATTCAGCATGTTTTTCAATGTGGAGCAATTCATTCGATGCTACCTTGTGACGCGAATCCACGCCATATCAATGACGGGAGCGAGAAGGCAAAGTGGCTACAATTCGAGTGTTGATTTATCGATATACAATGCCAAATCATGGCTGACGGGAGAGTTCCAAATCCATATACGAGTAGTCATGATCCACAGCCTAGCTCCAATTCTTACTCCACGGAGCAACGAAGATACGCAGTTGCCGAAGCGGTCGCTCTACCACATTCCAGGGCTTATCTCGCACCAGTTGCCGTAGTCGACTCCGACGCTTCATCAATTCCCTTCCTCAATTATCCTCGGCTAATGGCTATTCGCGCCATCGCCCCAAATCCCAATAACACTCATCGCAAACGACAGACCGCCGACAACAGCCCTCACACCCTCGGTGAGCTTCATTCGCTCCACCTGCAGCCTCACCTGCTCGCCATTCACATCATCGCCCTGCGCCTCAAGATTCAAAGTCGCTCTCCGCTCATTGGTGCCCTCCTTCAGCGAGACGGCATAGTCGACACCAGGTCCGGATACGAAGGTGAAGATGGAAGTATAGAGTAGATAGGGGTGGCGGAGGCGCGGCGGTGAAAGGAGATATGCGGAGAAGAGGGCGAATGTTGTTATGTAGCGGAGGTAGGATGTGTAGACGCGGGTTTTGGAGGAGAGGTAGGTGAGCGTTGAGCGGGCGGTTACGGCGGTGGGGAGGGTGAGGAGGGCGGGGAGTGCTATTGTTGAGAGGGATGCTGAGACGCCCTGCAATTTCACGTTAGCATACGTCCTCTATTACAGATCCTCAATGTCTTCATCCAGGATTCATTGAAGTCAAGGTGCTTTGACTTTAGCGCTGGAGGTGGCGGGAAAGCAAAACATACAGTGAGCAATCCTAGACTTATCGTCCCCACAAACTTGAAGAGTGTGTATGTCCCGTTTGACATGGTGCCGGATGGAACCCAGTGGCGCAGCGGTGGATTGGATTGAGGGTTGGGTGGAGCTTTGGTGGTAGAGCTGGATAAGGCTGCTATGCAGATTGACGTTGATCTAGTCAATTCGGGGCGGGTGTGCACGTGACAATGAGATTCGGAGCGGATGTATGGCCCAAGCTCCTAGCTTTCCATCACGCCCAACAGCATTGTCGGAAGCGCGCAAACGGTTATTGCCATCGTTGAGTATATTCTGCGCTTGTGGAACACAGAGCTGGTGCTATTCACTCGTTGTCATCACCTTCACAAGCTAAACACTTGTTCCTCTAGCAGCAATAGCAGGCTGCTTCCTAGGCGGACGCGAGTAAGCTCTAAAGACCGAGCCTCGGCAATCGCATCTCAGCACCGCTCGCATTATAATCATCATCAACCTTTCGGCCGTAGCAGCAACACGGCGCTGACAATCCTGTATATATCACCCACAATAGCTGAGACCAATCCAAGAAGTATATTCTTACTTCCCTTCCCCACCTCCCCACTCTGCTCCATCTGCCACGTAGAGACTCCACCGACTCCGCCGACACCACACTGCACCTCCGCAACCATGCCTCTCGAGAAGTACCAATATGTGAGCGATGTTTGGAGAGACGGTATCTTCGGTATGCTACCCCACGCCTGACTCCTGTACAACCACAACACTCCAGACCTAGAACCCTAAAGCTGACCGCGCTTGTTCGTCTAGACAACAAAGTCGTCTTCTGCACCGGCGGAGCAGGCTCGATATGCTCCGGCCAAGTACGCGCCCTCGTGCACCTCGGAGCCAACGCCTGCATCATCGGCCGCAATGTGGAGAAGACCGAGAACATGGCCAAAGACATTGCGACGGCAAGGAAAGGCGCAAAGGTGTTGGGTCTCGGCGCGGTGGACGTAAGGAACCCGGAGGCCCTTGTCGCTGCGGCAGAGCGGTGCGTCAAGGAGCTTGGAAGCATAGATTATGTGATGTGAGTTTGGGCTGCCCTTGCTTGGTGTTTGAAACATGGACTGCATTGCTGACACTGTGCAGTGCGGGCGCAGCGGGCAACTTTCTAGCACCCATCGATCAATTGTCGTCGAACGCGCTCAAGTCGGTCATGGATATTGACGTTCTGGGATCGTATAATACTGTCAAAGCAACTCTACCGTACTTGATCGAATCAGCTACGAAACACCGCACGGATGGCAGCACGCCTCCCAAGAACGGCACGGGAGGCCGTATCATCTTCGTCAGTGCGACCCTGCACTACGCAGGCACGCCGCTGCAGAGTCATGTCTCGATCGCAAAGGCGGGGGTAGACGCCATGTCGGTATCCGTCGCGATCGAACAAGGACCCAAGGGCCTCACATCGAACGTGATCGCGCCGGGACCGATTGCAGACACCGAGGGTGTTGCGCGCCTGTCGAAGGTGGAAGGCCGTGACAAATCGACCAGATCGATACCGTCTGGAAGATTTGGAACGGTGAAGGAGATTGCCGATGCCACCATCTATCTGTTCTCAGACAGTGGAAACTACGTCAACGGCGAGACTATTGTTGGTAAGTTGCTGCACTGTTTCCATCGATGCTGGACTGGCACGCTGACTTTGTGATGTAGTCGACGGTGGACAATGGCATACGGCAAGCGTGGACAAAGGCTCATTTTCATACCCCGACTTTTTGCTGTCAGGAGCAACTGTCAGTGGCGTAGCCGGTACGAAGAAGGCAAAATTATAGAGACATGACCCTTCAATACTATGCTCGGATTCTAGCGTTCCCGATATCAACGAGAGGCGGAATATAGATTGTGATGTGCTCCACTTGGTTCAGCCGCTGATGTCGACGATGTCGAGATCGAGATTGTAGCCAGGTAGGCGTTTCAGACCCAAGCACAAGTCAGAAGGACCACCGCTAGCTCAGCGAAGCCGCACGGTGTTTATAGGATGACAGGTGCAAGTAGACGTGGCTCCGCCGCTTCCGCTCGAGCCTCACCTTGATCGTGGGGCTCCGTTTTGGCACCAGCCGGGCGGCGTTGGACAGTCAACAAGGCTCAGCCAGTCAAGGTGGAGCGATCGGAGGGTTCCAAACACGCTGTCATGGCAGCTCTGCGACACCATCTGAGATGGCGTGAACATCCTCATCTCACAAGGCGCGGGCGGACTTTATAACGCAAGGCCCCTGCCGATCGTGGTATTGGGCGGGCCACCATGGCATCATTGGCGTAGGCTGCCCCAGTTCTCCGGACGATCACACTTCCGCTAAGCAAACCTTTTCAGGAAGGGGGGCTTGGATGCCACCGTCCTTTCGGGCCTAGCGCCTGGCCCACTAACCCCTCCGCAGACGGGGGACGTGCAACCCATGGACGAGGGTGCGCGTCGTCGTTGTGCGGGCCTCGTTCAGGCTGAATGGGCCGCCGTGGTGAAGCGAGATGAGGAGCGAGGGGAGAGGCGCATTATTATGGAGAAGGTCACTTTCCCATGGTTTGCGAGATTGCAAATGCAGTGGTTTGAATTGAAGGGCCCTTGGGCACCGCGATAGACGGGGGTGAGAATCGATAAGGCTTGGCGGCATAGAGGCTGCACCTGCAAACGGTCGGCGTCTTAGCGAGCCTCATCGAACGCCGAGCGCGCGTCTGGCGACAGGCGACAGGCTGCTCGCGCGGCGATACGCTGCTTGCCAGGGCCATGTGATGGTTCGCCTTCGTTGTACATGGGAGCACATCCCTTATGCACCGGCGGATGGCTGGCGGCGGAGCTTCGTGCGCTGTAACAGAGGCAGTGGGAGGAGGGTGCCCGAGTCGGATGAATGACCACGAGTACCGTATATCATGGGCCATGACCGTGATGTCTGCTTATCGCGCTTCTATCGAGGTACTTGGCCTCTCGAAAGCGAAATCTGCAGCCACCCCACACCCACTTTGACGTGTGGCCAACATTGACGTCGGCTCGTTGTCCTTGCGGCGCCCTCCCTTGTCCGTCGATACTGCGATACGACGCTGGTTCTATATTTGCTCCGTGCGCAGGTGATCGACCATCTCACCACCAAGGGGATCCCATATCATCTCGCCGGGCCCCGGACTCGCATCCTTTTCGTTTCTCCAGACGGTTGCTGCGTTACGCTTTCCTTCCCAACACTCGCTTTTCCACCTTGTCCCTCTTCGTTTCTCGTCATCGTCGTCGTCGGCGTCGACAGCCATTCGCTTTCATTTGATAGTCGCCTCCGTCTCTCGCCACAGCGGAACTGGGATCCGGAGCTAAGTCGTGCGACGACAAAGGGTATCCCGCCCACTGCCACACCACCGCCTGGGCAATTGCACATCGCACGGCACCCGTACGCCGTCCGGGGCAAACGCAGCAAAAGCCTGCGTAGTGACCTGCCCGCTTGGGAACTGCGCGTTTCCTGCACGTCATGACCAGAGGGGCTTCGACGCATTCATCGCACCTCACCTTGTAATCCAAACCCATCGTTGCGTCGGCAGCATCAGCTGAGCGGGCGAAGCAGCGTGGAATTGTTGCCAACGGTTGCGGCATCAGTTGCACCGAGTGCGGCCTCGCGCGGTCCTGCATTGGCTCCCTCTAGGACATCCTTGGAAAATAGCGGGTACCGGATCCGTGGAGTCGAGGAGAGTTTCGTTGGCGTTCACGGCCAAATACAATAGAGCACGGGCGCGCTTGTAACTAGTCTTACGCGGTAGGTGACTTGGCTGCAGGTTGATGAGGCCGAGCTTTCCCCTCCCACCACCAGCGTCTTTGTCCGTCCCCTCTCGGGAAGCTGTCTCAGTCACTTCCGCACCACGACGATCCTTGTCCGTCGCCTTCTCGACGCCAGCAATGCTAACAGGCGTCAACAGGTCTGCATAGGTTCTCCCTATCGGGCATTGACACTCGACTGTCACGGTCGAGCCTGCGCTTTTGAAGCTCGCCTCAGCGAAGAGAAAGCTGTGACGGGTTCACGATACACGTCTCCGTGTCGACTTTCACTACTGTACATTTCTACGTCTACGTCTACGTCAACGTCTACGACCACCCTCCCCCCGCCGGCCACCCCACGGCTCGCTA
>Ga0247803_1001481_pt1 | contig 12307 bp, 10 predicted proteins | sample UWRJL014104B1_FD_180928 | JGI IMG/M metagenome (GOLD analysis project Ga0247803, IMG submission 180928) | Plant litter microbial communities from Arlington Agricultural Research Station in Wisconsin, United States - UWRJ-L014-104B-1 | ecosystem: Environmental > Terrestrial > Plant litter >...
TTTTTACGATCTTTCAGATCTGTAATTTCCTGAATAATACCTTTTAGCCGAACCTCTTTATTTTCTTTATCCAGTATCCCGAAAGCGCCCCAGCGGCTCTCCGTTCCCGGAATCGGGTTTAGTTTTTTCCAGCCACCATTGGCATAGCTGTCAAAATCATCGCAGGCCTTTACTGTGGAATCCAGAGAACTCACACTAAAACCCGGCACTTTTTCTGTTGAAGATTCTTCTTTTTCCTTCTTGCATGCGACGAATGTCAGTGACAATGCAAGAAGTGAGTAATTTAAACTGGCTAATTTCATACTTGATCCCTTGTTAATTGAAGTTATGAGTTGACAAAAGTAGTCAGTTACATTGAAAGTTTATTGTGTTAAATTGCTAATTTCACCCATGAAGCGTATAGACGTATTTTGATCAAACATCTCCCGGATATGAAACCCAAATTGTTGCAGTTTTTTCTGATATCGCTTGTTTTATACGGTTGCTCCGACAAATCGGATAAACAGGAAACGAATCTGATAGATGGAAAAGAATTTACCAGACACATCGCCGTCCTTGCCTCTGATTCTCTTGAAGGAAGAAGACCTTTTTCAGTAGGAGAGGAGAAAACAATTAACTATTTAAAAACAGAATTTGAAAAATTGGGGCTGGGGCCGGGCAACGGGAACAGCTACTTTCAAAAGGTTCCTTTGGTAGATATTATGTCCAAACCAGATGGGCAGTTGGTCTTAAAAGGCGCAAAGGGTAGTCTTTCTCTTAATTATCTGGACGATTTTGTGGCGGCAACACGTCGGGTTCAAAGCCAGGTTAAGGTGGAGGACTCGCCAATGATTTTTGCAGGATATGGCATCGTGGCGCCCGAATATGGCTGGAATGATTACGATGGATTGGATGTGAAAGGTAAAACGGTAGTTGTGCTTGTCAATGATCCGGGCTTTGCCGACAGTACATTATTCAAAGGGAAAACCATGACTTATTATGGTCGCTGGACTTATAAATTCGAAGAGGCTGCCAGGCAGGGGGCAACTGGTGTTATTATTATTCATGACACCAAACCTGCAAGCTATGGCTGGGCAGTGGTAAGAAGCGGATGGTCAAAATCCAAATTGTATTTGCAGGCTGACGACGATAATATGTCAAGAGCGGTTATGGAAGGCTGGATCACCATGGAATCTGCCAAAAAACTGTTTCAGCTTGCGGGTGTTTCAGAAACCTTGATACGGGCTGCCGGGAAAAAGGGATTTCAGGCTGTGCCACTCCATGTAAATGCTTCCATAACCTTAAATAATACGATCAAAAAATCGGAATCAAATAATGTTTTGGCTTTATTGCCAGGAACTGACAGAAAGGATGAATATATCATTTACTCGGCGCATTGGGACCATTTTGGTAAAGGAGAGCCAATTAATGGGGATTCGATTTACAATGGAGCGGCAGATAATGCTTCCGGTACGGCGGCGCTTCTGGAACTGGCCAGCGCTTTTACCAAATTGAAAACAAAACCGTCCCGATCTATATTATTTCTTGCGGTGACTGCGGAAGAACAAGGTTTATTAGGTTCAGATTATTATGCTACGCATCCTGTTTTCCCGGTAAATAAAACGGTTGCAGATATCAATATGGATGTTTTACAACCATTTGGACGGATGAAGGATATTGTGATTGTTGGAAAAGGGCAGTCGGAACTGGATGAATATGCGGAACAGGCAGCCTCCAAGCAAGGCCGGGTCACACGAGGGGAGCCGGATCCTTCGGGTGGCTGGTACTTCCGTTCAGACCATTTTAATTTTGCCAAAGTAGGAATTCCTTCGATGTATATTGAAAACGGATCCGTTTCATTGGAGCATGGAGAGGAGTGGGGCGAGGCACAAAAAGCGGAGTATAATGACAAACGATATCATGCGCCAACAGATGAATACAACGCTTCCTGGGATTTGTCAGGAATCATTGAAGATATGCAGCTGCTCTTTGATGTTGGAACTCGTTTAAGCAACGAATCCACTTTCCCGGGTTGGAAAAGTGGATCCGAGTTTAAGGCAATAAGGGACAAGTCTATGGCGAAATAATTATAGATCAGACTTTCCAGGTTTTTTAAAACTTGGAAAGTCTTTACCAATAAATATTATTTAATTCCTCCTGTCCAGGTTTTGAGTGGCCTTTCAAGGACAAATATAATTCCACCAACAATGACGCAGAACCAGACTATGCTCATGAATAATTCGGGCATTTGCTGAATATTTTCTGCGTTAAAGCCTCCTGCAAATAAACCTGCAAAAAGATTTCCCAGGGCGGCGGCTACGAACCAAATGCCCATAAGCTGGCTGAGGTATTTTTTTGGTGCCAGTTTGGTATATGCACTTAGTCCAACCGGACTTAAAAATAATTCTCCGATTGTGTGAAAAAGAAACGTAGAAATCAGAAACAGCGAAGAGGCTTTGACTCCTGTAAGCGCAATTTTTGATGCTACTACCATAATGTAATAACCAATAGCCAGCATAAACAATCCTAACGCAAATTTTATTAAAAGAGGCAGTGTTATATTTTTCTTTTCAAGATAGATCCAAAGCGCTCCGATTACTGGCGAAAGCACTACCAAAAAGAAAGGGTTGAAATTTTGGAACCAGCTGGAAGGTATACCAAAAGGTATTTCAGAATATCGATCGGCAAAAATTTGAAGCGACGATCCTTGCTGTTCAAATCCTGCCCAGAACAATACTGCGCCCCAAAACAAAATGAAGAGTATTACAACACGCTTTACCTCTATACCTGTTAAGTTAGAAGCGAACATAAGATTTGCAAAATAGACAATCACAACAGCAATTGCTATAATGCCCATTGAAGTGGCGGTTCCTGTTTTGCTTGTCCAGCTAAAAGTGCCATTTAATTGCAGCGTTACAATAAAGGCGATCAACACAGCAAACAGAATCCAAGTCAATATGCCCGTTTTTACCTCTTCTTGGGAACTATTTTTTCCACCTTTTGGGTACATTCCTTTTTCCTGGAGATATTTTGGCGCAAAAAAGCGATAGACGGTCAATCCCATAAGCATCGCTACTGCCGCTGCCCCAAAACCATAATGCCAGCCCACTTTTTGTCCAAGATAACCAACCACAAAGATTCCAAGAAAGGAACCAAGGTTAATTCCCATATAGAAAATCGAAAATGCGGCATCTCTTCTTGCACCTCCTTCAGGATACAATTCACTGACAATTGAACTGATGTTCGGTTTAAGCAGACCTGTTCCGATAGCCACCATGGCGAGTCCGCTAAAAAACACGAATTGTGTAGAAGGGAAAGCCAGAACAATGTGGCCTATCATGATTACAATACCTCCAAGCCAGATCGCCTTTCGTTGTCCGAGGATGTTATCGGCCAACCAACCTCCGGGCAGAGATAACAAATAAACCGAAAAGGTATAAAGTCCGTAGATAGCACCGCCTTCTCCTTCTTCAAAACCCAGCCCTCCTCTGGTTTTGTCCAGTAAGAAAAGCAAAAGAATTGCTCTCATACCGTAATAACTGAAACGTTCCCACATCTCTGTGAAAAATAATACGTAAAGTCCTGGGGGATGCTTCTGTGAAACTTGGTCTGACATAACTGAGAGAAGTGTTTTATTTGGCTATAATGGGTTTGTCCATACTATTTTAATGGCGCAAGATAGGAATTATGAATAAATATTAAATACTTGTTTGTTTAAACAATCAATTTCAAAACCCAGATATACACGAAAAAGGAGCCGGACAATTTTTTGCCCGGCTCCTTTTCAAGCTGTTACTGTATTTTATTTAACCGAAAATGATCCTTCACCAATGGAAAAACCCTCGGAATACAATTCTATTGTATACGTTCCTTTTGGAAATGGAGTGGCTCTGTCATACATAATACTCATGTCCTGGTTATTGTTTCCATAAACAACATCCTGACTAATGGTATAACCTTGTTTCTGGCCATTGTAGTCAAATTCCCCGGACCCGGTTGCATTATCCGAAATGGTGGCTCCTGAGGGATCAATGATTCTCAGATAAACTGTTTTGTTATCTGTAAGCGTCAATGGATTTTTTTCCAGAATAAAATCAACCCTTACTTTATCCACTCTTTTTGCTTTCACGTTTTCCCCTTCACGAACTTTGCCTTTTGAAGAAATCGCATATACTTTTACGTTACGCGCACGCAATGCCGCGGCCATCGTAACTTTGGATTCCAGTTCGGTGTTTTTAGAAATAACGCCGCTTAAAGAATCACTCACCGCTTTCTTGGTCGTTTCGAGCTCTGTATTGGTTTGCACCAAAGTTTCGTTTTGACTCAACAATTGCTGATTCTCCTCTCTCAACAGCGCGATTTCTTCGTCCTTTTTGGTTAAAAAGTCCTCATACTCTTTTACTTTTTTGCTCATGCTCGCATTTCCTTTGCGAAGCGAAATACGATCTTGTTCCAGGGATGCCTTCATCTTCTGCAATTCCTCTATATCTCCACCAAGCCCCTGAACCTCTAGAATACGTGCATCAAGTTGTTTGGAGATGGAATCGAGTTTGATCTCAGAAGCGGCGAGTTCCGTAACCCTTGCTTCAAGGTCCATTTCCTGTTTATTGGTAACACCACGTTCATTGTAATACAGGTATCCAAAAACAGCGGCTAAAACAGTCATCAGTATCAGACCGATCAGCATGCCGGTGTTGTTCTTACGTTCCATAAGTTATAATTTAGGTTAAAATAATCTAATTTCAGAATGATGTTAAAAAAGCATGCCAATATATACGTCAGCTCTATTTGGTCCACCCAAAAGAAGGCCCGTTTCAGAATTAATCCGAAACGGGCCTTCTTTAAACTAACTATTTTTGATCAGTTGGAGATGATCTAATAGTCGCCGCCGGCACCGCCGCCGCTGAAACTTCCGCCTCCGAAACCTCCAAAGCCACCGCTGTCTCCACCACCCCAGTTTCCTGACGAACCGCCATTTCCTGAAAATGTGGAATATGGAAAAAATATCGGTCCGCCCGAATTCCTGAATCCACGACCACCACCTCCTCCGCCATTCCTGCTTCGGTAAATGATAAAGATGATCACACCGAAAATAATCAGTACGATTAGTAATGGAGAAGTACCTTCACTGCCATCATTATCGCCTGCTTCTGCCTTGTATTCACCAGTCGAATATTTAAAAATGGCATCTATTCCACGATCAAGGCCCTGAAAGTACTGGCCATTTTTGAAGTCGGGAGTGATGATTGTTGAGATAATACGTTTGGCGATCGCATCAGGAATGGCGCCCTCCATACCGTCCCCTACACCGATGTAAATCTTCCGGTCAGTTGATGCCCAAAGAATAACAATGCCATTGTCTTTATCTTTTTGACCAACGCCCCATTCTCTCCCAATTTTTAAAGCGTAGTCGGCCATGGCATAATCTCCTGTGGTAGGAACGACGACGAGTAAAATCTGAGAAGAGGTTGAATCGTTGTAAGCGACCAGTTTTTGTTCAAGTTGTGCTATTTCTCCGGCACTCAATTGTTTGGCAAAATCGTTGACCAGACGTGGAGGATTAGGCTTGGGAGGAATATCCTGGGCTATTGTCCTGTATAGAATAAGCGATAGAAATAACGAAAAAATAAGGAATTTCTTCATAATAATTATTGTCCGAACGAGATGTCGTCCGGAAGTTCGTTGATGTCATCGGAGCTGTAAGGGAAATGTCTTTTTAGTTGTATACCAGCTTCTTGTATACCCAAGCAAAGCCCTTCTGCAAAAAGATTCTTAGAAAAATGGCTTCGTAATAAATCTTTGGTGCTGTTCCAGAAATCTTCCGGTACTTTTTCAAATATTCCCTGATCACCCAAAACAGCAAATTTACGATCTTCGTAGGCGAGGTAGAAAAGGACGCCGTTGTGATCTTTGGTAAGATGAAGATTCAAAAGCCCAAAGACTTCCTTGGCTCTTTCCAGGACATCGGTTGCGCATTTTTTTTCTACGTGTACTCTTATTTCACCAGAAGTTTGTTTTTCAGCTTCCTTTATTGCAGCAATGATATCTTGCTGCTCTTTTTCTCCGAAAAAAAGTGAATCGGCTGCCATGAATTAAAAATTATCAGCGAAACTTGCCTGATTAAGAATAGGAAATTGCCTTGAAAATCCGGATACGAAAATGACACGCATTTCCGTATCCGGATTTACTAAAACTTTACGGTCGGGGCTTTTTCAGAACCTGCTGCGGCAGTGAAGTAGCCTTTTTGAGCAAAGCCAAATACACCTGCAAACAAGTTGGTCGGGAAGGTGCGAACTTCCTGATTGTAATCTTTTACCACGGTGTTAAAATCATTACGAGCCACGGTAATGCGGTTTTCAGTTCCTTCAAGCTGAGCCTGAAGTTCCAGGAAGTTTTGATTGGCTTTCAGTTCAGGATATCTTTCCACAGAAACAAGTAATCGGGAAAGTGCTCCTCCCAGCTGATCCTGTGCGCCCTGAAATTTTGCAATATTTTCGGGAGTAAGCTGATCCGCGTTAACTGTGGTTTGGGTTGCTTTGGCACGCGCTTCAATAACGGCTGTTAAAGTGCTTTTTTCAAAATCTGCTGCTCCTTTTACAGTGCTCACCAGATTGGGAATAAGGTCTGCACGACGTTGGTATTGACTTTCCACTTTCGCCCAGGATTCCTTTACGGTTTCGTCCTTACCTACCAAGCCATTATATTTTCCACATCCTACGAATCCAAGAATTAAAAGAATAGCGATGACTGCAATTAGTCCTTTTGACATTTGATTGTTAAATTTAGAGTTAATGAACTGACTTCAAAGTTGATCAAAGCTAGTAAAATCTTTAAGAAAAACTACACAGCCGGTTTTGAATCCTTACACGACGTAGTGTTGCATGATGACAGGAAATGTCAACCTGCTCCAACACCGGCCAGATTGTTCCAGCGTCCCCAATTGACGGATACATCGTAATCAATCAGAAAACTTTCAAAATACATCGCTCCCCAGGTCCAGTTTACGCCCAGATTTTTGACCAGGTAAATCGCCGCAGTTTCTCTTTCAGGCGAGGATAGATCTCCAGTTGCAATAAGCTTTTTCATAATCTTATTGACCTTATTGTCTTCTGTATTCCCAGTCGTCCATTTTTCAAACAACGCATTGTCGTTGTTCCAGTGTTGGTTAAAAATATGTCTGATGCCACTGGGTTTGAACAGCCTGGGACCGTAACGCAGCAAGGTCCAGTGAAAGTAGTCTCTTGCCAGCAGGTTGGTTACAAACGTTTCAGAAATTAATCGATTTGAGATTTGTGTGGTTACGGCATGATAAATGGATCTTGATGAAATACAGCCCATTGACAGCCAGTTTGTTAGTTGTGAGTCAGTAAGTAAATCCCTGGAATCCGGGTCTGGTTTACCTGCGGCGCAGTCTTTAATGTACCGGTTCATCTTGTCAATCGCAGCAGATTCTCCACCGCGTGGAATGGTATTGCCGTCAATATTGGAGATCATCATTTCCTGAGGGTCTATGCCCAGCATTGGCAAAGAAGGGATCATGCCGGCGTCGTATTCCTGGGGTAAGACGATCTGCTCGGGTTCGGCAAGTGGAATTTTAATTTTTAACCGGCTTTTTATCTCATTCTGGAAATTTTCAAATCCGGAAGGAAGTTTAAAAATGGGAAAAGGCAGATCCATAACATGACTCAAAGTGTCCATCCAGTATAGTTTGATGTCTATATTGCTGACTTTCAGTTTTTTGCTAAGTGAAGATTCAATTCTGGTTTCTTCCGGAGCTATTTCCTTGCTTGTTAAAACATACGCCGCATTGTATGTTTCGGCCAATTGTGCGATAATTTTTTCAGGTTCCCCGATTCTGACAAGCAAATCGCCACCTTTTGCACGTAAACGGGCACGAAGATCAATAATACATTCAATCAGAAATTGCGTCCGCAAGGCACCCGTTCGCCGGAAGCCAAGCCGGGTGGTTTCAAATTGCCGCGGATCAAATACATAAACAGGTATCACCTCCTGTGCCTGACTTGTAGCAAAATGCAAAGCTTCATTATCAGTGAGTCTTAGGTCATTTCTAAACCAATAAACAATTCTTTGAGCCATTATAATTAATCTGTACAATAGTTGTTTTGCAATGTTACATATAAAATACCTGTTGCGATATCCTGGTATGAACCAGCAGTGCCTGGATTTCGAAGATTGCTCTTAAAAAACCAGGCACTGATTAGGCAAAAGGTTATTATATTACTCGTATCAGGTTAACTTTGACGTAGCTATTTTGTCTTTTATAAACAATTGAAAATGAGATAAAAGGTTAGCAACGGTCCGTTTTTAACCTGGACTAGTAACTTAAAATAGTGAATTCGGTTCTACGGTTTTTTTGATGTTCTTCTTCAGTTTTTGCGTTTGGTATGATCAGTTCACGCTCACCGGAACCTCTTGCTACCATCCTGTCAGCATCAATTCCCTTGGTGTTGAGATATTCAACAGCGGATTCTGCCCTGTTCTGAGACAAAGTCATATTGTAGGCATCCGAAGCACGGGCATCCGTATGAGAACTTAATTCGATTTTCATGGTTGGATTATCCTTAAGAATTTGCACCAGCTTATCGAGCTCAAATGCAGCATCAGGGCGAATGTTGTATTTATTCAAATCGTAATAAATGTTGTCTAAGACGAAAGTTTTGTTCAATTCAAGCTTATCCAGTTTAATGGTCACTTCATAAGTAGTGTCAGTCAACGCTTTGGTAAGAAAAATGGGCGGTATGCTTTTTCCATCCATGGAGAACGGTTCCCTTTTGCTGATGTATCCTTTACGTTCTACCAAAAGCACATAAGATTTTCCTTCTTCAACAGGTTGTTTTCCAAACTTGCCTGCTGAACCGGAAACAAGCTGGCTGATCTGAGTGTCCGACGTATCTGGCAGAATATGTACAATTGCGGAATCAACAGGGGTGATTTCAGGTGTATTGGATAAAACGGTTCCTGCCAGAAAGTACCGAACTGTTTTTAGTTTACCGTTGACGTAATTAGGGTTCTTTGGATTTAAAGGATCATTCGGATCATCATTTTTCGCAATGGAAGTGGTATCGGGATCCTCCGGAGACGAGAAATAATAAATATCATCATCTCCTTTTCCACCTTCCCTGTTTGACGAGAAAAAGCCCTTTTTTAGGTTTTGATAAAAAACAAGCCCAAAATCATCCTGGGGACTATTGAACGGAAGCCCAAGGTTCTCTATTGAAATGACTCCCTGACTGCGTGTCGCAGAAAACAGATCCAGCTTACCAAGGCCGGGATGGCCATCAGATGCAAAGTACAGTTTCCCACCTTCGGCAACGTAGGGAAACATTTCCTCACCGGGAGTATTAATGTCCTTTCCCATATTCACCGGCTTGCTGAAACGGCCGGATGCATCAATATTTGTACGATAAATATCGCTGCCTCCGGAGCCACCTGCCCTGTCCGATGCAAAATAAAGAGTTTTACCATCTCTTGAAAAAGCAGGAGACATATCGTATGCCAAGGAATCATTGATCGGAAGAGCTGCTGGAGGTGTCCATTGCCCGTTAATCAGTTTACTCATATAGAGGTCCACATTTTTTGCGTCTTTGGCTTTACCTGTATTTCCACGGGCGAAAATAACCGTTTTGCCGTCAGGGCTAAAAGTAGGAGAGGACTCGTTGGCTTTATCGGCGAAAATAACGGGGCTCAGCAGAACGGGCGTTCCCTTGGTTTCGCTGGCATCGGAAGAGATCGGTACCTGATAAATCCCAAGCATCGACTGACCATTGGTAGTATAGATTTCATCTTTTTTTGACGAAGAGAATACCAGTTCATTTCCCAGAATGGCAGGCGAAAACTCTGCACCACTGGTGTTCAGGGGGAGATTTTTCAAATCTACTTCCAGTTTTACAGAGCTAAGGCGATCGGTAATTTTCAGGATTTCTATTTCTCTCAGCGCACGTTCCTGTAATTCTTTTGAACTCGTGGGTGATTTTGCAAAAGCTGAAAACTGGTTGGCGGCTTCTGCATACTGGCCCGTCGTTTTTAAAGCGTAAGCATAATGGAATAAAGCCTCCGGATCCGTTAATCCTGCATCAAGAGCCTTTTTATAATAAGGAATAGCGTCTTTCGGACGATTTGACCTACGATAGGATTGTGCTATTAAAAAATCGGTCTGTAGCGGTTCGTAATTTGCAGCTTCGGCCTTTTTTAAATCTTTTATTGCAAGATCGAATTGTCCGTTATCATACTTCCTGACACCATCTTTGTAGGCTTGCATGGCTGAATTGCAGCCGGACAATAATATGCTAACTACTAGAAAACCAATAAAAAGGGTAAAATAATACCGCAAAATTTTCATAATTTAAAATATAAAATCAAACGATTCGACGCGTAGGTTGGGTTTTTAATTGGCAATACTAATAAACAACGTTTGGAAATAAAATTCTGGATATAATGAAGTAACATTTTTATTTCATTATTAAAAAATAAGCATTCACGTCATTTATTCATTACTGAATAAGACGTTTCCCGCCGAATGTATACAAAATTTTGATTTTAATCGTACCGGACACTTTACATATTTCACAATTGTATGTCAGGAAAACAAAGAGAACTCCGTACCAGTGCCGACTGCCCTGCTTTCTGATAATTCCTGTTCCGGACCCATCTGCCTTAAAATGTCAATGAGAATCCAGATCAAAAGAAGGTTTCTGATATTTAAAACCAGAATAACCGCTGGATTAAGCCTCACAAGATAATGATACCATCCTGGGAAAATGGACACAGTCAGCATTAGTGTAATAATAAATTTGATCCTTACGGAATGGTTGTAAAACGGGATAAATGGAAAGAGCCAAATAACATATTGCGGGGACAACACTTTATTTAGCAACACGAAGGAAAGAATCATGATTCCAAACGCCCGGATGACATTTATAGGTGATACCGTTCCTTTAAGGCGTTTTTCATATAACAGAATCCTGATAAAATAAAGAAGCAAAAAAACGAAAATGACAGGAGTGATGATCGCTATGCCCGTCAGAAATTTTTGAGATAAAGGGGTATCGATATTGACAGAGCCGAAATTGAAAACAGGATTGACGGTAACCAGCCTGATTTTGTGCAAAAATAATAGAAATCCGCCAGCCACACTTTCAATTTGAATGCCTCTCAGTTTGTGAAGTTTTAAAACGTCAAAAATTGATGACCCGAAAATCGGCAGTATAATCGTTAAACAGAGAAGCAGGCACACAACTACTCCCGCCACACCTTCCCAAAGCTTTTTAACTTTGCCGCTTATTACATAATATATCAGAAAAACAGGCCCCAGCACAACCGGATATAGCTTTGATCCCGTGGCGATTATCCATATTATTCCAGAGAGAAATGCTTTTTTTTGTAAGCCGTAAACGGCGATACTGGTTAAAAATGCAGGAAATGCGTCATATCTGAACAAATATATGGGAAGTGAAATCAAGATTAAAATAGCATAAAACCTAAGGTTAGATTCAGTGGGCTGATTGTTAATCTTTGTCTTAGATAGTGAAATGACAGTGCCAGCTGCATAAAGAATATTTTGTAAGCCAAAAAATAAGCAATAGCCTTTGAATGTTGATCCAAATAATATATTAATCAATCCGGGTAATAAGATGGGTACAATGGCGAAAAAGGGGTATTCGATCCTAAAATCTTTATAGGGAATGTGTCCTGCTGTAATTTTGTCGGCCGTTTCGTAGTACAGTGTCAGATCGGCGAGGTGGAGATTAAATCTTGTAAGCAGGTAGTATGCTTCTGAGAAAAGGTAAAGGCATGCCAGAGTAGGCAATAGTATTTTTAGCGACTTTTTTTTGTTTTGCTGCCACCATTTAACCGGGAACCAGGAATGGTAAGTCATGTCTTTGGGTATAGCGTGTAACTGAGCATGAAGTTAAGAAAATCGTATTGGAATTTTGTCAGGAAGCATTATAAATTAACGTAGTAAATTAAATAATTTCTACCATCTCACTTGTGAAAAATTTTGTTTTTTTGTGAAACTAGTCTACGCTGTTGATAGTTGCATCCTTGTTATTATCGATTTCATGAATTAAAAAAGCCGTATCTTTTTGGAAATCAATATGAATGTTTTACTTTTGCAGTCCGATTTTTCGGAAAAACTGTTTTTAAAACAATAGACTGGTGCATTAACCAGATCAAAATCAATTTGTTAAATGCCAACTATTTCACAATTAGTCCGTAAAGGTAGAGAGACCATTACATGGAAATCAAAGTCACCGGCTTTGGATTCTTGCCCTCAGCGTAGGGGTGTGTGTACCCGGGTGTATACCAC
>Ga0247803_1001482_pt1 | contig 12302 bp, 12 predicted proteins | sample UWRJL014104B1_FD_180928 | JGI IMG/M metagenome (GOLD analysis project Ga0247803, IMG submission 180928) | Plant litter microbial communities from Arlington Agricultural Research Station in Wisconsin, United States - UWRJ-L014-104B-1 | ecosystem: Environmental > Terrestrial > Plant litter >...
CAATATTAAAAAGCAACATTTGTTCATAATAATTAAATTTTATAGCATCTCGCCTCGTTTGCTTTATTTATTTCATAATGCTTATCGTACCAAAATCAGTTCTTTAATTATCACAAATGTCAATTTTGGGTTTTATCTAAAAAACATAAAAAAACATTTCCTACTTAATATATAGGATAAAATCGTTGTTTTTTATCTGCTTTCTAATAAAATCAACATCATAAAAACTTTAAAGCCTTTATAGAAAAAGCGTTAAATATATGAATAAGCCATATTTAGAGTTTTAATTTTAACAATTACTCAATATTAAAATGCTTACATTTGAATTATTGAAATATTCGTAAAAAGGATTTTCAGTTTTTTAACTTTTATAAAAAACTGTACTTTTGAAAAATCAAAATGAAAAGTAACAGCGCAAAATATCACTCTACAATGACAACTCTAACCGGGGTTGCAATTGCTGCTACAACAATTTCTACTACAACTACTACTACCCCTTAGGGGTATACATTTTACATATAATCCTTGGTTATCTATACTTTTTTCCTGAAAGAAGAAAGACGATGGGTACATAAAAAACATTTACAAAGAAAAAAAATAGTCGCAGTTTTCAGTTTCAGTTCACAGTTGATAACCTTTGAACCTTTGTTACTCAAAATCTTTGCACCTTTATTAAAAAACATCAAAATGAAAGTATTAAAATTTGGCGGAACTTCGGTTGCCAATGCTCAAAATATAAAACTCGTTCTCGAAATTATAAACCAGAATTCTAAACAAGATAAACTAGTAGTTGTTGTTTCAGCTTTAAGCAAAGTAACCGATTTATTGCAATTGGCGGCAGCAAAAGCAGCAGCCAACGACGAAAGCTTTAGAGATATTGTTGCTGAAATCGAGAAAAAACACCTTGATACCTTAAAAGATCTTATTCCGGTAAGCGAACAAAGCAGTTTATTAAGTCACGTAAAAAGAATCATCAATCATCTTGAAACTTTATTAGATGGCTGTTTTTTATTGGGCGAATTATCTCCGAGAACTGCTGATACTATTTTAAGTTTTGGAGAATTACTTTCGTCTTACATCATCGCGCAGGCTTATCAGCAAATTGATAAAGATGTGGTTTACAAAGACAGTCGCGAACTGATTAAAACCAATAACAATTTTGGTAAAGCAGTTGTAAACTTTGACGTTTCGAACCAATTGATTCAGGAATATTTTGGTGGAAATCAATCGCAAATCAATATTTTACCGGGGTTTATCTCTCAAACATCTGACGGAATTACTACAACTTTAGGTCGTGGCGGTTCTGATTATACTGCGGCTATAATTGCCGGAGCACTTAATGCATCACAACTAGAAATCTGGACTGACGTAAACGGAATGTTTACTGCCAACCCTAAAATCGTAAAACAAGCGCAGCCAATTGCAAATATCTCTTATCAGGAAGCGATGGAATTATCGCATTTTGGTGCCAAAGTGTTGTATCCGCCAACGATTCAGCCTGTTTTAAGAAAAAACATTCCCATTTTAATCAAAAATACTTTTGAGCCCGAAGCCGTGGGAACTTTAATTTCTAATCAGGTTTCATCAAAAGATACGGTTGTAAAAGGAATCAGCCATATCGATCATATTTCGCTAGTAACTCTTGAAGGTCCAGGAATGATTGGAGTTTCTGGTTCATCAAAACGTTTGTTTGAAGTATTGTCTCAGGAAAAAATCAATGTTATTTTTATCACTCAGGCTTCTTCTGAGCATTCGATTTGCATCGGAATTTTAAACTCTGATGCTGAAAATGCCGAAGCTGCGATCAATAAAGCTTTTGAAGTAGAAATTCTTCAAAACAAAATTGATCCTGCCATTGTAGAAAAAGACCTTTGTATTATTGCTCTTGTTGGAGAAAACATGAAAAATCACCAGGGTTTAAGCGGAAGAATGTTTAGTACTTTGGGAAAAAACAACGTAAACATTCGTGCGATTGCGCAAGGTGCATCTGAACGTAATATCTCGACTGTAATCAACGAAAGAGACGTTAAAAAAGCATTGAATACTTTGCACGAAAACTTCTTTGAAGAAAATACCAAACAGCTGAATTTATTTGTAATGGGAGTTGGAAATGTAGGTGAGAAATTCATCGAGCAAATTCACAATCAAAGAAAGTTTTTAAAGGAAAATCTTAAAATTAATGTTCGTGTAATTGCTTTATCTAACTCCCGAAAAATGCTTTTCGATGAGGACGGAATCTCTTTAAAAGACTGGAAATCGGCATTAGATAAAGGTGAACACGCTATTCCGACAGAATTTATCGCACGCGCCAGAGAACTGAATTTACGTAATAGTATTTTTGTGGATATTACAGCAAATGCAAGCGTTTCTGAGACTTACGAAAAATTCTTAAAAGAAAGTATTGCCGTTGTAACTTGTAATAAAATTGCCTGTTCATCTGCGTACGACAATTATAAAAAACTAAAAAGTTTATCGCGTCAATATAATGCGCCGTTTTTGTTTGAAACCAATGTTGGTGCAGGATTACCAATTATAGATACCGTGAAAAACTTAATTGCTTCTGGCGATAAAGTGCACAAAATTCAGGCAGTTTTATCCGGAAGTTTAAATTTCATTTTCAACAATTTTGATAAAAACAATTCTTTTCACGATGTCGTAAAAGAAGCCGGAGTACAAGGTTTTACAGAACCAGACCCAAAAATCGACCTCAGTGGAATTGACGTTGCGCGTAAAATCCTGATTCTTATTCGCGAAAGCGGTTACGAAATGGATATTGATGCTATTGCTAACGAATCGTTTTTGCCTGCTGACTGTTTAGCAACAACAAACAACGAAGACTTTTTTGCTTCGCTAACCAAACATGCTGCTCATTTCGAAAAAATCTATGAAGAGGCTTTAGCCAAAGATTCAAGATTGAAATACGTAGCACAATTCGAAAACGGAAAAGCAAGCGTAGGATTACAATTCATACCAAAAGATCATCCTTTCTATAACTTAGAAGGAAAAGACAATATCGTGCTTTTCTACACAGATCGTTACGTAGATCAGCCGTTATTGATCAAAGGCGCGGGAGCCGGTGCAGCGGTAACAGCATCAGGGATTTTTGCGGATGTAATTAGAATAGGAAACAATTAAAGTTCCTAAGGTTCTAAGATGCTAAGGTTCTGAGTTTTTTTTCTTAGTATCTTAGAAACTTAGAGTCTCAGAAGCTAAAAAAAATAAACAGTTGCAAAGAAATCTTAGAATCATAGAACCTTAGCAACTCAGAACCTTTAAAAAAATGGAAATTAAACTATTTTGCCCGGCAACTATCGCGAATCTTTCGTGCGGATTTGACGTATTGGGACTTTGCTTAGACAATGCGGGTGATGAAATGATTGTTCGAAAAACAGAAGAAAAAGGAGTTCGCATCACAAAAATTGTGGGTGCCGATTTGCCTTTGGAAACCGAAAAAAATGTTTCGGGAGTTGCGGCTATCGCCATGTTAGAAGCTTATGAAAGCCATTTTAATCCGATTGATTTTGGATTCGAAATTGAAATTTATAAAAATATCAAAGCCGGAAGCGGAATTGGAAGCAGCGCTGCAAGTTCTGCCGGTGCCGTTTTTGGGATTAATGAATTATTAGGAAAACCATATTCGCGTAAAGATTTGGTGCAATTTGCCATGCAAGGCGAAAAATTAGCCAGCGGAAACGCTCATGCTGATAACGTTGCTCCTGCCCTTTTAGGCGGTTTTACGTTGGTAAGAAGTTATGCTCCGCTTGATATTATCAGAATCGATAGTCCTGAGGAATTGTTCGCAACGGTAGTTCATCCTCAAATTGAGTTGAAAACATCTGATGCACGTTCGGTATTGAAACAAACGGTTTCCCTAAAAAGCGCGATTATGCAATGGGGAAATGTGGGTGGATTAATAGCAGGTTTATACACAAAAGATTATGATTTGATTGGAAGATCGCTTCATGATGAAATCGTTGAACCTTTAAGAAGCGTTTTGATTCCGGGTTTTGATTTAATCAAACAAACGGCTCTTGAAAACGGTGCTTTAGGTTCCGGAATTTCAGGTTCTGGTCCGTCGATTTTTGCTTTAAGCAGAGGAAAAAATACCGCCGACCAAATCGCCAAAGCCATGAGCGACGTTTACGAAGCAATGAATTTGCCGTATGAAATTCACGTTTCGAAAATTAACCCTGATGGCGTAAGAATTATATAACACGAATTGCACGAATTTACACAAATTGGATTGTGAGATTGTTAATTTAAATAATTCCGTTTGTCAGACTGAGCGAAGTCGAAGTCCCGTAAAGCATAGACGCAAATAAAAAACATAACGTTTGTCATTCCGAGGAACGAGGAATCTCCGCTAGTAACTCCGTAACGTGAGTCAATCTTTGTCGAGCTTCTCGCGGAGATTCCTCGTTCCTCGGAATGAAAAAAAAAAAACCGAATAACAAATTATTAAAAAACAAAATACATCACCACAAAGCGTTGCGATCTCTGCATTTTCAAAAGAAACAATTTCCTTGCGCTCTTTGCGGTTAAACAACAACAACCATTGGAATTTAAAAATTGAAAATTGATTACAGAAAAATCTATTCTCTATAGTCTATTCTCTTTTTTCTAAAATTCAAAATCTAAAATTAAACCATGAAATACTATAGTTTAAACCATAATGCACCGGAAGTTTCTTTTAAAGAAGCTGTGATTCAAGGATTAGCGAGTGATAAAGGATTATATTTCCCTCAAAACATTACGCCATTAAATCCTGCTTTTTTTAATGTAATCGAAAATCTGACTCATAATGATATTGCTTTTGATGTGATTCAGCAATTTGTAGGCGATGAAATTCCTGAGGACAATTTAAGAGAAATCATAAAAGATACTTTATCTTTTGATTTTCCGGTTGTAGAAGTTGAAAACGGAATCTACTCGTTAGAATTATTTCACGGACCAACTATGGCTTTTAAAGACGTTGGCGCACGATTTATGTCTCGTTGTCTGGCTTATTTTAATAAGGACAAAAAAGACAGTAAAAATACCGTTTTAGTAGCTACTTCCGGAGATACCGGCGGAGCTGTTGCAAGCGGATTTCTAGGCGTTGACGGCGTTGATGTTGTCATTTTATATCCGTCAGGAAAAGTGAGCGACATTCAGGAAAAACAATTAACGACTTTAGGAAAAAACATTAAAGCGCTTGAAGTGGATGGTGTTTTTGATGATTGCCAGGATATGGTTAAAAAAGCGTTTTTAGATGAGACATTAGCGCATAAAAACCTGACTTCGGCGAATTCTATCAATATTGCACGTTGGCTGCCGCAAATGTTCTATTTCTTCTTTGCTTATAAAGCCTTGAAAAGCCAAAACAAACCGTTAGTTTTCTCTTGTCCAAGTGGAAATTTTGGGAATATCTGCGCCGGAATTATGGCTAAGAAATTAGGTTTGCCAATCGAACATTTTGTAGCGTCTACAAACGTAAACGATACTGTACCAAGATTCTTAGAAAGCGGAAAATACGATCCAAAACCTTCTAAAGCAACAATCTCTAACGCTATGGACGTTGGAAACCCAAGTAACTTTATCAGAATTCAGGAATTATACAACAATGATTTAAAAGCTTTCGAAAAAGATTTCTCTTCTTATAGTTATACGGATGAAGAAACGCTTGAAGCTTTAAAAAACATTTATAAAACTGACGGTTATATCGCAGAACCTCACGGTGCTGTTGGTTATTTAGGTTTAAAAAAAGAACTTCAAAAACATGATAATGCCATTGGTGTTTTCTTAGAAACGGCGCATCCTATTAAATTTCTAGACGTTGTTGAACCTGCTTTAGGAATTACACTTCCTATTCCGGAACAAATTGAAAGTGTTATTAATGAGGAAAAAGTTAGCGTGAAGATTGGGAGTTATGAGGAGTTGAAGGCTTTTTTAGAATAGCTATTATCTCCTAACCACAAATTACATAAATTATTTTAAGTGTAATTTGTGGTTTTCTTTTTATCCTTAAACTTGTTTTTTTGTAAGGAAAATTTGTTATGTTTGATAAAGAATGAATTTAGTTCGAAAATAAAATTTTTATAACTTTTTTAATATTAAACCATTAAGTATTGAATAATTTAGAATTACATTATTATTTAGAAAATGAAAGTCATTCTATGAATGCTTTTGTAAAAAACAGATCTGAAGCTGAATTACTTCGAATTTTTAATGAAATTTTTAATATCCTTGAAGTTGAAATTGAAATAGAATTTGAAGCTATTCAACAAGGGGGATTAAAAGAAATTGCTAAATTTTTTACTAAGAAAAAAACCAAAAAAAGAATACAAACTTATATTGTACCAATTATCACTGCTGTTTTAGTAGGTGTTTTGATAAATCATGCAACTAAAGATTCCGAACTAGATGAACTAACAAAAACAGAAAAGCGTCTCAATATAAAAAAATTACAAGGTGAACTTGAAAACAATATTGGCGGAAATTCTAATTTAGATCAGCAGAAAGTAGACCAAATTATTTACTATCTCTTAACTGACCATAAATTGCAGGTACATAAATCTAGATTTTATCAAGAACTTATCAAAGAAAGTAAAATATATCAATTTTCTACATTAGAATTGAGCAATAATTTTGAACCTATTTCAAAAGAGGCCGTAATTCAACGAGAATCATTTTTTAATCAAGTACTAGAAGATGAAAATGGCAAAACTATAACTATTGAAGATGCAAATGTTGAAATTGTTTCTCCGGTATTAAAACAAGGAAATATAAAATGGAAAGGATTATACAAAAATCAACCGATTAATTTTTTACTTAAAGATTTTGATTTTCAAAAACTAGTTCTGAACAGAGAAATCAGTTTTAAGAACGGCACTAGTATAAAGTGCTCAATTAAATACAAAGAATGCCTTAATGAAAACGGCGAAATAATATTTAAGGAAATTGAAATTTTTGATGTATTAGAAATTTTCGAAGGAGATAAACGAATTGAAACGAAAAAATCAAAAGCTAAAAAAGAATTAGCTTTTCAAACAAAGATGGAATTTGAATAATTATTTTAAGTTCAAATTGTACATCTTGACAAGAAAATTACATATATCTAAGAACAAAAAAGTAACATTACCCTGCTAGCGCGAGCGTCCCGCTCGTGAACACATAGAAATCAAAATGAATTGGAACCGTTTTCAAGCGAGACTCTCGCGCTAGAGGATACAATCATTCATGCTTTGCTTTATGAGTTACTATTATACATTTTTCATAAGCATTTTTAGATGTTTTACAATAATTCAAAATTTGAAACAAAGTATTAACAGCAAAAGTCAATATAGCTAAGAACCACAAAGTTTTTTGAAAAAAATCTTTTATTTTCTCATCCTTTGCTACTTCTAATAACCCACCTCTTTCAATTAACTCTAAACCTTTAAAACTTATCATATAATCTGGTATTTCAGGATTTATTGACTGACGCAAAATCAACCCTTCATTTTCTAAATATATAGATGCTGTTCTAAAAACCATACGTTCTTTACCTTCAGGAATATCTTTCTTAATGGTATACATACTACCAAAAACTTCATGCTTGGTTTCTTCGAAACTAACCTTAGGAGCAATACTGTCCTCACTTTTAAATTCACCAACATATTTAGCTAGTTCTTTAAGTATATTATCCAAATATTCTAATCGGCTATTTGTAAAGTAGTTTTTAATCATAATATATTGGTATTTAAATTTCTTTGTGTTAACGAGAGGGATGCTTCCGCTAGCTGAGGAAAACTTTGCACAAAGCATCATCGAGTGCAAAGATTGCTATTATTATGATATAATTTTTACTATTTTCGTCAGAAAAATAATCTATGACCAAATTTATTTCAACAGCCGTTTTCTCAATTCTCTTATTTGGTGTTCTTGTATTGAGTGCCATAAATTACCATAACAATAATGTTTTGGAAAGTAGAATTAATACTGCTTTAAAATTTTCATGCGACATAAATTCAGAAAAATCATTCAAAGAAGATTATTACATCTTACAACAGGCACACGATACAAATTTTATAATTTTTATTTTTGGTGCATTAGTAGCAGTTATTGGTTTTTTCACATATCAAAATGTAGTGGCTAAATTTGAATTAAAAACCACAGAGTTTGATAATGCAATAATAGAGCAAAAAACTGTAATGTATGAAGAACTTAGTAATATTAAGCTTAATTCAGCTAAGGACATTACTAATCTAGTTTTTGAAATGGCTGATGATTATTTCAAAAAACGTGATACTGTGAATTATTTACACTATACTCTTTGGGGACTTTCAAAGTTTACTGACCTAATTTTATGGACGTATGACAAATATCGTGATGAAGAAGATGCAACAGAAGTCTTATCTGGTTTAAACAAAGTGATAGTAAAGAAACTACTAATTGTGAATCGAAGAATTGGTACTGAGTTGCAAGTAAAAGAACGAACTCTTGACGAAGTTGAGGAAAATATTGAATATATCAGAAGTGTAAACGATAAAGAAGTAAATAAGATATTGTCTCAAATACAAGCAAAACTAAAAAAAATATAATAGTGCTTGCGCTAGCAATTGAGAACTCAAAAGAACAAACAAAAAAGAGATCCTAAAAGATCTCTTTTTTTATTCTAATATATGTTTAAAACGGTTATTTCCCGTTCAATAATTTCTCTAAATATTCAACTTTATCTTTTTCAGCTTGCACCAAACGTTCGTAAAGTTCAACAACTTTATCTAGAGGATTAAAAGTGCAACCGTAATTACCTGTAGTAATAGCGCCGTGGTCTTGAAAAGTATTTCCAATAATATTAAAAACTGCTTCTTCCGAAAAGTTCTTAATCGCTTCAACAGTAACTCCAAGAGCCTTTGCTATCTCAACTAGTTTTTGTTCGTCTACAGTTTCGCTGTTTTCAATAGCCGAAATAGTCTGCTGATTTGTTCCCATAGCCTGTGCCAGAGCTTCCTGTTTCATATCTTTAAGCTCTCTGATACGGCTTATATTTCTGCCGATATGTTTTGGTTTTATTGCTGTACTCATAATTCAAAGATATTTAAAATTCTTAAACGAAAATAAGTTTAGGTAAAAAACAAGTTGTTTTTGTAAGATACTCTTTTCATAATTATATAAATTGACAAATTCGGCTTTAGCCAAAAAAATTAAAGATTACGCCAAATCCATTTTATATTAGTTTTAAACTATAGAATACATTTAATCCTAAAAACTTATCCCAAAAAAATCATTAAAATTTTACGTGAAGCCGTAAAAAAAAGATAAAAATAAAATAGACCTTTACACAACCAATATGGTTATTAAAACATCCAAATAACTAAACCCAAAACTAAAAATGAAGAAAACTATTTTAAGAACATTTCTTGCTTTTACAACACTATTATTTATTAGTTGTGCAAGTGAGGAAAACACAACAGCAGAACCAGAAGCAGCTGATCCTAGATTACCCAATCAGGAAGTTTTTAAACCAGCTATACAATTGATTCCGAAAAGTAAAGCAGGAAAAAGTACCGGAAAATCGGCTGAAACTACTGGCAAACGTCTTGTAAAAGAATTCAGTTTTAGAATTACAAAAGATTTACAAGGAAATGAAGTTCGAAGCAATATTACAGACAATCGCTATACATACGATTCTAATGGACGTTTGCATTCTGTAGACAGATTTAATAATAACGAGTTTTACAAAAATATTACCAAGTTTAATTTCAATGCTGCCAATCAGGTAACCAGTACATATTATGCTAATATTGTAGCAGAAATTAATAGCGGCGGTTTCATTTCGAAAGTAACAGCACCGAACGGAACAATAACTGATATTTTTTATGACGAAATTGGCAGGGATATCAAAGAAGTAGAAAACGGTACGTATATTCAAGAAATTAATCATTTGGAATCTAATGGTGATTACTCGATTGTTGAAGTTAGTAATCCGCAATCTATTACCTACTTATACAGTTATGTTGGTAATAAAGTACATGTCGATATTGTTCAGACTCAGAAAAATTTTGCCACACTTATAGAAGGCTCTCCTAATCAAGAATACGAGTACAAGGATAAAATCAGTAACATAACTTATGACCTTACTGTAGATTACACCAAAGCAGGTATTTATTCTAGTGAACCTATTTTTAGATGTTATATCTATAATTGGATGCATATAATAGACTGGAAAGAGAAAGCTGTATCCGGAGGCGAAACTGAATATGAAATTAAATATGATTATGAATATGTTTATGATGCAGATGGTTATTTAACCGAATCAAAACGTACACAAACCAATATTCTTTATCCTGAGGCAAAACCTATTGTCACAAAAACTTTATATTCATACGAATAACCAATGAAACAAAAAGCTACAACTCTAAATTGTAGCTTTTTTTTATTATTAAAAACTAAAGACTTATTGACTATTTAGTATTTTTATATTTTTAAAATTAACCTTATTAAAGAGAGGTTTATCACTTATTTACAGAAATCAATTCTAAAAAATAAAAATGGCAATTTGGCAATACCTTTTAATCGTAGTTCCTGAAAAATCCATTGATAATAATTATCAATGCATTTTTAAAAATAATAAAACAGAATTTTTACCCGAGACAAATTCTTTTTGGAAAAATTTTGAAGGTGACATTCCTTCGATTATTTCTGAACTTGATCAAATTATTCCAAAAGCAAACTGGGGCAATGAAACTTATTTGAATTGGAAAGGAAACGGAAATAACGATGAAGATAATGATGCCTGCATTTGTTTAAGTGATGATAAAACCAAAATTGAAGAATTTCAGTTTCGAATTGACTTACGAAAAGCATCTAATATTACTACTGTTCTTCAAGGAATTTTAAATCTCTGTAAAAAAAATCAATTTGTTTTGATTGATTTAAAAGGAGAAATTTTTAAACCTGAAATGCAATATATTAGGGAGAGTTTGAAAAGTTCAAATGCAATGAAATTTATTGCTGACCTAATACAATTTTTTGAGAATTTAGAAAATTAATTTTAAATGAAAAAAAAACATAGGATCATACTTGATTTATTAGAAGAATATTTAGAAAAAAATCCAAGTTTAAGATTTGGGCAAGCTCTTTTCAATTTAGGTGTTAATCAATTTCAGGAAACTACTGATCCTCGAAATCCCAATTATAATTTGAGAGATATCCACAATGACCATGATTTAGATATTATTGAAAGAATTAAAAATCAATTGATTTGGTTTGAATCTCAAAGAAGCAAATAATCTAATGGCAGAGAAAAAACAGACTAAAAGAATAATTCAACTTACTATTGTAGGAGGATTATTTATTTTTATCCTTTACAGATCATATCAGGCAGATAATCTCTTTGCTCCTTTTTTCTACATTATTTTAGGTGTTTTAGAAATTATATTATTATCAAATGTAATTCCTGAAAATTTTAAAATTTTCAAAAAGCATAAAAACATTTATAATTTACTTCCAACTTTTTTAGCTTCTGTAATTATCCTTTTCACTTTAGGGCTTTATCTCTATTATGAAAGTTTAGAAAATTCTAAAACATACATTCACGCAAGTGGAAATGGATTAATTATCGACTTAAAAGAAGATGGAAAATATATCATTAAAAGTGGACGCTGGGGAGGACGAACTCATCATTATGGAAATTACAAAATAAATGACAGTATCATATTCCTCGATAATAAGAAGTTTGGAAAAATAAACATATCTGGTCAATTTAAACAAGGAAAAATTTACATTGATAAAGAAAAAATAAGCGAAAATGTGCTTTTTCAAACTAAAGAAAATAAAATTTTAGAAAATACAGCGTATTTCTACATTAATTAAACCTTCTTTTTAATTGCTTTATTTAATAAAGAATGCAATTGCTTTGTCAATAAAATTTAAATCATGGAGAAGTTTTTCCTTATAATATTAATTATTCAAATGCTATGTTATGGCATTGCGGATCACTTTAAAATTAAATATGGCCGTTTTATAATTCTATCAATATTTCTATCGCTTTTTTTAATTGTCTTTCCTCTTTATTTTCGAGTTGATGAAAATATAAATTCCCTTTTCTGCTTTTATAATGCATTTGCTTATTTTGAAATTTATTGGAGTATTGGAATCTCTATTGTTTTATTAACTCATCTTACATACTGCTATTTGCTTAACCGAAAAATCAAAAAAAAATAATTAAACTGTGAAGTTTTGATTAAAGCCATTCTTCAATATTATATTTTTTTTCTCGAGCCAAAACAGAAGGTTATTCAATAGAAAATCAGAGACTTTCTTGCTAAACACTTTCATAA
>Ga0247803_1001484_pt1 | contig 12294 bp, 16 predicted proteins | sample UWRJL014104B1_FD_180928 | JGI IMG/M metagenome (GOLD analysis project Ga0247803, IMG submission 180928) | Plant litter microbial communities from Arlington Agricultural Research Station in Wisconsin, United States - UWRJ-L014-104B-1 | ecosystem: Environmental > Terrestrial > Plant litter >...
TTATGAGTCAAGTTAAAGAGAGCTTCGAGATCTGTTCGCGCTGTGAACGGAGCTCGCAGCCACAGGTTGAACGGCGTAGCCTTGTCGAGCCACGCGGCCATCGACGGCTGTAGCGTGTGATAGATTGCATAGCTTGGCGGGTGTAGTGCGCGTACGTGTATTGCTGAGGCGCAAGGCGTGGTGCATGCAGTTGTTCCATCGAGCTATCGAACTGTGTAGAAAGACGTGCTCTCGTACCGTAACCCGTGTGTGTCCTGATTCGTGCTTTGGAAATTCTCATCGTATTGCTTGTCGCCTGGTAGATGAAGTCTAACGGGTTTTAGAGCTCGTAGATGGCGTGGAAACGGTGTAAACTTGCATGGCGGCAGACTGGGATTGAGGTGAGGTCGCATGAAGCTGTGCCGAGCATCCGGCTTTGTGGCTTGGCTGCAGATGTGGCGCCGCCGTAGAGTGGGACGAGGAAGGTGGAACCGGGGTGATCTGATTGGCGTAATTGTGGGGCAGCGCTGTCTTTGTTGCACGACTACTGGTTGGTCGTGCACGTGGAACGCAGAACATGCATGGAGAACGCTCTCTTGCGATACTGAAGGGACGAAGAGGTCTCGAGTGATCGATCCTGCCAATTCGAGATGCATGAACAGATGAGAGACGCGTGCTGGGGCAGGTGTACCGGGGCGACATGAGCGTTCCGGAACGATAGTAAACGTGATGGGAGATAATACACAGTACTTCGGGAACGACAAGGCTTCAGTACTCTGCGCTGCGAAAGTAGTGTATACCTTCACACATTGAACCCTCGATAACCAAAGTCCTTTCACAGTGGTGGAGCGCGACACAATAACAGATTCAACGACGCTGTCCCGTAGACACGCGGCACCTCTCGAACGAAGTCGTTATTGTCGCACGGCACCTACCCGACCCTGTTCACGCCATGTGCTTCGTCTTACTTTGAGGGACATGACGATAGCTTCCTTCGATAGTCATGGTTGCGGTATGAGAACGAGATATTCTAGGCTATGTTAAAATTGTTTGCAGTTGTCCTCGTCGTACTAATGGTTTGGCAGTCGCGCTCCGGAGTATGCCTGAGACATTAGTCTGGGTCCGGGTGTCCTTTCTCTCGCAGCTAAGAAAGCGCCTAAAGACATTAGTAGAAGAGAAAAACGTGCGACACTGTGTTAACAATATAGGACACTACATACACGAAGTAAACAATAAATTTGAAGCTTTCTATATGCTAACTATCTAGACGCATATCCTACAGTAATAAAAACAAGATTATGAAAGCTTTGGGTGTAAACGAACCCCTTAACCAAACATTACGCGCTTTGTTAGTACAAATGAGAAGCAGGCTTGCCTACCTTGCGTGCGACCCATGCATATGCTCACTTCCTGCTATTTCCACAATGGCCCCGATGTTACTGCATCCAGTAAAGCGAGACTAGAAGAGCTCATTCATGTTATCGAACTCCTCATTCACAACGTCCTCAGTTTCATCGTCGTCTTGCATAATGCTACCGTCGCCCAAGCTCGACACCGCCTTATGTTTATTCAACAGCGCTCTCAGCTCTTTACCGTGAAATCGTTTGTACCGTGCTGCACGCGCATCCGTACCATTTACACAGTTGATACAGTGGTCCGTAATTCGCTCGTCGTCTTCCTCCCATGTTCCGAGGGGCTCATCGCACAGTGAGCATGCCCAGACCCGTTGAGTGCGACCGGTCGTAGTTGGAATCCGCTTTAGAGGCCACAGCCACGACTTGGGGATGGCGCCTTGGGGCAATGTGTCCCAGCCATGACTAGCTATCAAGTGTAATCTCATCTTATCAGGTCGGCTCTGATAAGGCGTCGCGCGAAAGTCGTTGTATTTCGGTCGGTACTGACAACTCGGGGAGCAGTCGTTGTTATGGGAGTCGGTGGAACATGGCCGGTCACAAGTCGTCGCCCCTACATGAAGGAGACAAGTATACTGGATCTTGTCTTTGGTCAGGCTACAAGCCGTTTTCTGATGTCGTTCCAGATCCCCCTTCGTACCAAACGGCATTTGACATGCGCATATGTAGTTCCTGGATTGACTGGACATGGTTGCGCCAGCGAGGGTATACTTGGGTTTGGGGATGGGAAGGCCTTGCGTAGACGGGTTCGGAGCTGTGAAGTGTGGCTTCTGAGCCATCTGGCGCACTGAGAGCAGTTCTTCATTGCTGAATACTGGGAGCGAGATTGGACGTGGTAGACTCTCCATGGATTCCATAGACTCGAAGCATTGAGTTGGGTTGTTATTGTAGTGCTCGTAACCGGGCACGGACGGTAGCGACAGCATATCGCAGTCGCCCTCAATTGGCCTGGAGAGATCGCCGTCGCCTTCTATATAGGATGTATTCGGGACAAATGTGTCGGCAAACGGATGAATGGCTGGGTCAGTATAGGTCTGACGACTCGGGAATCCTGGTTACGGTTAGTGGTTGTTTTGACAAAAAGGATCTCTACTCCTTCGTACCAGAATCTCCATTCGCCCTCACCGACTGCCGTAGCAGATGCAGTATGCTCTGCTTTGTATCGGGTGTGGCACGGCCAAGCAACACAATTATGTCTTGGTCGACATCAGATCCCATGTTGGTGTCGTTGAGGTCGAAATTATGTGCGTTGAGATGCTCCGGATTAACATGTTGGTAAGGTGCATTGGATGATGAGCCAGGCCAGCTAGCTAGATCATCGAGATGGAATCGTGAATCCCCCATTAAGCGATTGAAGGGAGTTCAAGCGAAACAAACAACGAAGCGAGTGACAAGGAATAGATCCGAATCCCCTCTAGGGCGGCGTCTCCAGGACGGATATATTAGACAAAAGTTAGAAGTACACGGAAGAGAGCAAACAACAGACTTCGAGCAACGGCATCATGGGTATAAGTAGGAACTGTGTGAAGGGCTATCGGGCTACATCTAGGGCGAATCTCATTCATGGGGCGGCAGCGCACGGTCATACGTACCTGATTGTCGTCCAGGGTTCCCAGGTTCCGGGAAACTGTGGCTGTAGGGTTAGATCCTGTGTGGTGTCTCCTGTTGTAACACAGTAAGCGTTGAGCTCGATAGAATCGCGAGAGTGCATGTTGTCAATGGCGCACATGCCCGACAGCATTGCCCCACTCATGAGAAGCATCTTGACGATGGCCTGCCTGGGGCAGATCGTTGCTAGCGGGCAAACGTTGTTCTACTGCTTTTCGCATGAATTATCGCGAACCGAAGAGGCAGCATAAGCGAACGCTGACGAGGGCGGCATCCGCGCAGCATCCTGAAACGTCACCTGCGTCGTCCACACAACTCTTCTGAGACGAGGCATGTCGCGGCGGCACAGGAGGAAAGCGACGGTAGGAAATCACTGCTCACTGCAAAACACTGTCTACGCATCTGATAGACGACAACTTTGAGCGACATACTGATGGATTTGTACGAAGGTTGCTTAGCAACGAGATAGGCTGCGCTGAGGAGCGAGATGGCACTTGCCATGGCGGCAAGCCGATGGGCCGGATGCATCCTACAACGAAGTTTTCGGTCGGTCTCTTAAGTGTGGTTGTCGTTGAAGTGAAGACCCCCAGGGTATTGGCATAAGAGAAGGACCGGCCACGAACTCGGATACGGGCCCTCATTCCACGACATCGATAACCCAGTCGCGGGTCAATCAGAGGGCCAATGAGCCCACGAAGCAGCAGCCGAGAAGTGCGCTACTTCTGCCCTCCCTCTGCCGCGTGAATGGCGTTGTAGGTCAAAATGTAGGATATCACATCTTAATTACATTGATTTGCACTTTTGATTGGTTATGAGCGCGGTGCAGCGAGGCATTCCTATAATCCTGATTGGCTAATCGCTCGTAAAGCCAATGCCTGCTTTAGGACAGATCTCTAATAACATTTTTAGAGAGGCCGTTCGTTTAAGGCCTAACCTCATAGTTATGCGATGATCGCACTGCTCTTATACCTAGCAAGCCTGGCTTCAAGCCCTGTGTATGTCAAATGCAAAGCTCATCACGGAGAGTTTGGCTCGGTCGATTGTCCTGAGATTCATAAAAGCGGTATGATTGCTTTGGTGAGTGGTGCAAATGTAGGAAGAAAGTTTGGAAATTCCGAGCAACGCGATCGCTACGAACGGAGGAAGCTCCGCCTGCCTAGAGCCTCATAGCTCACTGCGCTTGCGTATCTCTCGTTTTAGACTTTCAATTATTCTCTTGTAAGCCTTTCCCAACCCGTTCTCCATATTTCTGCGAGATCCACTCGCGTCGCACCTGGCCATTAACGCAGAACACAATTCGTCCAACCCTCTCAAGCACAGCCGTGAGCCACGGCCTGTGGAGAATCTCTGACTCCATATCGATTTCAAATCGATCGATCCAAGAGTTTGCAGTCTCCGCATCCGCTCCATAAAGCCACTTGTGATTGTCTGTCAAATGAGCCAAGCCCTTGACCGCACGTGTAGGGACCTCTTCTTCAGAAAACACATAATTGCCCGTACGGTGTTTTTCAGAATCGAAGTTGACCCGGAGTTCTCGCACATAGATGTTGAGAGCGGACTCGACGTTTGCGATGTCTCCAACTGGACCGAGGACGAGAAGTCGAGTGATGAAGCTCCAGAACGCATTGTTCATTGAGGGCCTGGTGCGGGTCTCCGAGGATTCATCGCTAATAACGATTGAGACGTTGACGACCAGCGTATTTAGAGATGTACTTGTCCGAGGCAAGATGATACGGTAGGTCGGCCATAGCCAAACCATGTCAAGGAAAGTTAGGTCCAGGGATACGTCGACCTTTTCCCGGGCGATAAGACTGAGTGTCTCTGCACGCACTTGCTTGCTTGTGGAGAGAAGCGAAAGTGATGGCGGGCGATACGCATCTGGTGAGCTGGGTACGAAGATGTGTTGGCCCTCTGTCCAGTTTGGGTAGTCACGTGTTCGAAGGCGGGTACCATTCGACCGATGGGGGATCCGAGCATTGACCACCAGGCCGATGATCTCGTCGCGGAGTTCCCGAGGGAGCTCAAGGAATGATAACATCATGGGCCGCCCGAGTTTGCTGGCCGCTGGCATACGTGGTGGAGACAAGAAAATGTATGAGGCGTGTGGGCTGGGAATGTTCGACTATCGTTACGTCAGCGCCGCGCCGCCCTGGTGCCCTCGCAAGCGTTGTCCCATTTCATGCGAAGACGCGATCCATCTTATCATTACCGCGACGACGTAAGCTTTCCCCGTACGAAGTATGCAGCCCCAAAAGTGAATTCGTCCCCCTCGTTGCAGCAAACAGAGATGTCCCTTGTCGGACTACCGACTTGCCGCCATGCCCCAGCGGAAGACCCATCGGAAATCTCGGTTTGGATGCGATCAGTGCAAATCGCGACGCGTTAAATGCGACGAGAATCCACCTCGATGTGCAAACTGCATCGCGCGTGATGAGCAATGCAACTTCTCGCGCCAGCCGCCGCCTCCTCCATTACAAGTTCAATCGACCACGCAAAATACGCCATCCCCATACGACCGTTCTGACCATGAAGTTATCGATGCCTCAAGAAGCGCAAGCGAGTCCCAGAACGACTGCGCGCCAGTATCGTGGGACTCGGTCAGGCTGAGGGAGCTGGAGCTCATGCACCACTGGTCCACTCACACCTACGGAAGCGCTGGTCGCCAATGGGACAAACTTTTCAAAGAGTACATCCCAAACGAAGCACTCCGTGCAGACTTCCTCATGTCCGCTTTGCTTGGCCTGACCTCTTTCCATCTTGCGAGCAAGGCTCTCGGCAACAATCCAGCGCTTACGTGTCAATACGTGCAGGCAGGTCTTCAATACCAGGATCATGGCCTCTCGGGTTTGCGGAAAGCACTAGGGAACATCAATCCGGATAACTGCTCGGCGGTCTTGTTTGCTTCGATCTTGATCTCGGCATGCGTAATCATTTCGCCTCTTCTACCAGCTGGTACGAACGATTCCACTCAACCTGCGGCCGAAGCAATCCTGCCTCTGCCGGAATATCTGAATGCCGTTGATTCGATCAAGGCCGCCAGTTTGCAATGGCTTGCCAATACGTCAATCAACGAATATCTAGACAAGGACTTCGAGGAGGTGGACGTCGATCGGCCACTGTTCGTTGATGAGCTTTGGCGACTAAGTGCGGCCAATGCTACCAGTACAAGACGAGCAACGCTCGACAAGGCCATCTCCGTCCTTGAAACAGCGTCTCGCAAGGAAGCGTTGATAGGTTCGTGGCTTGTTGACGTGGGGCCGGATTTTCTGGTCGAGCTGCGTGAGGGCCAAAGCATCGCGCTCGCTGTATACATGCACTGGGGTACATTGCTCGACCAGATGCATGGCGTCTGGTGGGCGAAGTTCTCTGGGATAAGGCTCGTAGCGGAGTTGTCTACCACACTTCACAGTAGAGGACCAGAATGGACGCGTGTCACTACTTGGTGCCGGAAGCAAGTGGGGCTTCCCAGCACATCTTGAGGGAACAATACTCTAGTAGCCTTCAGACAAGCACAGTATCTCGCTGGGAGAGCGGTCGGAAGCCGTGGTCGAGTTGCCCGTTTTATCTCGAAAGTCACGCTAAACAAAACGAGCTAGGCTATCGTACTCGTACTCGTACCCGTTCAGACAGGGGATCGCGTCAACAGGATTCTGAACAGCTCCATCGACATCCTACTCGCCGCGAAGTGGGCTAGATACTTCTTGGCCGTTGCAGCGATTACAATGCAGCAAGCCCAGACAATAAAGAGGAGAGAGATCCGCGAGATGCACTACTCAGTTGCGGATACCACTCCTGCCTTCTACTCTTGAGCATCCTCTGCCGACCAAATTTAGCACGAAGCGCTTCACGGCGAACACACCAAAGATCTTGAGTTCACGTTCAACATGGCCAAGGACGAAAAAGACTTCTACGGCTACGACCCCTCTATCGCGGCTGCTAGCACGACGATCGTAGTCTTCGCTATCCTCACCGCGCTTCATCTCTACCGATTGCTAAGAACGCGTACTTGGTTCTGCCTACCCTTTACCATCGGTGCGCTATGTATGCGAATTGCGGCTCACTTTGTACTACTTCAGCTGACGTTCTTGTAGTCGAAGTAGTTGGCTTTGCAGCGCGAGCACTTGGGCATTCAAACCGCTACTACTCTCCCACGAATGCTGGCCCCCTGGTGGCCTTCATCATCCAAGCATGCCTCATCCTTCTCGCCCCTCTATTCTTCGCCGCCTCGGTCTACATGTTCCTCAATCGTATAATACGCGCCACCGGCCATTCAGCATACTCGCCAGTACAAACCAAATGGCTCACGAAGATCTTTGTCTCCGGTGACCTTATCTGTCTGAACATCCAAAGCGCCGGCGCTTCGGTCCTCACGAATAGTAAAGGCAATGTACGGAAGGCAAGCATTGGAACCAATATTGTCATGAGCGGCCTTGTACTACAGATTCTCATTTTCGGCTTCTTCGTTGCCATCGCCTGGATCTTCCACAAACGCATGCGAAACGGCCCGGTGGCTGCTGGGAAAAACATCGCTGGTGGTTGGAATTGGGCGGGATATCTTTACATGCTGTATTTGGTCAGTGGCATCATCACCTTTCGGAACCTCTATCGTGTCATCGAGTATGCCATGGGAGAGGATGGATATCTCATGACAAAGGAATGGTCAATTTACGTCCTAGATGCGCTTCCTATGGCCATTGTGTTGGTCATCTGCGCAAATTGGTATGTTGGGGATATGGGTCAATTGCTTGCAGAGGAAGAGGACAACATCGAGATGATGGCCGATGCGCAGAGAGAAAATGGCGAAATCGACGAGATCGCACGTAGGAAATGATCGAAGGCACCTCCGTCGACCGCCGTTGATCTCGGCCGCTGCGATAACAGCAGTAATACTTAGCCTTTCGATTTGTTCAATACCAGTCGTAATGCTATGGAGATTTAAAACATCGGGATTACACAGTTACGAGATAGAAAAGAAATGGATGCTCGATGCTAATACTATGCGACATGTGTGGGTGGACAAAGTATACCTCACAAGACAAGCGCTAAATGAAGTTGGAAGACCAAGTAAAAGAAAGGCAACAGGGTTGTGGGATAGCCCACGTATCGTATCAAAGTCCGCTATATCTTCAAGCCGACAAGGGCCTTGATCTTAGACACGGTTCCACCAAGCTCACTAAATCCAAGGGTCCACCACCGCCTCTTCTTCCATCCTTCTTTGACAGGCAACCTCTCCTCCTGGAAGAAGGCACGAGCATAATCGCAGGGAACGCTTTTACCATCGCCCAGTAGGTTGAGCACTAGCGCAATCTCAGTGCAGGCGATCTGATGTTGAAGCGAACCATAATGCAGGCCCGGGTTGTCGTCGAGTTGTCGTTGGATCCTGCGCTTCCGGAGCGCAGCCAGGTCCTCCATCGTCAGCGTTTTCCCGTCTTTAGAGCATGCTAGAAGATCTTCGATGAGGTCTGACTGAGGCGCATTGTTGCCTTCACCCTGAAGATGGTCCCTCCGTGTCAAGGAAATGTCGTGCTCTACCACACCCGGTAGCGCAAGTTGGTCGAGGTCGAGAACCGCCTTTCCTTTGCTATTTTTCTGATCCCATCTGCGCATGGCGAACATTGACAGGACGGCCCATGGATTGCGAATTATCGACCAGAGACGTCGGAAAAATCCTGCCCGCTTGCGCAGGTAAGCCGTTTTAGGGTCCTGGTGCACATTGTAGATGGGTCGCGCGAAGACGGCGCCGAGGGCTGCAGAAAGTCCAATCTCGTTCATGGCCGCGTTGAGGTCGGACGCTGGAATGTTCTGGCCATTTCGAGCAATGTAGCCGTGGTTTGCGAGGGAGTTGATCAGAGGGCAGGGGCTGCGCTTGTCACCGGCTCCAGAGGGAGCGTAGGTGCCTTTAGGAAGCGTTGAAGAGATGAGAGGAGTGGTTTCAGACACCATTGTGGACTTGCGCTATATTGCAGTACAAAATAGAGTGCAAATTGAAAAGTTCAAAGTGAAGAGTCTGGTCTGCTGGAGAAAATGACTGCGAGTGGAATCTGCGGATTGTTCAAAGAGAACTCTGGGGGACGTTTTACACATTTTTCTCAACCAATACCCCATTCTGAACAGTCTGGATATGTGGCTGCAAGTACAGAGCTGGAGTCCCCTGCAGACTTCAATAGTCTCGGAAACTCCTCCGCTCTAGTCTGTACGCTTCAGCTAGACCCCTATCAAACCGCAAGCCCACCTCGCAAACGGACCTACATGTAGCACCTACTTACTGCGAACCGAGCCGCAGCACCATGCAAACGAGAACAAAATAGCTATCGGCACGCCTCCAACTGCTTTCGCATCGGCTGCTCCGCAAGGCGTACATAGCGTGTGACACACGGGACGGGCCTATGGAGAGGGTGTTCCCGTGGTTAAGTGGGGGTGTGGCTGCTTTACATGAGCTGAGTGCCAACCTATCCCCTTTCGAATATTCTGTGGCGGCTCCAGGCCTGGATTCAGGCGAGATTAGGATTCTAAAACCCAGCTGGAAGACTTTCAGCCTCGTTTGGGCCGAAGCTAGACTGGATGAGAGAGCTAGATTGAAACTAGTTGCGCACATACGGCCTAGTGGTCGCCCCCGCATCCACACCACACCACATCTCAATGTTATTGCTTAGTGCTAATAATGCTAATAATCTCAATTGATCGAAGATCACTGAAACGCTAAGATTGCAGACCAACGGCAAGTTGGGGAGTCCGAATCCAACCGGTCGAAGCGAGACGAGATGCGCGTAGCATCGCTCAGAACGGACGTAATCATATGGATTTTCCCAAGCCACGGAAAGCCTTGCTATCAACTGCGCGCTCGAGCGAGTCGGCTAGTGACTCCTGTTCGACTTCGACGCAAGCCACTGTCGCTCTGGATGCGCTGTCGCGTAGATGGCATGCACAAGGCAACATGCCACTGGGAACACAGTGCGGCGAGCCCTGCAAGGTTGTTTTAACTAGTCTCAGGGTCGATGTACTTGAAGACAGTCTCTCCTCACTGGAGTCTTCTCGAAAGTTGATCTGGCGTCGGTTGCAACCGATTTTCTTTCCGCTATGGCTTCGACTACACACACGAATGGCTCCATCGGACCCTTGAATGGGTCAGCTGTCGAGGGGTCCAAAACACAAGACGAGCTCCTTCAGCTCAATCTGGAGCTTAAGAACCTGAAGCATGAGGGCACCTACGCAAAATTTCATGGTGATGATCTCATCGGAGTGAGTCTCAACCAGCTCTTGAGAGCCACTTCCACTGACTGAAAGCGCAGGATAAATCCGCGCCAAAGGGAATGGTCGCAAATTTCAAGAACTCCGCTGATGACTTCCAAAAAATACTCTTCTCCACGAAGAACATGCCGACAGTGGCAAAGATTGTGGGCAAGATTGCGACCCTTCAAGGGGTGGACGTAAGTACTAACCGAGTGCCAGTCCGATTTCTCTAACACTCTTTGTAGATGAAAGCCGGAGCTTCGCTTGTTGCATCGATGTCCAACGACAGCAACAGAAGAAGAGGGCTCATTGAAAGTCAGGTCAAATCCAAGTACGACAAAATGTTGCATCCGCCTCTAACATACCTCGGGGATGCGTTCCAGTATCGCACACCTGACGGGAAGTTCAACAATGTCATGTCCCCGCATCTTGGACAAGCCGGCGCCCCATATGCCAAGTCAGTACCTTCCAAAACCCACCAGCTCGGAGCTCTGCCAGACCCTGGCGATCTCTTTGACCGTCTCATGGCAAGACAAGAAGGCGGTCGGCAGAGTCAATCCGGCCTCTCCAGCATGCTCATCTATCACGCAACCCTCATCATTCACGATATCTTCCGCACGAACGATAACGACAAGAACATCTCGGACAGCTCGTCGTACTTGGACTTGTCTCCTCTTTACGGCTACACTATGGAGATGCAGAGAAAGATCAGAGATGATAAGTACAAGCTCGGATTGCTGAAGCCGGACACTTTCGCGGAAGATAGACTTCTACGACAGCCGCCCGGTGTTTGTATCATGCTCGTCATGTACAATCGGTACCACAATTATGCCGCAACTCAACTTCGTCGCATCAACGAGAACGGCAGGTTCTCCGTTCCGCGCAAGTATCAAGGCACAATGCTTGAAGCCGTTGCCCAGAAATTCTACGGGAAAAAGGACGACAGCGATTTTACCAACGATTGTGTGGCTTACAACAAAGCGTGGAAGGATTACATGGCAAGGCAGCCAGGCATCGAAGCGGCGGAGCTCAAGGAGGAGATCAAGCAGATCCGCAGTCGCGATGATTCCTCTGAAGCGGAGAAGAAGGCTCTAATCGAAGGAGCTGTCAGAAAGGCTGACAAGGTCAAGTTCCCTAGCGAGCACGAAGAGTTCGAGCGTTTGGAGCAAGTCCTCGAAGGATACATCGCCAAAGGCAAGCCCACCAAGGCTTCTCGCGAGGAGTATGAAACCGGCTATAACGCCGCATGGAACAAGTTGGATGACGACTTGTTCAACACTGCGCGCCTTATCACATGCGGCATGTACATCCAGGTGGCTATCCACGACTACTTGAGAGCGTTGATGGGGTTCCACCAGTGGGATACCAATTTCACACTGGATCCCCGCTTGGACATCGACCATCACAACGTCTCTCGCGGAATTGGCAATCAAGTCACGGTCGAGTTCAACCTACTCTACCGGTTTCATTGCGCCATATCCGTAAACGACGAGAACTACACGAAGAAGTTCATGCAGAAGATGCTGAAAATCGACAACCCTGACGAGCTCACCTTAGAACAATTCATCGAGGTGATGAAGAATGCAGCTGTGTACGAGAAGAAGAACAAGAAAGAACCGTGGGAGATCGAATTCGGCATCCCCGGCGAAGCTGATGTGAGTTTCGAACGCAATCCCATCACGGGACTTTTCGATGACCAGACCATGATCAATGCTCTCACAAAGGCAATGGATGATCCCATATCGAACTTTGGTCCTCGAAATGTTCCAAAGTGCTTGAAGCCCGTCGAAATCATGGGTATGCTCCAAGCGCGAAAGTGGGAGATTGGCACACTTAACGACTTCCGCGACTTCTTCAACATGCCCAGACATCAAAACTTCGAGAGCATCACCAAGAATGTGGAGATTCAAAATGCTTTACGAGACTTGTATGAGCATCCAGACAAGGTTGAGCTGTACCCGGGAGTGTTCTGCGAGTCCGATGCGAACATGGGCTTAGACCCTGGTCCAAGCGACGTTGACTCTGCGCTTTGGTCGGCCATCTTCTCCGATGCCATTACGCTCGT
>Ga0247803_1001486_pt1 | contig 12292 bp, 9 predicted proteins | sample UWRJL014104B1_FD_180928 | JGI IMG/M metagenome (GOLD analysis project Ga0247803, IMG submission 180928) | Plant litter microbial communities from Arlington Agricultural Research Station in Wisconsin, United States - UWRJ-L014-104B-1 | ecosystem: Environmental > Terrestrial > Plant litter >...
TTCATTCCTTAATCTTCAAGACGTAAGCTCGTAGTATCGGTTGCTCCTATCAGAAACCTGACTGTACAGCTTCGAGAAAGGAAGAAGGACCTCTACATAGAATTACTAGCCTTTGACGCATTGAGGCAGAATTGAATCGAACCGCTAGGTGTGGCTCTATTTCACTTCTTGGAGCTGTTGCATGCCAAGACCAAAGGCTGTGTACATACAATGTCTCACCGGCAGCATACATTAGTGAAAGGGTCGGAAAGGCGCGAGGGGGCTCCTTTCTCCGGTGTAAATTCACGGTCCGTAAATTAGCGCGATATACTCCTTGGCCTCGAATGCGTACCTATATATTGGCTTTCGCCTGTGGTACTTTTCCTCTACAACTCAGCGCCCTGCATTCGCTACATCAAAGCGAAACCCTCTACCCTTCCAGACCCTTGCAGTCTTTGACGCTGCCACGTCCCGGTGTTCAACAAGTTTTCTACAAGATTTCACGATCGGAAGTCATGGCGTCTCCTCCTCGTCGCTTGCCCCCTGCGAATCAAGATCACCAGCAGTTGACAGGCCAGAGTGGAACCCAGTCCGCATCTTCACTTCCTGAGCATGAGGGTTCAGTGGCGAGCGAATGGGCCCAGCTAGACCAAGCATCGGTTGCTGGCTCGTTCTCGATGCCTCCGTCTGCGGACCCTGGCTCAGACCCAGTGCTAGCTCGGCTTCTTCAGAGCCACCGGCAAGCTTATCCAATTTCGTCCAATGCGCATTCGACAGGACAGCTTGCTTCAGTACCGCCCATTACACCAGTGCTGTCATCAATTGGTTTTGATGTCCAAGGCACAGCGGCTTCCCAATACAATTTCGTACAGGGTGAGCAGCAGCAGCGCAGTGCCGAGAAGCAGCACCAGCACAGTGCAGAGAGCCAGCAAGGTGCAGATATCGACGCTGAAAGCTCGACGGACGACTATGAAAACAACGATTTCTCGAACTTGTTCTCCGATGAGCCTAACGAGTAAGCCTCCTCAACGATCTCTCAGTTCGAATTAAACTAACCATATCTCAGAAACTCTCGTGACGAAGTAGTTGACCTCTCAGAGCCGCGTCCGTCTGCTGAGCGACGACCCAACGACGCCTACCAACGACACCCGTCATCCAGTCTTGCGTTTCGGTCTCAGTACTTGACGGCTCCTAGTCAGCGCCCCTCGGCCCAGAAGCAGCAATATGAGCAATTTGCAACTCAGTCGCGCACCAGCAAAGCGTCGCTGCATATGCATGAATTTCCAGTGATCTCGCCACCGGTATTTTCAAGCCAGCCTGCTCCACTCCAGCTTGCTCAAGGCTCACACCTACCCGCAAACTCCCATGCAGAGAATCGGATCACTGCACGTCCATCTCAGCAGAACCCTCATCGGCAAGCTGCACCTTCGGCTCAAACTCAGGTCCTGACTCAGACGCCTGATCGCGACCCGTCTCAGTCCACGGCCCTGTCTCAATCGCCGACGTCGGCCTCAGTTACCGACGTGGCGCCCACGCCAGCGATCAAAGGAAAGAGGGGCAAGGGCAGAAATACAGTGAGGGATAATCCCCCTACCCGCAAGCGACATGCAAATACTGGCTTGTTCTTCAATAATCACAATGAGGCCACCCGCGTACCGTACACCGACCTGGACTGGAAATTCCCCGAAAACGACCCCACTCTACCACAGACGAACGCTGAGGAGCAAGCATGGGTCAAGAAACTCTTTCAAGCCTTCATGAATCGCGACGATATCTTGGACAAGAATACTGGCCCAGTTGTCAATGCCCGCTGGCTTCAGCAGAGGGCTAACGGTACGTACTGTGACTACTACGGCGAAGACAACGTCGAGCGCGTCTGCTGGGACGTACTGCACATCATCATCAAGATGTACACCGAGGGTCTTCAATGGGTTCCGGTATTAGACAAGGAGACATGGTCCAAGGGTTACAAGGAGAGCGAACTCAGCTTCAAGGAACGCATGAAAGCCTTGATCAAACTCTTCAACCTATTCAAGAACCGCTGCGACAAGATGATGAAGGGTGAGAATAGATACGGGACAATTCTAGCACCCCTTGAAGCTTGCAAGACGGCAGAAAGCAACCGTGGAGCAAATGACAAACGTCATAATCTGCTCCACATGGGTCGCGACGCTCAGAAGGTGGAGGACGATAAGAAGGGGAAGGCAGCTGGTGGAACGAAGCCGAGTAACAAGCGGAGGAGCATAAAGAACAGGAACCGTGGTAAGAACTTTCAAGCTCAGCGCAGGAGTATTACATTGACGACAAGTTTAGCTGCCTCGCCTGCCTCCCCTGTCTCCCCTGTCTCCCCTACCTGCCGTCCCTCCCCTCCAACCCGCACGCCCGAGGGATACCCGGTGGATGACGCTCGAGCAGAATACAACCACCAGCCTCAAACGGGAATCTCTATCCCTAACCTCGGCCAGTATCCCGATCAATCTCACCGGGAAGCACTGAACCATCCCTCAGCTTGGCAACACGCTTCTCCGAATTCGAACTCCCGTAGACCCATGACTCTCTACAATGCCCAACAGAGTATCCAAGGCGGTAATAGCCATCAGAGCCCGCCAGCCTTCTACAATGGACGAGTCGACCACCCGTACATGCACCAACATTCCGGTTCCCAGGCTCAGAGTTTCTTCCCAAATGCCATCGCAGGCGGGTACGGAAATGGGAACACCTCCTTGCAGTCTACGCAGTCGCAAGATCACCTCCAAGCCCCGGCGCCGCGCCTACAATCATTCCCCTCGCAGACAATGGTCCATAACACCGGAGCGAGTCTCACGGGAGCCGGTCAAGCTCCCACAGGCGCTGTATTTGGCGGTCACCAGGAGTTTGCCGAGAACATTGGTCAGAGCCGGGCGACCCTCATGTCGAACATTTCACCGGATACCCCGATCCCAGGCGTCACTCCTCCACGCGATCAAGGTTTGAAGCGTGCATCCGGTAGTGATTTGCCATTCGGTGGCAACGACGGTGGCCAAAACAATCCAAAACGTCGCCGTTACGATTTGTAAGGCCTACAGTCGTAACCGCATGACGGAGATGATCATAAGCAGACGCCTTCACTGGCTGCGCTTTTGCTGGTCTGCGTCACTTTCTGGGTCGTAAACTTCTGCGAGGCTTTAGTGATGCGAACCCCTAACACGGTGCTTTGCCAAGCATTGCGGTCTCGGGGAATCTCTGCGCTATGCTTTGCCTTGGGTGGTTGATATTGGTTGTGCTATCAGGTGTTGTGGATTTACATTTCTTTCTTGCAGACGATTTATAGTCTCTTTTGCGAGGCTCTACCTACCACATATCACATGGCAGGCTCACGGTTGTACCATCAAGCAGTGCGGTCTTCATTTCTCCTCTAAGCACAAGAGCACGGGCGGCGCTAGCAGCCTCGCTTGTAACGCTTCGAGAACTGAGTGGCCAGCTGAGGGTTGTTTCATTGGGCATCTTTCTTTTCTTTCTTCCAGGAGCGTTGGGCCGCAGTCTTCATTAGAACAGACTTCCGATGAGGGTTTGGTGGTTCTATCCTTGGCTCCAGGGCTGATCGTCCCTTGCTTCGATCATTCGTGTCATAGCCTCTTCTGCGATAAGTTGATTTTGAAGGCGTTGTGCCTTGACCTACCCCCACAAAGTTGCCCAAACGAGTAGTAAATGAGATTCCCAAAATCCAAATAAACTGAAATCCTTTGTATCGTGACTGAAAAGATATTACACAAGTAGCAGTGGAAGGAAGTAAAAGACAATCGTGCGTACATCATTATCTCTCGTGTTGATATCCGCCGCGCAAGACTGTCTTTTGAACTACTCCTTCTATTTCGGAACTACGTCCACCAACATCGCGATCCTGATCCATTGTCTCCCAATCTGAGCACGATATTGAGCACGGTACCACTTTGCCGTCTCGTAATGGGTTCAAGACATCGAATATGTGTCAAGTCCCAGCAAGTAAACGAGGAGATGGTCAGCATCACTAAACGCTTCCCTTTTTCTATGTAACAGTGTCGTTACTGCCTGCATTTTCCACTATTATCTCTGGGGTTTTTTTGTTTTTTCTTTTGCGGTCTGGGCCGTGTATATTGAGGTTGTGTGTCGTAAAGGTCGCGTCGGTACGGTGATAGTGAAGATACGCGTATTACTCTGCAACTACATAGAATACAGGCCTTACAAGATCTACCGTTTACATTACGACAAATTGCAGATCATGGCTCAAGTGAAGTGTTGCTGTAATCATAGCTTTCTTGTTTGCTATCGAGCGTCACCGTGTGTTGAAGTCGACTTTTGATACATCAGTAGACTCGCCCAGTGGGTGTTCCCTTGATGTCACAGTGACGCGGTCTACGTTTTTCCCCGTTGACGATTCGTAACTTCAATGACCTTGTATTGAATTGTTGAAAGGAGGGACAGTCGATTGTAGGCATAGCCATCAATGGGTAAAGCAGCGTGTTGCGAGATCCGCCGCATAGGTTTTCGTGTGAGCATACAGTCTCATGTCGAATTTCGTTTGCGTCTATGCAGGAGTACGGTGTCGTCATAGGTCAAGAAGAGAAAGCGCGTTGAAGCACGGCTCAGTGAAAACTAAAGAGTACCCAAACACTCACTTCTTGTGACAATTTCCTTTCTCCCTCATTGCTAACCGACGAGAACTCTCCCACACAATTTCAAAAACTCACTACAACAGCGAACATGACTTCCCCGCCGCCGCTATCCCCTCCGGCCCAGCAGCAGCCTGGAGCACCGACGAATCTACTCTCGACCACTTCGTACTCAACCACTCCGCCATTGGCTACACAGGTCCCAATCGCCCAGATGCAGCAGCTAGCCGTTCCGGTCCCTACATACCCAATGTTATCTAGTACAGCCGCAAGGATGGCACTTGGAGTGGAGCATAACGAAAGACTAGAACCAAGACCGTCCACAACCACAACCACAACCACAACTACAAATAGTCAATCTGATCCAGGTCGGTTACGGGCTATGTTACCAGCGGGACATTTGGTAGCTATCTCATCACCGGCCGAAATCGCAGAAATGCAGCGCAGACTTTCCGCGGCTACGGGGCCGCCGCCACGTTGGAACACAGTATCTCTTGCTCGTCTTCCTGGATTTAATGGGCGCGCCACGCACACATCGTCAGGTCCCATCACCAGAATCCCTCTTGGAGGGACGTCTAGTATTCGCGGAACATACAAGTCCGAAGGCCGGAAGCGGCCGGCCACAGATTCAGCAGCCACTTCTACAGGGAGGAAGACGTCGAATGACTTTCCTCTCAAACAAGTGGAGCGCGCGAGAACTAGTGCGGATCGGACACATTACACGCCAGCTTCCACTTCTCATAGCTCCCCTCCCAAGCAGTCGTCGAGTGACCTCCCTCTCACCCAATTGAAGTACGCCAGAGCGAGCGCAAGCCAGAAACAGCATACATCGGCGACTACTTTTCACAGCTCCCCTCCCAGTAACAATGATGACGTACCATCGTGTCACTCCACCCTGCGATCAGCACGCCGCGACAGCTACAATCCGAAGCCCTTGGTCGAACTACGAGACGGCACTCCTAGTCAAGACATACCCCAGCCAAGCATCGAGGCTTCGATTCTGCCAGCGATCCACATACGAAGACATTCCGTAGATCCATCTGACTATGTTACCGAGCCGAGTAATACAGGCACTCTCCGATATACGTCACACGCCCAATCCATGATTGCGTCGGAACGCTCACGCGGGTTTGGTGAATACAGGCAGGAGGAGAACCAGCGAATCGTTGAGATTCAACAGGGATACAACATCCCAGACGTACTACTGAATGTAAGGGCGAGTATGGGGCAGACGGACTGGATGCAGTATGTGGAAATGATGAAGATGTTTGTGGACGGACACCTGGACGAGGATGAGTTGAATCGTGGAGAGCGGGTCCTTTTCCAGGTGCAGGACGAGAGATTGAGGCGCAGAATAAGGAGGTTGGTAAACGATATGGTCGTCGAGGCCAAAGAGTGAGGTTGGATGACGGAATATGCGGCGGTAGTACTGGAAGATGCCATATTGCTGTTTGATGGCTCAGGCTAATGTCATTTTCTTTCGTGTATTTACATCTGCATCTTCCATACACACTATTATTGCACATCCCCGCCATCATACTGTCTTGATCTTCGCCTTCAGAACGCTGACACTCAGCGGGCCCAACTCTTCCGTATGCAGTGATGAGGACTCAACATCTTGCTTCCACCCATCAAATCCATACAATACTTCCCACCCCTCTTCCACCTCTTTAGGCAGCGCCACATACACACCTTCACCAACAATCTTTCCGTTCCCAAGATGAAGGATGATAATAAGCATCTCATCTCCATGCGTCCATACCGCACCTTCCAAAACCTCCTCCTTCGCCTCATCACTAGGCGCTTTTATCTCAATCTGCTTCCAGTCGCCTGTGAGCAGTACATCCGTAACATCCTGTCTTGTGAGCACAGTCGCAAGCTTCGCTGTGACAGCTTCCAGCTCTTCACGCGTAGGATAAATCCAAGCCACAATCCCCATTGCGCCATGCACCACCCTCAGCAACGCCATGACTGCTTCCTCCTCCGCAGTCGGCCACCTACTCCAGAAACTATTCGCGTCGAAGAAGGCTTGCGGGACGCCCCATACGGGTTTCCGCAGCCTTTGCGTCGACGTCGACGCACCGAGCCACTTTTGATACGCGTACAGACTATCCACACGATCACTGATATCGCGGAATGGATTTGTTACATATTCCGGGTAGCTGCTGTCCCCAACATGACAGTTATCGCATCCGCAATCGCCATATGTAGAATTACATGGCGTATCGTAAACGGGCGAGTATGTCGAAGATATGATGATAGGATACGTATCTTCGAGGATGATGTCCGCGCCCGCCGTATATTCTGCGAAATGGAAGTTCGCACAGTTGAGGACGAGGGAGATGGGGTGATACGGGTCGATTTGCTGGATGTGTTTGTACGCTATGGACGTGGCGTTTAGCGGGTCGCACCAGCCGTCTGGTTCGTCGGCGGTGTAGTAGAGCAGGAGGGAGGGGTGGGATTGTAGACGGGAGAGCTGCGTTGTGATGGAAGTAGCGTTTTGGTATGTGTGCCGCATGTCGTACATGACGTATAATTCCAACTCGTCACAAATTCTTAAAAATTCTTCGAAGATTGTGGGGTCGAAGGGATCGTTTCCACCCGGTGGAACGGGATGTATGAGATTGTAGCCTAGGTTGCGGAAGGTGGTGAGATTCTTTGGGGCGGTGGCATTATTGATGGTGCTAGATATCCAGTCCCAGGACGTGTAGAAGGAGTATGGGAAGATGGACTTCCAGGTGTGATTTGTGAGGGGAGACTGGACTTGGAGACCGCCTGTGAGACGGTCAATGCGCGCCATACTACCCGTATCATTCCGTTCCGTCACGATTAGGATCTCAGTCATTGACTGGAAAGTTTGGATCGCATCGGGACTGTTCGCTATGACATTCAGACTTGTGCTGCCGTTCTTTCTTACGTTTTCTAGATTGACCACAATCTTGATGCCTGTCTGGTTGACCGGGACTCGCACATCAGTGACCAACACCTTGCCTGTCAACGCGTTGCTGATCTGGAGCGTGACTTCGGTGAGCGGAACACGCGTTGAAGGGCTGTCTTCGTCATAGGTCCAGTTCTTGAACGGGTACGAGCCGCTGTGCTTAGAGACGGGTGTGTCGATTATGAAAGTCGCTGTTTTGTCCGTAGGTAAGTAGTATGCATATTGGGAGTAAGCATTTATCGTGATCTTAGATTCGTTGGATGGTGCGGGTTGGGAGGGCGGTAGCAATTGGCCGCCGGGATCGAACGACGCATTCTACGATACATCAGTAAGTCTTGCCCGCCGAACGTATGGAACAGATCAAGAGTACTGTAGCTTTATACGCTTTCCCACACCATATATCCACTCCCGGCGGGTTATTGAAGTCCCCTACAGCCGCTACACTTCCACCCAGTCCCAATCCCAACCACACCGTACCAACGCCATACGCACGTAGTAAATGCGCAACAATCATTACGAGAGAGGCAGAGCTCAGAAAACAGAAAGCGAGCGAGACCAACATCTCGAGATCTTTCCGACTGACCAACGGCTATTTATCCGCCTTGCACCTCGCGCGAGATAGATAGCTGCCAATGACGAAGGATGGGTGAGGCGGTTACCGAATGCAAGGGTCGCAGTCTTGGGATCGTCAAATATTGATTGCAACCTTCCAAGCGGGGTACAGCCGCAGCGGACTGTTATCATGACCAAGATTGCGCGACGTAAGTGGATGGCATTGTTCTCGCGTGCTACGTGTTAGCGACTTCATGTACGGATTCTGTTTGGAAGGAAATGTATTTTTCTGTCCATCGACTGGCTTTGGAGCTTGTGCAAGCAAACCGATGTTACCTCACGTGATCTACAAGGGTGGAACTAACCATGAACAATGTATTCGTGTAGATCTATGTACTGATGTGGACAGAAAGCAAACCCAGGTCGTGAGATAAACCGCTAACGGGCATGCATTGGCTTGCCCATATGAGTAAATCTATACCAGCCCCAATGACCACACCTCGCGCAACAGCGCCCTTTTTGCACGCGCCGAAATCCCTATACTTAGACACGCTAGCACCACAAAGTGAATAACATCCACTGTGATCTAGCCGTACAAAGTACCCCTCGTATGCTCCGACACTTGCGTCTCATTGTGCAAGTGCTGGGTGACCTCGAGCGTCGTAATGACGTGATCGCGGGACAGCTTGGCGTCCTTGCGTGTAGCCAACAGACGCGCGATCTTCAGTATATTCTTGATCTGCCGACCGTTCATATTCATGCGCGCAAGCTCGTCGAGTTCCGACTTGGTAATACTGTGCTCCTGGGGTGATGACTCGAGGAAGTTGCTCCACACGGTGCGCCGTGAGTTGATCGAAAGCTCTTGGTAGTCGAGCGAAATGTGGATGCGCGATTGGAAAGCCTGGTCGAAGGTCTGGACACGGTTTGTCGTGAGGAACATGGTACCTGATATGCTTTATTAGACTGTTCGTGTCGATTGGGGAGGAATGGCATACCCTCAAAGTACTCCAAAACACGCAGAAAGATGGATACTAGCTTGTTGCGCTCTAGTTCGTGGAGCGAGCGCTGTTCAAGGAACACGTCTGCTTCGTCCAGGAGAAGCACACTGTGCCAGCGCGTACACATCTCGAGAATGTCCTGGAGCTTGGCTTCCACCTTGCTTGGATCGAGGCCTAGATCTCCAGCGCTCATCATGAACAATGGGACCTTCATCTCTTCGGCCACTGATTCGGCGGTGAGGGTCTTGCCAACACCCGGCGGACCACAGAGCAAGATGATCATACCACGGCCTTTGCCTTCGATGACGTCGTCGAACGAATTGCGATGCTTCCGCTGCGATTCGGTAAAACCGAGAATGAGCTCCTTCTGATTCTTTGGGAGAACGAGCCTCTCGAAGGCATCATTCTGCCACTCAATTCCCTTGACGGAGTTGACAAAGAAATTAAGCCAAAGCTTGCTTTTGAGGCTGTAGCCACGAAGAAGAGGCGAGCAAATTAGCTTCTGCTCGGTGCTTAACGGAGGCCGCTTAGACGCATCGTCTTCGTCTGCGAAATGACCGTCCATTGGCATGTCATCAGAATCGCCCGATTCTCCGTCATCCTCGACTTCCGAGTCCTCATTCTCTTCCTCCGACACCGTGGCAATCTCTTTCTGGGTAAAAGGCTGATTGTAGATGGCATAGCTAGGATTGAAACGGTTCCATCCGTATGTATCAATGACAATGCGGCCTTCAACATTGTACTTGTCTTTGGCGCCGAAGTTACCCTGTCGCCACCCTATGCCGTGGTATGCCCGGTAGTTCGGTCCTGCGAGTGCCTCTGCCTTGGTTCCACGCTCAATGAGACGAGCCCGGAGGGCTTGCGCATCTGGGTGATATTCGATGGGGAACGCTCGTAGTTGCGAGATATGCCGTGTGCCGGAATACTCATAGATCAACGAGGTGGATTTGGTAGTACCAAATCTAGTGCCATCCCAGTCGACGAACTTGCAACGAACGTAGAAGCATGGATTTCCCTTGCAATCCTGGCCGTATTTGGTGTCCAGCAATGTCATGGCAGTCTCCTGTCCGTCCTGTCGGGTGAAGATGGTGGCTCCCGGTTGGAACAGTGTCCACAAATCGTCGTAAGTCATGACACGCTTGTTCTTCAAATCCTGTGATCTATCGATCAGGCTCTTGAACTCTTTGACCAGAGCATCCTGCAACAGATTGGCATGATCCTTGGTGGTGCGCTCCTCCTCGGTCTTGTCATCAAGCTTATCAATGGCAGCCTGCAGCTCGGCCCACCGATGAATGAGAGGCTCGAACTTTCCCGTGAATTCAAGGCGATTGAGGCCGACAGTAATGCCGGGGTAACCCTTGAGAACGCCGGCGAGCAGTTTCTTGAGAAGCGGACTTTGCACTACGATGGAGTGGATAGCTAGCACCCTTGTTGGGTCCCCGTAGACTTTTATATTCCGGATCAGCAAGGCCCACTTCGCGGTCTTGTCGTTTTCTGCTGGGTCTCCGATATCCGTAGGGATTTGGTCTTGCCATTGGTAGCGGCCCTTCTTGTCTGAAACAGCAATTTAGTGAAGTTCTTGATGACATGTGGAGTCCAACATGTTGGTTCAGCCAATCGTCGGAGGTCAGCAAGATACAGGGACTGGGCGTACCTTCTTTGCCCGAATACAAATTGTGGAGCCCGCTCTTCATGCCCGGATCAATGTGCTCCTCAGGCTCACCCTCTTCGGCCATTTCGATGACCTCTTCGTTGACACCATTTCCGTTCACACCATTGGTCATGCCGCGCAAGGCCTTGATGCCCTTGGAGATGATGCTGATTTCGTGCTCACCGTCTGATGAATCGGAAGAGCTAGAGCGTCTCCGGAACGAAGGCATCGTGTGCTTCATTCAAGCCAGAGATGTCTTAGTCAAAATGCAACACCTGTCTTGGATGAGCAAAGCAAGCAAAGTAAAGCAGAGCAAAGCAAGCAAAGTAAAGCAGAGCAAAGCAAGCAAAGTAAAGCAGAGCAAAGCAAGCAAAGTAAAGCAGAGCAAAGCAAGCAAAGTAAAGCAGAGCAAAGCAAGCAAAGTAAAGCAGAGCAAAGCGGAGTAAAGCGGAGTAAAGTTGGTGCGCAAGCGAGACAGAGACCAACGGGTAAGTGAAGACTGTCAGCAAACTTGGGGTGGGTGAGTTAAGTACTTGACCAGCCTTGTTGCCTGTTCTCACCCACCGGCACCACAGAGCTATGATTCGCGAATCGGGCCAGAAGATCAGGTGACGAAGGCTGCCTAAAGGTCGCAGTCCACATGAGATTGGGGCGGAGTCAACGGCTGGGGCTTGCGCACGTGTCCGAGGCGACGAGGCTTCTTTCTGCACTCGTAGGTGGTGGTGTGGGTGCACCGCATGAGCTGCCACGTCGGACCTGTAGCGGTGTGCAGAAGCAAACAAACAGCGGAGTGAGCGCTCGCATTGTCTTCGGAGTGCAATTTTGGATACCAGTTTTGGCGTGCAATTCCAGTCCCAGTTCAACAATGGTGGGATCCGTGGATCAGGCAGCTGCCGGGTTGATACGACGTAGATGGTCATGGCCAGGGGGGGAGGGGGAGCGTGGAGAGACTGGTCCTGGTACAAACAATCCGATCACCAGTTTCCTTTAGAGTGCCGGACCACCATCCAGCGAAGATCAACGATAAGCCTGAGCTTGTAGCAAACAAATCCAGACCCAATCCTGGGGCTATGCTGGCTGTACTTCTGTTCAACATGTACCACATCGGGGCCAATATGTTGAGACGAGTATGCTCTCAGTGTGGCGGTGCGTACAGCCACCCCCGCGACATCGGCGCATCGGCGTCTGGACCCCACCACAGCTGGGCCATTTTTTCTACCCTTTCGTGGGCCCGTCGAAGTCTTTCCTGTCCATCGCGCACGCGTCTCCAGGCGACGACCCGTTCTGAAGACCCTCCGCATACACAATGGCAGCAACGACGACCATCAAAGTGCCCTGCTCGTCGGCTAACCTCGGCCCCGGCTTCGATGTCATCGGCCTCGCGCTCAATCTCTACTTGGAGGTGCAGCTCACCGTCACGAAGCAGGACTCGTCGTCGCACTCGCTCAATTGCCGCATAACGTACGAAGGCGTCAACCCCGAGTCCGTCCCCCTGGTCGCCGAAGACAACCTCGTCACCCGCACCGCCGTATACGTCCTGCGCTGC
>Ga0247803_1001488_pt1 | contig 12272 bp, 12 predicted proteins | sample UWRJL014104B1_FD_180928 | JGI IMG/M metagenome (GOLD analysis project Ga0247803, IMG submission 180928) | Plant litter microbial communities from Arlington Agricultural Research Station in Wisconsin, United States - UWRJ-L014-104B-1 | ecosystem: Environmental > Terrestrial > Plant litter >...
CACCATTGACAGCTTAGCTGTTCCTATTCTACGAAAAAGAAACTTTGATACTCCGCACTCTACGCCTTCGGTTTCGCAACAATGATGCAGTCATCGCATTCTTCAGTGTACTTCCAAACATTAACAATATTGAGTCCTGCCTTCTCCAGAAGCGCATACCACTGCTTCTCCGACCGCTCCATAGCCGCAAGTGCCGCCAGCATAGTCATGTCGAGCTGGGTGGCGCGCCAAGGCGACCCCTTCTCAGGCAGTACCATGTCATCGATTAGGATGACCGATTCCTCCGACATGGCAGAGATCTGGTTCTTCAGAATTGCAATGGCCTGCTCATCAGCCCAGTCGTGGATAACATTTCGAAGGTAATACGCCCGCGCACCTAAACCTATCAGCTTTCATGCAATATCTAGCGGTCTATTGCGTACCCTTGACCGGCTGGGGCGTAAAGAAGTTGTAAATCTGAGGCTCGATCTCATGGCTAGGCTTCATCATGCCAATGACCTGCGGCGTGTCCTGGATGATGACGCGGCCGGGCAGATTTGGGAAGCGCTCACGCAGGAGAATGCTCTGGTGACCGAGAGCACTTCCAACATCAACAAACAGAACCGTGTTTTTGTCGCTCTTCTGAGCGACGACCTCCTCGAATGGGAACGTGTCGAGCCATGTTGGGAGCCCGGCTCGACTGAGATGAACCCACTGCATGAAGAGCCCAAAGTGGTCGGGATTGCTTTGTAGCCAGACGAATGGGTGGTCTTCGGTCCCATAACCCTCCTGCCATGGAGAATCTGATGGATTGGTCGGGTTCTGGTAGTTGTGGCTTTTGAGGTAACGGGGAATTGCTTCGAATGGCTTCTGGAGAACAGTAGTACTGCATATGGTCAGCGACGATTCGACAATGCCAAAGCTGTCTTACAAGTACTCGGATGCTATTCCATCAGGTCCAGCCAAGGCTTTAGTCACGTTGTTTGCGACATATTCATCGTCAGCAGGTTGAGCCACCATGCGAAATGACTGGTAATAGCGTAATACACGCTCTAAATAATCGAGCATTAGCAACCGGAAGGACACTTTGCAATTCGACGTACTGAGTAGAATAGGGTTAAATGCAGTCTTCTCCGCAATTTGGGCTACGCTCAGCGGGGTTTTGCTTTCCGCCAGCACCTTCCAGATCTTGCTGTCGTAGCCCACTCTGGCCATGTACAGTTGCATTGCCTGGGGATGTCAGTCATTGTCCACCACTAGTAAATTCTGGAGTCACGTACAGAGTTGCCAACGCGATGTACGGTATCTCCATGGATCTCAACTGCAATGCTCAAGTTCTTCGATGCTTCTCGGAGCTTGATGCGAGTCGAGTCATTGATGCCTTGCGGTGGAGCATCGGTAAATTGCTCCAACTTGGCAATAAGGTTCTGGATCTCTTCAGATTGCGACATCTTGACGAAGGGGTCCGCGCGACGCTTTAACGAGCTAGGACGTAAAAGGAGTTGATGCCGAGATGCAAAATAGAGTCAAGAAAGGTGAGTGTAATGTGCAATTATACACATCTCACCTGTGATGATGGGACCGAAGGCATGTATAACTTGTATAGGATATTGAGGCGTTGTTGTTACAGTGTGGACTGTGCCGCAATCGCCGTCTCCACAGCGGGGTCCGAAGATAAGGTGTATTGGTAGAGCGGCTCTCGATCAAGCTTGCGACATAAGACCCCGAAAGATACCAACTCTGAATTTAACTGCCCACTTCGGAGTACGACTTGCAGTGTACATGTTGCAAAAGGAGCTGGAGTAATTACGGACAACTCGACTGACTAGAATCCTACTTTGAAACTACCCCTGCAATCTGTACTCTATAGGACTAACAATTGTGCATGATTGACTAAGCGTCGTCTTGCCATGGCTTTCATTGACAATGTTTCGCAATGTTCAGACGTCGGAAAGATTTTTGATGGCATTGAGAAGAATTATACTGCCGCTCATCCTTGATCCACATCGGCATCGACTACACCGCATTCACATTTATCACGCATAGTAAGTGGAACATGGGCCACTGGACATGTCGCTATCTTGAGCAGGCTCCAGGTCTTTACTATATATGGCGCCAATAACTGCTCTATGGGGCGAACGAGCTAAGGTGCAAAAGCATTTCGCATAGCTTACATGCAAGCTACTATAAGAATACTTTAATGTAGTAAGCTGCCTGTGGAATAAACACAACAAATCTTAGATGATAATAAACAGGTTCTTGTTTTGCTTCAGCTTAGATGCAAGTACAAAGAAAGAGCCAACAACTAGTGATACTCCGCCGTATTGTGTAAGGGCAATGTAGCCATACTTGGTAGCTAGCTCGCCAGCAATGGGGGTTCCGATAAGACCACTACGCGAAGGTAAGCAAGCGATACAAATCGCAGAAAGGGAAGACGTACGCAATGGAGCAGACGGCCATCATAGAGCCCATAGCCGCACCATAAGACTCCGGGCTGACAAGTTTTGTAGAGCAGGCGCCCTGGAGGCTGAGAATAGCACCTGACGCAAGACCGTAGGCAGCGGCGATTGCGACAAGCCCCGCCATCGTCGTTGCGCTTGTCATGAAACAACAGATTACGCCAGAGAAGAGGGTGGCGACGAAGATCATATTGAATGCGCCATATCTGTCCGCTAGTATGCCTGGTAGTATACGCCCAAGGAGACTGACACCGTTGAGGATCGAGACGAGGTAGAAGGACATGTCGGGGTCTTTGCCGATTGAGGTGCTGTAGGACGTGATGTAAAAGAAGGGGATGAAGAGACCCATGGAGGCGAGGAACATGAATACAGCAAGTAGACCGAATGCAGGCGTCTTCATCGAGCTCATATCAGGCTTAGGTTTCGGTTTACCAGGTTTCGAGTCGATAGGTTGACGGACCGTCAGGCAGCCAAAGATTAACAGCGGCATCATGATGAAGGCGGCGGTGCGCATCGTCCATGGAAAGCCAATATCGACCAGCAAGCGCCGTAGAATGATAGGCCAGGCGACACCGCCTATTGAAGAGCCACCGATCGTGATTCCGAGTGCCAATGCGCGGTGCTTTGTGAAGTAGAGCGCAATTGTCGCAAAACCGGGAAGGAAGAGCGCAGCGACACCGAAGCCGAAGAGCATAGCCTGAGCGAGGAAGAACTGGTAGTATTGGGTACAGAGCGAGGTCATGAACAATCCAAGGAGGGCCAAGATGGTTCCGGCGCGAAGAAGCCACTAGATTAAGCCAAATCAGAGGTTTGTTGATGCCGGTACAAAAGGAGAAAGCTTACTTTGGGGCCATAGATGTCGTTGAGAATGCCTGTGACTAACGCACCCCCGAACATGCAAAAGATGTTGAATGAGCCAAGCCAGGAAATCTCTGAAAGTGACTTTTGTTGGAAGTATGTCTCGGCGTAATACTGTTCGAACACTCCAAAGGCGTTGACAAAGCCAACTGTCGAGAACAGAATGCAACTGGTGCCTAGCACCGCGAGACACGAGCGAAACCTGTTGCACTGATTAGATACAGTTGCAATGACAATAAGATGCTACCTATGGACAAACTTACGTCCACTCCGATCCTTTCGGCACATTGAGTTCGTTCTGGTTCTCCTCGACCATTGGAAGTTCGAACGCGGGCTTCTCCATGTCTGCTGTAAGACAAATGTTGCAGGTGATGGAAAGATGCTAAAATTTGTAACTAAAAATGATGGGAAGCGCAACCATAGAATATATACATACGCAGGCACAATCGAAGGTCGTCCAAGCTCACGGCCGGATGGTCCGCGGCGCTCGGAGGCTCCGGGTCTGACCTGAGGTGCGCGAGCGCGAGAAGCGAGAATATGAAGGGGGGATGTCCAGGACTTTTATGACTAATGTGGATATGCGATACACTATCTGCACGCCGCTTGCACACGCAAAGTATGCTAGGAGTGCTAGCAGGTACAGTGTAGATGTTGGGATATTATCAAAGATGCAAGTCCTCTTCTACACCATAAATTTCTCATAGCCGTGATCTTAAAACAGACGTGAGCTTGTGCATTTAAACACCGACTGAGCTTGTGAACGAGATTTATGGTAGTGGAGTGTCTGACGTGCGGTTAATGAGTGTCGAGTGTACTCGAGTTCCTCAACCTGCCAGGCGAATCCTTCGCTCCTATTGGTTGATCAGCAACGTCCCCGGACCTTCCGTGGCCTCGGCACACCGGACGAAGACACCTTCCTTTCACGACACTTTTTTCCAGCTCCGCGCGACCCTGTATTACACCGGCCTTTTTGCATGAACCGGTAATAATATGAAGAGAACGCATGACTCCATAGATACTTCGCAGGCGCGATCACAGGCACCTGCGCGTCGTCAAGAACCCGTCTCCTGCCAATTTTGCCGTGTGAAGAAGCTGAAATGCAGTCGCGAGTCGCCATGCTCAAACTGTCTTGCGCGTAACATCGAGTGTGTCGGTGTGCAGGCGACGTCTCGCGGCACCGCCGCTACAAATGCGCTACCCAACGTACGTCATATTTCGGCAAGCATAAGCTGCACCGATATAAAATGACCGGTGTCGACACTCCTCTAGTTTGAGCATCACTGACTGTCTTCCATCAGGCTCATGGACTGCCCGCAGATCAACTGTAAGCTTCTTCAAGTGACACGTCAACCTCACGTAACTTGAATTGACCTCCAAAAGCTCGCTCCAAAGCCTCCACACAAGGCTCCAAAGAGTAGAGGCTGCACTATCACTCCGTGATACTCTGGACAGCACCATCTCCCCCACCATCACTTTCACTGAGCCGCCTCAACCCTTATCGTCTCACACTACACCGCAAGCGTACGAGTCAAACAATGGTGTTAGGAAGGAGTCCACCGGGGTCGATGTCGACAGCATCGAAATGACCGTAAGAAGGTGGTGATATATACAATTAACAGTCCACTAATCAGTGTTCTTAGAAGCGCATGGTTCGATCAGAACCACGGCTCCATCGTGGGTTCGACCCGGCGCAATTACTGCAATTGGGTCCCAACCCGAAAAGCAGCTGTACTACTTCTGAATGGTACGTTAAGTCCACTTGCGGAAATCTTATTAGCAAGAATTGGGTGGCATCCGGCAGTGATACTACTAGCAGATGCACTTCACTGACTTGTGAAAACAGGTACGAGGTCCTCCCAGCTTACGAGCGCGCCATCCAGCTCGTTGACTTCTACGCTCACAACGTTTGCTGGACTTACCACTTCATGCACCTACCCACACTCCACCGCCAACTCCAACAAACCTATGCCCAGCTATCGCGGAACCAAACTCCTGAGCCCTCGATATTAGCTCTCTTATGCGCCGTCTTCGCAGTCGCAAAGTACTTTTATAAACCAGCGACGTCTCTTTCTAGCGATGAAGCCTTTGCTGCGATCGAGGAGCGGAGCTACTGTGAATTCGTATCACTCGCGTCACGGGCGCTGGCCGAGGCGCAGCATCTGGATCATCCCACGGTAGAGAGCATCCAGGCGGTGTTGTTGCTTACGAGCTGTCTTTTGTTGAATCTGGGGCATATGACGGCGTACAGGTCGCTAATCACGCTTATGTTCATGTCCGCACAGGCATTATTGATCCATCAAGTTGACTCGCCCACGAATCGACGTTTAAGGCAGAACACGGAATATAATCGGGTGGAGCTAGAGATCAAACGGCGCATCTGGTGGCATATTGTATCGACTGACTGGTACCCTCTCCTACCGTGTATCATTAAGAAACACTAAACTTATAATGCAATTAGGATCTTCGCCTTCATGTCCGGCACGCAAACGGAATCGTACATCCCTCACACCCCTCGCATCCATGTCCAGCTCCCCAGCAATACCGACGACGCCAGCATAATTCCCTCCTACTGCCCGAACGAGCCACACTCTGTCCCGACTGAGATGACCTATTTCCTCTTACGGTGCCGCGTGGCCATTATCTTCCGTGAATTTATGGACGTAGCATCTGCCCAGGGTCTCGCGCTTGACGAAGTCGACTACGACACCATTCTAGCGTTTGACCGTAAGATCAACGCTTTCGTGGACGAAGTGCCCTACTTCCTCAAGATGACGCCGGAGAGTAGGCGGAGATGCGTCCAGCTCGATCAGCAGCGTCCGTATCTCGTTTGGCAACGTCTCATGGCGCAATTCGGGCCAGCAACGGGTATGTCCGGCTTTCATCGCGCGTACATGGCGCGCGGAGCTAAGGATCCCAAATATGCCTACTCCCGCGAGGTATGTCTCCGCTCCGCACGCACAATTATGGAAATAGAAAAGGTGGTGCGCACTGAGATGCCACCGTCGCTCACTATGCCGGACCCGAACAAAATATGGGCTTTGATATACCAAATCTTCTTCGCGACCATGGTGCTGGTCATGGACTACCATCTCAATAAGAACGAGCCGTCCGCGGGCGAGAGGATCGATGAGATCATGGACTGTTGCCAGAGATTGGAAGCGGCGAAGGGGGTAAGTAATGTTGCCGCGAGGGGGTTGGAGGAGTTACAGGCTGTGATGAGGCGGTGGGGATTACTCAAAGATGTCGGCGCTAGGAGTGCAACTGTGTCGTCACCTGCTCACCTCCGGACGACGCAGCAGGAGAACCCTGAAATGGTGGAGGACGAATCTATAGCTTCATCATGGATGGATATGTGGGATTTTGATGTTGAGCTCGATGCTCCCCAGTGGAACGCACTATTTCAGGACTTGGAGAGCCACTCGAATATATTCTGAGCTAGAAATTTTTCAGCTTTCAGTCAACAGCTTCAAAACTATGGGAGTAAACATGGTATAAAGCTTTGCTGGAGACAATATGAAACTTTTCAGTCTGGCCGTTATGCGTCATCTTGTTTTCTAAGTCGAGCCATCTTTTAGACTACCTTAAGAAACTCGACCGTCTTAAACACTCCCGCCCCCAAAGCACCACCAAGTACAGGTCCAACCCAATAGATCCAGTGATAGTGTGTAAACCCGACAACAACTGCCGGCCCAAAGCTTCGTGCTGGATTCAAACTGCCACCGGTGTAATGCACACCACAGACCTCCGCCACGAAAAGCGTTAAGCCAATGAGGGCAGGCTTCATCGGTCCTGATGGTAGCATCAAGATGGAAAGCAGAAGTTGCGCAGTAAGGAAGAATTCGAGGAACAAGCCCCGCACGACAGACATGCCTGGCACGAGCGTCGTCGCGGTGGGCAGCGAGCCCGGGAGAAGTGCCGACACGACGAAGGCGGCGCAGATACCGGCGATGAGCTGTGCAATAATGGTGTGGATTGCACGCTGCCACCTGACTGCGCCGGTTATGAGGAGAGAGGTTGTAACCTTTCCGCTCCGGTTAGCGTGTGCCCAGATCGGAGAGGTTGGGGAAGAGGAGAAGGAATGCGTAATTTGCTACAGTGCGGGGAAAAAAGAAAGGGAAAATTGTCGTGTAACTGTGTTACATTGCGGGGTGATAAGAAGGGAAGATGGACGTGTAACTCTGCTCCAATGCGGGGTAAAAAAAAAAGTTGATGGATCATGGAAGGGATGCGGATCGAATGAGAACTCGAGAAAATAATTCAAGGAGCGCCGAGCAGAGGAAACGTACAGCGGGATTGAACATTGCTCCGCTGACATCAGCGAAGATAGCGACGTTGATTGCCAATGCACCACCGAAGGCCACTGAGATGTAAAGTAGTTTGCTGACTTCTTGCGCCTGGTTGAGATCCACAGCGGTATCGGGGTTGATGGTAGCAGATGTGACTGCGATTTGAGTGCCAGCAAAGGCAAGAAACAAGAACAAGAAGGTTCCGATGAATTCCCCGAAGAAGACTGGTATCTCGGTGCGAGCGAGCGTTGGGCGTTCGCGGCCACGACCGGAGGTGACTTCTGTATTGGTGGTTGGGGAGGAGAGAGGAAGGATCGTTTCATTGTTAGTTTTATCCATGTTGATAATCTGAAGGCTTTCCTAACTCGGAAAAAACGTTATGAATGACCGGGAGTATGAGTATTCTGAAATTTCACAGAGAAGAATCGAAGCGTTGTTTGAAGAGTAGAGATAGAAGGACAGCTATGAAAAGGTGCCATTCTTATATGCGTTTAGATATCCGGGTCACCGATGGCCTTCGTTCAAGGAAGCAGCGCGACTCCTAAAGGAGCCTGTCAGGAAAACAACTCCTAGAATGGTTCGAACGAATTCTGCGACATTGAGGTGCATGCTCAAGAACGGGTTACTTTCCCGAAAGCCTCATTCCCTATGATATTCGCCACCGATGATGAGAATGAAGCCGAGCAAGCACACCACTGGGGGCGTTGTGGGTGCACAGACCGGCAAGGGCACGACGATGTAGTAGTCGTCTAAACAGGAAGGTGTGTAGACGTAGATAAAGCACGTAAAGCAAGAAAAAAGCGATGTCGTTATCAGGTTATGTAGACGCTTATTGGGTAAGGGAGGCGCAGAGGACAGCGAGGGACCAAAAGCGAAACACACAGGTCAGATATAAGCAATCAGCGGGTGAGCCGCGTTCGCGATCCAGATCCGTGGGTCCAATTATTTCTACTTCATTGTCTAGCGTGGTGCGACTTTCTCCTAGCAGCGTGCTCGGTCTGTATCACTTGACCAGCGCTTCACCGCCGGTAGCCGCCATGTCAATTCCCTCACCTCACCTGTACAATTGACGCGTGCAAACTGGCATCAAAATTTGCCTGTTAAAACGTTGCCTTGCGTGTCTGAATCTCATTGTTGGTGCGCCCGAATGGGATGTAGGTAAAGCTGAGATGCGAGTCGTGGTTTCGGGGTACACTCATGTGATTCACGTTGCGGTTGCGGAAAGTATGCCGTGCGACACGAGAAATAGCATTCCAAGGGATATTATACTGTAGTGGCAAGGGTGAGGTCAACGTGACGGTGAATCGGTGCGCGTCCGCCATCATTCCTACCTCCCTGTCCGCCAGGCTGAAACTGCAATTCCCAACGGTAATGCGACTATTTCCGAACGACTATAACCAGCGTTGTATGATCAGCTTCGAAATAGTAATGAATAGTATACCACTGTCGCCACAAGAATCGTGAGGAAGTTTGGGATCCAAACGGTCCGGCACGTTCGAGAACACACCGTGCCCAATCTCGCCTCGTTCTCCTCATATGGAGACTTTAGTATCTATCTGGAGGTTCCTCAGCCCTTGTAAAATGCCGCAGCATCTTCTTCACTGACATCACTTGCGAAACACCTCTTCCGGTCAATCAACCCATACTTACTCCCCCTCACTCTCCACCACATCTCCCTCCGATCACCTCCCAACTCGCCTCCCAACAATTCACTCTTCAACTCCCTTACGAAAGTATTATACATATCCGGCTCCTCCAACTCGGTAATCTCATCGCGAAAGACGCGCACAGCCTCCAGCGCACGACCATATCCGCTCTCACCCACGCTGTTCTTGATAAGATTGCGGATCTCGGCCGCCATGGCATTGGCAGCTTCTTGAATAGCTTCGAGATCGTCGGTTGCAGCGAGGGCTTGCTTGAATGAGGGTACGAGGTTTTCGGACGAGATCTTGACGCGTTTGGGGTTACCAAGGAGGGCGTCGATGTCAAGGCCTGAAAGGGGTTTTTCGCGGTCGGTGCGGCTGCGTTTGCCGCGGCCTTTGGTCTTGGGGGGTACTTTCTTGACATCGGCGGCTTTCTTGAGCGAAGCGAGTTGAGACTCGGTTTGTTGTAGGAGGTCGGATGGGGCGGTGGAGAAGCGGGTGAGTATTTGCGGAGGCCCAGGGAGCGGAAGCGTTGGGTCGGAATGGGTGGCTCTCCAGCGGATAATCTGATTTACGCGGTGGAGGAGAGGTGAGTACGTGTCTTCTATTGGCGCGTATTCTGCCGGGTTGCCATCGTCATCTGTGGCAAAAGTGGAGAGGTCCATGGCATCGACATATTCGCTCATTGCGTTAACGAGATCGCCATTGGGTAGGTCCTTGTGCTCGGTGATGGTCTTGCCGGAGACGGTGAGCTTCTTGTCTAGAGGTGGAAACTTGTAGCGGCGCATATCTTCTTCGAAGGGGAGTTCGACCTCGATGAGCGCTTCGTAGTCCGGTTCGATGCGCGGCGTTAAAAGGACCATGAGCGGTGCCTTGTTCTCCTTAGCAACAAGACGCGCCACTGCATAGCATTCCGCTTCCCATAGCGCGTTGATGAAAGAAGATAATGCAAGTCTGGCCTGCGAGTTTGTCTTCTGCGGTACGATATAGTTTGATCGTGACATTGGTAGATACCGGTCGAACTTGTCCGCAGCGATGAACCCGATGAGTTCGAGCGATTGCTTGGTTTCGATCTTGACGATGTTAGCGTCAGATTCGCTGATATGTACTGCAGTGCGACCGTATTCAAAGCCGCGTTCCAAGTCGTCCGGCTCGACGTTCATCTTCTGGCCGGCTTCATCGGGGTTTTCGACTTGATAGACGCGCTGGTTTCGAACAGCAGAGAGCTGGCCATCCGTTGCGTCATTTTCGCCAACTACAGTGACGGTCGATTGAGTGCTGGATCCAGCCACACCTCCGAGGTCTGTCCGCACGACGAAAGAGCTGGCAGTTGGCGGTTTCGCAACCATGGTGCATGGATATCGCTCGACATCGATGGTGATTGTGGTGTCGTACGCATCTGCGTCTCCGAGTGTGAGTGTACCTCTGTAGCTGGGGACCGCCCGCGTTTCCTTGAGACGGGGAATCTCGAGCTGTTCGATGGCTTCCGCAAGATTGCCGAAGTTGCCGTTACATTTGTCAACAAAGTCCCTGAGCACGATTTCGTTTTGTTCCTAGTTTGTCAGTCGGCATAGAACGCCCGGAGAGAGTACACTACCTTGAGGGAATCTTTATCCTCTTCCTTGTAGCCACTATCAGCGTCATCGAAGTCAACACCACTACCGTAATTAGCATTGGACTCTCCCAGACACCGGGACCGTACTTACAGCAGGACAACTTCAATGGGCGGCTCGTAGCTGTTGATCTTCCCCGTAATCGCGTCCAAGTCGGCAGTGTCCATATACCCACGACCGTCCGTGACAATGATAATCCGACGATCGTACTTCAGCGGATTTCCGTTTTTACCACTTGTCGCGACATCAATCTGCTGGATCGCAACCGCTAGTGCGGAGATCACTATCTGCCATTAGCGAAACCCTCTAACTGCGTTCAAGGCACGCACAGTCGCCGCTCCCAGTTGAGCTGGGCTTCAATTTGTCCTGCAGCATCCGGATGTCCGGGAGAAGATATCTGTTCAGATTAGTCGGTGCTTTCTCAGGCTCAAGTGTTCATACTCACTGCTTCAGCTCGGAAAAAACTGTAATGTTCTCATAACCCTCGTCCTCTTCCATTACACCCATCAAGTCCGTTTCATCCGTCCTCAGCCCAATGATACTCATCAACGCGGTTTTCCTTCCCGTTGCGACCTGCAGCGGCCATCACATTAGCACCAGCCAGCCCGAACCCATCTTTCGCCAGTACACTCACCGTAGTAGTGATTTTATCCCAAACATACTCCAACGCCCAATCTAGGTCCGTCGTGTCTCTGCCATGCCGCTTCTCGCCCATTGACTCGCCAAGGTCCAGGATGTACACAGTAGCCTCCTTGCCCGCCATGTTTACGAATCAAAGAGGCAGTTGCGAGATCTGAAAGGAGAAGAAGGAAAAGTAGGTGGAAAATGATGCAAATCTGTGGGCGAGATGGGCGTGGTCGCAGAGGTAAGCAAGCGTGTAGTTAGGCAAACGCGACGCACGGGCCACAAACGCGAGGCAACCGGCACGCACTCATGTGACGGCTAGTCTTGTTTGGGACGACGGCGATGATTATTGAAACGACACCCAATGGAGAACGGGTGGCTCTCAAATGGATATGCACCTAAACGCGGAGGTATCGAGACCAACATTTTCCACAAACTCGCAGAAACCCACATAATGATAGTACGCGACAGTATTTCTACGACAGCGCACGTTCAACATGCATATCAATGTAGCATATACACGCCGCCCAAGTCCAACGCCGGAACCTTCAATATTATAAGCCCCGTGCGCCGATTCCATGCCCGGTGATGTGTAACGCGCCTCGAGATGTCCTCTTCACACCACGACTTCTCCTCACTTCCTCCCCTCCACCATGATGATATGATACCCCTCCCCCGTTTTGACCTCGCCCAAGTTCGGGCTTCCCGTGGAACTAGGCTCCAACTCATACGCCACCTTCTCGAACTCCGCTAACAAACTTCCTCTGACCTTCCAGCCCAACGAACCACCCTGCCGCGCCTTGTCCTCAC
>Ga0247803_1001491_pt1 | contig 12237 bp, 8 predicted proteins | sample UWRJL014104B1_FD_180928 | JGI IMG/M metagenome (GOLD analysis project Ga0247803, IMG submission 180928) | Plant litter microbial communities from Arlington Agricultural Research Station in Wisconsin, United States - UWRJ-L014-104B-1 | ecosystem: Environmental > Terrestrial > Plant litter >...
GCGACGTTGCCTCCGAACTGATCATGGCAACGGAAGAGCCGTCGCCTGTCATTACCGGAAATGCCTCAATCCCTTCGCCTGGCGTTAGTATCTCCATTTTTGACTGATCAACCGGAACTCGCGCAATATGCCTCCTGTCAATATCTTTGGAATCCGCTCCCGTGTTCGCACTAAAAACCAGCCACTTACCATCATAACTTTTTTCGATATATTCGACCATAAAATTTCCCGGCGTCAGCAGCAACGGCTCCCCGCCACTCGGTTTGATCGAATACAAGTGCGGCCAGCCATCCTGATAGGAAACAAAATTGATCGTTCCCGTCAAAGGCCACATCAGATTAGCTCCTCCATCGGTTGTGGGATAAGAACCACGCAGCGTTTTAGGCGCAGACCAGATCTTTTTCGCCATTCCATCAGAAAAATTTCCGACATAAATAGACCAGGGCATATGCTTTCTTGGCAATATAGAATCCGGAAGCCCTCCCGTGGCAGGGCGGCGTATGAAGGTGATATTTTTTCCATCGGGCGACCACCTAGGTGAATCGTCTTTTGCCATAGACGGAGCAATCCAGTGAATTGAATTTTTATTTTCTGTATAAACACCAATAAAAGAATGATCTCCTCGTGAGGAAACAAAAGCAAGCGAGGATCCATCCGGCGACCATTGAAGTGACCCGCTGCTTCCTTTTGCTTCAAAAAGAGCTTTGGCGGGAGAGGAACCATCCGGATGAACCTGCCAGACCTGACCACCTTTGATAAAGGCGACCAAATCGCTTCTTGGCGAAATAGCAGGATAATCACCTTCTGCCAGAACTTTTACTTTCCCTCCGCTGAAAGGCACCGAAAAGATCTCAACCTTCGGCATATTTAAAAGTGATGCGGGATTAACTGTAACCCCGTTATCCCGGTTGCCACTATGCTCTCCACCACGGACAAAGACAACCCATTTCCCATCGGCAGAGATTGATATACCGGATAATTGCTGGCCTGTATCCTCATCAAAACCTGTAACTTTTCGAGGTTTGAACTCTGGTCCTTCGGCGACATAAATATTTCTTTTACCCTGATCATTGTAAGTCCAGGCGATACGTGAGCCAGTGGCTGCGGAGGTAAGTTCCGAAGCCAGAGGATAACTTAAAATATCTTCCATCGTAAAGCTTCCCTGGGCCTGGGAAATGCGACTGTCCATCAGGAATACAGTCAGTAACAGGAGTACTTTTTTCATAACAAGTCGTTTGTAGGTTTATTGCTTTATAAATTCCATCCCGTCTATAACAAGGCTCTCAACTTTTCCCGAAACATTCAGCTTAAACTGCGCAGTTGCATCGCCATGCCAGGCTTTTTCATACGGACCACGGAATGTGTCATAATGCCAATGAGATAATTTTGTCTTCAGGACGTTGTTAACATTAGCGGACAATATTTTGCCATTTACAGAAATAACAGCTTCGCCGAAAAGCGCGCTGGAATATTCTCCTGCGTATTGATCCAGTGGCAAAGTCGGTGATGTATCTACAACTCGTGCTGATTCAAAACCCTGCTTTTCAGTCTTGCTTTTTAATGCGATATCTGCGTATAACTTTTTGAACTCAGAATTCCAGTCGCGGTTTTCTCCAAGTGCAAAAAAATCAAATGTCTTATAAAGCAAAACATGGCGAACTTCTGCATGATCATAATTCCCGAAGATAAAAACGCCCAGTTTTTCGTCCGGGAGCTGGCCTGTGATCGCTGTCAATCCCGCCAGACTTCCTGTATGAAAATTGATTTTCTTCCCTTTGTAATCATGCTGATACCAGCCCAGACCATAGGTCCTCCAATTAGGTTTGAGCAGCTGCATGGTTGGATATTCACTTTCAGGAAAAAAGGTCTGAGGTTTAAATATTTCCATCCATGTTTCCGGTTTCAGTAACCGTCCGCCTTCATACTTACTGCTATCCAGCATGCAGATAACCCATTTACTAATGTCGTCTGCCGACGACCAGACGGCGCCCGCAGACCCGATCTCACTGTCGGCACCATAATCAATAACCCGGATAGTATCTTTGATTCTGAAGTGCGGCCTGGTCACATTTTCAGTTCGGATAAATTTTCTTTTAGGTGCGGTTTTTATCATGCCAAGCCTGTCGAAAATCCGCTCCTGAATAACTTCCGACCAAAGCTTTCCTGTTAAGCGTTCAATGATTCGTCCTGCCGCAGAATACATGATATTCTGATAAACAAATCCATTTCGAAAAGGGTACGATGGTTTTACAAGCTTCATCCTTTCGAACATTTCATTTACTGAAATACTCATTGCGCCGGTGAAGAAGTCTGTTCCCCCCACACCGGTATCATGGATCAGAAGATCGCGGACAGTCAGCACCTGAGTGACGTAAGGGTCATAGAGTCGAAGCTCGGGAAGATATTTTGACACAGGATCGCTCCATTTTATTTTGCCCTCATCGACGAGCATCCCCAGGAGTGCAACCGTCATCGCTTTGGTGGTTGAGGCGCAGGCAAATAACGTTTGGGTAGTGACCGGCTCTGTCTTTCCCAATTCTCTTACCCCATATCCTTTTTTAAAAATAACCTGATTATCCTTAACTACCGCGATCGAAAGTCCCGGAACTTCCCACTCGTTGCGTACCTTTTCAACATACTGATCGAATTCCCGGATTTGCTTTGCAGTAATTTTTTTCTGCCCGAATGACGTCAGGGCGGCTAGCATAAAAATCAATAACAGAGAAGATTTCATCAGCGCGAAGTGGTTATTTCAGGCGTTTGAAACAAAAAGTAGTCATACACTGCCCTTGTCAAGTGAGCAATCGTTTGTTCCCGTTCAGCAAGTGGCTGAGCTGATGAAGCGACGAAAACCGCTATGGCAATGTGACCCGCTCCGTCTGGCAGTGTGATGATGCCAACATCGTCGGTAGCAGTCGCATTAAGAGATCCTGTTTTGTGAGCAACAACAGTCTCGGCGGGAAGATAACCTTTCAATCTTGCCAACCCTCCCTTGCATCTTTCCATCACAGCCAGCAGAAGGTCTCTGCTTTCCGGTTTCAATGCTTTCCCATTATAAATCTGGGTTAGCAAATTTACCATAGCATCCGGAGTTGAGGTATCACGCGGATCTGTTCGCAGTTTCATTTCGGCAGCCAACCTTGATTCGGGCGTGGTCGTTTTCCATAACGTATCATAAAATCCATGTACCCATAGATTTTCGGAAGGCAATGTCACGCCTTCCAAATCAGCTATTAACTGGATAATGGTCCGGTCAACAGACATTCCGTCAATACCTAAAATTCTCAACCTTTCCATGACGGCTTTCTGTCCCCCGGCAAGTCTGAGCAAAATATCGGTCGCAGAATTGTCACTGATAGTCATCATCAGTTCCAGTAAATTTTGAACAGAAAGCTGCACGCCGGGTTTTGCAAAAAGCACATCCAATGTTCCACTTCCGGGATGAAGATCAGAGGGCTGCAAGTCCACCATAGTCATCAGGGAAAGTTCGCCTTTTTCGATTTTTGACAGGAGCTGAACAGCGATAGCAATTTTTACAGTACTTGCCATGGGGTATTTTTCATACAGATTCATACTGATCCGTTTGCCTGATTCCAGATGCACCGCACTTATTCCAACTTTTCCTTTCGCAAGTTTAGAAATTCTCTCCAGTTCTTTCTCCACTCTGGGGTTGTTCATCTCCTCTACGGGTTTAACTGTCTGTGTGAAACCCGACTGACTCCAACCTAGCAATCCAGCAATGAAGATTACCCTGCTGATTTTTATAATATGACTTTTCATTATACTGCTATATTTTCAGTCTGCAAACTGGATAGCGCCTGTTCCAGATCAGCGATCAGATCATTTACATTTTCAATACCAACTGAATACCGGATCAAGCTTTCCGGTATACCCAACTGAGCGCGCTGTGCTTCGGTGAGCTCCACATGACTTGTGGTTCGGGGAGGTCCGGCCAGGGTGCTTACCGAACCCAGACTTGCCGCCAGATGCACGAGTTTAAGTTTGGGCAGAAATGATCTTACTGTATCGTAATCGCCTTTTAAAGCAAAACTCAAAACACCCCCAAAGCCAGCCATCTGCTGTTTGGCAATGTCATGTCCGGGATGGGTTTCCAGGCCTGGATAAAACACATCTTCAACCGCCGGATGCGTTTTTAAATGTCTGGCAATTCTTAATGCGGAAGCATTCTGGCGTTCAATTCTAAGTTCAAGTGTTTTCATTCCCCTGGCTATCAGGTATGCCGGATCTGCCTGCAAACTTGCCCCGTTTATTTCACGGAAAGAAAATACCTTTTTAACCAGGTCTGCTTTCCCGCAAAGCAAGCCACCCATCGCATCAGAATGACCACAAAGAAATTTTGTCGCGCTGTGAATAACCAGATCAGCGCCCAGTAAAATTGGATTTTGATTAATTGGTGTAGCAAAAGTGTTATCAACTACCACCACAGCGCCAACCTTGCGTGCGGCACCTGAAAGCCTTTTTATATCGACAATTTTCAGCGTCGGATTGGTAGGCGTTTCCAGATAAACCAGATCGCAGCCTTTCGCTATTTCAGCTTCTATTGCCACATGATCGGTCGTCTCACAAAGCATCACTTCAATCCCGTAGGCAGGAAGAAAATCAAGGAATAACCTGCTGGCTCCCCCATAGGTATCCTTGATTGAAACGACGCGCTTTCCGGGTCCCAGTAAAGCGAACAGCGTATTACTGATCGCTCCCATGCCTGTTGCAAACGAAGTTGCCGCTTCGGCACTTTCCAGAATACGTATTTTTTCTTCAAGAACATGGACAGTCGGATTTGTGTTACGGCTATAGATATACCCGTCTGACTGCCCGGTAGCAACTGCATGCCACTCGTCCAAATCTTCGTAAGAAAAAGCAACACTATTTACAATCGGCGCGGTGACTGCGCCATTTAAAAAACGTCCGGTTTCGCCAGCCCACACGGCGGCTGTACCTTTTTGTATTTCAGGTGAATTCATTAACAGAAGAAAAGAGTGAAAATTTAGGATTTGTGAAAGTTCAATAATGAAAATCTGAACCAAACCTAAATTAGAAACTATGCTTTGCAAAAACAACCGTTAACCAGAAAACAGAGAGCTTGCCTGTAAATAAAAATCCAGGTCCATAACCGCCTTAAACTGGAAAAGAAAAAAATTTCTGGGAGAAGTTTAAATGAATAACCGTTTAATTAAATATTTAAGGTGTACTGGGAAAATTTCAGTTTACTTTTTATTTTTATGTAATTCTGCTCAACATCTTTGGAGTCTTTAATAACGCCGATCCCTGTGCTTCGGCAACACTACCCGCCACACCACTATATAACCTGAACAGTATGAAAGCAGCCGTGTTGGATCAATCCGACTTTTCGATTCGCATCGAACAAATCGCCATACCCGTACCGAAACGGGGTGAAGTTCTCATCAAGATCAAAGCAGCAAGCCTTAACCATCATGAGTTATGGACATTGAAAGAAAAAAAACAGTATGGTGATTTCCGAATTGTTCCCGGGGCAGACGGAGCCGGAGACGTCGTTGAGCTTGGCGCTGATTGTGACAAAACCTGGCTTGGCAAGAAAGTAGTTATAAACCCTTCTCGAAACTGGGGAAGCAGCAAAAGCGTTTACGGAAGTGATTTTGAAATTCTGGGTTATCCTCACAATGGTACATTTGCAGAATTTGTAGCCATCGAAGAACAATATGTCTATGAAATTCCCTCGCACTTGAGTTATGAAGAAGCTGCTGCGTTACCACTTGCTGGCCTTACGGCATACAGAGCATTGTTTACTAAGGGAGAATTAAATAGAAAGAGCAAGATCCTGATCACAGGGATTGGCGGGGGCGTTGCGCTTTGGGCGCTGTTTTTTGCTTTGAAAATGGACGCGAAAGTATATGTAACCTCCGGAAAGGACGACAAAATAAAACGAGCGCGGCAGGCAGGAGCAAGTGGTGGTGTCAATTATAAAAATGAAAACTGGAAGAATGAACTGGCTGATCAGGCAGATAACTTTGACCTTATCCTTGACGGAGCGGCCGGAGAAGGTTTCGAAATACTGCTGCATCTGGTGAAATCCGGTGGAAGGATTGTCAATTTTGGAAGAACTGCCGGTTTATTTCCGGCGGTTAATCCGAAACTTCTTTTTTCAAAACAGATCACCATTGTAGGAACGACAATGGGAAGCGACGATGAATTTAGAAGTATGTTATATTATATTCTTTATCATAAACTTCGGCCATTGATCGATTCCGTTTATGAACTGGATCAAATTCAAGCTGCCTTCAAACGAATGGAAGATTCTGAACAATTTGGAAAGATTATCTTACGAATATAAAAACCAAAGCGTATCCTTCATCAGGATTCGCTTTGGTTTTATTCATAATTAATTCTCTATCTGGCTACAGCAACTTTTTTCGAACTTACTGTGCCGTCAGTTTTAATGACGTTGATAATATAGTTGCCAATCGTCAAATGGTCCAGATTGATTCCTTCATCCGGCATTTTATTGTATTTTGAAACAACCTGACCAGTCGAATTCGTAACTGTAATAAAATCAATTTCACCTGATTTCAATTTTACGAAAAGTCTCTCTTGTACAGGATTTGGATAAACTGCAATCTGACTTTCTGAACCAAAAGTTAAACTTCTGATACGGCTGTAAGTAAAAGTGCCATCCTGGTCTACCATTTTCAGACGATATAGATTCTCACCGTAAAATGGATTTTTATCTGCGAAGGAATACGTTTTTGTTTTATCGCTTTCGTGGCTCGCGAAAATCGTTCCAATCATGCTCCAGTTTCGGCCGTCGCGGCTTCTCTGAATTTCGAAGAAATCTGAATTTGTTTCGAATGTCGTTGACCAGTTCAGCAGAACGCTGTTTTCAGATTTTGTCGCCTCGAACATTGTGAGGGTAACTGGTAAAGGGTTTTCAAAATTTTTAAAGATATGGACAGCGCCGGCGTTAGGTATGGTATTATCTCCAAAACCATCAGTGCTATCCATGTTAGCTCCCATAACAATATGCCGGTTGCTCATTGAAACCGGCAGGGTTTGCACACCATAGTTAGCATTGTAAAATCCAATCATCTCTACAGTTCCCCAATTTTTTGCACCTCCCTGATTTTGCTTCAACACATATGAATCATTCGAAACGGGTAAATTTGAATTGTTAGCATAATCCGGGATAAAAGTATTGGAACTGATGACCGCAAAACCATTTCCGATTGCAACTGATCCACCAAAATTTTCAGTCACTGTTTGTTGACGAACCTTATCAAAACGCTGCCCGCCTCCTGCAATTTTTTTTTCTAATCCCCAATTGTCTTCACCACCTGTGTTTTTGCTATATATGTAAACAGCAGCATTATAATCAGGTGTTGTTCCCGAAGATCCAACAATTATGTAATCCCGTTCGATCGAAAGCCCTCGTCCGTACCGGTCAAAGGGAGCTCTTTGCGTTCCAACGAGTTTCTTGAGCTCTCCCCAGTTATTAACTCCACCCAGATCTCTTTTAAAAATATATGCAGCACCGGCACCCTCGACTGGGTTTGATTCACTTTCGTCTGTATTGTTTGAGAGTGAACTGACAATTACATAATCACCTGATATGGAAACCACTGAGCCAAAAATATCATTTGCTGTTCTTCTGCTTGCAGTTAATTTTTTTACCAGTCCCCACTGATCTGCTCCTCCTTGGTTTTTATTGAACAAATAGGCAGAGCCTGCTGCATTTAATATGTTACCCTCCTGCGCATCTTCATCGTCTCCAAATGAACCAACAACTAAATTGTCTCCACTAATCCCCACTGAATAGCCAAACCAGTCATCGCGGGTGGGTACAGATGCAACTACTTTTTTTACAAAACCCCAGTTATCTAACCCGCCTTGATCTTTTTTAAAAATATACACAGCACCTGCACCGTTGTTTTGCCATATTGAACTTATCACGGCGTAATTACCACTAATAGAAACGGCCGCTCCAAAATTGTCGACGCTTTGCCGATCAGGAGCTACAATTTTTTTAACCTGTCTCCAATTTCCAAAATCATCGTAGAGAATGTAGGCAGCACCCGCGTAATCTTTAATAAATTGGCCTGTGGAATCTTTACTTTCTCCCACTGCACCAACTATCGCAAAACTACCGCTTACAGAAACCGAACTTCCATACTTTGAGGCCCTTGCGCCTGTTGATGCTGTAATTTTTTGTATATGGCCCCAATTGTTTACTCCTCCGTGATTTTTAGAAAAAAAATGGGCGGCACCTGCAGATTTGACAAAAAACGTATCTTCGCTATCTCTGCTTTCGCCAATTGCACCAACAATAATATTCTCGCCGTCCACTGCGACGGCTGATCCAAATTTATCGTCTGATCTTCTCACTGGATTGGTAATCTTTTTTAAAATCCCCCAATTATTATATGAATAAAGATCCTTCTCAAAAATGAAAGCGGACCCAGCCTTTGGACTGCTGTTGTCTAATTCCTCGTAGAATGCTCCTACAACAGCCGTTTGTCCGTTTATAGAAACGAAGCGTCCAAATTCATTATACTCAGGATATTCGGGACCGAGTCTTCTGACCTGGCCCCAGTTATTGGTTGCTCCCCAATTTCGTTCGAAGATGTACGCGGCTCCTGCCATGAGCAATGCCCCTGTACTATTGTAAATATTTTCTTTATATGCTCCGACAATAGCAAAATTTCCATCCATAGAAACCGAGAAGCCAAAAGACGCTCCGGGCACTCGCGTAGTGGGCTCTAACTTTTTCAACACTCCCCAGTTGTCCTCTCCCCCTAAATTTCTGTTAAAAATGTAGCAAGCACCAGCCTGGCTCATGTTTCCGCCGCTGCCAATATTTTCAGAAGGTGCACCGACAATGCAATAGTCATTACTTATGGAGACAGAATATCCAAACGATGCCTGTTCCGGGCGATTGGGAGCAGTGATCTTTTTGAGGAAACCCCAATTATTGTATCCTCCAACGTTCCTTTTAAAAACATATGCAGCACCGGAATCATTCAGTGGATTTAGGTCCTGTCCATCGTAATTTTCTCCTGGCGCACCGATAAGTAAATAATCACTGCTTATCGATACCGAAATGCCAAATCCATCACCATATCCTTCATGTCTCCCAGGTGCTACGAGCCGCTCTACTTCTCCCCAATTTTCATAGCCTCCTGAATTCTTTTCAAAAATGTAAACGGCACCTGAGCCGTTGAATGGCCCCTGTGTCTCCCCATGGGCGCCTACGACTATATAATCTCCGTTTATGGCCACAGAAGAACCAAAAAAGCTATCGAAAACACGATTACCGGGACTTAACTTTTTAATCTTCTGCCAGGTGTCTCCTACTTTATGAAAAATAAAAGCAGCTCCTGCGTCTCGAACATAATTTTCTCCGGTTGAATCTCTATCCGAAAAATGCGCTCCTACTACCGCATAATCTCCGCTGATAGCAACCGAATTGCCAAACTCGTCTATAACAGTTCTCCCGGATGTAATCTTATCAGCCCGGTCGGAGGCTACCATTTTTATAACTTCGCCCCAGTTCTGGGCTTTCAATGACTGAACGTTTAACAGGATAAATAAAATGGGTAAGTTTTTTTTTAGCAAGAGTAAAAGATTCTTCATTAACGTAGGGTAATTAATTATATAAGTGATTAAACATTCAGCCTTTATGTCAGTTAAGCTAATGCAAGACGAATATAAGGTTTCCAAAAGGTTACTTAAAACAAGTCGCAACCTTCGCATAGACAAAAATGTCAATCAATCACATAAACATCTTAGAATCAAAATTTAAGAAAAAAATAAAAAGTCCACAAATTTAACGCTCGGGTATACACGTGATATAACAAGGCGAAATTAACGGACCTGAATTTTAGACCAGTATGGTTTGGATTCTGGCTGACTGGCATAGAGAGCCGTCACAGTATAGGATCCCGAGGAAAGGTTGTCCGGCAATTTATACTTGCCGACCGAATAACTTACACCGGCAATAGCCCAGGATACCACTTCCATTTCGGGCGTCAGATTGATCGTAGTTGAACCATTTATAATACGGAGTGTGGGCAATAATCTTAGATCGAATGAAGAAGATGGCAAATTGGCCCCCCAAAGATATTGGACAATTGATGGTTTTGCATAGAATATGTCTCCCTTGTTAAAAATCAACGGCTGCGTGTTTCGCGTGAAAACCAGATTCAGATCACCTTTCCAAATGGTTTCCAACGTGTTAGTCCTCGATGCAGAAAATTCAAAAACGCCCTTCCCCATTTCTTTTCCATTCTCGTAGAACGTAACCAGGTATGAGCCCTCGGAGAGATCCGTGTTGAATTTGGAAGAAAGATTACCTTTATCCTGATATGCCAAATTAATAATTTTCTGCCCTTGTGAAAAATCGTTTGAAAGACCCGCGGTATAGGCTGCCATAGGATCAAAATAGCCACCAATAACTTTCAAGGTATCAGTTTTAATCAATGTAAACGGCATATTGCTTATAGTAGCCCCGGGAACTCCCCTCTTCAATTGCAAACCATCAAAAATCAGCGGTTCCGAGCCGTCAAAAGTCAGATCCAAACCAACTTTTTCCGAATTAATCAGACTGCTCAGATCCTGGAAATATACGTTTTGCAAAACATTCTGAACCGTTCCCTCCACAACTGTATTGGTTGTTCGGTCTACCAATTTGATTATCGCCCGTTTTTGATCCGGTTTTGAAGGAATTGTACCAAGGCCGGAAATGATTTTGAAAGGAAAATAGGAGACCCCTTGCTTAACAGAAATCTCTTTGCTGGCAAGCTCAATTTTCGGAGATCCCTGCGCCTCGACATACACATAATATCGACGCGGAGTTGCAATGCCCTTTTTCTTTAAAACAAGCGTCAAAGGTATGCTGCCCTTGTAAGGAAATTTCAAATCTTTATTGCTCGTTTCCAAAGATGCGCTGTCCAGAAGTGAAACATCATCATAAAGTGAAAGTTTAATATTGACCTCATCTGCTGAAAAGCCGGAAGGAAGTTTTACAAGAAAATTCGACGCAAGAGAATCAAATGTTACTGTTTCTGCTTCCGGAACAGTCAATTTTTTTAGAATTTGATTTTCGTCAACAGGAATTACAATTTCGGGCTGCGGCGTAACTTCCTCTTTGCCAGCGTCTTTTTTGCATTGAAAAAACAAGCCGATCGTTGTTAGTAACGTTAAATATGCTAATTTTTTCATGGCGTGATGAATTTCCGTAATGTAAATTATATTTTATTTGTGATAAATATAACAAAAATTATACCGAAACCAGCGTGTACACGACGTATCATTTAAGCGGGTCAGGCAGATTTATTCCATGCAGACACCTTAATTAGTTTTCCTTTTCAAAACAATTCTGTAATAAGGTTTAGGTTTTGAAATCTTAAATTCTTCACCGGAAAACTTTGGATGACTTATTATGATGACACTTTTCAATGGTACGTCATTCAGTTCAAAAACCCCGGCAACATCAGACTTTGAAACATTCGAGGTATTTTTAATTTTTATCAAAGCGCCGGAAATCGCATTCCCTACCTGATCTGTAATTCTCCCTTTGACTAAAACATTTTCTTGCGTCGAAACCGATCTATCTACCAAAGCGGCATAACCGGCATTTCCCGTCGCAGCGGAAAATAGTATAATCGAAGAAGTAAGAGCAGACAACAGAATTTGGGAAGACCATGAGCGAGAAATAAAATTTGAATACATCATTCGGATTCGGATTTAAAGTAATGAGGGATTGACAAAATAATAACGAAGAAAATTGGCATTTAACACATCCGACGAGTTTGTATTATTATAGAATGCTGAAAATTATTCAGTGGCAGGTCGGGTTTTCTCTAAAATTTCGGATAATCAGAAAAACGTTAAATCATGTTAAAATACTTGATAATCAAAACTTTCCAAAATTTAAACTGATAAATTGCAGGTAGCCTAAACTTAAAATTACTATGTTCAAAAACTACCTGAAAATTGCGCTGCGAAATCTTCAAAGTCATAAAACCTATGCCATATTAAATTTAGCCGGGTTGACGCTGGGCATTACAGGATCAATTCTGATCTTCATTTTTCTTCAATACCATCTTAGTTTCGAAGGACATCAGCCAAATAAAGACCGTCTGTACCGGGTCGTTCTGGATCTTCACCTGGATGAAGGCGTCGAATATGAGCCCGGATCCTCCATACCGCTGGGACCTGCACTGGCGCAGGATTTTCCACAAATTG
>Ga0247803_1001492_pt1 | contig 12236 bp, 12 predicted proteins | sample UWRJL014104B1_FD_180928 | JGI IMG/M metagenome (GOLD analysis project Ga0247803, IMG submission 180928) | Plant litter microbial communities from Arlington Agricultural Research Station in Wisconsin, United States - UWRJ-L014-104B-1 | ecosystem: Environmental > Terrestrial > Plant litter >...
ACGGTCGTGCCGCCGTGGCCAATATCAATGCCGCCGCCGCCGATGCCCGTACGGCCATCGCATCGATCAACCGGACGGCCTCAACGCTCGAGAAACCCGTCGGCGATTTCGCCACCACCGGCCTGCCGCAACTGCTTCAGGCAATCCAGGGGCTGGAAGACGCCACCAGTTCGCTGGAAGGTCTGGTCGACGAGGTCCGCTCCAGTCCCCGCGACTTCATCGGTCGCCCGCAATCGCGTGAAATCGAGGTTCAGCCATGAAGAAAACTGTCCTGAGCGGCGCGGCTGTCGTCGCCATTGGCCTGCTGGGCGGATGCGCCCTGCTGAAGACGCCCGATCCCGTCCAGACCTATCGCTTCGGCGGCGACGTCACGGCGGTCAACACCGCCCCGGCAGCGACCCCGGTCCAGGTCCAGTTGCGCCGCATCGAGTTTCCGCAGGCGGCGCGTGGCGACAAGATGCTGGGCATCACGGGCACCGAGGCCGCCTACATCATGGGTGCGCGCTGGGTCACGCCCGCCGAGCAACTGTATGCCGACAGCCTGACCAATGCCTTCGTCTCGCAGTCCACGCGGGTGCGGCTGATCGGGCGGCGTGAGCTGACTCCGGTCACGCGGTTGCTCGACGTCGATGTCCAGGCGTTCGAGGCGCGCTATGCGGCGGCAGGGTCTGCCCCGACGGTGGTGGTCTCGGTGCGGGCGCGCCTGCTCACCTTCCCCGAGCGGACGGTGGTGTCGGAACAGACCTTCACCGTGTCCCAACCCGCCACGGCCAACCGGGCCGGGGATATCGTCCAGGCCTTCGACATCGCCAGCCGAGACGTCAACACCCAGGTTGTGGCCTGGACCGACGCATCGGTCGGGGCGCGTTGAGCCTCAGCAGACGGCCCGGCGTGCAGCCTCTGCGGCGCGCGCCATGCGGGCGTCGGTCTCGGACCTGCGGGTACGCGACAATGCGATTTCGCGTTCGACCGTCACCAGGGTCTGGGCCAAGGTTTCGCGCTCGCGGTACAGGCCGACCAGATCCGGCCGTATCTTCCTGGGACGTTTTCCAGCCAACCCCAGTCCGTGCCGCCAGTCGTCACGCCAGGTCAGCACCGCCGCATTGACGCCGACCGTCTGGGCCGGGATGTGACAGTCGGCGTTCTGGGCCGCGCGGGTCAGCGACAGTTGCTTTATCGCCGCCGTACGCAAGGCGATCAGCACGGCGATCCGCGCCGTCAGAGGATGCTGACCGGCCTCTTCGGCACCGGCCAACTGAGCCTGTTCGGACAGGCGTTTCAAGCCGGCGGCGATGTGGGCATCGACCTCGAGGATTGCGGCGCGGACGTCCTGCCAAAGCCGGTCCAGCGCGCGACAGCGGCGGTCCAGCCCGGTGCCGCGCTCGATCAGTTCGCTTGCGGCCTCGACCATGCTGCGGGCGCAGGTTTGATAGTCCGCGCGAAAGGCCTTGAGGCGGCGTTTGCGGCTGTCGAACCATCCGGCGATGCCGCGGCGGGGCTCCAGGTGACGAGGATCCAGCCCGGCCAGGCTCTGGCTCAGATGCGCCAGAAGGCTGGAGCACTCGTTGAGATCGCTTGTCCGCGCCTCGGCCACCAGACGGTCGATCAGGGCCAGCAGGTCGCCTTGCGCCTGTGACGCGAAGGTCTTGGCCAAGGCCAGGTCGGACAGGTCGATCGCGGCATGGATCGCCGCAACCCGACTGTCGTCGGGCGCAGGTCCGCCGCCGATACGCATCGTCGATGCGTCTGTGATCATTTGCCGAAACCCCTACTGGGCGGAGTGTCCATCCGTCCGTGAGGTTACGCCAGCGATTTCAACGGATCGGTGAGTGGGCACCCCAAATCGGTTCAGCCCAGGCCTGCGGCGACTGTATAAGTCGCCTGCGTCTTGGCGGCGACTTCGTCGAGGGTCACGCCGTCGGCCAGTTCGATCAACTCAAGCCCCGCGCCGCCCGGCTTGACGTCGAACACGGCCAAGTCGGTGATGATGCGGCTGACCACGCCTGTCCCGGTCAGGGGCAGGGTGCAGGATTTCAGCACCTTGGACTCGCCGTGCTTGTTGGCGTGATCCATGACCACGACCACGCGCTTGACGCCCGCGACCAGATCCATCGCACCGCCCATGCCTTTGACCAGCTTGCCGGGAATCATCCAGTTGGCGATGTCGCCGTTCTCGGCGACCTCCATTGCCCCCAGGATCGACAGGTTGATATGGCCGCCGCGGATCATGGCGAAACTGTCGGCCGATGAGAAATAGGCGCTTTCGGGGATTTCGGTGATGGTCTGCTTGCCGGCGTTGATCAGGTCGGGGTCGACGTCCTCGTCATAGGGGAAGGGGCCCATGCCGAGCATGCCGTTCTCGGACTGGAGGGTGACCTCCATGCCTTCGGGGATATAGTTGGCGACCAGGGTTGGGATGCCGATGCCCAGATTCACATAGAAGCCGTCCTGCAGCTCTTTTGCGGCGCGTTCGGCGAGCTGTTCGCGGGTGCGGGGCATTATGCGGTCTCCCTGGAGCGAACGGTTCGTTGCTCGATCCGCTTTTCGAACGTTCCCACGATGATGCGGTCGATATAGACGCCGGGCGTGTGGATGTTGTCGGGGTCGAGTGACCCGACAGGCACGATTTCTTCAACCTCGACGACGCAGGCCTTACCGGCGGTAGCCATCATCGGGTTGAAGTTGCGGGCGGTCTTGCGGAACACAAGGTTGCCGCGTTCGTCGGCCTTCCACGCCTTGACGATCGACAGGTCGGCGACCAGGCCGGTCTCCATGACGTAGTCGCGGCCGTCGAAGTTGCGGACCTCCTTGCCCTCGGCGACCAGGGTGCCGACGCCGGTGGCGGTGAAGAAGGCGGGTATGCCCGCGCCGCCCGCGCGGATACGCTCGGCCAGGGTGCCCTGAGGATTGAACTCGAGTTGCAGTTCGCCGGCCAGATACTGGCGCTCGAACTCCTTGTTCTCGCCGACGTAGGAACTGATCATCTTTGCGATCTGGCGCGTCTCCAGAAGCTGCCCCAGGCCGAATCCGTCGACGCCCGCATTGTTCGAGATGACCGTCAGCTCCTTGACGCCAGAGGCCTTCAGGCCGGCGATCAGGTTTTCGGGAATGCCGCACAGGCCAAAGCCGCCGGACATCACGGTCATGCCGTCGAAGGTCAGCCCTTCCAGCGCAGCGGCGGCGTCGGTGAAGATCTTTCGCATCGGCTCCCGTTTTCACTCTCTGATGAATATTGATTGTCCATAGGTCCGGACGCGTAGCGAGGCAAGATGTCCGACCACGATCATGATTCTGTCGGGCTGCACACTCCGCCGGATCGACGCCGGTTTCCGGTCATGTTACGGCGCTCGCCGAGCGGGGGTTCGAAAAACATGACAGACGTGGCGGTACCGGTTTCGGCACAGGACCGGATCGGCGAGGTGGACATCATTCGCGGCTTCGCCCTGTTCGGGGTGTTGTGGATGAATCTGGTTTTCCACGCCGAAGTGATGATTCCGGCCAAGATCATCGACGCCCTGCCCACCGCGGCCATCGATCCCTGGATCGGGCTGTTCGGCAGCTGGGTCGCCGAAGGCAAGGCGCAGTGCCTGTTCTCGCTCCTGTTCGGATTCGGTTTCGCCATCCTCAGCGACCGGGCCGAGGCGCGGGGCGCGAATGCGCGCGGCCTCTATCTGAGGCGTATCCTGATCTTGCTGGTCGTCGGGTTCGCCCACCTGTTCCTGATCTGGATGGGAGACATCCTGCATGCCTATGCCCTGATGGGCCTTGTGCTGATGCTGACGCGGCGCTGGCCGGGGAAACTGCTGCTCGGCCTCGGTTTGATCCTGGCGCTTGGCAGCATGGCTGCAGCCATACTCTGGTTGGTCACCACCACGCCGCCCGGCCAGGCCCCGGCCATGTTCGCCCTTCAGGAGGCCGGTCTGGAACGGCGCTGGCTGCTGTTCCAGACGCATGACTATCCCGCCTTTGTCCGCGAACTGGTCACGGCGGTGGGGCCGGAGTTCTATTTCACGGTCTTTGGCCCGGCTTTTCTGGGGACCATCCTCGGGCGGTTCATGATCGGCAGCGGGGTCTATCGCCAGGGCTGGATGCAGGACACGCCCCGCCACGCCGCCCTCTTTCGCAAGGCTGCGCCCTGGCTGTTGCTGGTCGGACTGGCACTGGCCGCCGTGGGCCCCGCCGTCGGACTGATGGAGGTTCGTCTGCCGCGCTGGGCTCGCCCGCTGATGGCCCTGACCAACGAGGCCGGGCAGCTGACGCTGGCCCTTGGCTATGCGGCGGGGATCGTGGTCCTGTGCCAGACGGCGCTGTGGCGGAAACTGCTTTCCGGTCTGGGATCAGTCGGCCAGATGGCCCTGACCAATTACCTGACGCAAAGCCTGGTCTATTTTTTCGTCCTGTACGGCTTTGGCCTGGGTTGGATGAAATATGCGGGGCCGACCTTCTGTCTGGCTCTGGCGCTGGTGGTGTTCGCGCTCCAGATCGTGTTCAGCCGCTGGTGGCTGGCCCGTTATCGGTTCGGTCCCGCGGAATGGCTGTGGCGATCCGCGACCTATGGCCGACGCCAGCCGATGCGACGGGTGCACGCGGCGGCGACAGACCCTATATCGGCATAGGGCCGACCCGGTCCGCCACCCCTGCTGTCACGGCCCGCACATGAAGCTGAACCACCTGCAACCCCTGGCCTGGCCCGTCGCATTGCTGATCGTCGGTGCCGCGGTGGCGCTGGCAGGTCAGGCCTCGGCTGCCATCGACGGGTTTCGCTGGTACGGCCAGATCCAGGCCCTGGGCGAACTGGTCCTCATCTTCGGCGGCGGCCTGTTCGCCATGAAGGCCGGGCGGCTGGCTATCGAGGCCCTGATGCGCCGCAGGACCTGAGCCTCAGGCCCGGTGCGGCCAGAAGGTCGCCATGTCGGCAAAGACGAACACGTCCGGCCCGTCGAACTGGAAGGCCCGACCGTCAAACAGGGCCTCGGCCTTGAGGTTCAGCCTGGCCACCGCCTCGACCGCCGCATCTGCCGCCTCGGGATTGGCGAAATAGCCCAGGCTGATGTGTGGCTTGTAGGGCTGCATCTGAACCCCGAAGCGGTGGTGCAGCCGCACGGCCAGATCGTCACGCGCCTCGATGAAGGCCGACAGCACGCCGGTCTCGTCATCGACGAAATCCAGGGTCGCGGCCAGGGCCGAGCGGTTCAGGATTTCGACCGCCCGAACCGTGAACCGCACACGGGGGATCGGCACCGACAGTATGCCCGACCGCTCGACGATCTCGACCAGGCCCGCCGGGTACTCCGACCCCTGCGCCACCCGCTCGCCGCCGAAATGCGCCCTGTCCGCCTCGGGCAGCTTGCCCAGGTTTCCGTCATTGACCAGATCGGCCAGGGTCAGGTGATAGCTGGCGGCCGGCAGGGGACAGAAGCCGAAACGGTCGCGCCAGTCCGCCCCATCGACCTGACCCATCAGATCGGTCAGGCCGTCATAGAGCCGCACCGCATGGCGCCCACCACGCGGCGTCTGGTCATCGGCTGCGCGCGCCTTGCCCAACGGATGGGCCAGCACCGAGGCCCCGCGAAACACGGTCCAGCTCGGGTCCAACGAGGCGATCTTGGGCTGGGTGATCTTCATTTGGCCCGTTCAGTTGGGAGGATAGGCATTCAGGGCGGAGGCGAACTATAGCGCGGCTGGACGACAGTCCGGTCTCAGTCCGCCGCAACCTTTGTGTCGGTTTCGATCGCGGCGTCGTGCGGGACGGCGTCGACATCCTGGATCTCGGCGACTGAGGTTTCAGGTGTAGCCACCGGCTCCGGCTCGGACTCGGTCCGCACTGAATCAGCGACGAAGTCCATGACCGGCCCGTCGCCTCTGAGGGCGCGGGCGCGGGCCAGCTGGTCGGCGGCGGCGATGTCGTCGGGCCAGGCAGCGACATGACGCTGAAGCTCCTCGACCAGTTCGTCGTCGGTATAGCCGTCGTCGATCTGAAGCCGGGCCCACAGGGCGGTCGCTTCGGGAATCCAGGCGAACCGCGAGCGCGATGCATCCAGCAGCAGCATGGCACCTACCGGATCGTCCAGCGCGTCCTCGCGCTCGGCCAGCCGGAGCAACTCGTCGGCACTGGCGGCGTCCTTGGCGATCCGGGGAACCAGGGCCGCCGCCTTGACCGTCTCGCCCGACAGGGCCAGCACCCGCATCTGCACCAGCATCAGGTCGGGGTTGTTGGGATACAGTTCGTTGGCGCGCTGGATGCCGTCGATCATGGCCGGGCCGACATTGCCGTCGCGCATCTGGACCTTGAGCCACAGGGCCACGGCCTTGGGCGTCGTCTCGCCCTCCAGCAGTTGGTCGATGCCAAGATCGGGATCGCCGAAATGGAACCGGCACACACTCTTCACGTAGGCCGCAGCCTTGTTGTCGGGGGCCATGTCCAGCACGGCCGAAGCCGCCAGATCGGCCTCGATGAACTTGCCATCTTCGGCCAGTTCCTCGGCCAGGTCGGTGAAGACAGGTTCGGCCGAGGGTTTACGCGCCAGGGCGAACCGGATATTGCCGCCCGCCTCGTCCACCCGGCCCTGGCTCAGATAGGCTAGGGTGCGGCGGTGGCAGACCCAGAACGGATCGATCCCACCGGCCTGGGCATAGTCCAGTTTGCGGAACACCGACCGATCGACCTTACCCGCCTTGAGCGCGCGATCGGCGGACAGGAAATGCGCCATCGGATGCCGCGACGGGGTCGCCAGCATCGGCTCCAGCAACAGCGCCACGTCGCCCAGCATACGCTCGCGCGCCGCCAGGGTCTCGAACGCCGTCGCCATCGGATAGGTCTGGTCCGGCGATACGGGCCAGAATACGGTCAGCCGCTCTTCGGTCGGAAAGCCGGCCAAGGGTGGGTGTTTGCCGCTGCGGACGATCTGGAATTCCATCCTGACCGACACCGCGTGCTCGGGCGCTTCGATGCGCAGGAGATCGCCGTGGACCAAGACGACCTGCGTTTCGGCATCGGCCTTGAGATCGAGCGGTGTCCAGGCCCCCGCTGAAAAGTCCAGACGCTCGACGGGCACGGCGACCGATACCGTCTTCAGCGTCAGTCCAGCCACATCGTCGAGGGATGCCGGTGGCCTCGGCTGATCCAGTTCCGGCAGGACCAGCGCATCGACACGTTCGAAACTGGAAGGTTCGGGGAAATAGTCGCGCAGGAAATGCTTGAGCGCCTGGGCCGCGACCACGGCCCCCTCGCCGCCACCGATCTCGTCGTTGATGCAGAAGAACCGCGGGCGCTTGAGGGCGATGGAGCGCAGGTCCTGGATATAGTCGGTGCGGTCGTCACCGAACTTGGCGAAGATGAAGTTGGCCTCGTCGACCTTGACGATACCGGCGACCTCTTTGCTATCACGGAAGGCCAGCTTGGGCCGTTTCGTGTCGCTGGCGTAGTAGGTGTAAAGAATCCGCATCGCCACGTCGAAGGGCGTGCGGAACTTGTGCGTCAGGGTCTGGGCGCATTCCTCCCACCAGAACAGCTGCATCTCGGCCAGCAGGCGCCGCGAATACATCTGGGGCGTATGGGCAAAGATGGACCGCCCCGACGCCTTGCCCAGCCGGTCCTGGATCAGCTGGTGATTGAAGGCCCACATATGACCGACCAGCGACCGCTCGGTCATGGCCAGCGGCAGGGGCCGGTTCTTCTCGTTGAACAGCTTGTACTTGCCCGACGCCGCCTTGAAGTCTTCGGGCGTGACCGGACGGCCCAGGAAAAAGTCGTCGTTGAAATAGATGAAGTCCTCGGACAGCCCCTGGATGCGATGCAGGTTCAGTTCGATGGCGTTCGAGTTGAAGGTCGGAAGCTGGGTCGCCGGATCGGGGAATATCTCGGCATGGGTGACGATGCGGACGCGCGGATTTTCCAGATCCAGCCAGCGCGGCACCTGGCCGTTGGTGACGATGAAGATCTTGTCGATCCAGGGCGCATGGGCCTCGATCGAGCGCAGGGCGTAGCGCAGTTCCTCGGTGTCGCGGAACCGGCTCTGGGCATGGGACGAGTTGTCCGGCTCGCCCGACATCAGGGCCCGTTCGTCGGCCTCGGCCTGACCGGTGTATTGCGACCGCGACCGCCAGGTCGAGGTGGCGGCATAGTCGACACCCTCGGCGGCGACGGCTTCACGCGCGGCCTGGAACCCGGGATCGTCGCCGTCGACCCAGGTGAAAACCGCATCGATACCCATCAACAACATCCCTCGGAACCGGAAAGACCCCGGCTCGGCCCCTCAGCTTTTGTCACAAAATTTTCGCGCAGGTGCAACGAGAACGATGGGTTTCAGCGGCCATAAGGCACCGTCACTGTTGGATGACCGTAATGTACCAAGACGAAGCCGTTTACCCGTCCGATCCCTTTCCCGGCCTGTTGACCGAGCTGCTCAAGCGCCGCGACGACAAGCCCCAGCGCCAGGCGCACCGTTTTCCCGTCGGCGAGGCCCAGGTCTCCGCACGCCCCAGCCTGATCCGTCGGCGCAACGCCAACGCCTGAAGGCTGGCAGTGTCTGCTCGCGTGGACCTAGTGAGTAGTGCTAGTGAGCGAGGGGTGAGCGCCCGGCTAAGGGCACGGTGAGGGTTCGAATCCTGCGTGTCAGCGGCTCAGCTCTCGCTCACTAGCACTACTCACCTCTCGGCCCTGCGCCCGCCAATCAGGATCAATCCCCGAACACCACCGTCTTGCCGCCGTGCATCAGCACCCGGTCCTCGAGGTGATAGCGAACGGCCCGCGCCAGGACGCGGCGCTCGATGTCGCGGCCCTTGCGGATCAGGTCGTCGGGCGTGTCGCGGTGGCTGATCCGCTCCACGTCCTGATCGATGATCGGGCCTTCGTCCAGATCGGCGGTGACATAGTGGGCCGTGGCCCCGATCACCTTCACGCCCCGGGCATGGGCCTGATGATAGGGCTTGGCCCCCTTGAAACCGGGCAGGAACGAGTGGTGGATGTTGATGCATCGCCCATCCAGTTCGCGCGTCAGCTCATCCGACAGGATCTGCATATAGCGGGCCAGCACCACCAGTTCGGTATCGGTGTCGCGGATCAGCTTCAACAACATGGCCTCCTGCTCGGCCCTGGCCGCCGCACTGATCGGCAGGTGGTGGAATGGCAGGTCGCCCAGATCGACATGGCCGATCATCGCTCGCGGATGGTTCGACACCACCGCCGTCACGTCCATCGCCAGTTCGTCGATCCGCCAGCGATACAACAGGTCGGCCAGGCAATGGTCGAAGCGCGATGTCAGGATCATCACCCGCCTCGGTTCCGGCCCACGCAGGGTCCAGGTCATGGCGAACCTTGATGCGATATCGGCGAAGGCGGCACGGATGGCCGACGCATCATCCCCCTGCGCAGGCTCGAACACCACCCGCATGAAAAACGTATCTGCAGCCGCATCGCCGAACTGCTGGGCATCCGAGATGTTGCAGTCACGCTGGAACAGGAAGGCCGAGACGGCGGCGACGATGCCGTGGCGATCGGGACAGGAGAGGGTCAGGATCATGGTCAGGCTTGTTCAGGCGGCTCGGGGAGATAGCGTCGCAGTATGGACCATGCCGACGCCTTTTCCGACAGCGGACGCGTATAGGCCGGGCTGGAGGACGGCAGGTCGATCAGGTCCAGGGTGTCCGCCACCCCTGGGAGGGTTCGCCGCCCCACCCTTGCCGCCGTCGCGCCGTTGAAGGCGATGGCCTTCAAGTTCGGCAAACTTGCGATCAGCCCGACCAGATCGGCGGCCTGGGGCAGTCGGATCGCCGCATCCAGGCTGCCTGCCCGCTCGGCCGTCGCGATCACGTCCCACAGGCCGATGCCCGCCGCCGTCAGCGCCTCCAGCCGGTGGGGATAGGGCATCAAATGCAGGTCGCGCCCGACCACCCCGCCGACCAGACGCCAGAAGCCGTTCTGGGGGTGGGCATAGTATTGCTCTGCCTTCAGCGAGGCATCGCCGGGCAGACTGCCGAGGATGAGGAGCCGGGTAGAGGGGGCGACGACAGGGGCGAAGGCGGATTTGATGTTCAATCGGCTTCAGCGTCTCGGGATTATACGAAGACGAACGGGCACATCCAGCTGTGTGCCCGCAGTTGCACGTCCATCTTCGAATTTGAACAAATAGCCTTCAGCCATGCATTGAACCGCCGCCCACTGATCGGCAGGCAGTTCGACAGGGCTCTGAAGACGGCAGGATCGGGGATGTCCGGCGTCGTCGAGTTGGCAACGGGCCAAGACGCGCTGATCAATTGATTGATAATGGAGTCGCCGCGTGCATCGCATCGATTCCGTTGCAGAAGGCAATTCGGCCCACGTTGGATTGCCGTCTGGCCGACCCGTCGGGCCAGCCGAGGCCTGCCCTGCGAGTAATATCCACAGCAGGGACCACATCAACCTACCCTCCGAACACCCGCTGGAACACCGTGTCCACATGCTTGGTGTGATATCCGAGGTCGAATAGCGCCTCGAGATCGGCGTCGGGGACGATGACCTCGGGGTCTTCCTTCAAGAAGTCGAGGAAATTGCCTTCCCCGCGCCAGACCTTCATGGCGTTCCTCTGAACCGCCGCATAGCTGTCCTCCCGCGACTGACCCAGTTGCGTCAGGGCCAGCAGGACGCGTTGGGAGTGGACGAGGCCCCCCAGCTTATTCAGGTTCTTCTGCATGTTTTCGGGATAGACCAGCAGGCGCTCGATCACCCCGGCCAGACGGTTCAGGGCGAAGTCGAGGTGGATGGTGGCGTCGGGGCCGATGCCGCGCTCGACCGAGGAATGGCTGATGTCCCGCTCGTGCCACAGGGCGACGTTCTCCATCGCCGGCACGACCGACGAGCGGACCAGACGGGCCAGGCCGGTCAGGTTTTCGGTCAGGATGGGATTGCGCTTGTGCGGCATGGCCGACGAGCCCTTCTGGCCCTTGTCGAAGAACTCTTCGGCCTCCAGCACCTCGGTGCGTTGCAGGTGGCGGATTTCGGTGGCCAGTCGCTCGATCGAGGAGGCGACGACGCCGAGCGCGGCGAAGAAGGCCGCGTGGCGGTCGCGCGGGATGACCTGCGTCGAGACCGGCTCGACCTGCAGACCCATCTTGTCGGCGACGTATGCCTCCACCGCCGGGTCGACATTGGCGAAGGTGCCGACGGCACCGGAGATGGCACAGGTGGCGATCTCTTCCTTGGCCGTGATCAGGCGGCGTTTCGCCCGCTGGAACTCGGCGTGATAGCCGGCCAGCTTCAGGCCGAAGGTCACCGGCTCGGCGTGGATGCCGTGGCTGCGGCCGACGGTCGGGGTGTATTTGTGCTCCTTCGCCCGCGCTTCCAGTGCCGTCAGCACCCGGTCTACCCCGGTAATCAGCAGGTCCGAGGCCCGCGCCAGTTGCACGGCGAAACAGGTGTCGAGCACATCGGACGACGTCATGCCCTGATGCAGGAAGCGAGCTTCCTCGCCGACCGTCTCGGAGACGTGGGTGAGGAAGGCGATGACATCATGTTTGGTGGTGCGCTCGATCTCGTCGATACGGTCGGAATCCCAAGCGGCATTCTCGCCCTTGGCCCAGATGGCCTCGGCGGCTTCGACCGGAATCACGCCCAGCTCGGCCATCTTGGTGGCGGCATGGGCCTCGATCTCGAACCAGATCTTGTACTTGGTCTCCGAGGACCAGATGGCGACGGCTTCGGGGCGGGAATAGCGCGTGATCATGGGCCGTGCGTGTCGGTCGGAGGGGTGGAAGAGTCAAGCCGTGGAGATATCCGTCGCGGAAGGGCGCTCTCCTCATGCGAGTGGCGAGTGAGGTTTTGGTGAGTAGTGCGAGTGAGCAAGGGGTGAGTGGTTCGTGATTAGTGATTAGTGGTTACGCCATCGGGTGCCGCGGTCGGATCAGGCAATCACTAACCACCAATCACCAATCACCCCACGCACGCCTCTTCGCCCTCACGCGATCGCTCGCTGAAGCTATGGGGAAGTCGGCGGAGCCTGGGCGTTTGCCCGGAACCGTAGGAATGCCCCGTGCTTTCGCCGTAGGGGCTGATGGTGTTTTCGGCTTGCGCCGAGGCTCCGCCGCGACCGGTTCGCGTGAGCATGCCGTGACGGGTATCACACGGCCTGCGGGGTTGTGTCTGTTCGACCCCCGCGCTTTTCGCCGTTTAGACCCTGTCGGCAGTCGGCCCACGACGGGCGGAGAGGTTCAGGGCTCTCCGGACTCCACGGTTTTTGACCCCGTGGACAGCCGCGCCGCCG
>Ga0247803_1001493_pt1 | contig 12233 bp, 12 predicted proteins | sample UWRJL014104B1_FD_180928 | JGI IMG/M metagenome (GOLD analysis project Ga0247803, IMG submission 180928) | Plant litter microbial communities from Arlington Agricultural Research Station in Wisconsin, United States - UWRJ-L014-104B-1 | ecosystem: Environmental > Terrestrial > Plant litter >...
ATTGTTCAAAATTTGTTTGGTGATAATTATAAAGTAATTGTACCGATGATTTCCTATCACGAAGAAGAGTTTAGTTTTGAAGCAATATCCTATAACAACGAAATGAATTTTAGTCCATCTTCAGCAGTTTTAGTTGGTGTGAGCAGAAAATTCAAATACAATAAATTAAACTATCCAATTTCTTGTTCTCAGATTGAAGAAAACGGAATTGTAAAAACAGAAAAGACTTTTATTTACGAATAAATACTAACTTCTCAATTTAGTTAAAAACCATCTGGAAATTAAGTCTATTCTTAATTTTTAGGTGGTTTGCTTTTTGATAGCATCACTAATTTCCCAAATAGAACTTAAAAACGGAATTCTATAAGCATTAGTACCTTACAAATCATTAAATTTGCACCTTATTCAAAGCTATGTTAGAAAAAGAAATTATAAATTTTGAGAAAACTGCCATTGTTGGTATTGTAACTCAAAATCAAAGTGAAGAAAAACTTAACGAATATCTTGATGAATTAGAGTTTTTGACATTTACCGCAGGAGGTGAAGTTATTAAACGCTTTTCGCAAAAAATGGAACGCCCAAATCCCAAGACTTTTGTTGGAACAGGGAAAATTGAAGAAATCAATCTTTTTGTAAAAGAAAACGACATATCGACTTTAATCTTTGATGATGAATTATCGCCATCACAACAAAAGAATATCTCTAAAATTATAGATTGTAAAATCTTAGACAGAACCCATCTTATTCTGGATATTTTTGCGCAAAGAGCCGAAACATCGTATGCAAGAACACAGGTAGAGTTGGCGCAATGTCAGTATTTGTTGCCTAGACTTTCTGGTATGTGGACTCACCTTGAGCGTCAAAAAGGAGGAATTGGAATGCGTGGACCTGGAGAAACGGAGATTGAAACAGACAGACGTATTGTTCGTGATCGTATTTCGCTCTTAAAAGAAAAAATAAAAACAATCGACAAGCAAATGGGCGTGCAGCGCAGTAATCGTGGCGCAATGGTTCGTGTGGCTCTTGTAGGATATACCAATGTTGGGAAATCGACATTAATGAATGCGGTAGGTAAAAGTGATGTTTTTGTTGAAAATAAATTATTTGCAACCCTTGATACCACAGTTCGAAAAGTAGTGATTAAAAACTTACCTTTCTTACTTTCAGACACTGTAGGTTTTATTAGAAAATTGCCGACTCAATTGGTAGATTCTTTTAAAAGTACCCTAGATGAGGTTCGCGAAGCCGATTTACTTTTGCATGTTGTAGACATTTCGCATCCTGATTTTGAAGATCATATAGAATCTGTAAATCAAACTTTGTTAGAAATCAAGAGTAATGATAAACCAACGATTATGGTTTTTAATAAAATTGATGCCTACAAACATTTGACAATTGATGAGGATGATTTGATTACTGAGAAGACAAGACGACACTACACCCTTGAGGAATGGAAACAAACCTGGATGAGTAATGTAGGTGAGAACAAAGCACTATTTATTTCGGCTACACAAAAAGAAAATTTTGAGGAATTTAGAGAAATAGTTTACGAAGCAGTTCGTCAAATACATATCACGAGATTTCCTTATAATAAATTTTTGTATCCGGATTATAAAGATGCAATCGAGAAAGAAGAAGAACAAGATGAGGAATAATAAATAAAAATTTTACCGCAAAGAGCGCTAAGATTATATTAAACCTTCACAAAACACAAAGTTCGCAAAGCTAAATCTATATAGCTTTGCGAACTTTGTTTTTTTATAAAGCCGTGATATAAAAAAGTATTTGCTTGCTCTTATGTCTATACAATTAATTTGTAAGCTGAAATGTTTTCATCTCAAAGACCAGAGTCGCAAAATTTTTTAAGCGTATGTTCTTAATGTAGGGATTAATTTTGCTAAGATGCAAAAGTCAACCATACTATCTCTTTGCGTCCTTGCATCTTTGCGTGATTATTTCAACCCAGAAAAAAAACTTTGCGCTCTTTGCGGTAAAATTTTATATAAACTAAAATCCGAAATTAACTCCTAAACCAAATACTTCTCTGGTTTGAAAACCCTGAAAAGCATTATCATCATAAATGGCCTGGAAGGATAAATTGGCAGATAAAAATTTGTTTACTTTCATGATAATATTCAAAGAGTAATTGATATCTACGTTTTGTGGATCTTCTAAATAATTAGAATATAAATTCAAAGTGTTTTCGGCAGTTACATTGGTCATGATCGCCAATTTGTAATAAACCGATGCATAGAAACCTAATTCGTAACGCATGGTTTTGTTAGCATCTACACCAAAATAATCACCACTAACATATGGTAAACCAGTTCCCTGGTCGATTCCTGACGTATAAGCTCCATCTACAAAAGTAAATTTAGAGGTAAGAGGTGCAAAGTTAATTTTTAGATTATCATCTTTTGTCCAGTAAATACCGGGACCAGTAGTAAGATAACCCGGAGACATAAATTTGGTATTTTCGGTTCTAATTTCCTTTCCGTTCTCATCCTTACCATACAAATAACCGGTTGTAAACTGAGTTCTGAAATTCAGGAAATAAGAATAGTACCATTCGCCAAAAGCTCTCTTTCCAACTATTGAGTTGAATTCAAGACGGTCATCAGTCTTTTTTTCATAGTCGGCATTTTTAGTTTGTAAAAGTCCGTAAGAAGCTAAAACTTTATTATCCCAGGTAAGATCGTCTTTCTTGTAATTGAAATCATAATTGATTCCCAGAGTTCCCGAAAAGCTATCTTCACCTCCTGCAATCCAGTTATTAAAGCTTGATTGGTTTAGTAAAAGAGAAACTGTTCCTTTGGCTTTCCAGCCTTCTCCCTCGATAGTATCATTTATTTTCTTTACTGCTTTTTCAGTGTTTTGGATTAATTCTTTTTCAGAATTTTGGGCTTGAACAAAAGTTAAGTTCGCTAAAATAAAAAGTAATAACGTTAGCTTTCTCATGGTATATAATTTAAATGTGTAAGAACAAATATACTAAAAAACCGTTAAAAGCTTCGGGATTATCGACCGTAAAAGAAAGTTATTTCTTAGATTCTTTGTATAAAGGTACTGCTGAACAAGCTTCGCCATACATAATACTTCTTGCAAAAGGTTGCAGGTAAGTTGCTGCTAAAATATAAGCACGCGTTGGAACTGGTTTTTTCGAACAGCCTTTTACAATTACCGGTTTGTTTTTGTATTCAGAATAATCAAGTTTGCTTAAAATCTCTTCATACAAACTTGCGTCTAAATCTTCGATCGTTCCGTTGACTACTTTTTTTGCATAAGGTGCCAATTGAATCGCTACCAAAATAGACGACCAGGCAGGAAAAATAGCATCTGTACTACAGTTTATAGCCACGTATTGATCTTGGTATTGCGACCAATCGTGATTTTTTAAGTGTTCTCTAAAGTCTTTTTCTTTTAATAAAAAACCTTCTAAAAGCCATTGCGAAATGTCAATTTGCACACGCGCTCCTTTTGGATAATAATCCTCAAGATCAAAAACTTCTAAGACACTATTGGCAACTTTATTGATGATTTCTTCCATTTTGTCTAGTTTTCAGTCAAAGTTTCAGTCGCAGTTGAGAACTGTGACTGAAACTGTAAACTGTATACTTTTTTAAAGCATTCCTAATTCTAATTTTGCTTCTTCGCTCATTAAATCTTTACTCCAAGGCGGATCGAAAGTAATTTCAACATCAACATCTTTTATGTTTTCGATTGTTTTTACTTTTTCTTCTACTTCTCTTGGTAAACTTTCCGCGACCGGGCAGTTAGGAGATGTTAATGTCATCAGGATTTTTACTTCGTAATCTGTGTTTACCATTACATCATAAATTAATCCTAATTCATATATATCTACAGGAATCTCCGGATCGTAAATGCTTTTTAAAACTTTTACAATTGATTCTCCTAATTCGTTTGTGTCTATTTCTTGTTCCATTTTTCTGTTTTGTTTTTTTTCACCATATAAGTGATATAAGTTCATTTAAACAGCAAGTATTTTTTTTCTTACCATTAAGATATTAAGAAAATTAAGTTTCTACTTCTTTATGAAACTTAATATCTTAATGGTTCAAATTAAAAACATTATGTTTAAAAATTTTAATTTCTGTTTTTAGCATCAAAAGCCAAAGCGTACATTTTGATATTTTTTATCATCGAAACCAATCCGTTTGCGCGAGTGGCAGATAAATGTTCTTTTAAACCAATTTCATCAATAAATTCAGTATCGGCTTTTATAATATCTTCTGCTTTTTGATTAGAGAAAGCGCGGATTAAAATGGCGATAATTCCTTTGGTTAAAATCGCATCACTGTCTGCAGTGAAAACAATTTTATCGTCTTTTTGTTCGCCTTGTAACCAAACTTTCGATTGACAGCCTTTGATTAAATTCTCTTCGGTTTTGTATTCTTCTTTGATCAACGGAAGACTTTTTCCTAATTCGATGATGTACTCATAACGTTGCATCCAATCGTCGAACATCGAGAATTCGTCTATTATTTCGTTTTGTATTTCTTTTATTGTCATAATTATTCTTTCGTGAAATCTACCAGCAAATTTACCAATTTTTCTATTTCCTTTGGAGGATAACCATTGTCGAAACCTGGCGTTTCGTAGATCTTCTGATTCTGAACTATTTTTAAATTTCCAATTGCGGCACCGTCGTAAAAACGTTTTTCAGTAGGTCCTTTTAATGCTGGAATACTTTCTAAATTAATTTTTGAAAACTCTGCTACAATCTCTTTCCATTTAGCATCGCTTATTTTTGTTACTAGTGGTTGTGTGTTTTTACCATTGGTAACAGAAACTGTTTTATTTTGAACTACTATCAATTTGTAAAGGCCTCTCGAAACAGCCGAATATTCCATTTGTGTTGATGTCATATCGCTGGTTTTTTGGCTTGAACAACTTGTTCCGATGAAAATTGTTAAGAGCAATAAAGATAATATTCGCATAATTTTTTTAGCTTAACATGGTTTTTGCTTTCTTCACCGCTTCAACCATTACATCAATTTCTTCTATTGTATTGTAGAAAGAAAATGAAGCACGGATCGTTCCGGGAATGCAGAAAAAGTTCATGATGGGTTGTGCACAATGATGTCCGGTTCTAACGGCAATTCCTAATTTATCGATAATAGAACCAATATCGTAAGGATGAATTCCGTCTATATTAAACGAAACTACAGAAGCTTTATTTTTTCCTGTTCCGTAAATTTTTAAACCTTCAATTTCTAAAAGACGTTTTGTAGCATGTTCTAATAATGCTTCTTCTTGTTTCTGAATATTTTCAAAACCTATGTTGTTTAAATAATCAACAGCGGTTCCTAAAACAATTCCGCCGGCAATATTTGGAGTTCCGGCTTCAAATTTATGAGGAAGATCAGCATAAGTCGTTTTCTCGAAAGTAACTTCTTTGATCATTTCTCCGCCACCCTGATAAGGAGGCAATTTGTTTAGCCATTCTTCTTTTCCGTATAGAATTCCGGTTCCGGTTGGACCACACATTTTATGGCCGGAAAAAGCATAAAAATCACAATCTAAATCCTGAACATCTGGTTTTAAATGCGGAACAGCCTGTGCGCCATCGATTAAAACAGCAGCGCCAACGGCGTGTGCTTTTTCGATCATATATTTGATAGGATTGATGATTCCTAATGCGTTCGAAATATGATTTACGGTTACCACTTTTGTTTTTTCTGAAAGTAAAGCATCAAAAGCTTCCATAATCAGTTCACCGTTTTCATTCATCGGAATAACTTTTAGCGTTGCTCCGGTTTTCTCACACAACATTTGCCAAGGCACAATATTACTATGATGCTCTAAAGAAGAAACCACAACTTCGTCGCCAGGTTTTAAAATTGAAGCAAAACCGTTGGTTACTAAATTGATTCCGTGCGTTGTTCCTGAAGTAAAAAGTACTTCGTGAGAAAACTTAGCATTGATATGATGTTGGATTTTTACTCTTGAAATTTCGTAAGCATCAGTTGCCAATTGACTTAGTGTGTGAACACCTCGGTGAATATTGGCATTTATTTCCTGATAATATGTCGCGATCGCATCGATCACAATTTGTGGTTTTTGTGAAGTTGCTCCGTTATCGAAATATACCAATGGTTTTCCGTTTACTTTTTCCGAAAGGATCGGAAAATCAGCTCTTATTTTTTGGATGTCTAACATGTCTTATTTAGAAAAATTCTATCTACAAAAGTACTAAAACTAAATTGGTTTACCCATCAAAACTATAATTTCCTTTTATGGCACTATCAATCGAAGGTTTGAATATTGATTCTGTAAAATTAAGTTACGTTTTGTAAATAATGTGAATTCAAAATGTGAATTGGATGCTAAAATCGTGAGCATAAATTATTTATATTGCAGTAAAAATATCTTTTAAGAATATGAAAAAAATCATCAGGTTACTGGCGCTTGTTTTACTGATTGTAATTTTTTATTTTGGATTTACCACTTATCCAAAGCTTGAATTGATCTCTGGCTTTTCGGCCAAAAGTATTGCTTCGGGACATTTTTTAGATCATCGATCGAAAGAATTGATTGAAAAAGGTGACAATGATATTAAGTTAATGGATTTGGCAACAAATACAATTGATGAAGCCGGAAAATTTGCTACATCTTCTGTTTATGGTTTAAAAGAAAGAAAAGCAATTTACCGCGAAGGTTTAGGTGCCACTTTAATAGATGATGATTATGATGTTTCAAAACCGTATTTATTGCCTAAAAGAGCAAAATCTAAGGCCTTGCCTTTTCCTTACGGAAGTATTGATCCGAAAGATACGGTATTCTCAAATATTGACTATTCGAAACTGAAAAAAGCAGTTGATGATTCTTTCGATAAAAACGGAGGAAAAGCAAAAAGAACACGCGCCGTTGTCGTTTTATACAAAGACAAATTAATTGCGGAACAATATGATACGGGTTTCAATAAAAATAGTAAAATTTTAGGCTGGTCGATGACCAAAAGTATCACCAATTCTGCTTTTGGAGTGTTGGCCAAACAAGGAAAAATTGATATTTACAAACCTGCGCCAATTGCAGAATGGCAAAATGACGAGCGTAAAATCATTACTATAAATGATTTGCTGCATATGAATTCGGGTTTAGAATGGGAAGAGAATTACAGCAAAATTTGTGACGCGACAATAATGCTTTTTCAATCTGGAGATATGGCAAAAGTACAGCGCGAAAAACCGGCCCAGTTTAAGCCGAACACACATTGGAATTATTCGTCAGGAACAACCAATTTATTATCCGGAATTTTAAAAAGTCAGTTTAAAACACAACAGGAATATCTTGATTTCTGGTACAGTGCCGTAATCGATAAAATAGGAATGAATTCGATGATTGTTGAGCAAGATATGGCAGGGACATTTGTAGGTTCATCATATGCGTGGGCAACGGCGCGAGATTGGTCAAAATTTGGATTGTTATACCTTCATAAAGGAAACTGGAAAGGAGAACAAATTCTGGATGAAAGCTGGGTAAAATATTCTGCAACGCCAACAAATACTTCTAAAGGAGCATACGGAGCACAGTTTTGGCTAAACGCCGGAGGAAAATTTCCGGATGTTCCGCGTGATATGTTTTATTGCAGCGGATATCAAGGACAAATGGTGGCAATTATTCCATCTTTAGATATGGTAATCGTGAGAATGGGATTAAAAGAAGAAGATCAGGGATTTGATTTTAATGGGTTTTTGAAGGGGATAATTGATAGTGTGAAGAAATAAATATGTAATGCATTTCTTTCTTTTTGTATATTGCTCGAAATTTCTATTTATGAGGTTATTTGAAAATATATATTTTATTGGTGGAATTCATGGAGTTGGAAAAGGAACTATTTGTAAAGAAATAACATCTAGAACTAAATTAATTCATATAACTGCTAGTGAAGTTTTGAAGTGGAATGAAATTAGTTTATCAGAGAATAAATTAGTTACGAATATTTCTTCGACTCAAGAAAGGTTAATTTATGGCTTAGAAAATTTAATAGAAGAAGGTAAAGAATATTTACTTGACGGACATTTTTGTTTATTAAATTCATCTGGAATTCCATGTAAAATTGATGAAGATCTTTTTGATCAAATCAATCCAAAAGCAGTCGCAATTGTAATTGATGATGTTAAAATAATTTCCAAAAGATTAGAATCGAGAGATGATAAAATTTATGAAATTAAAATTTTGAATGAATTACAACAAATGGAAATAGAATATGCAAAATATCTTTCAAAAAAGTATTGTATTCCCTACATTGAAATTATAGATAATAATTATGAACGGTTTTTAGATATTCTAAACAGATGAAAGTTTTATTAGACACAAACATTATTATTCATAGAGAAGCGAATAAAATTTACAAACCAGAAATTGGTCAACTTTTCAAGTGGATAGATAATCTTAAATATTCAAAATACATTCATCCTTTGACTGTTGAAGAATTAGAAAGATATAAAGATCGAAAAGCTCTCGATACTATGAGTATTAAAATTGAGAGTTACAATTTACTTAAGCATCAAGCTCCGTTAGGTGAAGAAATTCTAAAAATAAGTAAGAAAGTAGATAATCAAGAAAATGATATTAATGACACACAAATTCTAAACGAAGTTTATGAAAGAAGGGTTGATATATTAATTTCCGAAGATAAAAAAATCCATACTAAAGCGAGTTTGCTTGGCATAGCAGACAAAGTTTATAAAATTGAAGATTTTCTAGAAAAAGTAACCTCTGAAAATCCAGAATTAGTAGACTATAAAGTTTTATCTGTTCAGAAAGTTGATTTCGCTGAAGTGAACATTAGAGATGTCTTTTTTGATAGTTTCAGAGAAGATTATGCTGAATTTGATAAGTGGTTTAATAAAAAAGCAGATGATATTTGCTATGTCTGTTATAGTGAAGGTAGGCTAACTGCCTTTTTATTTATAAAAAGAGAAGATGAAAATGAGAATTATTATGAAATCAATCCTGTTTTTGCGAAGAAAAAAAGATTAAAAATTGGGACATTCAAAGTAACTGCAAATGGATATAAAATAGGAGAAAGATTTTTAAAAATAATTTTTGATAATGCTTTACAATTTAGGGTTGATGAAATATATGTAACTATTTTTGATCAAAGAGATGAACAAGAAAGGTTAATCGAGCTTCTTAAAAATTGGGGTTTTACTTATTATGGAACAAAAACAACTCATAATGGAGTTGAGCAAGTTTATGTTAGATCTTTTAGTAAAGAAATAATTGACGTTGAAAACCCTAAACTAACATTTCCTTTTTTTTCTCGACAGCAAAATATTTTTATTGTGCCTATATATCCTAATTATCATATAGAGTTATTTCCTGATTCAATCTTGAATAATCAATCTCCAAAAGATTATATTGAAAGCTTTCCACATAGAAACGCATTAAGTAAAGTATACATATCACGTTCTTATGAAAAGAAAATGCAATCTGGAGATGTAATAGTTTTTTATATGACAGGGGGAAAATATAAGGGTGTCGCTACTACATTAGGAATAGTTGAGTCATGTGTTTTAAATATCGAAACTGAAGAAGAATTTTTGGCGATATGTAGAAAAAGAAGTGTCTTTACTAATCAAGAGTTGTCAGAACATTGGAATTATAATCCTGCTAACAGGCCTTTTATTGTAAATTTTCTTTATACCTATTCATTTAGAAAAAGACCAAATCTTGAATGGTTAGTAGATAATGGAATTATTGTAGATTACGAAAATGTTCCAAGAGGTTTTACAAAAATTAGTGTTGAGCAATTTGATAAACTTTTGAATTACGCTTATTAATATGAAAAGTATAGCAATTTGGTATAAGCCAGTAGATATTGATTTAGAGAATGATGAAAAACTAGATTTACACTTTAATTTTTGGAAAATTCCAAATGGAATAAGTGAATCTCATAAGTTTCTGGATATAGGAATTAAAATATCTAACACTAAAAATATTGCTTCGTTAAAGATATATTTTCCCATAAAAATAAAAGAGACTGATTTTGAAGATATCGTTGAAAAATTTATTCATAAAGTAGATTTAGTAAGTGCAATTTTTAATGAAAACTATAAAGTCATTTCATCAGCGACTAGTAAATCTTTTGAAATAAAAGACACTAAAAATGAATTTGTTTTTAATATTTACAAGACTTCTCCTTCTGATTTATTATTTGAACAGAAACATGGTGGAACAATAATAAGTATAAATATTCCGAGGGAAGAGAAGGCAAATTATTTTAGATTTAGAATTAAGGGAAGTTTTATAAACTCTATAACAACTTTAAGTGTCCCAACTAATTCAATATTAGAAAGCGCTTTTTCTGAAATTGAGATGATTGATTTTAGAGTTAATGAGATTAGAGATTTAAATCATGATTTACTAGAGCAAATTAGATTAGAAAAATTATTAAAAATTCAAAAGCAACATTTTTTCTTTATTTGTTCAAAAGATGAAGAATTAATTGGAAATCATCAACCCTTTTTAAGTTGCAGAAATTTGGAAAATTATAAATGGGATCAATATGTTGACATTTCAAATGTTAATAATCAAGTTTATTTAGCGTACCATTGGAAAGAAACAGATGTTGAAAGTGTTAGTACACTTATTAAAACAAAATATGAAAAAAATAATTGGAAAACCATTGCTAAATATGCGATATTTGCATTTATCATTGCTGTAATAATTGAGTTGTTTAGCAATTGGCTCTACGACATCCTAAAAGGCGCATTAACAATTAAATGTAGTTAGAAAATGAAAGTAGTACTATCAATTAAACCCCAATATGCAAATAAAATATTTGACGGGACAAAAAAATTTGAGTTTAGAAAAGCTATTTTCAAAAATCAAAATGTAACATCAGTTTTGGTTTACGCTTCTTCGCCAGTACAAAAAGTAATTGGAGAATTTGAAATAGAGAAAATATTTAATCTCGACCTTAAAGAGCTTTGGGATAAAACCAAAGAATATTCAGGGATAACCGAAGATTATTTTTATGAATATTTTGAAAATAGACAGCAAGGTTTTGCTATTCAAATAAAAAATAAAAATAAATTTGAAGAACCTAAATGCTTAAAGGCTGATTATAATTTAACACCTCCACAGTCATTTGCATACTGGTCAAATGAAAAAAGATAAAAACAAAAAAACCGATAAACTTTTAAAGCTTATCGGTTTTTAATTTTTAAAATAGAAAATCTACAAATCAAATCCTAAATTCACACCCAATTTCATGGCAATGATTTTAGTAATTCTTTGTTTTAATTCCGGTATTTTAATGCTTTCGATAACGGCATTCGAGAATGCATACATCAATAAAGCTTTAGCTTCTTTTTTAGGAATTCCACGAGATTGCATATAGAACATAGCTGTTTCGTCAAGTTGCCCTACGGTGCAACCGTGAGAACATTTTACGTCATCAGCAAAAATTTCTAATTGTGGTTTTGCATTGATTGTAGCTTTGTCACTCAATAAAATATTGTTGCTTTTTTGGAAAGCATTTGTTTTTTGAGCTTCTTTTTCTACTAAAACTTTTCCGTTGAAAACTCCAGTTGAGCGATCAGCAAAAATTCCTTTATAATCCTGGAAACTCTCGCAATTTGGAGTTGCATGGTTTACCAAAGTATAATGATCTACGTGTTGCTTTTCGCCAATAATAGTGATTCCGTTTAGGGTACTAGTTAATCTTTCGCCAAAGTGGTAAAAGTTTAAATTGTTACGTGTTAAATTTCCTCCAAACGAAAAAGTATGTACATAAACATGACTTTCCTGTTGTTGCGAAACATAAGTATTATCAATTAAATTCGCTTCGATATTATCGTTTTGAATTTTATAATGATCTACAATCGCACGTTTTTGAGCAAAAATCTCTGTAACCGAATTGGTTAAAACCGGATTTTCATTCAAACTCTGATGACGCTCGATAATCTGAACATGAGAGTTCTCTCCAACAATAATAAGGTTTCTAGGCTGAACCAATAATGCAGCTTCGTTTCCTGTCGAGAAATACATGATTTCGATAGGTTTGTCAGCGACTTTCTTTTGAGGAATATTGATAAAAGCGCCTTCACTTGCAAAAGCAGTGTTCAACGAAGTTAAACTTTCGTCTTTACTAGCAATTTGGTTGAAGTATTTATCAATAACCATTTTATATTTTGGTTTGGTCAATGCCGATGACATTAAGCAAACATCGATTCCGTCATGCGTAGTAGAAGACAAATGCG
>Ga0247803_1001494_pt1 | contig 12233 bp, 9 predicted proteins | sample UWRJL014104B1_FD_180928 | JGI IMG/M metagenome (GOLD analysis project Ga0247803, IMG submission 180928) | Plant litter microbial communities from Arlington Agricultural Research Station in Wisconsin, United States - UWRJ-L014-104B-1 | ecosystem: Environmental > Terrestrial > Plant litter >...
TGATGGTACCGCCTTCTATGTCCAGCCTGAAATCCTGCCCCTGTATGCCGCCGCCATTGGTAAATTCTATTTCGAAATCGAATACAACTCTATGTTCCATGAGGTCAAATGCTTTTTGTTGCAATTAAACCATATTCGGGATTTTATAGAAATTTTGGAAAGATTTCTGGCAGTCTTAAAGTTACGCAGAGCTTCACAGAGATAAAAAGAGAACCACAGAGTTGAAGTTATCGTCTCTGTGGTTCTGTGTGACTTAATAATATATCATTAATCTTTTAAAAATCAGTATTCGGTTTTGTCAGGTTTTCTTCTTTAATCCAGATATTGCGGTATAACACATCATGCCCTTCTGACTGCAATTTTAGACCTCCCGGCGTATCGGTGATTCCCTTTCCGCCATCGTTCCCACCGTCAATTCCCGAATTTTTGCCACCCCAAACCTGACTGATCTGATGATTTGAATGTACTTTTTTTCCATTAAAATAAAGTGTGACCAAAGGTTTTTCAACCAGTTTCCCATCCTTAAAACGGGCGGCACGAAACAGAATGTCATAAGAATTCCATTTGCCAATACCGTTGTAAGCGTAATAAGGAGATTTGGATTCATTGATAACCGCCGCCATTCCATGGGATGTGGTGTCGCCATCCAATACCTGGATTTCGTAACGATTTTGTAAGTACACACCGCTATTTCCCCCTGCCTTTGTGATAAAAAATTCGACGTGCGCCCTGAAATCGCGGAATTGTTTTTTTGTGACAATATCTGCTGACCCATATAATCCGCCGGCTGAGGCAGGGTCGTTGCAATTGATCACTGTTCCAGCGTCCACGGGGTCCTTAACAACCGTCCATTTGATAGGAGGTTTGGCCGCAAATCGCGGTCCTTCCCAATAGATCCATTTCTCGTCCAGCATTTTACGGCTTCCATCCAGAAATATCTCGGCACCTTTTGGCGCCTTCGTTCCCACACCGGTCTGGGAATGACATGGTATGGAAAAGCACGTTATCACTGCGAAAATTAAGGTTGCTTTACTTTTATTCATAAAAAATTTATTCATTGATAAAACTGATTAATGATCTGAATGGTCGGAAATATATGAATAATAAGGCCAACAGTGCTTTTAGCTACTCTTAGTGAAAACTTTATTCGGCTGGGCCATGGTCTAAATAAGTCCGGGTTATCTTATTGTTCATCCCTTTCTCTGCTACAATTTGTGGAAAATTTACGACGTCCATTCCTCCGTATATCGCTGAAAAGATTATGATTACAAGTTAGTTGGCAGCAATGCAGTAGAATTTATTCCTTTGGGTTGTGGCATACATCTTGTATTTACCTTTTTATAAGACCGATACTTTTAGAACTTATTCATCATCAATCATGGAAAATCAGCACACAAAAAGAGACACATGTACCATCACAGGCGTGTTCGCTACACAGGAAGATGCGGAAAATGCTTTTCATATTCTTATGGAAATGGGTTACAACCCTGAGGAAATTACGTTGATCATGTCTGATGAGACGAAGGACAAGATATATAACCACAAAGCGGGACTGAGGCTTGACTCGGTGCCGGACTCTGAACATGCGAATGCCTGCATGACCATCCTGGACGCGCTTGACTCACTGGGCAAATTCGTTGCAATACCGGGTGTGTCGCTGATGGTTGCCGGTGATTTTAACGATGGGGGCGTAAGAGCACTCACGTCTTCGGTATTGTCTGAAAAGTACGCCCAGTTTTATCAGACCAGAATTAAAGATGGTGAAATATTAATTGATTTTCAGCCTCATACGATGAAGGAAAGGAATATGATTACCAGCCTTTGGGAAAATTACGGAGGAGATTCTGTCATTCGCAGATTGGGTAACGCAGCATGACTGGCAGCTGGTATATAGCAAATAGGGGTGTAGTTGGACAGATCCGATACACCTTTTTATTTTGTCTTTACATAAAAATGCGAAGCGTTGTTCTTTCCTGTTTTACGTTCTTCAACCTCAACAGCCTTAATGGAACGTATGAGATCAAGCAACTTTTTGTGACCATAATTTCTAGGGTCAAAATCAGGCTGTTTTTTCAGGATCATGTTTCCTAATACGCCCAAAAATATCCAGCCGTCTTCATCTGCAATGTCATTGATACTTTCTGAAATCAGCCGGATCAACCTTTTATCGATTTTGGCAACCGGCGTAATCACTTCTTTAACAACTTCCTCTTTGACAACTTCTCCTTTTGTTACTTCCCTGGCAGACTGCGAAACGGGTTTTGCAACTACTTCTATCTTGACTTCCTTTTTAAGGATCTCAATGTAAATAAACTTGTTACAGGCTGCAATGAAAGCAGCGGGTGTTTTCTTTTCGCCAATACCGAATACCTGCATGCCGGCTTCGCGGAGCCTTGTTGCCAATCTTGTAAAATCGCTGTCGCTGGATACTATGCAAAAGCCGTCAACACGACCCGTGTAAAGAATATCCATGGCATCAATAATCAACGCGGAGTCGGAGGAATTCTTTCCCGACGTGTAGCTGTATTGCTGAACAGGCGTAATTGCATTTTCTAACAGAACCGTTTTCCAGCCAGATAACGTCGGTTTGGTCCAATCGCCGTAAATACGCTTAAAAGTAGGCGTTCCATAGATCGCAACCTCTTCAAGCATTCCTTTCACGTTTGAGTAAGGCACATTATCGGCATCAATCAAAACAGCAATTTTCAGTTCACGGGTATTTTCCATGGAGCAAAGGTAGAGGAAAAGGGGAAAGGGAAAAAGGGTAGGGCCCAAGAAAAAGGGAAGAAGGGGAAAGAGTAAAAAGGGTTAACGGTGTAAGGGGGAGAAAGAGAGGATAAAATGTAAGAAGTAAAAAGACTTTCCCCTTTTCCCTCCTCCCTTTTTCCTTTCCCCCTTACATCTTTTCTTCAAACAATTTCAAAATCCTTTTGTATTCGTCCGTCCAGGAGGAGGCTTCTACAAAACCGTGGTCTTCCATGGGGTAAGAAGCCAGTTCCCAGTTGTTTTTTCCAAGTTCGATCAGTCTTTGCGATAATCTTACAACATCCTGATAATGAACATTAACGTCTACCATGCCATGACATATCAAAAGATTGTTTTTCAAACCGGCTGCATGATAAATAGGCGAACTTTTACGGTAGGCCAGACTGTCAGACTGGGGTTCGTTCAAAATGTTAGCCGTGTACGACTGATTGTATGCAGCCCAGTCCGTAACCGGACGAAGCGCTGCTCCGGCGGCAAAGACATCCGGCGTAGTGAACAACCCCATTAATGTAATAAATCCACCATAGGAACCTCCGTAAATTCCGATTTTCTTTGCATTGATATTATACGTTTTTATGAGCCATTTTGCGCCATCCGTATGGTCAGTCAGGTCTTTACCGCCCATAAAACGGTAAATGCCGGTGCGTACATCGCGCCCGTAACCCGAACTTGCGCGATAATCCATATCTAAAACTGTATAGCCTTTATCCGTCAACAGATTATGAAACATATACTCGCGGAAGTACTGACTCCACCATTTATGGGCATTTTGCAGATATCCTGCACCATGAACAAAAATGACGGCTTTGCCATTTGATTTTTTTGGTTCATAAACCCTGGCATAAATATCAGTTCCGTCGGTAACTTTTATGGTAACTACTTTCGCTTCCCGCCACGGATAGGAGCGAAATTCTTCGGTGGTCGATTTGGTGATTTGTTCAGGTTTCGCTGTCAAATTATTGTCCGTTACAGACAATTCCCAGGGCGTTGTGCTGTTTGAATAGCGGATTGCCAGCTTGCTTTCGTCAGGTGAAAGTGTCACTTCGTTTGCGCCCTGTATTTTTGTCAAACGAACACGTTCACCACCGGAAACGGCCATTTTGTAAAAGTGCTGTTCACCCGGATGAACCTCATTGGTAATCAGATAAAAGTTCTTTTTATCCCTGGAAAGCTCAACTTTCTGAACTTCAAATTTTCCGGCTGTCAACTGTTTTTTCTTGCCTGTGGTGATATCCAGCGTATATAAATGCGAATAACCGGTCGCTTCGCTCTGGAAATAAATCGTGTGGTCACTGATCCATCCAATCTCACCTGCGCTCATTGAATATCCACCGACACCAGGGCCACCTATCCAGGCTTCATCACGCTGTCTGTCGAGCAAACGCAATGACAATGAGTCGGGATTAAAAGCCATAATCCAGCGATCCTTATTGTCCATCGACCGTACAATCACAACTGCATTGGCGCCGTTCTCTGACCAGAATGGGCCATGAATCACCACTTCACGCTCTTTTTTCTTCCAGGCAGAATCCTGTTTCGGGTAATCTTTCAGGTAATCCGGCTTATCATTGATGCCTTGGATCCCTTTTACCGGGACCTTTCTGGTGGTGTCTTTTTTGATGTCATAAACCCAGAATTCATAATCGGAACCAGGAGCACCTACTTTCGTGCGTGAAGAAATATCCTCCGTAAAACCCGACTCTGTTACGTAATTCGGCACAATGGTCGATTTGGCAGATTTGTCGGGAACAGATAAACGATACGTTATAAAGCGGCCATCCGGACTTAACCTGGCATTGCTGACATTTTTGTCTCCCAGATAAATTTCCTTCGGGTCATCTGATTTTTCCGCATCTGAAATCTTTTTTCCGGCATCTTTCTTCTCTTTTCTTTCTTTCAGGATTTCAAACAGGGCAAGCTGTTCTGTTTTCAGGAATTTTTCCTGCTCACTTGTTTTAGAATCCGATTTCTTTGTACCAGTCTTGAAGTCAGTGTGTTGTGTGAGTAATCCAGTGCTTAGCTGTATGCTGAAAAGATTATTGCCCCGCTCAAACAAAATGCTTTGTTCGTCTCCGCTGAACGCCGGATTGCTCTCCCGTTCAACTGTATTCGTAAGCTGGCGTATTGCAAAATTTTGATCAATCAGGAAAACATCTCCGTTTTTGACATAAATTTTCATGGTATGCAAGCGGTTGTAAGTACCCTCGTCAGAAGGCAGTTTTTTACGTTCCGAGGGTGAAACTTTGACAATTTTCTTGTCAGCCAAATTGTAGCTGTACAGCGAGTCTGAAAGATTTTTATCCGGATTCCAGTTGAAATAAATCATTTTGGAATCGGCGGACCAAGATATGTTGGAAGGTGCTGTTCCGATCCAGATTTTTGGATCTCTCATTATTTTTTCAACCGTAAGTGTCGAAAGTTTTTGTGCCGTAGCAGGAGAAATTTTCAGCAATAAAAGGATCGCAATGGACTTTAAAAAGAATTTCATGTATTTGATCGATGGTGATTCTGACAGAAGCAACAAGTTAAAGGATTTTATGAAAGCTTTAAAATTTTCCCGTTGTCAAATGAGGGCACGCGTCACGTTTGTCCCGATCCGGTTTTAATTTTCTAAATGCCGGTTCTTGCCAAATCTGTGCTATTTTTGTTCAGTAAAATATCCTGTCAGCCGGAATGAGAATTGCTCTTTTAGTTTTATTTACCACTTTATGTATTCAGTTTACAGAAGCGCAATCCTTACAATTTATGTTTTCGGATAGTACCATTTTGGCACCCAAACCCATTGGACAGTTACACGGTATTTCAGGGATTGAGTATTTCCCTTCCAAAAGACAATGGCATGTTGCATCCGATAGGGGCACTTATTTTGTTTTTGACAGCATCAAAACCATCAGGGACTTTGAAAAATGGGATAAGATCATTATGCCAAAATACACCAATTTCTGGTTTGAATCGATTCGCTTTGACAAGAATGATGGACGGTTTTTGTACGCCGTTGAGAATGATTTTGTACCCATCTGGGAAAACCGGGACACGACCACTTACGTTTCCTATTTTGATTCGTATCCTCCCAGATTGAAGGATATGAAATACCTGATTGAACCCATGCCGTTGCCAGCTGATAACAAGGGAATTGAATCCATGGCCGTGACCGAAAGCGGCTCCGTTTGGGTAGCGCCGGAAGCGGGCTGGGCAGGAGAAACCGAAGTTGGAAATGATACGATTCATTTTTTGCGGTTTAAAAGATTCGATTCTGGTTATCAGAAACCCGAGTCGTTCAGCTACGTAATGGACAGGAGCGGATGTCCGTTAGGGCCCACTGAGAAGAGGGGAGGTATTTCGGAAATTCTGTCTGTAAATGAAAACCAGCTTTTGGTTTTGGAAAGATGTTTCAACAATGGCAAAGGCGGGGATGATAAAATCAAGGCAAAACTCTGGCAGGTTACCATTGATGGTTCTCATTTAAAAAAGGATCAAAAACCGGCATTTGATTTTAACAACGACTTGTCATTTCAACCCGACAATCTCGAAGCAATGAGCTGGTGGCCTTCCGAGGGCAAACGCAGACTGATTATCGTAACCGATGATAATCCTGGTCTGAAAAACAAACAGCGGACCCAGTTTATTTTGCTCGAAGAAAAATGAATTTACCGTCACGAATTTTAGATTTTTTCATTCTCATTATTTTCCAAGACATTTCTCTACATGCAGATTCGCTTTACTTTTTTAATTACCATCATTGTCTTATTTGTCAATATCAGCTGCAAAAAGATGAACAACGACGTGCCGGAAAAGGGTGTTTCATTTGTTTTGAACGAAAGTCGTAAAAAGACGATTGACAGTATCCGCTACGCAATTCACCTGATTATTCCTTCCCGAAAAAGTGAAAAGATTTTGGGTAAGGAGACGATTTCATTTCATCTGAATTCGCTGGGTCAGCCGGTTGTGCTTGATTTTAGCAATGACAGTTCTCATGTGACATCTGTAAAGTCAAAGGGGAAGGATATTCCGTATTCGTTTGTAAATGAGCATATTGTCATTGATCAGCAAAGTTTAATAAATGGTGAAAACAAGATCGAAATAACATTTATTGCAGGCGACATGTCACTCAACCGAAGTGACGAATATCTGTACACACTCTTCGTTCCGGACCGCGCTTCTACTTGTTTTCCGTTGTTTGATCAGCCTAATTTAAAAGCGGAATATGAGCTTACTTTAACGACTCCGGCTGAATGGGAAGCGGTTTCCAATGGTGTTTTAAGAGAAAAAAAAATCAATGAAAACAGGGCTGTTTATCAATTTGGGAAGACCAAACCAATCAGTTCTTATCTGTTTGCATTTTCAGCAGGTAAGTTTTTTAAGGAAACCAGGTCGTTGAATGGCAGAGAAATGACCATGTATTACCGCGAAACCGATACTTCAAAAGTCAGTCGGAACCGCGATGAAATTTTTAACCTGCACGCAAAATCTTTAACCTGGCTTGAAGATTATACTGCCATCAGATATCCTTTTGGAAAATTTGATTTTGTCCTGCTTCCTTCGTTCCAATACGGTGGGATGGAACATCCGGGGTCTATTTTTTACAATGAATCGGCTCTTTTTCTGGATGAAAATGCCTCGGTAAATAAAAAGATGGCGCGGGCAAGCGTGATCGCACATGAGTCGGCGCACATGTGGTTTGGTGATCTGGTAACGATGGACTGGTTCAACGATGTCTGGCTGAAAGAGGTTTTTGCCAATTTTATGGCTGCCAAGATCGTACATCCGAGCTTTCCCGAAATTAACCATGATCTGCGTTTTCTACTCGCACATTATCCGGCGGCGTATGAGGTCGACAGGACCGCAGGAACGAATCCGGTTTTGCAGGAGCTGGGCAATCTGAAAAACGCAGGAACCTTGTATGGTGCCATAATTTACCAGAAAGCCCCAATTGTAATGCGGCAGCTTGAACGGAAAATCGGTGAAAAAATGATGCGGGAAAGTTTGCAGGAATATCTCAAAACGTATTCATTCAAGAACGCACGCTGGGATGATCTGATTGGAATTATCGACAAAAAAACGCCGCTTGATATTGCGGATTGGAGCAAGGTTTGGGTTAAAAGCGCCGGCATGCCGGAGTACGAGATTGTCCATGCAAACAATCAGCTCACAGTTCAGCAAAAACCTGTTGAAGACCTGGTCTGGCAGCAAACCCTGAATTTTAAATCACGAAGCAAAGAAACAAATCAAAGCAGTTTGATAAACATTTCAGATCTGAAACCGGCTGTTATTAAGTTAAACTCCTCCGCGTTTGTATTTCCGAATGCTGATGGCGCTGGTTATGGTTATTTCAAAATGGATAATGAGAGTTTGCATGATTTTATCAGCAATTATAATGACACAACCAGTTCATTGCCAGGCGACCCGGTTTTTCGCGGAGCGATGTTGGTGAATCAGTGGGAAGGCTTTTTGCGCAAGAAGAAATTAGAGACAAATACGACCTATCAGGACATCGTCAATATTTTACCAAAAGAGAAAAATCCGCTTCTGACGGATTATTTACTCGGAAATTTGCAGACGATCTGGTGGTCGTTTTTAAGCGAAGAAGCCCGTGTTTTAGACCAGGGAAAGATGGAGGCGCTTCTTTGGAGTTTAATGGAAAAAACAGCAGACAAGGGAATCAAGACATCTTATTACCGTGCGTTTAAAAATATTGCTGGTTCTGCGGATGCTCTGGCAAAACTTGAATCATTATGGAGCGGAAAGTTGGTGGTAAAAGATTTGGTTCTGGCAGAAGACGATAAAATTTCCCTTGCTTATGAAATCGCGTTAAAAGGAAGCGCGGACCCGAAAATTATTCTTGAAAAACAGCTGAACAATACAAAAAATCCTGACCGGAAACTCAGGATGAAATTTGTAATTCCTGCTCTCAGTAGCGACAGGAGCGAGCGCGATGCATTTTTTGAATCTCTGAAAAAACCTGAAAACAGAGAAAAAGAAGCGTGGGTTCTGGACGCGGTTGGTTATTTGAACCATCCTTTGCGACAAAAAAGTGCATTGAAATACCTTCGTCCCTCGCTTGACCTTTTGCAGGAAATCCAGCTTACAGGTGACATTTTTTTTCCTACCCGATGGTTGCACAGTACTTTTTCGGGCCATTCTTCAAAGGAGGCGTCAGACATAGCAGAGGCATTTTTAAAGGCGAATCCCGATTATCCTTTCTATCTGAAAAATAAGATGTTACAAGCCACCGATATGTTGGATCGGGCTGTAAAATCAAAGGAACAGGGAGCTTTGGAATTTGACTAATTTAATGATCATTTATGTCTGACAAGCCATTTATCCCACTTCATTTATTAAATGACGAAACCAGTCTGGGGTTTTATGTGCAGCGGATGGACGCCGAAAACATCCGTGATGCACAGGTAATGGAGTCACACAGGGATGATCACTGCAATTTCTTTTTTCAGGAAAGGGGAAATACATGGTTCATGGTTGATTTTAAAGAAATACAGATAATTGGCCGGGCCGTATTCTGTGTTTTACCCGGCCAGGTTCACAGACCAATATCCATCCAGGATTCGCAGGGCTGGTTTATGGCGACAGACATGGTTGCCCTGGATGAAAAATACAGGACCGTTATAGAAGAATTTGTTGCAGAAGGCAAACCAGTCTACATAAACGACCGACAGGCGGAAAAGCTGTATCAATGCATGAAACTTTTATCTGAAATGACAAGCGATACCGATTCGGTTTTCTTTCACCCAACGGTTTTGAGATCCATGCAGCAAACCTGTATCAGTATGTTTACTGCGATTTTTCAGGAAGATCTGCAACAGAATGATCCGGCTCAGAATTTACGTCCTGCGATCATTACCAGGCAATTTAAAAGTGCTCTCCTTAAAAATTTCAAAACATCGAAAAGTCCATCTCAATACGCGGAAATGTTAAATATTTCCCTTTCCTATCTGAATGAGGTTGTAAAGGGAACAACGGGCAAACCGGTGAGCCATTGGATCCATCAGGAGATTTTAATGGAAGCAAAACGACTTTTGTATTATACGGATATGACTGTTAAGCAAATTGCATTTTCGCTCGGGTATGACGACCATACTTACTTTTCCCGTCTGTTCACAAAAAACAACCAGTGCTCTCCCGGACAGTTCAGAAGCGAATACCGTGAATAGTCCAACCAATACCTGACTTTCTCTCTTTTATAGCTGCCTGTTCTTTGGTTGTTTTGTATCAGAAAATTTGTCGGTTTTGCACCGAAAAGTGCATCCTGATAGAAATTACAAAGCATCCTGATGATCCGTAATATAAAAGCAGATTTCTTCGAAAGTACCTATTAGCCAAAAATTTGAACAAATGAACATCATAAAACTAAAAGCACTTGAATTAATTGAAGGCACATTGGCAAAATCGGGTACTGCCCTTGCAGTCCGATCCTGGGATCCGGCTACCTTTTACGAAATAGATATCCATTTTCCGGCAATGGATATGTCAGGCTGGACAAGAGTGCAGCACATCAAAATCAAAGTAGCGCCTGGCGTGTACCGCGATTACACTCCGGCTGGCTGGGACGCCGATATTCGTACCTGCACGTTATATGTGGACGCTGTTCAGGATGGCCCGGGGAGCAGATGGGTAAAGGCGTTGAGACCCGGCGATGATATCACGTATGTTGGGGTGGGAGGTACCTTACATAAACCTGCTGACCATTGCAAAATGATCGTTCTGGGTGATATGAGCAGCATTGGACATTTTCTTGCATTGCAGCAACTGGCGGGAGAGAAAACATTGGCGGGCGCCATTTCCATCGCAGAAGAAAGCCATTTGGCGCAGTTTTCTGAATATTTTAAGTGGAAAGTTCAGCCTGTTATGCAGGAAGAAATGGGTGGTTTTGCTTCGCTTTTGGAATGGACACAAAGTGAAAACCTGACTGATTCTGATGTATATTTATCCGGCCACATTCCCACTTGCGTGCAATTGAGAAAGGAGCTGAAAAGAAGAAAAGACCAGCCAAACGGGATCCGGGCGCAGGGTTTTTGGAAATGATTTCTAAATCAACTGCGTTTCACCAACTTTTAAAGGTTTGATTTTTCCGCCGGAATTTTCCTGTTTTTTTAAGTCATTTAATACCCGCAGAGGATCACCGACGGGCTCGTCTGACAGGTCAAAAGTGCCATAATGCATGGGGATCATCATTTTGGCTTTCGTATCGTGAAAAGCTTTTACGGCGTCAGAGGGTGATGTATGGCTTTGTCCCATGAAGAATTCAGGTTTGTAAGCACCAATTCCCACCATGCAGTAATCTATTGTGGGAAAAATCCGGGCAATATCCGCGAAATGACTTCCATAACCGGAATCTCCGCAGAAATAGACCGTTTTACCCATACCCTCAATCACATAGCCGCCCCATAAACGCAGATTGGTATCATTGATGGATCGCCTTCCCCAGTGGCGTGAGGGTACGTAAGTGATCCTGACAGGCCCATCAGTTTCAAATTGTTGAAACCAGCCAGCTGATTGTATTTTGCTGCTTTCACTGAAATCTTTTAGTAATTTGTTCATGTTCAAGCCAGTAAGCCAGGTTGCGCCAATATTATTTTGGGCCAGTAACCTGATACTTTTTTCATCACAATGATCGCGATGATCATGCGAAACCAGAATATAATCCAGATTTTTAAAGCTTTCCGGGGGAACAGGCATTGGGGAAAGTCGCTTTATCAGCGAAACACCATAAAATACGGGATCAATTAACATTGAAATGCCTGCCAGACGAATGAAAAACGAAGCATGCCCCAGCCAGACAATGCAGTCATTTTGAGATTCTAGAAAACCACTTTCCAAATCGACGTCGAGTCTCCATGTATCGTTTTTCTTTTCTTCTTTTTGTGGATTTTTCAGCGTTTGCCATTTCATAACGGCAGCGAAAGAGTTGACAAAGGGAAACTCCAGGTTGACAAATCTTCCATGTCTGTCGACAGGAGTGCCGTTCCATTCAAAAGGCAAATCAATGGTTTTCAGTTCAGGATTGAATGTATATGGCATTTTTGTATTATTCCGGTAAAATAAATCAACTGATAATAAACTCAACGGCCTTTTCGCACTGCAAGGTAATGGTATTGATCAGAGCCGGTTTGGTATTTACATTTTGAAAGGCAAGTGGCAATTCGGTACAAGCCAGGATAAATGCATCAAAATCCGCGTATTTATCTGACAATTTCTGGAAATAGCTTTCAAATTCCGCTGTCATCACCCCTTTTGCCAATTGAGTTTGAATTTGCTGAATTTCAATGCGTTCGGCTAAATCCGGAATGTCTATCCGAACACCCGCATCGATTAATGGCTGTTTAAAGAAACTGTCTTCCATTGTAAATTTTGTGCCCAGAAGCAAAACTCGTTTCCAGTTCCGTTCAAGAATGTATTCTTTCGTCAAATCAATGATGTGGAAAACAGGAATGGAAATCTGCATTTCATTTTTT
>Ga0247803_1001495_pt1 | contig 12227 bp, 5 predicted proteins | sample UWRJL014104B1_FD_180928 | JGI IMG/M metagenome (GOLD analysis project Ga0247803, IMG submission 180928) | Plant litter microbial communities from Arlington Agricultural Research Station in Wisconsin, United States - UWRJ-L014-104B-1 | ecosystem: Environmental > Terrestrial > Plant litter >...
CAGGGAAAACTGGAAACGCGAAAAACCGGTTTTTGGAACACCTCCGGAATGGGCTGTAAAAGCGGTTCCGGGTTTTAAAGGACACATTTGGGCTCCTGACATTTCCTATTACAAAGGCTTGTACTACCTCTATTATTCTATTTCCACTTTTGGTAAAAATAAATCATGCATAGGGCTGGCAACCAGTAAAACACTGCATACCAACGACCCTGATTATCTTTGGACGGATCATGGAAAAGTTTTGGAATCGGTACCGGGACGGGACGAATGGAATGCAATTGACCCTAATTTTATACTTGATGAAGGTCAAAAACCCTGGCTGGCTTTTGGCTCTTTCTGGAATGGACTGAAATTGGTGAAACTGAATGATGATGCGAAAGCAATATCTACTGATCCCGAGCAATGGTTTACCCTTGCTTCCGTTCCCAAAACTGCTTCAACCCCGGCTGGACAGGCCGGAAATGGTGCGATTGAAGCGCCGTTTTTATTTAAAAAAGGAAATTATTATTACCTTTTTGCTTCATATGATTATTGTTGCAAAGGCGAAAACAGCACCTACAAAATGCGGGTCGGACGTTCACAAAAACTCACCGGACCGTACGTTGACAAGGAAGACAAATTACTGACAAAAGGTGGCGGAACGCTACTTTTGCAAGGCGACGCAAACTGGCACGGTGTCGGCCATAATGGTGTTTACACTTTTGACGGCAAAGATTATCTGGTTTTTCATGGTTATGATGCGCAGGATAAAGGAAAATCCAAATTACGTGTGGAGGAGTTGGCCTGGGATGAAAATGGATGGCCGATTGTGAAGTGAGGAATAATTTATCGTCCAAACTATTTCTGATTGATCCATCCTTCATTTCATGCTTTAGTCTGACAGCCGATTGCAGACGGCCGATAGCAAAAGAAATTGTGATTATTTCTAAAGATAGTCTTTTAATTTTTTTATTAAAAGGGAACACACTAATATGCGTGTTGACACAAAATTTGATTCCGACTTGTAGTTTGAATCTATTTCAGAACGATGAAAGTAGTACAATTTACCATTCCTGTTTCCAAAGAAAGCACAATTGTGGTGCAGGAAGATATTCTTCCGCATTACTACAATCACCTGCACCGCCACCGTGAAGTACAGATTGAATGGGTCGTTGAAGGATCAGGCATGCTGATTGCCGGAAATTATATGCAGCGTTTTGAGTCGGGCGATGTTTATATCATTGGCGCCAATCAATCGCATATTTTCAAGAGCGACCAGATCTATTTTGATCCCGAAGAAAAAAAGCAGATTCATTCGATTTCGATATTTTTTGATCCCAATCATTTATCCAGAAACATCCTGAGCCTTCCTGAAATGCTGGGTGTCAGAAAATTTGTCGAAGGACTTCATAATGGCTTTCAGATACCCGAACATGGCCATGAAATTATTAAATCGACCATCAATTATATAAAACAAAATACTGAAAGTCTGCGCGTTGCAGCTTTTATCAACTTATTGCACTGGATGTCCACAATCGGAAATCTCAAACCGCTTGCCACCAATAATTACGAACAGGTTATTTCGGAAGTGGAAGGAATACGAATGGACCGGATCTTCCAATATTTGGTAACAAATTATAAAAACCATATTTCTCTTACGGAGATATCGGAAATCGCCAATCTGACACCACAGGCATTCTGCCGTTATTTCAAAAAGCATACGGATAAGACCTTCGTCAGTTTCCTCAATGAAGTGCGTGTAAATGAAGCCTGCAAAATGATTGTTTCCGGCAAATTTGACAGTTTTTCAGATGTTTCCTATCAAACCGGATTTGATAACGTTACGAACTTTAACAGGGTTTTCAAAAAAACGATGAATAAGTCACCAAGTGAATACCAGCGGGATTTTCTGAGTAAAGTGATCAATTAGCTACCTGGCCCAACTCCTAAGAATTTCCGCCTGCAATTTGTCCGGATTTCCCATTGTTGTAATCGCAAATGAGCGGTCTGATTTTGTTCCCAAAACCACGGGTATAGTGAGTTTTGTGTCTTTTCTGAGGATATTTAAAAGTACCTTATCTCCCGCCTTTTTATCAGAAATCAGACCAGAAAAATTCTTGTCAGACGCCGTCGTTCCGTCCACATCCAGAATCATATTACCTCTCCTGAGCCCGGCTTTCCAAGCTGGTGAATTCCAGTCGGCCAATGTGACCAGCAAACTGTCATTTTGCATTTTGGTATGTACCCCCAGATAAGCACCCGGCAATGTTTTTGGCGTGACATCGATGTCAAGTCCGGCATAACCGAAATATTTTTTATAGTCCAGTTCCTTGGTCGTGTATACGTAATGAAATATTTCATCCAGGGATGTCCCGGCAATTTTTTCACAAACTTTTCTAAATTCAGTTTCCGTGAATCCGCGCTTTTGTTTCAGGTAAAAGTCCTGGTACAATGTACGCATGACATCATCAAGGGATTTTTTATTTTTCGTTTCATGCCTGATCTTGAAGTCGAGCAGCATACCAACAACGGGACCCTTGGCGTAATAGGAAATGGTTTTATTAAATTCATCCCCGACTCTCCCACTCGGCCCGTCCGCCCAGGTTTCAGCGCTGGCTTGCGCAAGCGACTGGTAAAATCTGCCTGGCTGGGTCTCGAAAGACAAGATGATTGTTTTATAAGCATCCAAAAATTGTTTTTCAGTCATCAGGCCGGCCCTTTTAAGAATCACGGATTCATAGTAAACACTGATTCCCTCAGAAACCCAAAGCATATTCGTTTTGCTGCCCTTGTCATAATCAAACGGCCCCAATTCAATCGGGCGAATGCGTTTTACATTGTAATGATGAAAATATTCATGCGTGATAAAACTCAGTATTTTCATTCGGGCGGCTGGTATTTTCAACTTCGTTCCGTCAAAAGTAATGGTTGTGGAATTCAGGTGTTCAATACCGCCCCCTCCCGGCCCGATCGCCAGAAATGTGTAATGTTTGTAAGGAATATCGCCAATCATACCGGAAGCTTCCTCCACAATTTTCTTAATATCCTGCATGAAGCCAGCTTTATCGAAATCACCCATTTTATAGCCAATAAACCGGTGCGGAATACCTTTTACTTCGAAGGCGGGTAATTCTTCCAGATTGCCAATTAGTATGGGACTGTCGTACAGTATGTCAAAATCGGGAGCAGTGTAGGTAAAGTTTTTTGCGGGAAGCAAGTCAAGCCCGGTCGCTACATCTTTCCATTTGGAATATGGCTGCACTGCCACTTCCGCCGGTCTTTTGATTTCATCGCTTACATGAAAGAAAACGCCGGCCGGAATAATATAACCATGTTCTTCATCCAGATAACTGGTTCCCACGAATTGTTTGGTCGCTTTTACATCATAGGCTACTTTCAAAGCGGTAGCTTTTCCTTTGGAAATATGCCATGCATTCTTGCCCTTTTTCTCAAATTTGAGTGCGTTTCCGGCTTCATCTTTTGCCTCTAAGTTGTCAACCGCATCAGCAAAGTTCATGATCTGGTAATATCCCGGAGACCATGCCGGCATTTTTAAGATCACCGTCTCCTGCTGTCCCACTTTGCATTCCATCACAACATGAAAAGTATGATTTGCCGGATTTTCCATGCTTACCGTAAAATGTACCGGCTCCTGGCTTTGGGCAAATGTAATGACGGTGTTAAATAAAAGGACAGTAAAAAGGAACCATTGAACGCAGGCGTTTCTCTTCATGATTGAGAATTAATGTTAGACTGGTTATTTTGTCAAAAATTGTATTTTCCATGTTCTTTCACGCAAAGCAGAAAAGGTAAAGTAAAGTTCGCGAAAAATCTTCGCGCTCTTTGTATTTCCTGCTCTACTTCGCTTAAAACCCTATTTTAATTACCTGATAACTGGTTTTAATCATAATACCATGTAATTTGGGCATCAAATAAAGTCTTGCTTTAATCCGATCCATTTGAACACCACATTATCTCCATTCTGGAAAATCAGCATCGATACCGGAGGAACGTTTACCGACTGTCTCGCTACCGACCCGGGCGGACATCTTAGCCGAATAAAAGTGCTGAGTTCTTCGCGTTTACGAGGCAGAATTGTACGTAAAGTTGCTCCGTTCACTTTTGAATTTGATTCTCCATGGCAGTATGAGGGCAGGTTACTGGAAGGATATACCTTAAAAATCGGCAACAATGCTCAATTGGCAACTCTGGTCTCCATTGATCATTACCAAAAATGGCTGGTCACAGATTTTGATTTTCCTCTTGTTTTAAACACTGATTTTGAATTATTTGCAGGAGAAGAAGCGCCCATTCTGGCGGCAAGGTTATTGACAAAAACAAGCCTGAATGAACCGCTTCCTCCCATTGAAATGCGCTTGGGGACAACCAAAGGGACCAATGCACTATTGGAACGAAAGGGTGCTAAAACATTGCTGGTCGTGACCAAAGGCTTTAAAGATTTGCTTTACATTGGCAATCAGCAGCGCCCGTCTCTTTTCCAGCTGGATATTCCCGAACCGCGTCTATTGTATTCCGACGTATTGGAAATTGAGGAACGGATGGATGACAATGGCCGGATTATTCAGGATCTGTACTTGCCGGACCTGCAATTGTTATCCAGTCAAAACCATGAATCCGTTGCCATTTCGCTGTTGCATTCCTATCAAAACGATGGTCACGAATCCGTCGTAACATCCTTTTTTCAAAAAAACGGAACAAAATACATTTCCACGTCTTCTGCCCTTTTCCCTTTTTCCCATTATCTCAGGCGCACACAAACTGCCGTTGTCAACGCCTATCTCGACCCGGTTCTGGATCTTTACCTGACCAACATCAAAAATTCACTTGGGTCCGGAAGTTTGAAAATCATGACCAGTACCGGAAGCCTTTCCGAACTGAATGGTTTCCATGCAAAAGATAGTTTATTGAGTGGACCGGCCGGCGGAATGGTGGCGGCAGCCAATGCAGCAAAAAGGATCGGTTTATCCAAAGTTCTTACTTTCGATATGGGTGGGACCAGTACGGACGTAGCGCGAATCGATGGTGAGCCAGAACTGAAATATATTACCGAAATTGACGGCATTGAATTTCACAACCCGACTTTGGCGATTGAAACGGTTGCCGCCGGAGGTGGCTCTGTTTGCTGGTTTGACGGTTTTACTTTGCAGGTTGGTCCTGAAAGTGCAGGTTCATCGCCCGGCCCGGCATGTTACGGAACAGGCGGACCGCTGACCATAACTGACGTAAATTTGCTGCTGGGAAAACTTGATCCTGCAAAATTTGGCATCCCGATCCGTCCGGAAGCGGCGGTCGCAGCATTGGAAAATCTCCGTAAAAATATTTTCGATCAAACCGGAAACCTGCTTTCAAATATTGAAATACTGGTTGGACTGGAACGGATTACCAATGAAAAAATGGCCGATGCAATTCGGAAAATCTCTGTTGAAAAGGGCTTAAATCCGAGTGAATATGCATTGATTACTTTCGGTGGCGCAGGTGGATTGCATAGTTGCCAGCTCGCCGATCTCCTGGAAATAGAACGCGTAATGATCCCCTACGACGCCGGGCTTTTCAGTGCAGTCGGAATTAGTCAGGCACTGATCAGTACCATTGTTTCCAAACAGATATTGCTTCCCTGGACGACAGCGGAAATGCAAATTGAAACCTGGAAAAGTGAACTTTTAGATAAAGCCGGAACTGAATTAGAAAAGCAGGGGGTCAAGGATTACGACATCGCTTTTTGTTCTGTTTTTTTGAGGTTTGCCGGACAGGAGAATACGCTTGAAGTCCCTTATCAAAGTGACCAGACCATTGAGGAATTTAAGAATCTATATTTGTCACAATTCGGTTACTTTCCTGAAAATGTGATTATCGAACTGGAAAGTTTAAAACTGAAAGTACAGGAAAAAACAGCGCTTTTTTCCACTGTCATTCTTCAGAAAGAGGGAAAATCGGCCGTTTCTATCATCCAGGTCAAGCCACTGTTTGATTCCGGAAAAGATGAAAATTCGAGGCCGGCAAATTTACACGAATGGGATAATTTGTCCGCTGGAGATGAAATAACCGGACCTTCCGTTTTGCTGAATAATACTTCAACGGCTTACATTCCGGAGGGCTGGAAATTGGTTATTCAGCAGAATAAAGATGCCGTCTGCTTTAAAACTGAAACAAAAAAGATTACTTCCGAAGAACATAGCCAGGAAGTTGCACTTCAACTTTTCACCAACCGTTTCAAATCCATAGCAGAAGAAATGGGCGTCCAGCTCCAAAGAACTGCATTTTCCGTGAATGTAAAAGAGCGTCTGGATTTTTCCTGTGCGTTACTCGATGCCGATGGAGAGTTGCTGGTGAATGCCCAGCATATTCCTGTGCATTTGGGCAGCATGGGCATTTGCGGAAGATTGGTGCGCGATGCCATTCACATTGGGCCAGGCGATGTCATCATCACCAATCATCCAAAATATGGCGGCTCGCATTTGCCCGACATAACGCTTTTGGCGGGGGTTTTTACTGAGCAAAATGAGTGTGTTGGTTATGTGATCAATCGTGCGCATCACGCGGAAATCGGCGGCAAAACGCCCGGATCAATGCCTCCTGATGCGACTTGCCTGGCCGAAGAAGGTGTGGTGATCCTCCCTCAGTATTTGGTAAAAGCCGGGGTATTTCAATGGGATTCGATTCGTAAACTTTTTACTGAGTGTGATTATCCGACCAGGAATTTCGCATCAAACGAAGCCGATATTATCGCCGCATTGTCGGCACTCAGAAAAGGAAGTCAGCAACTTTTAAAACTGGTGGACATTCATGGTGCTGCGACGATAAAAAAATACATGAACTTGTTAAAAGCAAGTACTATTTTTCAATTGGAAAACGCATTGGCTCCGTTGCACAACAAGACTTATGAAGCAATCGAATTTCTGGACGACGGGCATCGGATTCAGGTGGTCGTTTCTATCAATGCCGGAAAACAGATTTTTGATTTTACAGGAACCTCTTCCGTTCACCCGAACAACTTAAACGCCAATTTATCAATACTTTACAGTGCAATACTATATGTTCTGAGATTATTGGTCAACAAAGAAATTCCTTTAAACGATGGGTTGATGAAAAATGTAGAAATCATCCTGCCTGACAACAGTTTCCTGCATCCCGACTTCTCGGATGATCCGTTGCTTTGTCCGGCCGTTGTCGGCGGAAATACGGAAGTAAGCCAGCGTTTGGTCGATACGTTATTGAAAGCATTTGAACTGGCAGCATGTAGTCAGGGCACGATGAACAATTTCCTTTTTGGAGATGAAAACTTCGGCTACTACGAAACCATTGGCGGCGGCGTTGGAGCAGGTAACGGTTTCAATGGACGGTCGGCGGTTCATCAACACATGACCAATACCAGAATCACGGATCCTGAGCACCTGGAACGTAAATATCCGGTTCGTTTGCTTGAATTCGGGATTCGCATAAATTCGGGTGGAAAAGGGAAATTCTATGGCGGTAATGGCATGACAAGAAAAATTCAATTCCTGAAACCCTTGCAGGTTACCTTATTGGGCCAACACCAAAAATACGCACCTTACGGAATGAAAGGCGGCGAAGCCGGCAAATGCGGCGAACATACGTTGGTATCAGGAAACGAAACCTCAAAGCTGTCCGGAATTTGCAGCCTGAAAGTTAAAGCCAATGACATATTGACCATAGAAACCCCCGGAGGCGGAGGGTATGGAAAAATAGAGCAAAATCATAAGGTTACACAGAATAAAAAGGAGGACCACAGAGAAAGAATTTAACTCTGTGGTTCTCTCCTTAACTCTGTGCACCTCTGTGTAACCTTAGTAACCTTAAACAAACCCGTGGCTAACAAAACATCCAAGGCGCTTCTCGGTGCGGCATTTCTTATGGCTACTTCTGCGGTAGGGCCGGGGTTTCTTACGCAGACTACCGTTTTTACCCAACAACTGACAACCAGTTTCGGATTTATCATTTTAATTTCCGTGGTGATCGATCTCTGCGTTCAGTTTAATATCTGGCAGATTGTCACCGTTTCCGGAAAACACGCACAGGATCTTGCAAACGAGCTTTTTCCAGGTTTGGGATATTTACTCGCTTTCCTGATCGTCATTGGCGGACTTGCTTTTAACATTGGAAATGTCGCCGGGGCAGGCCTGGGAATTGAAGCTATGACGGGCGTCCCGATACATATTGGTGCAATTGGAAGTGCGGTAATGGCCATCGCCATTTTTCTTTTTAAAGAGGCCGGTAAAGCCATGGACACCTTTTCCAAAGTGTTGGGATTGCTCATGATCGGTCTTATTATTTATGTAGCTTTTACCTCACATCCGCCATTGACAGACGCTATCCACCATACTTTCCTACCCGAAAAATTTGATCCGATTGCCACGCTGACATTGGTTGGAGGAACGGTAGGTGGCTACATTTCCTTTGCCGGCGCACACCGTTTGCTGGATTCGGGAATTAAAGGTGAAACAGCATTGCCACAGGTGAACCGGAGCGCTGCTACCGGAATTCTGGTGACGGCTTTGATCCGTTATCTTCTGTTTCTGGCAACACTTGGAATCATTTTGGCCGGAGCAAATATCAATCCGGAAAATCCTACCGCATCCATATTTGAGAACGTAGCCGGACAGTTTGGTCGACAAATGTTTGGGCTCATGATCTGGTGCGCTGCCATCACTTCCGTGGTTGGTGCGGCTTACACTTCCATCTCTTTTCTACGCTCATTTCACCCGTTTCTTGAAAAATACCATACTTACATCACGATCCTGTTTATTTTAATTTCCACAATTGTATTTCTTATGCTCGGAAAACCGGTAAAAGTTTTAATTTTTGTGGGTACATTAAATGGTTTTGTCTTGCCCATTGCGCTAGCCATTTTATTACTTGCAAGCCGAAAATCACATTTGATCGGCAATTACAAACATCCTTTGGTGCTTCAGATTGCCGGATGGATCGTTGTCCTGGTGTTGGTAGCAATGGGTGCCAAATTATTTTAAACTAATCAAAAAATGCTTAAAATTTCCCTTTCTTACGTCGCTTTATTTCTGTTTCCCTTCATGGCTTTTGCCCAAAAAGCAAAAGAACTGACCATAAAAATTAACGCTTTCGACAAAGCCCAAAAAATTGATAATTTTGGAGCTGCCGGCGCCTGGTTTTCAGAAGGAATTGGAAAAAACTGGCCCGCCAAAAACCGCGAACAAATGGCTGAATGGCTGTTTAGCAAGGAACTGGACAAATCAGGAAATCCAAAAGGAATCGGGTTGTCGGCGTGGCGCTTCAATATAGGCGGCGGAACCACTGAACAAGGTGACAGCAGCGGAATCAGGGATTTCCGTAAACGTGTGGAATCTTTTCTAAAACCAGACGGGACCTATGACTGGACAAAACAATCGGGTTATCTGTGGTTTACCAAAGCGGCGAGAGACTATGGCGTAGAAAATCTGATCGCGTTTTCCAATACGCCTCCCGTTCAGTTCAATAAAAACGGTTTGGGATACAAAACAGAGAAAGATTACAAATCGAACCTGAAACCTGATCAGTACAAAAATTACGCCGCTTTTCTGACCACATTTCTCAAACATTTTGATGATGAAGGGCTGCATTTCAATTATATAAGTCCGGTGAATGAGCCCCAATGGGATTGGTATCATCCGTATGGAGAAGGATCACAGGAAGGAACTCCCTGGCGAAACGAGGAAATTGCGCAAGTTGTACGTGCACTCGACAGCACATTATCCAAAGCAAATTCATCCTCAAAAATCCTGATCACAGAGGCTGGTCAGCTTGATTATCTATATGGAAACACCGGAGCAGCGGGTAAACAGACCCAGTCATTTTTCGCAAAAGGAAGTCCGTTACAACTGAGCAATCTGAAACATTTGCCGGCTGTGATCGGTGGTCACAGCTATTTTACTGATAAAGGCGACAGCAGCCGGATTGCCATCAGAAAACACGTGGCCGATACGAACAGAAAATATGGCGTCGAATTCTGGCAGACAGAATATTCCATGCTGGCCGACGGCTACAAGGAAGGTAAAAAAGGCAAGATCCCGGCCATGGACTGCGCTCTTTTTCTTTCCAAAGTTATTCATGACGATCTGGTGTATGGCAAAGCCGTCGCATGGCAATTGTGGAATAGCTGGGAACCTGGCAGCGCTGAATTTGACACCAGATATTATGTCATTGCGTTGACTCCTGCAAACAAGGAATATACAGATGGCACCATTACAATGACAAAAAACCTATGGGCTCTTGGGCATTACAGCAGGTTTGTAAGGCCGGGAATGCACCTGTTGAATATATCAAGAAATGATAAACTAACTGATGAAAAAATCGCGCAGGATGTAATGGTAAGTGCTTTTGCCAATGAAAAACAAATGGTTTTGGTAGCAATTAATTACACCTCCGAAACTCGCATTTTGAAACCTGAGATCAGCAATTTTAAATCTGGCAAAACCTTTGACGAATACCTGACCACAGCCGAAAAAGATGTGAATATGAAATTTACAAAACGTAAAGATCTGAAAAATGGCGTCGCTCTTCCACCCAGGTCCATCACAACCTATGTTTTGAAGTTTTAACCCTTCATTTTAACCGGGCGTCATCAGCCATATTGGTTTTGGACAATTTATTTTGTTCTACCTTTTGACAAAAACGCCCAATAAAATCCTTCAAATTGGCAATTATACCAAACCTAAGACTGATTTAAGTTAATATCGGTAAAAAAGAAGCTAATACCCAAGAAGTTTATGTTACCAGTTAAGGGTAATTTTACAAATAGATAATAAGAGGTTAATCTTAGCTTATTACAAGTAACGCCTGTAACTCATATTTATCGTACCATAAACATCCACCGAACATGATCAAAAAGAAATAACCAGAAGTTTCAGCTGAATTAATGGGAAGGCACATGCCCCGTAAGATTCCGATCAGCTTTCATATCTGTTAATTCAAAAAAGGGAATACTCCAGAATCTGTCCAAAAAGACGGGATGAAATTGTATTGCCCTGTAATTCACCTAAATACTCCGAAAAATCTTAATAACATGTCGCTAAAACCTTTGGCTTACAATAGAAACCTTTACCTGATACCACTTTTTTTGCTTGTAATCTGGCAAAACAGCGTTGCCCAAAAAGCCGCATTACCCGCTTACCGGCCAACACAACCGGAGCTTGCTGCTTCTTATAAACGTATGGAACTTTTGGATTCTGTAACAAAAGGAACTGTTCTTAAGGCAAGCATCCAACCCGGCTGGCAAGGTGATGGAAAATCATTCTGGTATAAGAATATTTTAAAGGACAGTCTTACCGAATACATTTATGTGAGCCCGGCGGATGGAAAAAAGACCAAAGCATTTGACAATGAAAAAGTAGCTTCCGCCATTTCAAAAGTATTGGATACCACAATCCTGGCACCTAAATTAATGTTGCAGGATTTGCAGTTTGACCTGGCCAACCAAAGTATTTTTATCAAGACAAAAGGCAAATGGTTTTCCTACAATACCGAAAGCAATACTGCACGGAAAGTTGATAAACCAACCGTTGATAAGCCAAAGGAGATCGGCTGGACTTCCCAGAGAAGCCGCTGGAGACCGTTCCGTGCGGATAGCCTTTCCCCTGATAAAAAGCAAAAAGCATTTGTCAAAAACGGGAACATTTATCTGAGTAACCCCAATGGAAAAGATTCAAAACAACTCACTTTTGACGGCAATCCGCTTAAACCTTTTGGAGAACTAAGCTGGTCACCTGATGGAACTTACCTGGTCTGTTACCGTATTTCTCCGCAGGAAGAAAGAAAGGTCAGTATCATTTTTTCTTCACTTCCCAACACGACCAGAGGTGAAGTAAAAACCCGTGGATATGCACAGCCTGGAGACGAATTCACGAGTTACGAAATGCACGTGATCAATGTAAAAACCAAGGACATTGTGAAGGTAAAATCAGAAGTAATTGATTTTTTCAATGCGCCCGTGATCAGATGGAGGCATGGTGATACCAGCCATTTTACCTATGAAAAAGTAGATCGCGGCCATCAGCGTTTCAGGGTGATTGATGTCGATGCAGCAACCGGCGATACGCGCAATGTGATTGATGAAAAAACAAATACTTTCATTTACCAAAACATGATTTACACGCATTATCAGCCTGAAAAACATGAAATTATCTGGTCGTCGGAAAAAGACGGATGGCGCCATTTATATCTCGTGGATGAACTGACGGGAAAAGAAAAAAGCCAGA
>Ga0247803_1001497_pt1 | contig 12220 bp, 10 predicted proteins | sample UWRJL014104B1_FD_180928 | JGI IMG/M metagenome (GOLD analysis project Ga0247803, IMG submission 180928) | Plant litter microbial communities from Arlington Agricultural Research Station in Wisconsin, United States - UWRJ-L014-104B-1 | ecosystem: Environmental > Terrestrial > Plant litter >...
TCGCGTCGCCGAAAGAGACCGTAGAATCCATAATATTGCAGCAGCATCAAGGATGTGTGTTAGCGATGGTATCGTGATGAATTGCAAGCGGGATCTTAACTAGGCTCAGCCTTGCGTTTCGCTACCGCAGCCATGCAAGCTACCCAGACGGTCGAACTTCCTTCCCACTCTAACATTACTATCACCGGCTGCGAAGTCCACAGTCAACCAGATAATTATAGCGCTACATTTAGCGGCTTCAAAAGGTCCGAACGTCCTCCTGTATAGAAACAACTTGATAAAAGGCACTAGTCCTAACATAGTCTGCTAGTGTAGCGCAGTCTAATTTTGGCAACTTGGCTTGAACCTGTTCTTTTTACGAAGGAGCTCGTTTTTAGTAAGTCAACTCGACTAGCTTATTTTGGCGGGCGGGGTTTGACTCACTAAAAACGAGCTCCTTCGTACACTCCCATTCCATTCTATCGCATCGGTAAGTAATGATGGACCGAGCCAGCCGAGCGCTAGCGCAAATCGTTCCTTCAGACGTGCGTAGAAACTACTATTCCATCGCAAAACGCAGCGATGTCCCTCGCTCTACCGTGTGGTATCGCGACCACGGACGACCCTCGAGAGAAGCAAAGGCACAAGGCCAGCAATACCTCACCCCATTAGAAGAGAAAGCCCTCATCGATTATCTCTTGCGAATGGCCTCCCTCGGCTCTACTGTTCGGATCAAGTTTTTTACCTTCGCTAGCCTTCAGCATAGCCCGCCGGCGGTCCACAACAAACGAGATCCTCAGACCGCCGAACAAGAACTAGCCTCAGGCATTTGCGAGGCGCCACCAGGTGCTCAAGCAGAGAATAAACAGGGCAGTGGAATAGAATCGTTATGACAACAACACATTTGATAAAACCACACAGTGGTTTGAGGTAATCGGACCAGAGCTTCGTAGAGACGATGTTCTGCCGGAGAATGTCTATAATATGGACGAAACAGGGGTTATGCTTTCTATGCTAGGCTCTATTAAGGTCCTTGTAGGTTAGGATGCCCGGCGAGGCTATAGAGGCGTTGGTGTAAAACGGACATTTGTGGGAGCGGAGCCAGCCTGCAGCTGATCAGACGATAGGCAGCGCGAGGCTCTGTGGCAACAAAGGACACATTCCAGAACCACGCTAGCAGCCATGCGCCGCAGTTATTTTGTATGTCTGAGGTGGGAATAGCGCTGAATCTATTACTATCCTATACCGTGTACTTTCAGCACCTTGATATAGTTAGAGCATCTTGCTACGCTAGAGAAACTTTCAAGCATCTTCATCTCTAGCCGGCGAAACTCCCAGCATCCACAACTCCTATCATTAAAGTACCTCTTAAACTTGTGAACATTATCTTCGTTGCTTGTGATTTACCTGTAGTCCTCCGAAATCCCACTAGAAGTCTAATGTTGCGACTAAACAGAAGGTCATAGCTAAAGGGGTAGAAACCGGTGTTAAGGAAATGATCGACGACGTGGCCAACATTAGAGAGATCTGCATCGGAGACTGGTCCCTCATGCTAAAACAGATATAGATTAATGATATGTTATCACAGTTTTATAGACCTATGGAAGAGAGATTCCGAAGGTCCGAATTGCAGAAGTGTTTCGCGACAGGGTGCGTCTCGCGACCCAGGGACGGACGTTAGTTGTTTTGCGCTCCTATTTCTATTTTGAATTGCGTCTTTCTTACTCAACAGAGCACCATGTTCGCCCCAAAGCCCACTCTGACGCGTGCTGCACGCGTTCTCGGTAGCAATATCCGTGACGTCAATTATCGTCACACGGATTTGGTGCCCTCACACAATTCATCAACGTCAACATCAAACAACTACCCCTCTATCTTTCTTCCTCTTCTTCAAATCCAAATTCAAAAGAATTTATTTGCATGCCGCAAGCGTAGAATCGAATAATTCGATTTCAAAAACTTTTCAAACGCACATCACGAAATGTCGAACAACGCAGATCTGCAGCTCGGCGAGGTGTTCAATGTCAAGGACAAGGTTGCGCTGGTCACAGGAGGTGGCTCGGGTATCGGCCTCATGATCACGCAGACGCTTGCTGTTAACGGTGCAAAGGTTTATATTGTGGGAAGGACGGAGGAGAAATTGGATCGGGTTGTGGAGGTGCACGACAAGGAAATTGCGGGCGAGATCATTCCGATTCAGGGAGACGTCGCAACCAAGGAGGGTGTACAGTAGGTCTAGTACTCGGACGTTCAAGGTACACTTGCTAACGTTATGCAGGAAAATCGTCAAGGAGATTGAGTCCCGCGAGAAGTGCCTATGCATTCTCGTCAACAACGCCGGCATCGCTGCACCAAAGACCGAAACTACAGCGGAAACCCCCGAGGGACTCCGCAAGAACCTTCTGGAGCCAACTTCAGTCGAAGAGTGGACCGAGAGCTACGCCACCAACGTCGTGGGCCCTTATCTCATGACCTGCGGCTTCCTCCCCCTCCTGCAAAAGGCCACAGAGCACCAATACGGCTACTCTGGCACCGTCATCAACATCACTTCCATCTCCGGACTCGTACGCATCTCCCAGGGCCACTTCTCCTACAACGCTTCCAAGGGGGCCGCAATCCATCTGAACAAAATGCTTGCGACTGAAATCGCCGCTGCGGGCTTCAAAATCCGCGTCAACAGCATTGCACCTGGTGTGTTCCCGACCGAGATGACGACGCAGGAGAGCAATGATAATCAGAAGAGCGAGATGCCGAAGGATCACAAGGGTGGGCTTCCGTCTGGACGACCGGGCAATGATCGGGATATGGCGGCTGCTATCTTGTTTGCCGTCAGCTGTCAGTATCTGAATGGACAGGTATGTGGTCTTGCACTCCTATACGATCATGAAGCTGACAGTTGTACAGACGATCCCAGTTGATGGTGGCTACCTTATTCAGACTGGAACGTAGGAGACTAAGGACCTTGAAAGCTTCATTCTGCACCACTCGGTCCTGTCAACGGGCAGTTGAGCGGCGCGTTGTTACTAGAGCATCATACTGCATGAAACAGAGATCGTCAATCGGTACGAGCTCAGCCATGACTAAGATCGTCTTCAGCTGTGTCGCGGGACTCGTTTACCCAATTTGTGAATTGGACGCTTTCTAACTATCGCATCGCGATAGCTACAAAACTCGTATTCGGGAGGAATATACACCATGCATAACGTGAAAGAGCAATCGACACAGACCTACGCAGAGCACGATTTTGGTTATGTAGGAACAGATTTTATGACCATGGTGTTTAGTCTCACCGAAACCCCTTCGGAACTTTCTTTGGTCAGTGCACAGAGATGTGTTGTTATGTGTCATTGGTTGCGACGCCAACGCGGAATGCTGGCTCATAGCGCACCTTATACGTACGACTCCGAGTGTTGCACAGTTGACACATTCGTGCTCAGATTCAAAATAGCATCATTTGGTGTAGTATGGGTAGCGATGGAAGGACTGTTGATGTAGAGTCTGCCGTAGTCGCTAGGTATTTGAAGGCTTCGTGCGGCCAACTGATTGTACAGCGCAAGAGCGGCCGTTATATTCCAGGCGACTAAAAGGTTATAGTGCTTTTTAGGGTCTATACACCGGTCAGCTGCAACAACCACCCCCTTATATCTCCTGTTTTGTGATTTTTGTTTCATGCTATATCTTTGTTTCCACCTAGTACCGTAGAAGCTTCACTCGATTGTCTATCTTCTATCAGCGTACTGCTACTTCATAATGCGAACTTCCGTCGTTGGTATCGTGTTGCTCGCTTCTACGGCTTTTGCACAGAACTGCGGACCGAAATATAACAACCAGACCTGTGAGGCAGAAAATTGCTGTACGTATACCTCGTGCCTGTTCTATGCCATGTTTACTAACAGCACGCAGGTAGCCAATATGGTTGGGTACGTACACGTCTAAGAAGGCCTATCGAACGTTAACTTTCTATCCGTTGCGTCTGCGCATTGACACCACTCAAAGTGCCTCGTCGGAGAAACCTACTGTGACCCGTTCACCTGCCTAAAGCCCTTTTCAGGCAAGAATTCGTCGTGCTACACGAACGTCCATTCCAAGCATACCAGCGCAACAGCAATGTCTATCAAATCAAGCTTAAAACCGAAGCCCGCTAAATCGAAGTCCAAATCCAAATCCACCTTCCCCGCCGTCGTCCCAGAGATTGACCTCTGCGGCTCCGCTAATGGCGGCATGACCTGCTCCGGCGCAGGCACAAACGGCTATTTCTACCGCTGCTGCTCCTTCGCAGGCCACTGCGGGCCGAAGAATGATATGCAGGACCAAGGTCTTTACTGCGGTCAGGGATGTCAGCAGGAATTTGGAAAGTGCGATGACATGGTAGCGCCGCCAGAACCGACAGCGACATCCGGAGTCTCCAATGACGGAGAGACGTGTGGCCCGGTTGTGGCTAGGAGGTGTGCTGAGGGGTTGTGCTGTTCGGGAAGTAACTTTTGTGGCACCACGGTGAGTATTTGATGAGCAGATGTGAAGAGGTCCTGAGCTGACGCTTTTTAGGCCGAGTATTGTGGTGCGGACAATTGGTGCCAGGAGCGCTGGGGAAATTGCGCATAGTTTGACATTGACAGGTCTGCAGCAAAGGAAACCTCATCGATCTAGCAGGTGTATAAGCTCTTTTGCCCGTGCACCATTCCAGACCCTTCTAAATGGGAGGATTGAGATGTTGCAATCTTCGGAGAATATGGACAAGATCAAGGAGAAGGCTTGGTGGAAGGATATGAGAGAGATGTATTTCACTCCTGGTGACGCGTAGTTTGAGGGTTTGGGGAGACGTGGATGGAATGCTGAAAGCAAGACATGATTGTGCGAGGCTGCAGGTCCTAGCTACATTACCGGCATACCCCCCGGCAATTCCGTCAACCACCCATCGATGTTTTCCTTGACCTTCTGAGACTGTGCGCACTTATTGCCTGTAGCAATTGTTTGCGTCTTCAACGGTGGGCAGTTGATGTTGCAATTGGTATCCATAGCCTTTTGCAAGGAATCGCCTTTCCATCCGAATACGTAATCGCCGTGGTTGCCATATCCAGTTCTTCACGCCAGTCAGCGCGCGTCTCTCATCTTTGTGGTAGATGTGTAGATGCATGTGGTTCGAGAGGGTGGGCGAACTTACGCATCACCAAACGACCAAACGAATGGCTGACTTCCATCAGCAGGCCATAAACTCTGATCCTTGAACTGCTCCGTGGCAAAGATCGTCTCGAAGAATAGCTGAGGGATCTTTACTGGGTGTGTTGATGGACACGGGCCGTTGTTTTCGAAGGTTCCAGAGCTCGCTACTCCATGTCAGTATCATCGACCCAGGCTCGTTGAGTTTCTTCAACTCCACGTGGAAAATTGTATGAGCTTACGGTAAGCAACATGCTGCGAATGATCAGGGGAGTCCAGATTCACACCATCCCAGCAAGTCGGGAACCGCACATTGACCATGATACCTGCCGGACAAGGTTTCTTGGGGAAATCGAGCGTTTCGGGACTGCGCGTGTTCATGTTCTGCAGACAGGTGTACGTGAGTTGGCGAAATTGTTTGGCTTGGGCTTCTTCGCGGTATGTGGGGTTCCCTTGATGTCATTTCAGCTTCAGCTTCGATTCATTGCAACATGACTTTCGTCAATGACGTTGAGTCGCTTACCAACAATCATTCTAAATCCTTTCTTGAACGCTGTCACCGTTCCCTTCCCATTCGACACCGTCGGGATATAATAGATGGTCATGCCGCCGTTGCTTTGCTCAAAGTTGACATTTCCCTTTTGCGGCACGCGTCTGAAAGTGCCGTTCCTTGCGCGAAAGTAAAGTACGGCAGTCCAGTAGTTGCTATTTACGTCAACTTCCACCTCAATTGCCTAGGGCAGTATGATCAGCGCACCTGAAGTCTTCGGCAAACGTGCATGTCGTGCAAGTAGCTAGATCAGAGGGCGCGACTGTAGGGTCCATGGAGATGTTGAATGCATTCTATGAACGTCAGCGGTACTTCGAGAGGCAGTACAAGAACGTACGCCACCGATGACTATAGTTCAAGGTTCGATTAGCAAGTGTTCGAGGAGCAATCTGTGTAAGCGGAGCCACGTACTTTGGTGCACATGTGGGGATTGGTCGGCGCCTGGATTGACAAGCGGATCGAGCCTTTCGACAACGAGTTGTGAACAGGAGAAGCGTAATAGCGCGTGAGTATAGGGTGCAAGCAGCGCAAGAAGTAGTAGTTTCGCCATCATAGTGAGCTTTCTTTCTCGGAAGCTTGAGCGGAAAGTGATCGAAAGAGGAAGGAGAGAGTAACGGCGCACGCAGAATTCAAATATTATGATAGTCACTGTCTTCATTTATTCGTGGATATCATCATGTGGGATGGATGGTTGCATCCAGGCAATGTGGGGTTCCTATTTGCAAGGATGGACAGCGGATAGATTGTCGGCACTATACAATTTTGATGAGCGGGTAGACATAAGTGGATTGTGACGTGCCACTCACGAAGACTCTCCCAACACAAGCCCCGTGGTGTACTCTATCGTATCAGCTATCGCGTGCAGGGTTTGTAACATCGCGGTTGAAGGAAGCTTTGTGTCGCTACTTTCACGGCCTGGGCACCAAGCTCTGCCGGACTGAGTCTCCACTTGCTGGCAAACGACCCCACACCACCTGAGTGGCAGTTTCGTGTAGTGACAGCCGATAGACAATAACGGGGAGTATAGCGGCGCTAGTCGAGTGAGTCGAAGTACCGTGAACAGAGTAATAAAAAGAAGCAAGATGCAGAAAAAGTGTATAGCAAATTAAAATACATATGCTCACTGGATAGCATGGCGCTGATGCATTTTATATGAACTTGTGCCAAAAGGAAGCCGTAGACCTGAGATGCGTCGAAATCAGATCGCGTCGCATGTTGCGCCACGCCACAACGCGCTATTCATCGTACATCTGCACCCGAAGAAATCTGTAACCTGGATGATGTGTATTGCGTTGGAACGACTTGTGCTCAAGTGGGCTTGAAGTCCTCGTCGTCGCTGCCCAGTTCGCTCAAGTCGCTGCTCTCGACGTCAGTCTCCTCGTCTTCTTTCGCCTTCGCCTTCGTCGTTGTCTTCGACCTTTTTGGCTTCGACTTCGACTTCTTCGGCGTATCTCCATTCGAGCCCTTTATGGGACTCGCGCCCTGGCCCTTCCTGATGCCGGTCCGTGTAACCAAGTGATCGATCACGCAACCTTTGTTCCATCCCTCACTGCTCTCGCCGGTGATTGCTCGGCAACGAGGGCATGTCTTGCCGTGCTTGATTAAGAGCTGGTGGAGCGCGTACTTGAGCTCATCCGGGACGCGCACCTCGCAATGTGCATAAGTTGTTCGCTCGTTCGGCCCTTTGAAGGTGCCTTTGCTTCCAGGCGGGAGACCTGCGGGATCGCCGGGCGGGGGTACCCAGCCAAGCCACTTGCACAGACGGAAGACATGCGTGTCGACAGGGAAGGAAAAGCGGCGAAGACAGAACATGAGAACGCACGAAGCTGTCTTCGGTCCAATGCCAGGGTACTTGATCAGAGCATTGAAGGCTTCGTCATCGGTGAAACGATGCAAGTGATCGAGAGAAAGTATCTCGGCGTCTGTTTTCTTGATCTCAGCCTCCTTCTCTTCAGCGCTCAGGTTGGTTAACCCTGGGGTCGCGCCATCAGAAGTAAGCTGATCTCGCCGAGCTTGGTTCTCTTCCCAGACCATCGCCAATATCTCTTTTATGGTCTTGCTCTTGACGTCGGCAAGTCCTCCGCGCTTTATGGCTTCGAAAATATCCTTTACTTCTGCGGTCCGAACGTTGTTCCAGTCCACACTGTCCTTTCCAGCGCCCTCCTTGGCTATTCCAAATCTGTTCCTGAGGCCCGCCAATGCGAGTCCAGCATTGTGATTGGTAGTCGCAGCGGAAAGACGGGTGCGGAGGAGGGCGTCGAGCACAGATGGAACTTCTCCGCAACCAGTCACCGTGAGGGATGGCGCAGGTATGATTTCCGGCGGCTTGACCTCTCCATGGATAGAAGTGAGAAGCTCGCACACCTTCTGACATTCTTCTGTGGTCGGATGTGGCCAGTTTGGGTAAGGGCTCCTTCCAGGGGTCAGTCCGTAGTTGGTGTTCTTCGTCTTCTTCGGCGAGGTGCTGGGGTCTGCTGTGGCTTTGGCGCCCAAACTCTCAGGATCCTCCTTCTTTGGCGACACTTTCTTGCTCGGAGCGCGAGACTTCTTAGCCTTCTTGGCCGGAGAGCCGGTGTCGTCTTTGACCTTGAAACTGCTCAAATCAGGAATGCTGCCCAAATTGTGGGGCAGTTCGTTGACGTCTTCTTCCTTGAGCGCAGTTGCTCGCAACCGTTTGCGACTGCTCTTGGGGGTGGCGGGGAGCGAGAGGGGCTTGGGTGGGGAGTATTCTAAAAGTGTCGCGTCTTTTTCGGCCGCTTTCTTAGACTTGGGCGGCGTCGAGGGAGGACTCGAGAGCTGCGCAGGGTCACGTGTGGCGACGTGAGGCGCCTGTGCGGCTTGAGCTTGGGCGGCAGCAGAGTGCCTGGTGACTCTAGCCATGCTGACAGACGGACAATTCGATTGAAAGGAGAATGCTGCCAATAATCCTCTGCTGTGGCGAAAAGTGGACTGCAGCGTGAAAGGTTGCAGCGTTGGTAGGGGAGGTCGAGAAGGTCGATCAATTTATGCGATTGGTTCCGCACGCTCTATCCATCTGGCAGGATGAGATTTGGTGAAGGTGAAGGTCGGAATCAAAGGTGAAAGTCTTAATGTCCAAAAGTATTGATAGTCTATGACGTTGGTGATCTGGAGCTTGGACCCTTGAAGCTGCAGGAACGGAAGACGCCCTCGGCCCAGCCCGTCGGGACCGGTCCCTGGACGTCGAAATACTCCACCGCTGCCTGCTGCCCGTTGCCCCACGCTATCACCGTCTTTATCCACCCTACTTCACCTCTACCCCCTGGTTGTTTCTATTTGCTTCGCAGATATGGCTAGTACCGCGCCCATGGTTGTTCCTGCCCTGAAGCGTCACACGGCCACCGTCATTGTAGCCCATGGATTGGGCGACACTGGAGCAGGCTGGTAAATAGTCAGCCGGCGGCGCAGCTGTCGCAATGCTAAGACCTATCGCAGGCTCTTCCTCGCAGAGAACTGGCGACGACGCAGCAAGTTTGAGGAAGTCGCTTTTGTCTTTCCCAGCGCGCCCATGATCCCCATCACATTGGTGTGTTGCATCCCCGCTGCTCGAGAGAAGACCAAGGCTGATGGCCATGCAGAACATGGGCATGAAGATGCCGGGCTGGTACGACATTCGCTCTCTGAGTGACCTCGCCGGTCGCGAAGAAGACGTCAAAGGCATCAACGGCTCGCGCGACTATTTCCACTCTCTCGTCGACGCCGAAGTCGCCAAAGGCATCCCCGCGAACCGCATCGTCATCGGCGGCTTCTCACAGGGAGGCGCCATATCTCTTATCTCGGGCATCACATACAAGAACCAGCTGGGCGGCATATTCGGCCTGAGCTGTTACCTGCTTCTGCAGAAGACGCTGAAGGATCTGCCCGAAAACAGCCCGAACAAGAAGACACCCATCTTCATGGGACACGGTGATGCTGATCCGGTAGTCGCTCATAAGTTCGGGGAAATGAGCGCGGCTGCGCTTACCGACGGCGGGTACAAAGTGGACTTCAGAACATACAAGTGAGGATCTCAAAGCTCGCAGACAGGGCCAAAACTGACTGATCAAAAGGGATCTTCAGCACTCAGCGGACCCCCAAGAGATTGACCATCTCGAAGGGTACCTGACCCAACAGATACCCCCTCTCGGCGACGCGAAACAAGATACGTCGCTTTGACTCCGGCATACCCCATATCCTAGTTCGATTGGGTCGACGACAGTCCTGATTTTGGTGGTCGCATTGGCTGTTGCTTGGCTTACATGGTCCAAGAGCCGGCGAGAGGTGGATATAGAGAGGTAGACTGTCAGCATACCGGAGTGCAAACTGCCGATAGCTACCAGCATGCTTTTGCACGTAACAAAACGGATTATGGCCTCAAATCGCAAATTGCGCGGGAATACACTATTGAAGACCAGTTATTTTGTCATTATCATTCAAAACGTCCGGAATTGAGGCGAATCAAGACCGGTGCCCTGTTGGAATCTTTAACCCTCTCGCACGTGCGTGGTCCAACTATCACGTGAAGCACTGCTGCCTGTGGATGTCTCCACAGGAAGGCATCTCTGGCACATCTCTACTCCTTACCTTCCAAATTTTCCTCTACATTTCACGACTTCACTTCATCTTGGCAACTTTGGGAACCATTCTTTCCTCGTCTCATTATCAGCCAGTCTTCCGTTCCTCCTTCTCCTGTCACTCCACCCATCCTCAACCGATCGCACTAAAATATCGTCTCGAAGCGACCGAGCAGCGACACGATGCCTTCGTCTCCAGATCTTTTGGGGATGCCACGCGAGCTACGCGACATGATTTACAAGGAATACGCCAGGACCAAACACGGCTACCTCTTCAACTTCCGGACAGGTAAATTGACCGCGGAACAAAACAGGCCTATCGATCTGTCACTTATGTATACGTGCAGGCTCATTGCGGAGGAGATGCTCGCAGCCGTGTTCGAGGTGAACACTATTGTGTTCGAATTGGTCAACTCTAGCGAGCTACTCAGCAGAGTCAGCCGCTTCTCGATTGACTTCACGTCGTTACAAACGAACGAAATCGACATTCTACGGAGAGTCTCTACAATTATCACGCCGTCCATGGCCAATAGTGTTTTGAACCACTTCCCACAATTCCGGGCACAGATGGATTTGTCCTCGACCAATCCGGTAGGAAGATTCTTGCAAATCTCCGCAGATCGAGACTCTTTGAAAGAGGCTCCTTCGATGCGCCGCAGTTTCATCAGGCACCTGCTCCTCAAAGCGCAGGAACACTATCGCTTCTGGGAATTTGCCACCGACCTCGGTCGCATCGACCTGGACCCTACCGCTATCCTTTCGGTGGGACTCGCGCCTTGGGCGGTCCCGTCTGACGAAGAACTTGATCTCATGGAACAGGCTCTTGGTGCGCATATCGGATCGTTGAGGTCTTATACCAGCCTTGACCTTCACTGGAGGCAGGGAGAGAGTGGTTTCTCGGCAGCATCGGCAGCGATTCAGTTCCTGTACTCAATCCCTGAAGCAGTGCGTTCGCTTGTCCGCAACGTTCTGTTACTTGAAGACACGTATTCTGTGGCTTATCCTCAATGTCACGTCCAAGGCCTTATACCTCTCTGTGTTGAGAACTCACAACTCCGGATAGCGCGGCGTGTTTCCCTCTGGAGCACCATGTTAGATGACCTCTCGGGTAACGTAGACCTATCATACATCTCGAGCGAAGGATTGTCCGGACGAGCAATCCATCAAGCCATAGTGCCCTGGATTCTCGAAGCAGCAGGCTCACCGTCCCTAGGAATGCCAGCAGGATCCTTCACATTCATCATCGACGGTACTTCATCACCGCGGAGGAGCTCAAAGATCTTCGAAGTCGTCAAGCGAGACACACGTTGGCGACTCGAATACGAGGAAGACGCAGAGCTCGGCGTAGCGCTGTGTCCGATTGTTGACTAGGATATCGTTTTTGTGAGCTTCGGGCCTCTTGCGTGTACTATCGGCGATATTGAACAGCTATGGAGTCTCGAAGAGATTGCTGCAGCTAACGAGTAGGTAGTGAGAAGGACGGGTTAATGATAGCGCACCGAGCAGGTGTCACTGTTGCCCACCATCATCAATAAGAAAATGCGGTATGTGACTAGAGTCGTACACTTGAAAAATGCGAGGCGAATGCCTGAGGATCCAAACTTTCCTCAGAGCTTGAATTGATCGACTACTTGTTTCGGTAGTCAGTGCATTAGCCGATTGTTGCACCCGCGGGCCTTCGCATGGAAAGTGCTCGAGCTAATGTGATCTTGGACCGTCAACCGTTTTGCACGGCCCGGACAGCTCATCATTAACCCGACGGGTCGTCAAATGTCGTCCCGACGGCATTAGTAACCGAGTGGCCGTCTCAGATAATTGGGTCTGAAAACGGTGCGGCATGTCCGGAGGCTGGGGCAAGGTCGCACAAGTTTGACTGAGAACAGCAACGTTTGTCTAAGCCTCATAGCATCTGGGCTTGTTCTTTGTGGAGTTGCGTATATTAACGTTCGTCGTTTGGAAGCGG
>Ga0247803_1001498_pt1 | contig 12219 bp, 14 predicted proteins | sample UWRJL014104B1_FD_180928 | JGI IMG/M metagenome (GOLD analysis project Ga0247803, IMG submission 180928) | Plant litter microbial communities from Arlington Agricultural Research Station in Wisconsin, United States - UWRJ-L014-104B-1 | ecosystem: Environmental > Terrestrial > Plant litter >...
AATTTGCGATTCTGGTAGCAGAGTGGAATAGTGAAGTAACGGAAAAGCTTTTTGAAGGTGCATACCAAACGCTTTTGCAATACGGTGCATTGCCTCAAAACATTGAAAGAGGAAATGTACCCGGTAGCTTTGAACTTACGCTTGGTGCGCACTGGTTTGCTCAGCGCAAGGACATTGACGCTGTGATCGCGCTTGGCGTCGTTATTCAGGGAGAAACGAAGCACAACGATTATATCAATCATGCTGTTGCGCAAGGCATTACCAACATCAGCATCAAGAATAACAAGCCTGTCATTTTTGGCGTGCTGACGCCTAATAATATGGAACAGGCGCTGGACCGTGCGGGAGGTATTCATGGAAATAAAGGAGATGAAGCAGCCATGACTGCCATTAAAATGATCGGCTTAAAAGAATCCATTTATCAGGGACAACAATAGTCTTTGATCAGCAATATCCAATTATACATTTAAAATTCAATCGTTAGTTATTTATGCAAGTCTGGAAATTTGGTGGCACCTCAGTAGGAAGGCCCGAACGCATGCATTCAATCCGCGAACTTCTTGATCTCGATTCCAATCGCAAAATCGTCGTATTATCGGCTTTGTCCGGCACGACCAATGCATTGATTTCCATTGGAGAGTCCGCCAAGGCTTATGACGAAGCACAAGCGCTAACGAAGACGGAAGACCTGAAAAATCACTACGATCTGTTCATCAAAGAACTTTATTCAAGCGAGTCAGGATTGGCCAAAGGACAGGAAATTGTAGACAGCGAATTCGGCTTTATCAAATCGCTGGTCGGGATCAAACCTTTTACAATCAAACAGGAAAAGGAACTGGTTGCAGAAGGAGAAATTTTGAGCACCAAAATGTTTCAGGCCTATCTGGAAGAAAAAGGAGATAGCTCTGTACTGCTACCCGCTTTGGATTTCATGCGCATCGATGCTGACGGAGAACCGGAAATGGGAACCATTGAAGAAAAACTGGTTAGCATTCTGAATCAGCATACCGATAAACAGATTATCGTAACGCAAGGATTTATTTGCAGAAACCCGCGCGAAGAAGTAGATAACCTGAAACGAGGCGGATCCGATTATACGGCTTCTCTGATCGGTGGAGCCATTCGTGCAGAAGAAATTCAGATATGGACGGATATTGACGGAATGCATAATAATGATCCACGGATCGTGAAACGTACATTTCCTATTCGTGAACTGACATTTGAAGAAGCTGCTGAACTGGCTTATTTCGGAGCAAAAATTTTACATCCAAGCACCATTACGCCTGCCAAGTTACGCGGAGTTCCGGTACGTTTGAAAAACACCATGCAGCCGGAAGCACCTGGAACGCTGATCGCAAACCAGAGCTCTGACCGGGAGATTAAAGCCATTGCTGCAAAAGACAACATCACAGCGATTTACATTCATTCCACCCGTATGCTGAATGCCTACGGCTTCCTTCGTAGGGTGTTTGAAATTTTTGAAAAATACAAAACGCCGGTTGATATGATCACGACTTCCGAAGTCTCGGTTTCGGTAACGATCGACAACTCGGAAAATCTGGAACAAATTACTGCGGAATTAAGGGAATTCGCTGATCTGGAGGAACATGACCGCGACCAGAACATCATTTGTGTGGTTGGAAATTTCAGTGCGGACAAGGAAGGAATCGCATTGAAAGTGCTTGAAGCAATGAAAAACATTCCTATACGAATGATTTCGTATGGAGCTTCGGAGCACAATCTTTCGCTTCTGATCCATTCAAAATACAAAGCTGAGGCATTGAATGTACTAAACGAGCGTCTGTTTTATTATGAAGATGCGATGAAAGATATTTTTACTTCACCGTAATTTGTCTTTTACCTTTTTTACAAATTTAACTCTATTACAAACTTAGCTGCCAGTCATGCGGCTGAAAGCGCATAGTCATTATGTTACAACCCATTTTTATTCGTGATAATAAGGAGCTGACCATTGCCGGATTGGAGAAAAAACACTTCAAAAATGCAGAGGAAGCGGTGAATCGAATCATTGAGCTGGACCAGGCCAGACGTGATACACAAAACGAATTGGACAATGTTTTGGCTGAGTCCAATACAAAGGCCAGAGAAATAGGTGCGCTCATGAAATCCGGTCAGAAAGATCTGGCGGAAGCGGCAAAATCTGAAACTGCAATACTTAAAGAACGTTCCAAATCACTGGAAGATAAGCATAAGGAAATTGAAACGACTCTTCTGGATGAACTCGTCAAACTTCCTAACCTTCCTCATGAAAGTGTTCCGGAAGGAAGGACTGCGGAAGATAATGTGAATATTTTGGAGAAAGGTGCCAAACCAGCTTTATTTGAAGGTGCATTGCCCCACTGGGAATTGATAAAAAAATTGGGTAAAAATCAGGCTCCGATCATTGATTTTGAACTCGGCAATAAAATTACCGGCGCTGGGTTTCCCGTTTACAAAGGAAAAGCAGCGCGTCTTCAAAGGGCTATGATTGCATTCTTTTTGGACGAAGCAGGAAAAGCGGGTTACATGGAAGTGCAAACCCCGATCCTGGTGAATGAAGCTTCTGGTTTTGCAACCGGCCAATTGCCTGACAAAGAGGGGCAAATGTATCACGACGCAGCCGACAATCTCTTTTTGATCCCGACCGCAGAAGTACCGGTGACCAATTTATACCGGGACGTAATTGTCGCGGAATCTGATTTGCCCGTAAAACATGCAGCCTACACGCCTTGTTTCCGTCGTGAGGCAGGCAGCTGGGGCGCGCATGTCCGCGGACTGAACCGTTTGCATCAGTTTGATAAAATAGAAATTGTTCAGATCAATAAACCTGAGGATTCCTACAACGCACTGGAAGACATGGTAAATCATGTAAAAAGTTTGTTGGAGAAACTTGAATTGCCATACCGTATTTTAAGATTATGCGGCGGTGATATGGGTTTCACCTCGGCTTTGACGTATGATTTCGAAGTTTGGTCTGCCGGGCAGGAACGCTGGCTGGAATGCAGTTCCGTTTCTAACTTTGAAACTTATCAGGCCAATCGTTTGAAACTACGCTATAAAACAGCCGATAAAAAAACGCAGTTATTGCACACGCTTAATGGCTCTGCTTTGGCATTGCCACGCATCGTCGCGGCATTACTGGAAAACAACCAGCAAGAAGATGGAACGGTCAGGATTCCGGCTGTTTTGGTGCCTTATTGCGGATTTGATACAATAGAATAAAAAACCAGTTTGTTTATAAAAATGGAGCCTTCATGCAAATGAGGGCTTTTTTATGCCTTTCTGGTACTCCTAATTGGTGTACCCACTTTTGATGTTTTCTTTAAAATAGTTACAATCACAGAAGTCATTCTGTTAAAGTAAGTTAAATACCAACAGAAGCGGTCATGCGCTTTACTCATATTTCTACCTTGGGGAAAAAATCATGAAGCAACGTTTACAAGCTATCCTGTCTTTTTATTTCACTTTCGCATGGTTTACAGCACTTATTTCTCTGGGTTCGTGGGGTATAATGAAAACTCCTTTGCACCAGGATTTTCAGCGGTTTTTACCACTTTATATTTTATTGAAAATTTTTACAAATTCCCTGGTCTGGTATCATTTAAGAAGTAGTAATCCGGGCAGGTTATTTTTTTATTCAAATCTGGAAATTTCAGAAACACGGCTTTTCTTGTCCGCTTTTGCGATAGATATTACACTGTTTTTTGTCTTAATTTTTATACTGCATGTGCTCTTTTGATCAAATAAAAATAACTTCTTATGAAGCAGACACTCGAAGCAGACAACATGTGGCTTGAATACAATGGCAGAAAAATATTGCAGAGTATTTATTTAAAAATAGAAGTTGGGCGGGTTGTAGGTTTGCTAGGTAGAAACGGATCCGGGAAATCGAGTTTGCTGAGGATGATATTTGGTACACTGAGAGGCCAAAATCAATCGGTTCGGGTCAACAAAAAATTTATTGCTCATCCTTACCTTGAAAAAGGCCTGATACGCTATTTACCACAGCACAAATTTGTTCCTACTGAACTGAAAATCAAAAAACTGTGCTGTCTTTATCAGGTTTCTTTTTCAGAAATGGCAAACCATTTCCCCGCACTAAAAAAATACGAAAATGAGCCCGTTGACAGATTGTCAGGAGGAGAAATCAGATTTTTTGAAACTTTATTAATTTTACTTTCGCCAGTGCCGTTTGTGCTTCTGGACGAGCCGTTTACCCATTTGGCTCCGGTTATGGTTGAAGAGCTGGCCAACATAATCAAAGCACAAAAACAGAATAAAGCAATTGTTTTATCCGACCACTCATTTCAGAAAGTTCTGGATCTTAGTGACGATATTTATCTGATTGTTCCGGTGGGTCGCAGCATATTACTAAAAAATCCGGCAGCGGACTTGAAATCATTCGGTTACACGAATTAAGTCCCGTTTTTTCGGAAAAGCCAGCCAGATAAAATAACCCGTAAGTACTACAATTCCTGACTGCATCAAATAGTCGATCAGCAGTTCGGATGAAGCGAAAGTGTCTGACGGGATCATATAACAGGGCATTCCCAATCGCCACCAGTACGATGGGTGAACAACACAAAGCACATTGAAAAGTAGAAACAGGATGATCTGAGTCCGGTTTTTCCAGTTAATGATATAAAATACCAGCGGAATCAGAAACAGGAAAATGTAATTGCTGTAAGCACTTTGCTGAACGATCATCATGGTTGCATATAAAACCACCCAGACCCTGGAAAGCATGATCCTGAAATCTGCACTCCGCAGTCGCCATGCTGCAAAACAGGCCAGTCCAACGGAAACTGCCAGTCCGATCCAGTTCCAAAATCCTTCACCAACGCCAATGCCATTGTAAAACCAGGGATTAAGAACAGAAGGAATATTGGGCGCGCGTAAGGTTGAAGCTTCCCCCAGCGGTTGCGTAAACTCCCAGCCAACCAATGGATAAAGAATTGCAAGTGAGAGAATTCCGACGATGGCCATGGGTATTAAAAACCTGATCTTCTGTTTTTCAAGAAAAAACAGCGGAATCAGAATTAACACAAAAATGGCTTTTGTCATCAATAAACCGATTGCCAGAATAAAGGCATACCACTCCACTCTGACCGTGCGCTCCCTGACCAGATAAGCAAGTACCACAAATAGCCACATCCATACGTCCTCCTGAGCACCAACGATGCATAAAATGAGAGAACCTGGTAAAACATAATAAACCAAAGCCCTGAACAGCAGCGTTCCGCGGGACTGAAAAGGACGCAAAAAATGCCAGGAAATAAAGACCGCAATGCCATCCATAACCGCCATGGTCAGTACGATCATTTTCGGATCATACCAGAGTTTTAACCAAATGCCTAAAAAGTATGCGTACAAAGGAGAATAGGGCGACCAGAAATCCCGGTAAACGATCATTCCCTGAGATGCTTTGCTAGCCTCGTCCCAAAAACCATTGACGTCGGAAGTAGTTGCCTGCCCGGCAATGAGATAAATGGCAATAAAAGGAATGAGCCGAAAAACCAGCCAGCCGACTGCCAGTGTTTGTCTTGCATTTTTATTTTCCAGCCAGGCTGTAATTGACTTTCTTTTAATCAGCATTGCGGCCAGCAGTATCAGCAAGATAAGACTGATACCTATTTTTGCTAAAACTACACTCATGCGATTACCGGGTTTGGAACAATGACCACCTTGCGATATGTTTCACGCAAAATCCAGAAAAAGCAAAGGACATTTAATATCTGGAGGCTGTATTCAAACAAATACGAAAAGTTGGAAAACATACTCAGGGAAGTATATGCAGGTTGTTTGATATAAACCCAGACGAAAGGCTGAACAACGGTAAGCCAGTTGAGTGCAAGCAAAATAGCCACATGTTTCGTTTTACGGATATCAATAATTTCAAACAACACAGCCATTAAATAAGCAATGACATAAGCACCCATTGCACTGGCCTGAAAGATCATCATGCACACAAAACAAGCAATGAAAATGCCGGGTAAAACTTCATTGATGTGCCTGTGACGGGCCTTGTACGCCATATATGCGGGAACAAAAACAGTGAAAAGCAGCCCAAACCAATTGATCATCGTCGACTTTTTTTCATTAATGTGGATGATCATTTCAATCCATGGCCTGCTGATCGAAAATAAATTGGGCGTCATGAGCTGTTCCGTATGCTGGATGGGCATTAAAAAGAGATCTCCGATCTGCCAATATAAAAAACCAACCGCCGGTAAACCGATTGCGGCCATGGTAAGCAGCATTTTTACAGGTTTTTTAACAACCACCAAAAGTGCAGGCAAGAGGAAAATGAACGTAACTTTTATGGTCAGCAAGGCAAGAGCGTAAAGTAAACCCACGCCCATTTCATAGTTGTCTGTTTTTCTTAAAGTAAATCTCCAGATGAGCAACGCTGCGCCCCAGAACCAGACTTCCTCCTGGCCATCAACCAATATGTACATGAACGCAGCGGGAAGCATCAAATAAATTACTGCCAGTTGAAGAGCCTTGCTGCTTTTTGCTTTGTAAGTCTGATAGGTAAGCCATAAAATTCCGCTTTCCATTAACACCATAAAGAGCACAATCGCTCTGGAATTGTGCCAGATCCAAACTGGCAAACTTACAATGTAGGCAAATAATGGCGCATGGTAGGACCAAAAATCCCGATAAACAAATCCGCCTTTTTTAGCTGCTTCTGCTTTGTAAAAGAAAAATGGAATATCGCCACGGGGATCTTCATTGATAATGAGAAAAATTCCGATCCAGGGTATCAGTCGGAGAAGGACAAATGCGATTGCAAAAACGGCTTTATCTTTTTCTAATTGCCATCTGGAAAAAAGGTCAGAACGGCTGATTGCCCAAAATATCCCGAAAGTTAACCCCAGATTGATGATCAGCTTTATATAGAAAATAGTGAGAACGGGCATGTATTGAATTAAAAGTAAGTAAAATTAAATTTCAGGCTAAGTAACTATTACCAATGATGTCGCAAACTTAAGACTTCTTTTTTTCAAAACGACGAGCAATGCGCAAAGTTTTAATACGTTAGAAATTCGTATGCTTGCATACTACTTTTCTAAGGCCTATTTTTGAAGACTTCATTTTATAACTGACTTCTTATGCCATATACATCACAACTAATGGGAATGGACTTTAATTTGAGTGAGGAACACCGCGCAGTTCAGGATGCTGCAAGGGATTTTGCTCAAAACGAGCTTCTGCCGGGAGTGATTGAGAGAGATAGTGATCAAAAATTTGACCCTGCACTACTTAAAAAAATGGGCGAGCTCGGATTCATGGGAATGATGGTCCTGCCTGAGTATGGCGGCGGCGGAATGGACACCCTGGCCTATGCCATTGCCATTGAAGAAATTTCGAAAGTGGACGCCTCAGCCGGAGTCATCATGTCGGTTAATAATTCCCTGGTATGCTATGGCTTACAGAAATATGGAAGTGAAGAGCAAAAACAAAAATACCTTTCTCCGCTCGCCTCAGGAAAAGTGATTGGCGCCTTTTGTCTTTCTGAACCGGAAGCCGGTTCCGACGCCACATCGCAACATACAACGGCGGTGGAGATGGACGACCATTATTTACTGAACGGCACCAAAAACTGGATCACGAATGGCAATACTTCTTCCATATGCCTGGTCATAGCGCAAACCCACCCTGAAAAGAAACATAAAGGAATCAATGCTTTTATCGTTGAAAAAGGAATACCAGGATTTACAACAGGTCGAAAAGAAGACAAAATGGGTATTCGCGCTTCGGATACCCACTCGCTGATGTTTTCCGATGTGCAAATTCCAAAAGCAAATCGCATTGGAGAAGACGGATTTGGTTTTAAATTTGCAATGAGTACTTTAAACGGAGGAAGAATTGGCATTGCTGCCCAGGCGCTGGGAATTGCTGCCGGCGCTTTTGAACTGTCTTTAAAATACTCCAAAGAAAGAAAAACATTTGGAAAACCCATCAGTGAACATCAGGCTATTCAGTTTAAATTGTCCGAAATGGCAACAAAAATAGAAGCAGCGCGTATGTTGGTATATAAGGCAGCGAGAATGAAGGATGAGGGAAAAGATTATATTCAATCAGCCGCAATGGCCAAACTCTATGCATCCGATGTTGCGATGTGGGTTACAACAGAAGCCGTTCAGATTCATGGTGGTTACGGCTATGTAAAAGAATATCATGTAGAACGGCATATGAGAGATGCAAAAATCACCCAGATATATGAAGGTACCTCTGAAATACAAAAACTTGTAATCGCCAGAGAACTACTAAAATGATCCTATTTTAGTCATTCCGTGTATTTTATTCTTAATGTTGGACTAATTTCATATCAAAATATCACTTTTTTTCATTTTTTTGTGTTAATATAGTTGTATTAGTTTTGTACAATTTATTAGATTTGTACAAAATTAGAGTGAAAGGCAATTTTGGCCGTTAAATATATACAAGCATGGAAGACTATAATAAGATTATTGAGTCGCTGGGGGTGAAATTCGTGAAGGCTCGTCATATCCGAATCTTACAACCCATCACGATTAAAAACTTTTACGACGTACAAAATTCGCTGACAATTTTGTATGATGGAGAAGTTTCCTTTGGGACAGAAGAGTCCCACAAGGTTGAAGAAGGTGACATGCTTTTTATTCCTGGCGGAAAGCATGCAACGGTAACTTACGGAAATACACAATCAGCAAAAACGGTTTCGAATGAAGAATTCATGACCAACCGTGACAACTACATTGAAGCAGGGCACGATCCCGCATTAATTGGTAAGCTGCCCAATTCTTTTGGTTTGATTTCCTTCGAAGCAAAGGTTTTTGATACCGTAAACTTTTTCACTTCCCTGGATGTACCTCCTTTTTTAATTAAAAGAGACGACCAGATTGCAGCAACCATCAATCAGATCTTGTCTGAGGACATGCTGGACACTCCGGGAAAAGGACGTATCATTAAAATCAAGACAGAAGAAGTTGTCATTGAGATCATTCGTTACATACTTAAAAACAAGCTGTTTGTAGAACAATTGGTTACCAACAGCACTTATTTTAAGGATCCCCGACTCATTGATATCTTTGCTTATATTAAAGACAATCTTGGTGGTGATCTTTCCAACAAAGTATTGGCCAATGTTGCCAATGTTTCGGAGGATTATGTAGGACAGTATTTTAAAATGCTGACGGGTATCAATCCACAGGATTACATTGAATACCAACGTATGGAGAAAGCCGTTGATCTGCTGCGTACATCCAAGAAAAGCATCCGTGCGATTGGCTCTGACGTAGGTTATAAAGACACTGCGTATTTCTGTCGTCGTTTCAAAATGATGTTTGGTATTCCGGCTGGTAAAATGCGCCGTCGTGAATCATTGATGAACGTTTAGTCGAACAGTTTATAAATCCTGAAAGCGTAAGGAAGCCAATGCATTGGTTTTCTTACGCTTTTATATTTTTGGCTCGAAATTATTTAACCGGTGTAAATTGTACAGCCGACATTTTCCAGGCTCCTCCCGATTTCACGCAGACGGCCATATAAGCCAGTTCGTTTTGAAAGGTGTAATTTTGAAGCTGGCCTCTCGCATTCCAGGTACCGGTAACAACACCAACATTGCCGTAATCCCGCGTACGCATTCCCGAGTTCGTGCCCGAATCCACGCGTAAATAGCCCTGCGAAACAGCTTCCATGAGTAAATCCCGGTTAATCATTTGTCCATCCATACCGGTTACAGAAAAATCGTATGCTAACAAATTGCTAAGTACTTTGCTGTCTTTTTCCAATAAGGCTTTGAAAAAAATATTGGTACAATCACTTGCATCTACTGGCTGGCTGAACGTAGACTGGGCACTGGCCGCTATTCCGGAAAGGACAAGCCACAATAAAAGACTAAATTTTTTCATTGAGATTATGGGGAAATGAGATTATGAATTCCGGATCTGTTCCTTACGAAATCCTAGTTTGAAAGTGAAGATTACGATTATTTCTTCATTCATTTAAAATCAAAGGAAAAACATTTTCGTAGCTGCTGATTATATGATTAGTTTCGCTTTTGATTGAATATTAAATGTAAGAATATAATGAAGTCGATTATCATTGCAGCACTGTTGGCAGGAATGTTAGCCTGTTCTTCCAAACCCGATAAACTGGGCCGCCTGGATCTGCAAAAGTGGCGTGGAGACCGCGGCGGCTGCGAAGGCTTACGCATGAAGCAGACGGAGGATTTCAAAGCGGAACAAAAGCAGTTAATGGGCAAATTTATTGACGAAGTAGGCACAATTCTGGGCAGGCCGGACATTCATCAGCTGGGCGAGCGGAATCAGAAATTTTATGTCTACTTTTTAGAAAAGGGTCCACATTGCGAGAATTCTCAGACCAAGTCCAAAGCCAGAAAGGTAATATTGAAATTCAACGCAGTTGGGCTTTTGTCTGAAATTACGTATCAGACGCAACCGTTGTGATAAAGACCTGGCAAGTTTTGGAAATTTGCCAGGTCTCCGACAAAAACCTACAAATAAAACTTCTTAATCCGAATCGTAGATTCCACAGCTTCCGGAACCATATATTTTATAGAATTCCCCTTTTTAATACAAGAGCGAATGTAAGTTGCAGAAATATCCAGCAGCGGAGCTTCTACAAGTTTTACTGCCGGGTGATCTTTGAACTGATGAGCCTGCGATCCTGGCCTCGGGTAAACGTACAAGCCAACATATTCCAGAATCCTTTCGTAATTTTTCCATTTGGGAAACTGTGCCAAATTGTCTTCTCCCATGATGAGCTTGAATTCGTGCTGAGGAAATTTTTCCTGAATACGGATTAGCGTATCAATGGTATAGCTTGGTTTGGGCATATGAAATTCAACGTCTGTCACCTTTAAAACAGAATTGTCAGAAATGGCACGCTGCACCAGATCGTAACGGTCAAATTCATGCAATAAGCTGTTGTTTTTTTTGAATGGGTTCTGCGGGCTGACTACAAACCAGACCTGTTCAAGATCGGTAGATGTAGCCATGGTATTGGCGATAATTAAATGGCCGATGTGGATGGGATTAAATGATCCGAAAAACAGGCCGATTTTCATTATTTATAAAATAAGAAATTAAGATGCGATAAAATCCAGCACCATATTTTCTGCTGTTTTTAATGTTTTTTCGAGATCATCATTGACAAGAACCACGTCGAATTTGTCCTCAAAACTAAGCTCGTAACGAACTTTACCCAAGCGCGTTTCCAGCGACTTTGGCGTTTCAGTACCCCTTTCATTCAAACGTCTGATGATCTCTTCTTCCGAAGAAACTTTAACAAAAACTGCCAAGGCACGTTCGCGGTAAATTTCTTTCAGTTTAAGCCCACCTTTTACATCCACATCGAAAAGAACGTGTTTGCCTTCATTCCACAGCCGCTCAATTTCAGTTTTGAACGTTCCGTAGTAATTTCCTGCGTATACTTCCTCCCATTCAGCGAACTCATTATCAGCTATACGCTGACGGAATTCTTTTTTTGGAATAAAGTAATAATCCTTTCCATTTACCTCATGATCCCGCTGCTCCCGCGTTGAAGCTGAAACAGAAAAAGCCAAAAGAGATGGATGTTTTTTAAGAAGATGCCGTACAATGGTTGTCTTGCCGGATCCTGACGGTGCAGAAAATATAATAAGCTTGCCTTTCACGCGAACAGTATTAACTGTTTATTTTTAAGATAATTGTATTCAAAATGCTTTGTGGGCAAGGCTTTTTTTCAAGTTTGAAGTTGAGAGAATCCTTAATGCATTTTTCCAGACGGTAGGCCTCAATGCAAGGAATACATTTTTCCATGTTTTCTCTGAAATGATCCTTTTCTGCGTCCGTAGCCTCGTCGTCCAGTATGGCCTGGATAATTTTCATACACTCAGCATGATGCTCACAACTATGCTTCATGGATTGTTTTTGCGCTTCTTCTGTCACAGAAGGCGTATTAAGAGATGCATTCATTATCAATAACGATAAAAAGAATTATGGAATATTGTACAGTTGTACACTATAACCAAGGAGGTTGTGAAAAAAGTTTCACAACTTATGAATCATACCCCATAGAACTTGCATAATTTTTCAGTTTTTCTTTCAAAAGATTACGCGCCCGGTGCAATCTAGACCTTACTGTACCGATTGGAATGTCCAGAATTTTGGCCATCTCCTCATAAGTAAAGCCTTCAATATCACAAAGGATGATCACCGTCCTGAAATC
>Ga0247803_1001500_pt1 | contig 12218 bp, 10 predicted proteins | sample UWRJL014104B1_FD_180928 | JGI IMG/M metagenome (GOLD analysis project Ga0247803, IMG submission 180928) | Plant litter microbial communities from Arlington Agricultural Research Station in Wisconsin, United States - UWRJ-L014-104B-1 | ecosystem: Environmental > Terrestrial > Plant litter >...
GTAACCGTAGCTGCGCGCAATACTTTCCAGCATCGCTTTGGCCTCGGCCATGTCGCTGTAAAACGAGTAAGTACGTTGTGCTGCAATGTAAGACAAAGCCACAACAGAACCCCATTCACTGATGGCGTCGAGCTTCTCGCCAACCTGTAAAAATTTATGCAGTGAAATTGCTGAAATATCTAGTCCTTTCTGCATCCACTCGTAGTTCAAATCACCATACGACTTGCCTTTACGAACGTTTATCGACATACCGATTGAATGCAAGACGAAATCGATTTTACCTCCAAGCACATCCATCGACTGCGTGTAAAGGTTTTCAATATCTTCCACCGAAGTGGCATCGGCAGGAATAAGCTGAGCATCACAGGTTTTTGCCAGTTCCTGAATTGCGCCCATACGCATTGCAATAGGTGCATTTGTCAAAGTAAAAATTGCGCCTTCTTCCTTTGCTTTAAGCGCCACTTTCCAGGCGATTGAGTTTTCGTCCAGAGCTCCTGATATGATTCCTCTTTTTCCTTTTAATAAACCGTAAGCCATAATTTTCGTTTAAGTATATCGCCAAATGAGTCAAGCAATGCCTGACAAAATGAAATCTGAATTTTCAATGTCTTTCAATGCTTTTTCAAGCCCGCAAAGTAACGCATTTTTGATCTGTTAAACCAGTCACTTTTTATCGCAACTGATCGCAGATTAAAAAATCAAGGTTTCAGAAGATCATTTTCTACTGGTTTTAAGTGCAGCTTTTCCTGGAAAAATTTGTCAGTAGCTTCGTAAACACCAGTTACATCCTTCGACCGCAAAAAAGAACCTATTACATGGTCACCACTTTCCGGGAATGCTTTTTCAACCTTAAGATCATCCGGCGTTCCCAGTTTTGGAAACATTTCCAGCATTGCCTTTACAGAAACCGTCTGGTCCTGCTCTTTTTCGTTTTTGTAATAATATCCTAAAAAGACCGGCATTCTGATCTTTTCGTATACTTCCGGACGCGCAATTGCCTCAATCGTTTGCTGCAAGGTGATCAATCCATTGGTATGATAGCTTTGCAGCCAGAAGTTTGCCAGTATAGGATCCGGATCAACTGGTTTGCGGTGATCTCCCATGGCCGCGTGCAAAATCTGTTTTCCCCAGGGCCCGGTCATCAACGGCATTGCCGGCGAAGCCGTTTTCATGCAGGGTGAATAGAGTACGATTCCTTTTATCTCAGGATTTGTTGAAGCCAGATAAACCGTGAGCAATCCTCCCGCAGAAGTACCAATAACGATCACGCTGTCTCCCAAAGCTTTTCCAATCGCTAATGCCCGTTTTGCATTGGCCATGAAATTTTCGGGCGTTAGGTCGTCAAATGCATTCGGATCGCTGATTCCCGCATCGTGCATCCTGGCCAGATAAAGATTGGCGCCATACCTCTTTGCCAGATTCCGGTGAATGGGTTCGCCTTCTGCCCAGCTTGCGCCGAAGCCGTGAATATATACAATGCTGTATGGCGTTTTCTGTTTTTTGGAAGTATCCGCCCAGACAATCCGCGCCTGGTTGTCGCGTTTCAAATCTTTGGTTTCTTTTTCAGAACGGTTGATTTCTTCTTCCAGGGCCGATAAATCGTTTGTCAGCGTTGGAAGAACGGGACTGAACTGCGCTGCCGGAACTTTTGGGCCTGCAAAGTACGCCACCGCTATCACAACAACGACTACTGCAACGATACTGAGAATAATCTTTAACATAATTTAAGAATTAAGAAGGTTTCTTTACTCGAAAGTTCGGTAGTTTTGGGCACAAAATTGTACTGTTTGTCACGAATTCCACCGCGTGGCGGACACGAATATGTTAAAAGCAATTGTTAAATTGTAAATATCGGACTTTAACGTTTGCCACAACTGGCTGAAACTTTGATTATCTTTTAAATAAAAGCTGTTTTGTTGAAAAAGATAATTAATACTTTTCTGATCACTCATAAAATTTACCCAAATGCCTAACCTTCTGCTTGTTGAAGATGATACCAATCTTGGCGCATTGCTCCAGGAATATCTGATAGACAAAGGTTTTCCAACTGACCTTGCCACAGACGGGCAAAAAGGCTGGCAAAGCTTTGTGGAAAAGCATTACGACCTTTGCATTTTTGATGTGATGATGCCAAAAAAAGATGGTTTTTCACTGGCAAAAGAAGTAAGAATGAGTGGCCGCGATGTACCCATTATTTTCCTGACGGCCAAGTCGATGAAGGAAGATACCATGCAGGGTTTCCGCGTTGGCGCCGACGATTATGTAACCAAACCTTTTGACCGTGAGGAGCTTCTGCTGCGCATTGAAGCAATTCTCCGCCGCTACCGCAAACAACCCGAAGTCCCGGAAGAAAGTAAGGTTTTTGAGGTTGGAAATTATACTTTCGATTACAATCATCAGCAATTGGTGATTGGTGAAAAATCTGCCAGACTGACCAGCAAAGAATCAGAATTATTAAGGCTATTTTGCCAGAATATCAACCAGCCAATCAGCCGGAGTTTTGCATTAAAAACCATTTGGGGCGATGATTCCTATTTTAATGCACGAAGTATGGATGTTTACATTACCAAATTACGCAAGCATTTTAAGGAAGATTCTTCGATTCAAATTATGAATTTGCATGGCGAGGGTTTTAAGTTGATGGTAGGTTAAACAAAGGGTTAATGGGGAAAGGGTTAAGGGCCAAATAAAGCAGATAAAAAAAGAACTCTGTGAAACTCTAAATTTTTCTATTCGGTTCTCTGTGTAAGAAATTATTAAAATAAAAGCCGACAGTCAGAAGCTGATCGCATATAATAAAATGATCTATTTAACCCGTCGCCCACGACGTAACAGAAAATCCTCTGCAATCAGGGATTTGGTTCAGGAAACCACACTTCAGGTTTCAGATTTTATTTTTCCCATGTTCATCCAGGAAGGCAACAACCAAAAAGTTGAGATCAAATCAATGCCTGGTATATACCGGTTTTCTTTGGATACCATACTGGAAGAATTGAAAGAAGTGACAGATCTGGGAATCCGCGCCATTGATATTTTCCCAAATTATGCGGAAAATAAAAAGGACAAATATGCCTCTGAAAGTTATAATGAGGACACCTTTTATCTGAAAGCGATCACTGCGATTAAAGAAAAATTCCCTGAGCTCGTGATCATGACCGACATCGCCATGGATCCGTACAGTTCTGACGGGCACGACGGCCTGGTTGAAAATGGCGAAATCGTCAATGACGCAACCATTGAAATACTGGCTAAAATGGCTTTGGCGCAGGCAAGAGCCGGAGCAGATATTCTGGGTCCGAGCGATATGATGGATGGCCGTGTTGGTTACTTGCGTGATGTGCTGGACCGCGACGGACACACGAATATCAGCATCATGTCCTACTCTGCCAAATATGCGAGTGCATTTTATGGTCCGTTTCGTGACGCACTTGAATCTGCTCCGAAGTTTGGCGATAAAAAAACGTATCAAATGAACCCGGCCAATAAGCGTGAAGCATTGTTGGAAGCACAACTGGATTTCAACGAAGGAGCCGATTTTCTGATGGTCAAACCTGCATTGTCCTATCTTGATATCATTCGTCAACTGGATGAAAATTTTGACATCCCCATTGCTGCTTACAACGTGTCCGGTGAATACGCAATGATAAAAGCCGCTGGCCTTAATGGCTGGATTGATGGTGAAAGAGCGATGATGGAAGTTCTGATGAGTATCCGCAGAGCTGGTGCGAAGTGCATTCTGACCTATTTTGCGAAAGAGGCTGCGGTGATTTTGAATAGGTAAGGGAGAGGTTTGATTGATTTGAATTAATTATTGCGAATTAATATGTGAGGCAGAGTCTTAGGATTTTGCCTCATTTTTTTCTGCATTTTATTAAAATGTAATTTGCATTCTTACATCAATCAAACTGAAATATGAAAGCCAATCAAAATTTATTTCAAAATAAATATAGAATTTCATCTGCAAGATTACAAAACTGGAATTATGCTAATCCGGGAATGTATTTCGTAACAATTTGTACTCAAAACCGTGAAAATTATTTTCGTAAAATTGTTGAAACCGAATTATCGGCGGTAGAGACGCGATGCATCGCGTCTCTACGAATGCAACGATTGCGCCCGAAAATCAATTCGGTTCTCAATCCAAAAATCTGGCTTCTATTCTGCGTGGTTATAAATCTGCTGTTACAACTTATGCAAGAAAAAATAATATTCCTTTTTTATGGCAACCGCGTTTTCACGACCACATAATTCGTTCAGATGATGTATTCAACAGGATTTCCAACTATATTGTGAACAATCCTGCCAATTGGAAAAAGGATAAATTTTATACAAAATAACAGATCAAACTTATATGCTATGAACGGAATACGGTTACACTTTTTATTGTCTGTATGTCTACTTCTATCAATTAGTACTTTCTCCCAAAAGAAAAAAATCCTTCCTCCCGAGTTTTCCATCACAAAAGCGGAGACCGAAGCACATATGCGTTTTCTGGCTGCGGATGAACTATTGGGGCGTCGTACAGGCGAGCAGGGAAATTTGGTAGCTGCAAGATACATTGCAGAGCAATTTCGAAAATTAGGCGTAAAAGCTGTTACTGAAAAGCCAGGCACCACTTCTTATTACCAGAATGTTCCTTTCGAAAAAACGGGACCCAATGGATCTGGAGAAATAATTGTAGATGCCGCTGTTCTGAAAAGTGGTACCGACTGGATTCTCATGAGTGGCGAGGTGGCAGATATAAAAGCACCATTGGTTTACGCCGGTTATGGTCTGGAAAATACTGCAAAGGGCTGGGATGATTATAAAGGTCTGGATGTAAAAGGTAAAATTGTTCTTCTTCAAAGCGGAACTCCCGATGTGCAGACACCGTCGGAAATTATTTTATCGTCAACCGAAAAACGTAAAATTGCCATTGAAAAAGGAGCTGTCGCAATTATTGAATTATTCAATGCACCCATTCCATGGAACATGGTAAACAAATATTTCGCGGGTGAGAAAATTGGGTTAGCTCCTGATAACGAAGCCAATAAGACAATTCCACATGCCTGGGTAAATGGCAAGGAAGCAAATCTGACACGCCAGTTAAGGGCGGTTACAGAAGTGCAGTTTAAAACAAGTGGCAGAAAAACGAAATTGGTTAACAGCTACAATGTCGTTGGATTTATTGAAGGAACTGATCCTAAATTAAAAGACGAATACATTCTGCTCACCGCGCATTACGATCACGTTGGTGTAGGCAAGCAAGGCGGGCAGGCTTACACGCCGGAAGACAGTATTTTTAATGGTGCGCGTGATAATGCATTCGGCGTTGTTGGATTGCTCACAGCTGCTCAATCTTTTTCAAAAACACCTCCAAAACGTTCTGTCCTTATTGTTGCTTTAACGGCAGAAGAAGTTGGTTTGCTGGGAAGCCAGTATTATGCGAATCATCCGTTGCTTCCTTTGAACAAATGTATTTTCAACATCAATTCTGACGGAGCCGGTTATAATGATACAACAATTGTTTCTGTGATGGGACTGGATCGTACCGGGGCAAAACTGGAAATGGAAACGGCAAGCAAAGCGTTTGGACTGGGAATTTTTGCAGACCCATCTCCGGAACAAGGTTTATTTGACCGGTCAGATAATGTCAGTTTTGCGAAAAAAGGAATCCCTGCACCTACTTTTACGCCCGGATTCAAAGAATTTAACGGCGATATCATGAAAAATTATCACCAGGTTTCCGACAATCCTGAAACCATTGATTTCAATTATCTGCTCAAATTCAGTCAGGCATTTACTTATGCGGCACGTTTAATTGCCGATATGCAAAAAGCACCGCAATGGATCGCGGGCGACAAATATGAGGAGGCCGCAAAAAAATTATATGGGAAGTAATAATTTTGGTCAAAACAGCCAGTCGTAAAACTGGCTGTTTTGACCAGATCTTCCTTATTTGTTATAAAATTCAAACAGGCGAACCAGGTCATCTTCGCTTTTAAAATTCAGACCACTGGATTTTATATAATTTTCAACCTCGCTTTCTCTGTCTTTCATCAGACTTATCAGGGCTTTTTTACTCTGGTTTATCTTTTCCAGCTTCCCATTGGAAACAACATAATATTCGCCCACAACGCTTACGATTGTATTTTTTTCTCCTGTTCCAAACCCCGCATTGTAGGTAGGTTTGATGGTTTTAGCGCGATAATGTTTCATCAGGGAGAGCCTTCCATTTACCAAAGTTTCAAAAAAGCCGCCCAATTCCTTATCTGACCTGAATGTAGCCGCGTTGTCAAACTTCAGAACATCATTTTCCGATAATTTAACCGTGAAATTTTTCAGGTTATTGCCTTGAATCACCCGGATATCATTTTTGCTTTTATCTGCCAACACTTCCAGCTGATCATTCAGTACGTTATAACGAATCAATATTCCGTTCAAAGTGTCCGTACTCCCGCCTCCAAACTGAGGAATGACAGAGGTGAATTTGACATTTCCCTCATGCCAGAGCGAATCAAGATAAAATTGCCCGATCATATTTGGGGCCGTTGTGGCCGAATTCCAAAAAACACCTGCCTTTGATGAATTCAGCCCGACACCGGTATTGGCGTTAATTTTTGAACCTTCGCTTAACTGGGCAAAACTCACCTGAGTTACCAAAGCAAGGAAAAAGAAAACAATCAGATACTTTTTCATATTGGTATTTTACCGTTTTTGATGGTCATCGTGCTCCCGGAGGACAATTTTTCTTCAAATAGTCTGTGAACAATGTTCTCAGATGCAGTGATGTTCCCGCTCCCTGTGAAATACTGTGCGTCCTGTTCGGATAGGGCATAAACTGGAAAACTTTGTTGTATTTAATTAATTCATTAACAAGCATTTCTGCATTCTGGTAATGCACATTATCATCGCCAGTTCCATGAATATACAGCAAATTTCCAACCAGATTTTTGGCATACGTGATGGGTGAACCTTTTACAAAATCTTCCATATTTTCCTGCGGAAGACCCATAAATCGTTCCTGGTAAACGTTGTCATAAGTAAGCTGATTGGCCACCGCCGCCACAGCTATACCCGTTTTAAAAATCTTTGGATATTGAAACATCAGATTTAAAGTAGACGAACCGCCACCGCTCCATCCGTGAACCGCAACGCGGCTCGTGTCTATAAAAGGATATTTTTCAAAAATGGCAGTAGCCGCTCCGGCCATATCCCGAATGTTGATTCTGCCGATATTCCTGTGGATCGCCATACGCCACGCACGTCCCTTTGGCGCAGGCGTTCCGCGGTTATCCATGGATGCATAAATGTACCCGTCGTCCTGCATGCTTCCTGCATACAAGCGATTGCGGCCCGTTCCGTACGTGTCTTTTACAGTTGTACTTGCAGGTTCTCCATAAACCGTAAAGACAATCGGGTATTTTTTTGTTGGGTCAAAATTGGATGGTTTTACGATCCATGCGTCCACCTCAACGCCTTCCTGCGTTTTTACTTTAAAAAATTCAATATCAATACTCGCCACTCTGATACGCATCATCGTTTGTTGTATAGACTTGCCTGGATCAAGCGGTTTATGATCCGGAAGCGTAATCCATTCTGACATGGACGGAAGACGCGCATTGGAAAAGCTGTGCGACGCAAATTTAGCGAATGGAGAAATTTCATAAGAATGCGTTCCTGCCTGTTCCTCTGCCGACAAACGCTTTGGCTGGCCTTTTCCATCCAGAGAAGTCACATACAAATAACTTTGGGTAGAATTTTCCGGAGATGCCATAAAATAATACGCATTGTTTTTTTCATCAATTCTTACCGGACTGATCATATCGTAATTGCCGGTTGTTACCAGCGTTTCCTTTTTCCCGTCGCGGCTTACGCGATATGTGTGCCGCCATCCGTCTTTTTCACTGACCCACAAAAATTCCTTTCCGTTATTCAGCCAGTCCCAGCCCATCGGACCGTCTTCCCAGCGGCTTTTAATATCGATCCATGCATCGTCTTTTTCTGAATAAAACGGCTTTGAAGCACCGCTGACCGTATTGACATACATCAATGTACTTTCATTCTGCTTACGATTTAATTGCTGGATTACCAATTCATTGGCTTGTCCTGACCACTCCATTCTTGGTACGTAAGTATTCTGCGGGTCTCCGGGAATATTCATCCACTTGGTTTTAGCACTCGCAATATCCACAACGCCAATTTTATATGGAGAAGGTGTTTCCCCAACCTTCGGATATTCTACCGGTACATTGAATGAATAAATAGAATCCGTTGTATTGATCATCAAAAAGTTACGGATCTTGCGTGCATCCAGCTGCCAGTAAGCAATCGATTTGCTGTCGTCGCTCCAACGGAAACCATCGCGGCAATCGAATTCTTCTTCATAAACCCAGTCGAATGTGCCGTTGATAATACGATCCGTTCCGTCTTTGGTCAACTGCGTTATTTTGCCGGTTTGAATATCTTCCGAATAAACATTGTGCTTGCTCACATAACCTACTTTTTTCCCGTCCGGCGAAAATTTTGCAAACATCAATGAGGATTCCGGAAGGCCTTTTCCTAATTTTTTCAAGGATTTTGTACCAGGATTAACAACCCAGTAATCGCCTCTTGTGTCGTATCTCCATACACGTTTTGTATTGGTATAAATCAGCGCCTGGTCACCTGCTTTGCTAACCGTGTAACTTCTTACGGGCAGAGATTCATTGCTCCCGGCTGGTGTAAGCTGTGATTTAGAAACGAATATTTTTTGCTGTTGAGAAGGCAATGTTACTTCGATAATTTCTCCCTGCTCGACATCACGAAAGCCGCTTCCGTCCGGTAGCCACTGAAAGTTTGCAGGAATTTGTGCAAAAATTTGAAGGGAAATTAATGTAAAGACAATGGTTTTTAATACCTGCTTCATTGGGCTCTATTAAAAATAATTAGTAGGACAATTATAATATTGCAATTTTAACGAATTGATTTGCAAAAACAGCATTTGTATCATTTCATATTCAATGAAAATAGCAGGTCGGGGAAATTTCCAACCTGCTACCCTGTACATAAATTCTTATTCTGAGTCCGGAGGCGAGTCTTTTCCTTTCGACCGTCTTTGCTTTTTTAGTGCTTCACTAAGCAAATATTCAATCTGCCCGTTCAAACTGCGAAAATCCTGTTGTGCCCAGGCTTCCAGTTCTTTGAGCATTTCAGGATTGACACGTAAAACAAAAGCTTTTTTCTCTGCCATATTACGGATATAAAGTTCCGGCGTTTAACACGGGCGTTACCGATTTTTCGCCACACAAAACGACCAGCAAATTACAAACCATTGCCGCCTTTCGTTCTTCATCCAAATTTACAATCCCTTTATCCGAAAGCATGGCCAAAGCCATATCCACCATGCCGACAGCCCCGTTCACAATCTGGCGACGGGCAGCTACCACAGCCGATGCCTGCTGACGCTGCAACATGGCGCCTGCAATTTCGGGAGCATAAGCCAGGTGACTGATACGCGCCTCCAGCACATCTATCCCTGCACGGCTTAATCGTTCGGTTAATTCAGCTTCCAGCATTTCATTGATCTTACCACTGCCGTCACGCAAAGTTACTTCGTGGATTTCCAGTTCTTCGGCTTCCATCGTGTCATAAGCATAAATACCCGCGAGATGCCGAACTGCCGCTTCTGACTGGATTTCTACATATTTAATGTAATCATCCACTTCAAACGAAGCTTTTGCAGTGTCACCAACGCACCAGACAACCACCGCAGCAATTTCAATAGGATTACCCAGTTTGTCGTTTACTTTGAGTTTCTGCCCGTTCAGGTTTCGAGCGCGAAGACTTATTTTTTTTCTGCGGAACAGTGGATTTACCCAGCGCAAACCGCTTTGTTTCATTGTTCCCATGTAATCACCAAAAAAAGTGGTTACCACTGCTTCATTGGGATTGATCACTGTCAGACCGATCAGAATGACAAAACCAATGATCGAAACAAGTATTCCAAAAGTAGGTTCACCAACAACCACGGAATAAATGATGCCTCCAAATAACATAATCAGACCAATTGCGAACAACAAAAAACCTGATACCGAACGTAATTCTTTTTCATTCATAGCTTTTATTGTGATAGTAAAATGATATCACAATGTTATCAAATATTTACCACATTTTATTAAAAATGGTACAAAAAAATCCCAAAGCAGTTGAATGGCTTTGGGATTATATGAGCGGTGGAATCTAGTTTATCTGAAAATTAATGGGCAGGTTGTATTTAACTTTTACGTTTTTTCCCCGAATAGCTCCCGGCTCCCATAAACCATTCATTTTTTTTACCACACGCAATGCCTCGACGTCAAATTCACGGCCAGCACTTTTTTCCACTTTATAATCACACAGACTTCCATCTTCGCAAACGACAAAAGACAAATGAACCCTTCCCTTTACGCCACGTCTTGCAGCGTCCATCGGGTAACGGATATTGGTGCCAAGAAACTTGTAAAATTCGTTTAATCCTCCTTTGAAATAGGGCTGTTTGGCTGGCTCATCGTAAACCATTTTCTCTCCGTTTATGATGGAAAATCCTTCCTTGAAATTCCCGGCGTCATACACTTCCTGATAAACCAATGTACTGTCCGTTAATTTTCCTTTCCAGACTCCGTTTTTTCTTCCCTCAACTACATTTCCTTCCTCAACCAATTTCTTGACATTCCCTTCTGAACTTGTTGATTTCCAATACCCATCGCCATTTTTTAGTCGCTGTGTTCCGTCTTGCTCCCACAGGCTGATATAGCGCGTCTCGCTTATGTCTCCTGCCTTAATAACCAGATTTTTCTCAACTACACTCTGCATCTGACCATTGGCATACCACCGTATTTCCATATCAGAAATGTCTGAAATGGTATTGGCTTTTCTCAGCATTCCATTCAGGTCATATTCATAATGCAGCGAAGCTTTGCCCTGTGAGTTGTATTCCGTTATGGCCAACAGCTTACTATTCAGCTGAAAAGTAGCCTCAGAAGCAAAGCTGGCATTGTTTTCATCCGTTGCCGAAATTCTATAAGCCCTGATTGAATCACTGCCAAGGTAGGCGGACTTATACCAAATTTCCTTTTTCTGAAAAGGAATGGTTATAACCGGCTTCCATTTTTTATTTTTCAATTGCTCAAAAACCACATCCTGACTCACGTATCCGTTGTTGTCTACGGGCAAGATACTCCGGTATTCGTATGTACCCACGTTAGCAGTTGGCTTAAACTGATCGTCGAAATAATCAATAAAGGCGAATCTTGTGGTGTCAAAATTGGTTTTGGCAGGCGCTTTGAAAACAATAGGATAAACCATCGACTGCCTCACCTTCTCGCCTTTCAAAGTAGCAGGTTTCCATGCTTTGTACAGACTTAATACCCGAATCGCTTCTTGATCGAATAAGGAATCAATCCCTTTACTGATTTCCAGCTGTGACATACTTCCGTCCGGCTCAACAATTCCTTTCACATAAACCCTGGTATTCAATCCGTTAATGGCACTTTTAAACGGAACTTTCACATTAGAAATGATGAACTGGTTAAGAAAAGCCACGCCACCGGTTGGTTCCGCCACCGTTTCAATTTCGTGGGGTAGATAAATTTTCTGCCCTAAAATCGGAGAGCTGCACAAAAGCAGGCAAATTAAAATTCTTTTCATAGCCAGATAAGTTGATAGGCAAATATAGAAATGTATAGTTTCTCCTAAGTATACTTCAAAGTACTAATTTATAAATTCCCGAACTTTTTTTCTTGAATAACTTAACATACTGATAACCTGCCAGTAATATCCAGTTAATACAAAATGAGAATATTTGTAACATGGGAGAAACCACTCACTTTCGCACAATTATTATTTCTGACTTACACCTCGGAGCAGGTGGTTCGAAGGCAGAAGAAGTTACCAATTTTTTGAAAAGTTATTCTTGTAAAAAACTGATCTTGAATGGTGATATTATTGACGCCTGGCAATTGAAAAAATATGGTGTCTGGAAACGGAAGCATACCTTGTTTTTCAAACGGGTTTTGCGAATGATCGAGGAAAATAAAACCAAAGTCATTTATATACGCGGGAACCATGACGATTTTCTGGATCAGATCGTGCCGCTTCGGTTGGGAAAAAACTTTCAGATCAGAAAAGATTACATTCTCAATTCAGGCGATCTGCGTTTTTATGTGACGCACGGCGATATTTTTGATTCCATCACCAGTCATTTCAAATGGCTCGCATAT
>Ga0247803_1001502_pt1 | contig 12217 bp, 9 predicted proteins | sample UWRJL014104B1_FD_180928 | JGI IMG/M metagenome (GOLD analysis project Ga0247803, IMG submission 180928) | Plant litter microbial communities from Arlington Agricultural Research Station in Wisconsin, United States - UWRJ-L014-104B-1 | ecosystem: Environmental > Terrestrial > Plant litter >...
ATTTTTCTAATTTTCATTTGTAAATAGGTAAGTTTTGTTCGTTTGGTTATAGATTGTCAATTCACAAAATTATTTAACATTTGCTGTTTTAACGGCCCGAAGGTAGTAATTTAATTATTAAATTTTAATAGTAAATATCATCATATCTAGCGTTGACAATATTGATCTACCACTAGTGGTCTAATACTTTTTCTAGAATTTTATCTTTTTCATAAATAGTAATTTAATGTTTTCCCCTGCTTTATTTTTCTTGATTTAGCGTAGAAATAACTTACTTGGTTGTTATCGACATGATAGTGCCTTTGTTTGGCATCTTACATACCTAATTGCAAAGAGTAAATTTCTTGTTTGCCCTCTATATTAAGATATTTTTTTAGAGTTAAAAATATTATTTGCATTGGCAAGTTTAAGTTTTGGCGCACAAATTTTTGCAAACAAACTACCCTAGTCACCTGTTTTATCTTTTACATAACTATCTTTAATAAACGTTATAAGATTCCGTCCTATTTTTTTAATTAACTACTTTACAATAATAACTAGAGGTTTTTTATCCATACTTATATAACCAATTTCCCATTATCTAATCAGCAGAATGAAGAATACTTCTTTTAACACTATTATTTTTTAATTTCTCCAAACGTATTTCATTAACTCCACCATCGTAATAAATTGTAATTATTGAAATTTCATCTTTTATCAAATAATTAATTGAGTTAATTCCGTTTTTATTTTGCGATAAATTTATATTCTTACTCGATTTGGGAAGACTTACTAACAATTCATCTACATCTTCAATATCCTTATTTGTTATTAAATCTGCATAAACTTTGGATATCGAAGTGTTTTGATATATAATCTCTTCCGGAGAATCTGAGTAAGTAGAATCTATCTGAGATAAATTTTGTTGACTTCCAACAATTTTTTCATCATAGTTGATTTTACAATAACAATCACTTACTAAGTTCCATAACTCCATTTTATAGTCTAGTACTATAGGATTTTCAGGATCAGCAGTTATATCTAATAATCTCTTATTTTGCAAATTCATAACAACCCAACCTATATTATTTTCTGTGTTTTCACCATCAGGAGTTTCAACGAATAATCGTATAGTTATTTTAGACTTATCTTTACTATCAATATCAACATTTAATTTATCTTTAAATGGATTTTTTAATGAAGAACTAATAATTAAAGATTTTAAAGACACTTTACAATTGTTATCCTTTTCTACTATCTTCTCTACATTTAAAGGTTTCTTTTTATTGTCAACATTATTATTTTTTGTTTGACTATTTTTTTTCTCGCATGAAACTAAGTTGAATAACAACAATAATAACATTACCCTATAAAATCTATTTCTCATTATTTAAAACTATTTACAATTCTTGCTATAACTCCCTTAAGAGCATTTCTGTATGCTTCTTGTGCCACTGGATTTGTTGCGCTTTGCCATCTTGCATAATTACCATCATATCTTTTAATATAATCTGCTTTGTACACCATACCAGCCAAAACAGATGGCAACTTAATAAAAACTTTTTGTTGATCAGTGACTTGCTTATTTCCTCCAACGTCACTTAACCCCTTATTTTCTTTTGATAGCCAAGTCCCAATTGGTCCATATTCAGGATGATTTTACTGTTGATAGTATTTTGCTTTAAATATATTAGGTTACGTAAGCTTTGTCCTCTTTATAATTTATCTAATTTGAAATTTCCTTATATATTGTACTTTCTGCAGTTACAATTTTACTTTGTTGTTCTTTATCTTTACAAGAACTAATTAGTAAAAAAAAATACTCGTGACTATTATTAACAGTTTTTTATTTCCCATAAAACTCATTTATTCTTTCTTTAAAATCTAAGTACTGTTTTTTCCATCATTGAAATTAATATCAATATACTGGCATAACCAATTGTATCTATCATTTTCAAAAGTAATTGTACCGAAGTTTTTAGTTTTTTTCAATGCTCAACTCTTATCATTGTTTTAGTCTGCACACTTTTTTAATATCGCTAACTGACTCCCAAATTGTGAAGAAGTTTGAATTAATTTTTCACATTTAATATCATATAAACCATACCAAACAAAAGTAATTTTTCCACCTTCAACAGTAATTTTCCCTACATTTTTTTCCTTGTCAATTTTACTTTCATCTATTTTATTTTCAATTGCTTCTGGGGCTTCCATATCCTGAGAATCAAATTTTAGATAATAAATCCCTTGACCTTCTCCTTTAACCACTTTAGTTTCTAGAAATATTATAGGAGGAAGTAATTGAACATAAGCTCTTAAATTATTTTCCTTGCCGTAAATATCAATTCCTGAATTTGGAATCTCACAATTTAATTGCCATGAGCCAATTATATTATTACTCGATATTGAAGCATTATTTGTTGAAGTTTCATCATTTATGTCTAATTCATCATCCTCACAATCAGTTCTATGAAATGTCTTATATTTTTTAACAACTTCTTTAAAGTCAGCAAATATCCCTATATAGCTATTATCAATGTATAACTTATATAAATTGGAATTAAAATTTACTATTCTAAAAAAAGTTTTTTTCTCACTACTTGAAAGAGGTTTCATTTTTGTTTCATACGTTATCGAAGTTTCATCCTGTTTTACTTTATCAATTCGATAATATGAACCTTCAGTTGGATAATAATAATATAAACTATCATTAAATATTTTGATATTAGGTGCATCTATACCACATCTGTCATCAAGCATTAGCTTTCCTTGAATTGAATCTAATTTTATTAAAGATTTATTAAGGAAATTAACTTCTTTTTTTTGTTGACAAGTACAGATAAAAACACATAAAATTAAAATTGCTAAATATTTTTGCATTCGACTAATTTATTCTTTCTTTAAAATGTAAGTACTGTTTTTTCCATCATTGAAATTAATATCAATATACGGGCATACCCAATTGTATTTATCATTTTCAAAAGTAATTGTACCGAAATTTTTAGTTTTTTTCAATGCCCAATTATTAGAATTACTTAAATCTTTTTCAAAAGTCAATTTTAAGGTGTCATTATTTTCAATTGCATAAAGTCGATAAGATTCATATAATTGATAACCTTTAGCAAGATAAGTTATAGAATCTTTACCTATCGTAATGGAAATGTCATGTACATCTCTCCAATCATCGCTCTCTTCATTCATTGTAAATGAATATCTACCAAACCATTTTTGATTTAATAAAACTTTATTTTTTTTGTTTTTGGTGTTAACCAATAAGCTTTTATATTCATAAAAAAGATCAGTAAATTTATCTTTATTATAAGCTGTTAATGATTCCCTTTCCTCTTTTCTTATTTTTGGAGTTGAATTTACATAAATTGGTTCCTGATAATAGTTAGTATTATGCTCTACATTTAATAATTTTTCATTAAATATAAATGTGTAGTTTGAATTGCCCATCTCTCCAAAAGTTTCTACCTTTATTATTGAATCATTATTATTTATTTTTTTTAATAATTTAACTTCCGTTCCTTGAGTAGATTCTCCAAATATCACTGTATCTTTAATTAAGGACAAAGAATCTTTCTTAACCATAGAATTTTTAGATTGAAGTTGTTCTTTGTATTTACAAGAAAACAATACAACCAAACCAATTAATAAAACTGAACTTTTTATTTTATCCATAAATCTTTTTTTATAGTGGAATTTTAGTATAATCATTATAAGTTTCAAGCAGATTTCTTAAATCTCTAGTTGTTTTTCCAAATGTCATTTCAAAATGAGGCTTGTCAACGAAACTGTTCCATTCTCCACCCCATGCTAACCCCCATTTTTTTCCAATTGGAGCAATTTTAGACAAAACCGTTTCTTGTTCTTCCCAGTCTATAGTACCATTTTTTATTTCAGCAACATCAATTGCCAAGCCAAAATTATGATTACTTTCTCCACCTCTTGCATTTGTAACTTTTGGGCGTTGTGTATATAATACATCTTGTTCTGCATAAGTTCTATAACCTTGAATTATTCTCAATTTTATTCCCATAGTTTTCTCTACATCATTGATAAAGTTTTTAACTGAACATTTTATTTTAGGATGAAGCTTATCAATTCTTGAATTTGTTACAGTATCCCATGTATCTAAACAATTTCCTCTTTCTATAACAATTTCCTCTATACATCTAAAAGCAGTCTCTTTTAAGGCTAATCCTTCCGTATAAACTTCTTTCGCAACCATTGCAATCTCCCAAACATATGTATTACCGTCCGGATTTGTTGCTTTTTTATATTTTATTTCTTTCCCTTTATTATTTACCTTAGTTGCCCATTCCCATTCTCCATTTTCTTTAAAAAATAATGGATTATTGCGATACGCTGCACCGCTTAAAACAACTAAATTAGGATCTTTTCCGTGTCCCGATACTGAAGGATATAAAACAGCCAAATATAAATCTGCCAGTGTTTCGTATTTTTTCTTGGCTACAAAATGGTTTTTAACATATACTAAATATTCCTGAACATATTTCATTTGTTCAATGAAAGTCATCTTGACTAATTGAGATTGAGTAATTTTTAGTTGCTCCGCAGCATCTCTTCCAAATTGAATTAAACCAACATAACCAATACCATTATCAACAGATGGACTAAATGTTCGATTTGATTCTAAAGCTATAACCGTCATCAGCCAATTAGGGTCAACCCCTAAAACTTTAGAAACTTCTACAACTTTCTTTCTCTCATCACAGCCTATTTTATTGCCCCAAACTAAATCATAATTCTTGCAAACACAATTTCCTGAACTTCCTGTAGAACCAGCTTTCCCAACCAAAACCGCACTCTTATACTCCGCCAATCCCAACAAGGCGCTTTTTTTAGTAATTGCTACTCCACCATTTGTTTTAGCCCCATTGTATAAAATTATATCCTCACTATCCTGAACAACAGCATACACGGCACGAGAAGGTAATTTTTCGCTAATTATATCCCATTTTAAAGTAGCTTGTATCGCACCGCTTGTATCTACTTTTACATCGGGAGGCAAAACCTCAATAAGCATTTTGCCTTTCTCATAAATGGTAATTTTTAGTTTTTCGCCTGCTTTTATGCCTCGCGATTTACCATAGAAATAACTAACCTGGTTGTAATCGACATGATAGTGTCTTTGTTTGGCATCTTGGGAGCCTATTTGGGCGGAGTAAATTTCTCTTTTATCTTCTACATCAAGAATATTCTTGGCTTCAAAAATGTAATTGGGGTTAGCTAATTCTAGCTTTGGCGCGCCTATTTTTACATACAATTTAGCCCAACCACCTGCTTTGCCTTTTATATAACTGTCCAGAGTAAGTGGCACAAGGTTTCCATCGTATTTAGGCACATTAATTACTTTACAATATCCCTTGACATTATCCCAAATCTCTATCGCAATTTCTTCGCCTATAAGATGTTCTTGTTTTACCCATATATTTACAGTTTGGTGCCAACTTGATTTTTCGATCTCGATACCGTTACTGTCCGTAAAAAGCATTCCCAGTACTTTGGCTTGTTTTACATCTATACTTAATGCTTTGCCCTTCTGTCTGTTTATACGACATTTTACGATTTCTTTTCCAGCTTTAAGTGGCGTTATGGATATTATTTTTTTATCTATAACTGTATGTGGTATTGTAGTATCCCAAACAACCATTTCGTTTGCAGGCAAATCCGGGAATATTAATTGATCTGCTACTAATTGTGTTGTTTTACCAACCTTAGGAACACCATTATAGCTAAAGGCAATGACATCATTTTCTTTTACTTCAAAATGCCAATCGTCTTCTTCATGTTTGGCATTTTGTCCATAGGCATTGGCTAATGTTACATAAGCTTCAACTACATATTCTTTAAGGTTCATGAATTCATGTCCCGGTATGGTGATGCTTTTGCCATTACCCATTAACCTGCCATTTAAATTCCATTTTATATCTCTTACTTCTCTAGAAATTGCATCTTGTTCATCTGGAATGTATAAACTAAATCTACTTTCTTTTACACCAAAGGTCATTGGGGTTCCGGGTCTAATTACCTCAGCATTATGTGTTATTTGAGACACAGAGTTGCTAACTGTTTCGGCTGAAAAGCTTTGCTTTTGCTCTTGTTCTGATGAAAATTTATATATTGCGTTAATAGTATATTTTGCTTTTGTATTTACGGGAGTAAAAGAAACTGTATTCTCAATTCTTGTCGATTTTAAGACATTTCCTGAAGCATCCGTAACATACATTTTCAAGTTTGCAAGTTCCTCACTTGTAGGCGTCATTAAAAATTTTGCTTTAAAATTAGCAGGAAAATTTTGCCTTATCCTCATTTTTCCTCCAATAATCCTGGCAAAATTTTCACCGTCTATTGGCACTAGTTCAGTCCCGTCAAGTTTATTTACAACTACCTCAACATCAATAGAACAATCTGGATAGTTTTTGTTGTATTTTCCGCCCTCAAAATCTTCTTTTTTGGGCTTGCCATAACCCTCAATACGATATTTTCCCAGTACTGAAAATGTATATTTAAAACTGGCTCCCAGTTGCTCTTCTATCAATAATCTTTTGTCTTTGTCGCCTGTAAAACCATCATAAATAACCCACGAAGTCAAGTTAACATTTCCCTTTTTTATTGTTGCTAAAAAATTACATTCATCGTTTAGGCGTAGTATAATTTTTTCGACACTTGTCGTATCTGCTGATGATACTGGCTTAAAGTCAGGTTTATTTTTAAGACTTTTTAGTGTAATATTAGAAACACTGGGGTAGGCTGTTTCTAAAAGCGGCATTTTTATCGCCGGGTTTATAAGCGCCAATGCAGCTGAATTAGTGTTTTCAGCATGCTCTTTCATAATGGTATCCTTCTGTCCAGATTTTATTACTTCTATTTTACCTCCTACCGTAACATTGTAATGTAGAAATCTCTGTAAGTAATTTGCTTCCTTTTATACTTGTTTTTTCATAGACTTTTTCCCATTTTGGCGCAGCAGTAAGATCGCAGGGCTGATTACCTCCCGAAGATGGCTTTAATGTGCATTTGCCAAATGTTGCAGCAGCCGGGTCAAAAGTTTTATCTGCATCTGTAGCAGAATATTTACCAGATTCTGCATTATAAATTACTTTATTCTGAGAAGTAACTAATAATTTGGCGGTCTGCTTTGGATTTTCTGCCTTATCACAACAACATAAAGCTCCGTGTACTACAAAATATTTATTGTCATGGGCATTTTGAGCACTTTCTTTTTCTTTTTGTTCTTCCTGTTTTTTTTCTTCCTGCTGCTGTTTTTGCTGGTCTTCTTTTACCTGGTCTTTCTTTTCTGTTTCTATTTTTTCGGCTTTATCAAATTCTGCTCTTTTGGCATTTATTTCCTTTATTTTTTCCTGAGAAGGAGTAAGCAGTGTTTTTCCTGCAGGGGGTTCAGGACCAATTCCGTCCTTTATTCCTGCATTCATATTATGATAATGACGTAAATCCTGGGGATTTGTTATTCCCAGCTCTTTAGCAATACTTTCAAGTGTATCTTCTTTTTTTACTAAATAAGGTATTGAATTATTCATTGTGCTTATTTTTTATTAATGGCTGATATGTAAATGGTTTCTTTGTAATCATAAAAATCATGTTTAATTTTTATATTCATTTCAAAAAAGTCAAAAAGGGAGTCTTCCGGATCAAAGTGTACTTCATGATTTAATTCTGAATATATAGGTATTTGACTTTCAAACTTATCTAAACAATTAGGCTCTAACTTTGTATGTTTCTTAAATTGTTTCAAAAGTTTATTTTTCTTCTTTATCTGCCCCATATATCTTACAACATTACTATCTTGTTCAGGTATTTTTTTGCATTCCCACTTTATTTTGCAATCAAATGGACTAAGATTAAAAATGCTCTTTTATATCATCTATAACATGATGTCTGGATATATTCTTGATTTTGGCTGTTTCAGGGTCAATCAAATATTCCGGATCAACCCTTAGTTGATTATTTTTATTCTCCAGCCTTTTGATTATACTTTCTTTATTTTTTATAAAACAGAAATCATCTTTAATATCTAATAGAATGGGAAAAAAAACAGCATTATATTGTTCAATAATATTTCCAACAGTTCCGGTAGAATACGTATCTTTCAGATAATCGCTATAAGAAAATTACTTATTTCCGCCGTAAATTCTTTTATTCCTATCCTTTTAAATTGAATTTCGTAAGTATAGACAGTTTCATCTTTTTGTTGACCTAATCTATAGTACACATTTCTAACAATCCTAAACTTGTAATTTTTAGTAAGCTGGTCCATACATTTTCTATTTTCTGGTTAGCGTTAAACTTTCTTTGTAATTGAAATACGAATTCCGTATATCTATATTCGTTTTAGAAAATTTAAAATCAAGCTGGTTTGTAATGTATTGGATTTCGTGCTTTATGGTAGTCGTAATTACAGACTCTTCATCTGTAACTTTATCAGGATATTGATAAGCATTGCCGGCAGTTTTTATATGTTCGAAAATAGCATCGTTTTCATCACCTTCTCCCTCATATTTTAAAATAATAGATTCAGCATCAAAGTTTTTTTTGCCTTTCCAGAAAACATTGGTGTCTAGTGGAAGTGCTTTCCAGTTAAAATCGTAGTAATTATTATTTTCAGGTTCCTCTATACACAGCAATAGTATTCTTATCAATCCGAAAGAGTAAAGATATTTGACCATATCATACCCATCTTTTGCAACTTTTTGAAGAAAACTCTCTCTAATAAAATCAAAACCCGGACCTGTATGTTTAAATTTAAGTTCCGCATCTTTTAATTCTAATCGCTCTGCAATTTCACCAAAATTTACAAGCGAAAAATTACCATCTTTTACCTCAAACAAAACAGGGAAAAGCGCATCATTGTAAGCATGGGCTATTTTTTCAAATTTTGATTCCGGATTACGTCCGTCTATATTGAAATTATGACGGCTTAATTCTATTCGAAAATTGTAATTTTTAATTTTCTTAAGTTCTATTTCATAAATGGCATTGGCTTCCTGTTTCTTGTCAAAAAGCTTATAATTTATTGTGTGTTGAATTTTAATTATACTTTTCCTCTATGCTCATTTTTAAACTATTAAAAATTAACTGATAAAAGTATCGATCCATCACTATTTCACTGGGCTTGCAAACGGTATTTTTATAATAAAATAAGGTTAATTTATATAAGGTTGTACTTTTGTTTTTTGAGTTTAAACAAAAAAAAATCCAAAGCCATAACAGCTTTGGATTTTATCTTAATTGAAATTTAAAATTCTTTACTTCACTTCAAAAACATTATTGGCAGGTTTTACATCTGCCATTAATCCGCTTGAATCTATGGTGATTTTTTTGATCGCTGTTTTGTTTTTGTCAATTGTAAAGCTATAGTTTTGTTGTGCCCATGCCCAATCTTCTAAAACTGTTCTTTTTACTTTAGGATTTGGATTTGGTTTAATGAAGTTCATCATTCTTAACGGAATGTAGAAACTTTCAGAAGTGCCGTCAGTATATTCAACCGTTAGGTCTATTGGCATTGGCATTCTTCCAATTCTTTCTAAACTTACAGTCGTTTTTCCTGCATTATCTGCAACGTCTTTGATACCGTAATCTATTGTATTTAATGTTTCTGTCCAATCGATTAAATACCAGTCTAATTCTGCTCCCGAAACTCTTTCTGCAGTTCTCTTGATGTCGTTTGGAGTTGGATGTTTGAATTTGAAATCGTTAAAATATCTTTTCAAAGTCGCATCTACATTCTCTTTCCCAATTACATATTCTAATTGCGACAAAAAGATGCTTCCTTTTATATAAGCCGAAATACTATAAGGTCTGTTTTCGTCGTAACGATCTCCATGAGTTCCTTGTGGTTGTTCTTTTCCTGAATTTACCAATTGATAGTAAGCGGCGTAATTTCCTTTAAAGGGATTTACTTCTTTTTTATCTCCTTTTAATTCATTCAAAGCGCCGTCTTCTATATAAGTGGTAAAACCTTCATCCATCCATGGGTGTTTTGACTCGTTTGAAGCCAAAATATGCTGAAACCATGAATGTCCTAATTCATGTGTTGCAGTTCCCAAAATTCCCTGAAGCGTTCCGTTTCCTAACATCAAAGTACACATTGCATACTCCATTCCGCCATCTCCACCCTGAATAAACGAGTATTGTTTGTACGGATATGCGCCAACTCTTTGATTGTAATACTCCATTACTTTTACCATTAACGGCTCTAATTGTTTCCAATTTTCGGTCGTTTTTGGGTTATTTTTATAGAAGAAATGCAAATCGACATCGTTTGGTCCTTTTACGATATCATGCGTATATTCTTTATCGGCAGCCCATGTAAAATCGTGAACATTTGGTGCGATAAAATGCCACGTTAATGTTTTTGCTTTCTTTGGATATACAACCGTTAAACCTTCATCTTCATACCCATGACCAATGGCGTTTTTGTCTTGCAGATATCCTGAACCTCCAATAGTATAGTCTTTATCGATTGTAATTTTTACATCGAAATTACCCCACACACCGTGAAATTCTCTCGCAATATAAGGATCCGCATGCCAGCCTTCAAAATCAAATTCGGCTAATTTTGGATACCATTGTGACATTGAAAGCTCTACTCCTTCAGAATTATTACGTCCTGAACGACGAACTTGTACCGGAACTTGTCCGTCGAAATCTAAGGTAAAAGTAGTTTTCGAATTAGGTAAAATTGGTTTCGCCAAAGTTACTTCCAGGATTGTTCCTGAAACTCTGGTTTGAGCCGTTACGCCATCTTGTTTTAAGTTGGTGATTTTTAGAAACCCAATTTCGTTTGGTTTTAAAGTTTCAATTCGGCTTTGTTTTGTTTCCTTTCCGTCGGCACCTTTTATCTTGGTTACCATTCTTCCGTCAGGATCTTTTATAAAATGCAAACGCGCATCCATTTCACTTCCCGGCTGAAATGCATTTGGAAATAAATGATAAAATACCTTTTTTAAAGTATCAGGAGAATTATTGGTATACACCAATTCTTGTTTTCCTTTGTACTGGTAGTTTTTTACATCCATGGCAACCTCCATTTTATAATCGGCATGTTGTTGCCAATATGGAGCACTTTGTGCAAATGCTGAGTTTAAACCTAAACTCAAAAAGGAAAGTAGTATTATTTTTCGCATTGTTTTTTCAATAAAAATGGAAGAGTTGCCACTCTTCCATTAGGTTACTATTTTGTGTGTTTTTATTTTTTCGACATTTTTTCTGCCATCAGTAAAGCATTATAAGCATTTACCATTTTAGCAGATTTTGATGATTCTGCAGAAGAAACTGCTACCGGTTTTTGGTCCGGATTTGGATTTTCACCCAAAATTATCATTGACGGAAGTGCTACTCCTGAATCTATTAAAATTTGTTTTACCTGAGCTGCTTTTAGTTTTGGATAGTAGGAACGAATCAGTGCTGCTACTCCTGCTGCATTTGGAGACGCCATCGAAGTTCCCTGCAAATACTTGTATTTATTATTAGGAACAGTTGCATAAATTTCTTCACCCGGAGCAAATACATCAACATTTATTTTCCCGAAGTTTGAGAACGGAGCTACAACATTTTCTCCGTATGCTTTGTTGATTGCACCAATTGTGATTACGTTATTTGTAAATTCTTTTACGTTGTCTTCAGAATCATTTGGGTAATTGATGTTTTCTGTTTTATCGATATTATATCCGTCATTTCCTGCTGCGTGTACAATTAAAACATCTTTTTTGGCCGCATATTTTATGGCATCGTAAACCCATTTTTTGTGCGGAGAAAAACTTTTTCCGAAACTTCCGTTAATTACTTTTGCGCCGTTATCAACTGCATAACGAATCGCCAAAGCAATATCTTTATCGTACTCATCTCCGTCAGGAACTGCTCTTACGGTTAATATTTCGACATTGTTTGAAACGCCGTCTCCGCCTAAATCATTACCACGAATTTGTGCAATAATTCCGGCAACGTGAGTTCCGTGCAATGCTTTTTCTTTATCTGGTCCAAAAACAACATTATTTCCGTAATGATTGTCTTTGATATCTTCCGGATTATCACCCACGATTTTTCTTCCGTCATACTCTTTGTTCAAATTATAATTGAACTGATCGTAAACTGATTCTCTGTAATCTTCTAATTCTGCTTCAGGGTCAAAAGTTGGTCCTGCATTGGTCAAAATTTGAGTCATCACCATTTTAGCTCTGGCAACTTTTGA
>Ga0247803_1001504_pt1 | contig 12211 bp, 13 predicted proteins | sample UWRJL014104B1_FD_180928 | JGI IMG/M metagenome (GOLD analysis project Ga0247803, IMG submission 180928) | Plant litter microbial communities from Arlington Agricultural Research Station in Wisconsin, United States - UWRJ-L014-104B-1 | ecosystem: Environmental > Terrestrial > Plant litter >...
TAGTAAGAATATCAGTGATTTTGCCTGCCGAGTCGCCAAAGTGACTACTCGTAACAATAAGTAATTTAAAAACAAGGGCTGGCTTGTTTTTAATATTTGATGCTCAGCGGTGGTATGAATGGCTGTCGGCCAATGACATCAGCATCCTCGTGCCAAGATTTGTCAGCCTCAGCGGCCCAGAAAGATTTGAAATTGAGCGGTAATGAACTCCTGGGAAAGCAGATTGAGCGTGACGGCATGATGATCATCGTAGCGGTGTAAATGTAAAGGAGCGGAAATCCCGTTTCGGCCGAACTAAAAGCCTCAACTGTTTTGATTGGTTCATCAGTCTGAAAATGGCTGTGGTAGCCCTCGAAACATAATTGATAAGTGTCGGGGTGCGCCGGTGTTGTAAATAAAACAAAATGAAGCCCTTTGAACAGGATAGTGACGTCTCGAATGATCGTGTGCAGGAAACAGACGGCTTTGGCGTAGGCCTCATTTGGTTCAAAATCGCGGCCTCTGATTCGTTTCATCATGGCCGGGTAGTCTTGTTTGGTATTCGATGTTTCGATCGCAACCCGAATACCATGATAATCAATGAATAACCTCGTTGTTGTTTTCAGTTCTGACGATAACGGAGTTGGAATTGGGTGCAGCCGCGTGAAGATTTTCAATGTTGAACCTTCTGGAAAGATTTTGAAACCGGTGCCGTAGTTGTGATAACTAGCATCGATGTAGTTAACTCCCTGCGGCAGACCGTTGATGATGTGGTCAAGCACGATGGCTGGATCTTCTGTCACTTTGTTTTCAAATGCAAAATAACTAAATGGGTCCTCCATGGCTGTTTTTAATTTTATTAAACACGATGTTGTGTTTAAAGTTTTTAAGCTTGGGCAATCTTGATGATCTGTTCCAGGTCTTGCAGTTCAGCCAAACTACATTCGACTAATGCTTTGCCCTGAAACTTGCTCTTGATGAACTCTTTGACGAATTCGATGTTCGGGTCATCAACAGCTAGCGCCTTGTTGATTTGGTGCAGTAGTCGAAATTGAGCTACCAGCTCGGATTCGGTTGGAACTGGGATTGCAGCTTTGGCCGTTGGCACTTCAACAACGGGTAGTCGGCGCTCGATTAATCCAGCCAACAACACGTCAACTGCAACGGCCGTCGAGTCACTGCCGTCGCCACGAATTCGATGTTTCAAACAGTAATTCAAGAAAACGCCAAGCCCGACTCTATCTTGATCGGCGCTGACGGCCATTGGGGCAGCTTCATTATTGACATAGGTGACACCAGTTTCTTTGGCAAACAGGATTGCAAACGTCTTGCAAGTACTGCCACCCCACATTTGAGATTTCAAATAGCCATAAATCAACAAGTAGTCCAGTGATTTGAGGCCGGTTTGGCGCTCGACGACTTCTTGAAGTTCGGCAATCGTGCGGTAGTGGTAAGCCAACGAATAGCGCTTGTTCTTGAACAGGATGGCCAGGAAAGCAATGCGACCAACGATTTGAAGCGCCAAGAGATCTTGCAGCACTTCGCGTTCAATACTGACATACGGGTGATTACCGTCATCGACGACTTTTGAATGTTGGTCCGCATTGCGAATGACATATTCGGCCAAGCAGATGCTTTCGACGAATTTGGAGGTCACTACTGGTAGTTCGGGGATCAAGTAGTTACACTCTCTGGCTTTGGCGTCTCTGCGTTGGTACCAATCCGGGGTCTCAAAAAGCAGTTTGTGAAGCATTTTAATGTAGTAAGTCTATAATTAGTAGCTGGTAGATTAGTTAAAACACCGAGTGGTGTTTTAGAGTTTTTAATTGAAGGCGATGGCGGTCAATTCCAGGATGCTCGTCAGTTGCTGTTCGGTCAACACGGCCAGCTTAGCTTTCAGCTTTTCGCTGTTGCCTGACGATTCGATTTGCGGACAATCAAAAGTGATCGCAATGTAGCGCCAGGCATCGGCCCAATTGGTGTGGCCAAGAGTTTGCTCAAGCGTTTTGACCGCCTTGAGGTACAATTGGAACTGCTGATGTTTGGGCGTTGGCTCGAGGGCCGGTCGTCGCGACTTGATGATGATGTCGCAAATGGCCACCAAGCCTGCCGCATCGGAGTTCAGCCACTGCGATTGGAGGCACTGATTGTAAATCCAGCGAGCGTAGGGACCGAGCTGTGCCAACTCTGGCACCATCAGATCGTACTCTCGACAGTACATCGAGTCAAGGCTCAACTTCTTGTATTTGGCAAACAGCTGCTCGACGGCTTTGATGGCGATGGGGTCTGTTCGCAAGGTCAGGTAGAGGTCCAAGAAGTTGATGAAGCCCTTCTTGTCCACGCCAAACGACTTGTAAATGGCTTTGCCCAAAACGCACTGGTCAACGTAGTCCTTCTTGAGCTCGGCCGTGTTGACGTTGTTCATGATCAGGCCAACCAGGTTCAGCGCTTTCTTGTCGAGGCCAATCTCAAGCTCTTTGCTGACGTATTGCTTGTCACTCATTTCGGCCGACGGCATGACCCTGTTGACCAGTGCGTAGTAAGGGCTGCTGCTGCGATCGCCAACGAGCAGGGTGATTTGGGCCGCTCGTTTGAGTTCGTAGTTGTCGGTGCAAATGTCGATGGGCGTCTTTTGATGTTCGACAACAGTCAACAGCTCTTGCATGCCAAACCAGTGGTAATCAATGGTATTGATGCGCTTGCTAAAGAACTCATGGTCGATCTTGGTGTCGCAGTAATACTTGACGAAAGGACCGACGGACCCAGGGATCTCGACCTTCTCCGGTCGGACGTAGTCCCCGACCTCAAAACACGACACGGCGGCTATGTCGCTCCAAACCTGGTTAGCTGCGATCTCGGGCTTCTCGCGCATCAAGCGGTAGAGGTCAAGCGCGTCGCGATAGTTTTGACCAATGACCGTCCGGACGACGAACGAGTGGAAATCGTCATAGCTATGGAAAGTGACGTCAAGCCGGCCGCACGTGAAATACGCGCCGTTCTTCTCGAATCGCTTGCGAAAACCAGCGATCAGGCCGAGCACCTGCAACATTCTGAAATCTTGGAGCACTGCTTTCTCGAGCGCGATGTACTCGGGATAATCGATCTCTCGATAGCCAAGGCGGCCGTGGATGTTCTTGATCAACTTTCTCAATCGCTTGGCCTCGGGGAAATCCAGCAACAAAGTGCCAGTGGTGTCCAATTGAAAGCGGCGATCGCTCTCATACTTATCGTCGAAACATTTAGTTCGCTGCATGGTCGTTTTGTTTTATTATGAAAACGACCAATGTTTATTTTTGAGCATTAGGCTGCTATTTCCACCACTTCAATGGCAGCATTCAAATCACCATACTTATAATGATTCAATATTTTATAATTGCATTGTCGCAATTATAGTTTTTAGTTGTTAACCAGCGCCAGCCTGAGCCACTTTTCAATCGATTGTAATTCAGGCACGGTGGCCGCCGGCAATCGATCAGCCAGTGATTGCAGTTGGTCCCTGCTGACGATCCATTTCAGTCTCGTGCTAATGAACAACAGCGTCGGCTCGTAGTTCTTGCTGTTGGTGAATTCGGCGCTAACGAACAATCGGTGGACCCGCAAATAAAGTTGGAACGAATCATCTTCAACCACTGGTTTCTTGTCACGGCCGTCAATGATATCCTTGACGATGACGGCCAGTCCTTGAGATTTCCAGGGCTTATTTTGTTCTTTCTTGTAATGCCAGCGAGCGTAAACGCCAAGGTAGCACTCGATTTCCTGGTCACTCAAATCATAATTGGTAACTACCGATGTACCAGGCTCCAAATCCGGGTGACTACTAAAAACCGACCTCAACTTGCGCACCCGATCTAGGCTGGATTTGATTTCCGCATACAATTCCAGCATTGTTGCTTTGCCATCGATACTGATACCCATTACTGTTAGATAAAGGGATTTTAACCATTCCTGCTTACAACCGTAAGTCTTCTTGATGTATTGGGAATGCTGGTTGTTAGCAATGACACCGATCAAACTCAGAGCTTCACAATCAACGGCGATATCCTGTTCAGCACTGACGTAATCTTGGTTAGTCAGCAGCGGTTCACTATCACCAATGACAGGACGGCACATGATGTATTCAGTACAGCCATCTCGATGACCGGTGATGTCAATTTCGGACAGTCTCTCCTTTCGGTAATTGACATCCAACATACCGGCGGTCCTGAACTTCAGGTTGATTGTTGAAAAGACATTGTGGAGACCCCAACTGATGAACAAGGTAAACAAATGGGGCGAACAGTTTCCTCGTTGACTAAAGTATTTGATGAATGGCCCATGTTCGTGCACCAACTCGGTGTTAGCGGTTATTGCTACTGCTTCAAGATTCAAGATTTTGGGGTCGATAGCGCAAATGAAATTCCATTTCTCATTGGTAGCCAACTTGTCATCAGCTTTCAAGCGCCAATAAAGGCGGGCAATCGAGCCGTCGTAGACATTAGGGCGCCCAATAATGACTTGGTCAATGAACTCATCGAAGCACTGAACATTTGCAAAATGACGAGCCATCAAACCGAGCCAGCCGAAATAACCATTGTCGATGATTTTGTTGCGAATCCAGCTGATGGCGCCAATGATCGTCAAGTAGTGCAGATCTTTGAGAATGGCCTGCTCGCATTGAGCATGGATTTCGTACGACCATGGGCTGTTGTTCAATGTCTTGACCAGTTGATCAATGGCTTTGGCTTGCTCAAGCGGCAACAAGCTTGTGACAGTGTCGTCTCTGGCTGTCATCACCCCGACTCGATTCTTAACATAATCAGCATCAAAACAATGATTGACCAGCATCTTTTAGTTTCAATCGTTGAAACAAGGCTATTTCATTTATCAGTCGTTGGTTGTTAGTTACTTATTAGAAAAACTGCCTGGCACTGACAGTTTTTAAGCAATTTGTTTGATCATCAGGTGGGCACTGACGGCTCTGGTGCCACCGGCCAACGGCGTAATCGTCAAGGCTGTCGAATTACCAGCCGGATTTCTGACTGTCAGGATCGAATTGACAGTCGTCGTTTGAATCAACGAACTGCCGACAATTTGACTGGTGCCGGTGGCGCGACCGGCTACTGAACTGGGAATGTCAGCGCCGTTCAAAGTCAACAACAGCTGACCGGCTTCGCTGACGCTGACTTGGAAGTGGACTTCATAAACACCGATGTTGGCAAGTTGGAACGTCGTCGCGGTCAGCCCATCGATCAGGCCATCACCGGAATTGACGCCGTCCTGCGGAAATTGAACATCACCGCCGACAGCCACGGTAGCACTGTTGTCACCGGGCATCAATGCAAAGAAGTCGGCAAAAGCAATGGTGCCGGGCTCACCGGGTTCTCCTTGTTGTCCGGGTTCGCCATCTTGACCTGTGGCGCCGTTGATGCCCGGTTCACCCCGAGGACCGGGCGGCCCAGCAGGACAATCGCATCGTTGGTCTGGTTCAACCGACGTCGACTCGCTGCTGTGACTTCTTCGGTTGCAGCTTTGAACGGCCCGACGGCGATCACTGGGACGCGCGTTTTCTTGGAATCGCCGAATCAACGCGATAACGACAATGATCAGCAGCACAATCAGCAGGATGCCAATCAAGTTGATCTCCATTTAATGTTGGGGCCAATAATTTAACGGCTCGTCTTAAGAGCCGTTTTTAGGTTCAAAATCCGACGGGCACAAATCCAGCTCCGTCAATCGATTGCAATTTGGTACTGGCCGACTTGAGGATAGCCGCCTGCACTTCGAAATGAGCGATCGAATTAGCATTTTCGGGCAATGAGATCGAAATAGTAGCTTTGCTAACGTCAATGCCGATATCAGTGAGCTGAATCCACATATCAGGCTTAGTAATTAACACGTCCTTGTACATGAATCCACCAACGGTTATCCTGATGGTCGCCGGCGCGAACATCGAATACATGTTCCTCATTTGCGTATATTGAAACGATTGATCATTTGAAGATCGAACTAGAATGGCGATTAACTTAATTGCAAACAATACTTCGACATTAAATGAGTCAACAGTCGTTGTTCTGATTTTGTACCGCAATCCTGTGTAGTTCATCAGTGGGTTCAACAGTTTCAGCTCGTTGAAGCTCAGATTAGCATCAGTTGCCGATTTTAGGAGCTTGGTTGTCCAGAGCCATGGGCCGTATTGATTAGCGATCAATAGACAGAAATCAGCAATTGCAACTTGAGATTTAACCCGGTTGGCATTATCAACCAGATTGTTAAGACCTCGCTGTAAGTCACGGCGATCGGCGGCGTTATTACAAGCCGCCAGGACTCTGGCAATCGTGGTTCTGATCAACAAGAGCGCTGCATCATCGAGATCTGTCTTCAAGCCGTAACTAACTGTTTCAACCAGGTGTTCCCTGAAGCTTGGCAACAGCGTTTCATCAACGTTCATTTTAGCTATTACCAGGCTGATCGTTAACAGCAACAAACTCATTTTTAAAAGGTGCTAAAAACTCCTCCATTGGGAGTTTTTAAACAGCAAGCTCGATCAACTTCAAAATGGCCGGCCACTTAGCCCGATCAAGTACCAAGACAGATGCTTGCAATTGGGCAGCATCGTTGATGGTCCTTAGGTTAGGCGTTTGCCACTTGATGAATTTGATAATGACGTTGTTGCTGATGTTGATGGCCGCGATGGCTCGACAAATCTTCAAGTACTGCTCGAATTCAGTCTTCATGCTGGGACTGGCCACTGGTTTCGGCGTTCGAGCTTTGAGCATGCAGATCTTCTTGAAGGCCACCAACAACGAACTCTTCGAGAACATTTCGTGCTGTTTGGGGTGTCGGTTGAGAAACTTCGCAAAATGACCCAGATCACTGTCGTCGACGGCCACCACATCTGGAAGCCCTTCGAAACATGGCTCTGGTCCCAATCCACGCTGTTCAAAGAACTCAACAATAGCGTTCAAATTGGAAACGCTCCCTTTGTTGAGCTGTTGGTACAAGTCCAATTCATCATGCCAACAGTGGAAATTCTTCTCGAAGGCTGACAAAACAACAGCATAACGGAGCGTCTCATCGGCCGGTGTGTCCTTAAGCAATTTGCTTTTCGTTGTCGACAACCGGCCGACAACTTTCAAGATTAGTGCATCCTTGAGGAACAGCCACTCGTTCTCGTAGTAGGCTCTGAGGTAATCATTGTCGATGACCGCCGTTTGGTCAAAAATGTGAGCGTAGGCCACTACACACGTTTTGTCAAAGAAGTCGATATGGATTTTATCAACTGTGCAGCGCCCCAATTGCTTGCTAATGTAATCATCGCGTTCTTCAAATCGTTGCATGGTGCTTTTATTTTGTTATTCAATCAATGCTGTTTTTGTTTTCAAGCAACTTCAATGATTTCGAGGTCGCCATTCAATCATTTCACCAATTGAAATTAAAATAGTTGTTGTTTGATGGACTATTTACGAAAACAAGATGGCTGATGAGACTATTTGGATTGTGTTCGAGCCCTGTTATGATGGCGATGGTTACACTCATTGGAACTATCGCAGTGCTGCTACATCATTCGAGGTAGCATACGATTGGATCGTCAATCAAGATGAGAAGTTTTATGATCCATTTATTCCCGAGATGAATGCCGCCAATCATTGGACTGTTCAAATGACTAGAGAGGCAGCTGCGGCCCGCCGTGATGAAATTCATCCTGAAGGTTACGATTACCGCCAAGGCGGTGGTTTTGTTATCGAGCAAGTACCGTTGCTTGTCGAATAAAAACTTCAGTGCTTCAAGCTAAAGTTATTAATGGCATTGTTAGCGGCCGCATTGCCATTAATAAACAATGATCAAAATTGAAAGAATAAAATAAATGGAAATTTATAGTTGAAAACGAAAGTCCGAGTCCAATGGCGCAATCAAACTATTCTTCCAGAGCTTTGTTCAACGAGCAGGGTCAATTGACTGAAATCTTGTTCGTATTGATGGATCAACCACCGATCGAATTTGGAGAGTATTCCAAGATGAAGCCAGTATCACTGACTGTTGCCGAAAACAATAACATTGTGAGGGAGATTTCGGCCGTCATCAACAAATCCCCTTTGAAGCCCAAAAGATTTGCGTCATCGCCCACTGTCAGTCCGATGGTTATTAGCGACAACCAGCGACCGAAGCGTCCAATGTCACTGTCGAGCAAACAAGAGTTTAGCGAAGGCGAGCAGTGCGAGTACATCACTGGTGACATGTTGTCATGCGAGAGAGCGGCCGAGTCAGGATTTCCGCTTTGCATTCACCACTTGCACGTGGCCGCTTCCAAATTCGCGGCTCGCAAGCAATTGAAGAAGAGCCGCTCGGGTAGCACTGAATTTCCTTGCTATCGCGATGTCTGGGATTTCAGCATTGGGCCTTACGAAGATTAAAAACTCTCCATTTGGAGAATTTATTATTACGGTTATAAAATGCCAAAGTTACTGTACGCCATCGCTTATGGCACTAACAGATTGGATCACACTGGCTGGGTTTATTTCAATTCGGCGGCTGAAGCCCTGTTGTCGCTATACAGAAGAGATTCATTTGGCATCATTCATGATCTCGATGGTCGAGCCATCTATTTGAATGTCATGTACGCCACTGATGATCTAAATCTGAAGGCCAGAGATGGTAACAGCGTTGTCGAAAGGGTTGTTAATGATGCTGACAGGCGGCCGACGATGGACAATTTGAAAATGGCGCTGCTTGATGATTGCCAAAACTCCGGCTCTGAAATCTTCTACTATGCGGAAGTGAGTCAAACCTTCGTACCCGGTCGACCAGAATTGATGGCTGGCCGCTTGACGGCTTATGTTGTTTGCCAAGTTAACATTTTCATTCCAATGGGTTCTTTCGAGGTTAGGGCAGCCGATTTGAATACTGGTATTGAGGCTATCATTCGTAAATGGTACGATCCGACGATCTTGAATGCGCCAGCTGATTTGACACTTGATGAAGTTAAGAATCAGCTCAACCAGCAGATCAATGGTGATTTCAATGTTTACCTCGATCACATTTACGCGGAGCCATTTTCAACAGGCACTGTCTTGAATCCGCTTTACCCGTCATTGATCGATGATTTACCAGCGCCAGCTGATCGGTTAGCCGCCATCGACGATCAAACAATTAGATTGATGGCCTTGAGCTTCCGACTGGCCGACATCAAGACGCTTTATGACCAATCAGCCACTTTTAAAGCCGTTATCGATGGCAATGAACAATTCTGGCAACAAAAAGTCAAGACCGATTTGAAACTAACAGCGAAACAAGACGGCTATAGCTGGCAGCAGTATTACCAGGGCGTTACAACTCAGATCAACAAGATCAAAGCTGGTATCAAATTGAATTCCTTGTTGGATTCTAAATTGTTGATGCTGCCGCCTTACAAGTTATATCCTGCGTTAGTAGAGATTCAAAACGGCGTGATTCCTAATTACACTACTTTGGAGGATCAAGTTGCCGATCAATTTGATCTTAAAGATGAAGAGCTAGAGACTAGACGCTTTATCGAAATTGCTGAAAGACTGTTCATTCGTGAAGATCCAGGTGAACCACGGGATGAGTCACTTGAAAGGGCACTTGCTGACGAACTCAAACAATGGCGGGCTGAAGCTGCTGCTGCTGGTGATTTGGTCAGCCTCATCGATCGCAAAATTGAATTGACGTTGCTTAAATTCCCGACCGTGCGGCCAGATTGGTTGGCGGCCGCTCGTCGTTACATCCAGGCCGTTATTGCCATCGATCAAAGTTGGCAGCTACCGGCCGATTTGGCAGCGCTCGATTTTGTCAATCTGGTCGATCGGCGGATTTCATTGACCAAGCGCAACAACGATCGCCAATGGGTTTACGGGTCACTACTGGCCAACGCCGATCGGAACCAGATCGATGCTATTGTCAACTTTGACAAACTGATGAGTCACTACCAAGCAGCTGATGAAACCTTCGGCCAGAAATTCGATATTAGCAGATTCAAAGGTGAATTTATCGAATTCCTCAAAAGACAATGAGGTCGTCGCCGATGGAGATGTCACCCGAATACGTCGACAATGCGTGGTACAACGTATCGCCCGAGTCCCTGGCTTACCCGACCGTGGTGCCGCAGATCCCCATTGTCAGACCTCGGACTGTTGAACCGCCGTTGCCCAGTTTCCAACGCACCACGGCTCCCGCTTTTGTCCAGGGCAATGTCGACAAAGAAGTTGCCAGTACCCAAGTTGGAACTCGCAAAGTGCTCGAGACCACCAAATCCAAGGTTGGTTTTATTGCTCTGCAAGCCAACGAGGCCATCGAGATCGAAGGTGACCAGGTCGAGCAGTTCATCCGCATCGAACGTGGTCATGGTATTATGACCATCAACGGTCGTGAGATCAATTTTGGCCACAACGATTACTTCTACGTGATGGCCGGCGTTCGCTACCGCATCTTTGCCGGCTCACAGCTCAAGATTTTCACGATGACGATCCGCTAAAAACTCCACATTAGGAGTTTTTAATCATTTTCGTCGTCGGTGCTGTAATCGTCTTGTTCTGAATCGCCTGGTTCGTAGGGGATCGATTCTTTGTTGAATGTTAATAACTGCACGTAGTCATCGTCGCTAATGTAAAGCAGGTCGCCAACTTTCAAGCCGTTGATTGGTTCTAGCCGATGGCCTTCAGGGTAGATTCGACTAGGCGGTGTTAACCAATCTTTCAGAAATTGGCTATCGACAATCATTGTAAAGCCCTCGCTATGACCACAATAGAAATAGTTGGTTGGAAATTCTGGATAAGCAAACTCATAAGGATAAGTGCCATAGTCATCAATGTCACAAGGGCCTTCAATATGAAGATCGCCGTTCCAGTAACTCAGACCATCATGGCGATAACCAATCTGTTTCATGTTCAAGATGGTGTCGCCTCGACGAGGTACAATACCAGCTACCATTGGATGCGAACATACTTTGGAGGGTTGGCCGTTCAGGTAAAGGATGTCTTGCGGGTAGCAGGTCGATAAAATACCATCACGAACACAATAAGAACCGAAAACGCTGGTAGTTACGACTTTCCAATCTTGTCTGATGGCATCCATCATGGTGACGTAGACCATAAACCATGTTATGGGTTGATCACAATAAGCGGGTTTCAATGCGATGTCTGATTTGCGAACCAGTTTGAAACGCCGAAAACAGAACTTCCACCATAATTCGTCGTTATCACTCCACTGGTAGAACTTCTTTGAAACTAAACGGATCGCCAAGAAATCTTCAATTGGGAGCCATGACAATAACGTAGTGCCGCTAACCACATCCATCGCCATTTCATTGAACTTATGAAATTGATACTAATTATGATTTAGTTACCGAACATAGCCGATGGTTCGACATTCTTGAACACATCGACTAATTTGAGATGTAAAGTAACTAATTTGAGCAAGTAAGCATCCGGTTGACCAACACCAACACGACCAAGAAACGCATACTTCATGACCGCTTCAGTAGTCTTTCGATTTAAACGGACCGACCAGCCTCGAATGTTTGAATAAACAACGTAGAAAAAGTCGGCTTTCAAATCAAGCATCAGTTGAATATCACGGTCAGCCTTGTAGTCCGCCGGCCGTGATATCAAGAAAGCATGAATGCCATTACGACTGCGATAAAGATCAAAAGAAATACCGTGCTCTATCGCATAGGCTCGAATCTCAGCAATGACGGTTTCTTGTTGATCAGCTTGACCTTTGTAGAAATCTATATCAACCATCAATAAAGTCCGATAACAAACGTAGTAAGTGCTGGTCATCAAATCAATAGCGATGTAATAATCGGGATCGTCTTGCAGTAATCTTTGTGGCTTGCCGAGTAACGATGTCAGACTCGGTGTTAATTGTTTGACGGTTTCGATAGTCTGGCCTTCAGTCGTCAACAAGGCCATCCTTTCTTGAGCGTCCATGATTGGGTGCTCCGACACCGCCGATCCGATGATGGCCTGGAAAGTCGAATAGAAGTTCATTTTAAGAATGGCTGCATTTGTTTAAAAGATGGAAGGCCTAAGCCAGAAACAAATTTCATTGATCGATATGTTAGCTCGATCGTTGGATGTCGATGCTTTGGAATTTGCAACCGAACTGTTTGGCAAACCAATCGATCGGTTCGAAATGTTAACCAAACGAGAGCTTTCGAAATTAATCAATACGCTGAAAGGCCGCCAGTTATTGAGCCCGATCCAATTAGATGAAATCATTAATCGTTGGGCTATCG
>Ga0247803_1001505_pt1 | contig 12208 bp, 21 predicted proteins | sample UWRJL014104B1_FD_180928 | JGI IMG/M metagenome (GOLD analysis project Ga0247803, IMG submission 180928) | Plant litter microbial communities from Arlington Agricultural Research Station in Wisconsin, United States - UWRJ-L014-104B-1 | ecosystem: Environmental > Terrestrial > Plant litter >...
CCTCCTCCCCTCTCCCCACCAACAAACACCGAGCCAACCCACCTCATCATCAAGGCCACCCCTCCTAGGCCCGGCCCGACGACCCTACAAACCTGCAACCCAGCGGCGCAGCACCACCCACTCTAAACACCATTAACCTCGCCGTCCAATCCGACAAGTCTCTCCCAGCATCCCACAGTCCCCGCTTACCACGCCGCCCCCAAACCCAGTACTTCGTTTCACCCTGAACTCCGCTGCACGCTTCGGCCACCGAAACACATGGCAGCCCTCGCATCTAGCCCTCGCAGGCAAGCCAAAGCGCCACAGCCCACGCGTTCGCTTCCGTGGTCCTGCTCCCCTATTCTCCGCGCCTCCTGCTGCGATTCCCGCGCATCTGAGCCCCCAAGGATCGGGATCCCGTGACGTCGCGCTCGTCCCACATATCAGCCGAAAGAAGATTATTTACATTTCTACCCGAACTCGCCGTGCTGTCAACCGAAGTGGATTAGGTCATGCTACCACGGTGGTAGGACCTGCTTTCATGGCATCTGAAGCCCAGGAAAGGTGTAACGCGAAACACTATAAGTGTTTAGATGAAGAAGGTGCGATACGCAACACCGCACCCCCTAATCTAGCATTTGTCAACACGTCGCGGCCCAGACCCTATGCCTATATGTAGTCTAGCGGTCTGCGCATTTGCGCAAACATCTGAATAGACTGAAGTGTGCGCAATAATGCAGTATCGGCCACCTCCTTGAAGTCGGCGAACTCCTTTGAAGTCGGCGAAGATGCGGATCCGGAGGATTCAACCCCTACAGCATTGCGCACACTAATCTCCTTTGGGACACCAGTGCGAAATGTACCTGAAGTGTCGTGATGGCAGCCGATTTCGATGCTGTCGCCTTTTGTCGTGGTTGTGGTGCGTCAGTGGACTCCCCAATGCGGTATGTCAGCATCAGTCGACGTCAGTAAGCTTCTCGGGCTCGAGAGCAGTGGAACGGGCTCTTGAAATGCAACGATGTTCTCCTTATCATCTCTATCTCATCTCCCATAGCTGCCGTCAACGCGAACCCCCAGTCGGTATCCAGAAGTCGTCGTCTTCTTTAGATCCAGAACAAAGACACAAAAGGAACTGCAGACAAGTGCTCCGCCAAAAGCGCAAGGCGCAAACCACCAAATCTCATGCCCGCATTCATGCAGAGCCACATTTCCGATCGATGAAGATGGAGCAGGGAGTCGCCTGACCGTATGCCAACGCATCGCATCGCATGCTACTGGTTTCGACCTTGGGAGCGCGTTGCAGGGCGGTTGTGGCCATTGTCGTGCATATTGTTGCGTGTGCTGAGTCGTGACGTCGAGAACCGATGCCGAGATGTGCCCGCTTCCACCAAGACCGCAGAAGGGAAAACATTGTCAAGGAGAGACTATAGCGTACAATCCCCAATCGCAACCTGAAAGCATATCGCACTTCCCCCGTGACAAAAACACGAAAATACCTTGGAGAGTCCCAGTACAAGCGCTTCCCCAGAGAACCATAACTTTTTCTCGGACCAAAACAAAAAGGCGAATGAATTGTGACACAAAGACAAGGAAACACTGGTATGGGCAAAAGAAACAACCAACTCCAGGGGGAACAAAGAAGCAACCGGGGCTTTGGTAAAAGCCTGTGTGGAATCTTAAACGCCTGAAACTCCGATGCTGCGCTCTGCAAGATGACTAGAGGCAATGATATATCCCAATCCTGATTCGTGACCCAAAAGTGCAGCAAATGTAGCACGGCCGGGTGTGGAGTGGTCGTCTAGCGTGGTGTATTATGTGTAAGTGATAGCGAGTCGGAGGCGAATATGAACAGCGGGCGACGTGTGGCCTCGTCGGTGGAGGAGCAGGATGCGAGGCACTACAAGATGCCCGAGTCTTTCAGCGCATTCTGCAATATCGTCTCTTTCACGGCCGCGAAGACCAGTCGGATGTTCGACGTGTCGGTGGCTTGTGTCAGACTGCATCTGTTAGCGGAGAACACTGCGCCGTGGGCGGGTGTTGACATACTGTGGATAGAGGTTGAGATGCGCTCGGTTCACCTGGTTAAATCTCCAGAGCAGATATTTGGCGGCGCGGTTTACGTCGTTGCCTCCGGAATAATCGGGAAAGTAGTTTCCGAGTGGTGACCGCGCTAGCTTGGCCTTGAATAAATCGACCTTGTTCAGAAACAGGATGATACTTGTCCGCATGAACCACCGGCTGTTTACTACAGAGTCGAACAAGACCAAGCTCTCCATCATCCGGTTCTAGTTTCCCTGTTAGCCGCAGACTGTGACTCTGGCCGGACTTGCGTACCTGGGAGCTCTCTTCCAGTAGAACCTGGTCATATTCGCTCAGTGCCACGCAGAAGATGATGGATGTGACGTTTTCGAAACAATGTATCCATTTCTTGCGCTCGCTCCGTTGGCCGCCCACGTCGAACATGCTGCAGTTTCACATTAGCCGGGAACCAAGGCGGCATCTCGCGCAACAACGTACTGTATGCTCAACTGTCCCATGGTGAAGCGTGTCTCGTATATGCCGGTCGTTTTCGTTCGCGCGCGCAGGACGTCGGATTCGACCGGAATGTAGTTGGGGTCTGATATGCGCATGACCTCGTCGAAGAAGCTGTGCTTGTCAGCAAGGATGGTGACCACACCGGATCGTTCACATACTAGGGCGCCGAGTCCATGAGGTAGAATTCGCTCGAGTGTTCCAGCACCTTGGGCACGCAGGCATCGCGCCACACGGAGGTGATGGCTTGGCCTACCCGCAGGTCGAGCGGCTTCTCAGGGTCGGGGTCGACGGTGTACTCGAGCAGATACTGGCAGTACTCGGCGTTGCCCGGCTCTTCGGGCTCGACGTCGAACTGGTGCATGGCGCCGATCAGGGCCTTTGCGCAGTCGATGACGTTCTTGTATATCGTCAGGCGGTACATGGCGAGCTCCTCTTGGGTGTAGCCATTCTGGTGGATGATCTTCATCTGCTTGACGATAGTCGACTTGCCGCTCTCGCCGGAACCTGAGTGCGCGTGTTAGCTGGCGTGAACAGGGCGGCGGCGCTCAGCTGCTTACCCAGCAGGAGGATCTTGCATTCTCGCCGTAACCGGCGCGAATCCTCCTCGAGCTTGCGGTCAATTGCCTGGCTGCGCTTCTTCTGCTCGACATCGTCGTTGTTCGTGCTCATGCAGATGCCCATGGTGCCTGGCGGTGGCAGCTCGTAGCAGCCGCGTGACGGCGCAGCGTGGTGAGGGGGGGACGTGGGCGATCCGAGGTGCGAGGAGCGGAAGCAGCGTGCTGCTCGAGCGACGGGATGGTGGAGACCGCCGGGCGATGACGCGATAGAGGCGGAGGTGTTGATGGTGGAGTTGGCGATGGGAGATGGCTCAAGCGGGCCGCTGTCGTGGTGGTCGGTTCGGGGGTGAAGCACGGGGCACGGGGGGTCTGTGCGGGTGCCTGTGGACAGGACCGGCTGCGCGGCAGATCAGAGTCTACACAGTGTCGGAACCCCCAGACGGAGAGGGCAACGGGCCGCGATGGCGGAGGGCACGGCGGAGCTGGACGCGGAGGGGGACGATGCTGCGACGGCGAGCAGTCTATGGGGTTGCGATGCAGGTGTGAGTGATGGCGTCGACGAGCCCTGCGATAGGCATCTGGGGGCAGGTGCGGTGCTAGTCTAAGCCACTGCTGGCACTTGGGCTGTGGGCGCTGTCTGAGCAGTGAGAACAAGCCGCTTGCAGCAGCCAGCGGCCAGCAGCAGAGCATCAAACGCGTGCACAGGGCTCGCCAGTTGCTGAGCCTGCTGCTGCTGCTGCGATGCATCCCCCTCGGTGCCGCGCCGAGCTGCGTGTCTGGCAGACGACCACGACCGACGATGCTTGCTGCTTGCTTGCTGCTTGCTTTTCCCCGACATCCCCACATGTCCCGTGGCAAAATGGCAATTCACCGTCTCCCGTCCGTCCCAAGCCAGCGCTCACGGCCGCCGGCGAAGGTCCCCGCGAGGCGGATTCTGGTCAGGCCTACCGGTATCGATTCTATATGCAGAGTCTAAACCCCCCTGCCCAGCCCCAGCGACACTCCTCTTCGTGCGACGACGGCCCAATGCGCATTTCCCGCAACAATGCAGCCAGCGAAACTCGACCTACCGGAGGCCAGCGCGCAGCTCGCGGCCGTCGCTGCACTCGCTGCACTCGTCAAAGGCTGTCGCCGTCTGCCCCCAAAGTGCACTGTGTTGCCCCTTCGGGAAGTGCCATCAGTCATCCCTTGGCCCGGCACACTCAGATACAGAAGCGCCCCCAGGAACTGTCAGCTGGCTGTGGCCCGTCACCTCGTACCGGTACATCAAGGCGATCAATCTGTGTTGTGCAGGAGCGTTTCCACGCGCGAAGCCGCCGAGTCAGCCCTCGTGGCCGCGATCCATCCCTCCCTAGTCCCACGGCCTAACCCTGAAGGGGCCGCCAGGCAATGGCATTACCGGCCCCGCAGCTTCTGCAACCCGCCCAGCGCCACATGTCTGGTGTGTTTGCAGCCAGTTGTGACCGAGGGTCGTTTCGGGGGCAGAGTCGGCAGCGACGCTGACTGTCTTGAGAGTCGGAATACGAGAAGCTGCTAGCAGCAGTGCGGAGGCAGACGGTCCAAGACGAGGCGCAGAGGTGCATGTCCACGCAACCAGGCGGTACCTTTGATGCGCCCGTGTCTTCCCTGCCAGAGGACCGAGTGCAGTAAGAACTTGCCTACACCTGTAGATGTATGCATAGTGTCGAGGCAATGAACATGCCATGGTAACAGCTGGCCCGACGCACGGCCTTGCCGAAATTCGTTGCCGACGACTGAAGCGTGCAAGATGTGCGTCGGAAAACCGAGACAACAGGAGGCCCAGTACTAGATGATACGTCCTGAAACCCCTCTATATGAGCCTTGCAGACGACGTTGAAAAGGTAGTATAATTCGGCAACGAAGTACTGCAACCCCCCGGTGCCCGGTGGACGCACGAGCCTTGGCCATTTGCGACAGGGCCGGAGCGCACAAGGACCGCTTGTACGTGGGAGAAGCAGGCACAGTCGCTGATGATCGTTCCAAGTACATGTTGGCAGCGAAGGATCCCTGGAGACTTGTAAGTAAGTTTTGCTGGCCTGGGCCAACTAGCACGGCGAGCAGCGCTCCAGACCGCCTTTGCGAGATGGAGAAGATAGAATTGCCATTATGACGTAGGCAGCCGGTGAATGTGCAGGTTTCGCGCGCCGTCGGCCAACTCCAGGCTCGACGCTCCATCTTCAGTGCCCCTCGGTGCCCCTCCTGTCTACCCTTTGGCATCGTCAAATACTTCTCCCACCTTTTCCAGGAAAGATCGTCGACGTCAACCCGCCGCTCCTTGCACTCCGGCCCTTCTGTTGATCCGCGCTGAGAATTCTGCTCGTTGCAGCTTCTTGCTACAAGCCTTTGTTGTCGCAATTCAAGCGAATCCCTATAGCGCTACTCCGCGGCGGTGCTATCGCCCGATCTGATCCCATTTTGCCGACCCCACCGCATCCCGCGCTCGTCCTCGCAACAACCACCACCTGCTCCACCGTCTGCGCACCTATAGACTGTCTCTTCGACTCCTAACTGTGTTGCCCGCCTCCGCCACTCCGAACACCACAGCGCTGTAGTGGCTTGGCAACCTGGCTATTTGTCCCGGGACCCATTACAACTCACGACAACACCACTTCTCAAATACCTCGTACACTCCCCCCGGCCCCACCCGCGCAATCCATCAAGATGGCAGAATTCGTTCGCGCGCAGATTTTTGGCACGACTTTCGAGATAACGAGCAGGTCAGGCATATACCCCGCCATGCGCTTCGCGCGGAACTGACGTTCATGCAGATACACCGACCTGCAGCCCGTGGGCATGGGTGCGTTCGGCCTCGTATGGTACAGTCTTTCCATCCAATGCCGAAGACGCCACACTGACCGGACCGCAGCTCGGCCAAGGACCAGCTCACCAGCCAGGCCGTGGCCATAAAGAAGATCATGAAGCCCTTCAGCACCCCCGTCCTCTCGAAGCGCACGTACCGAGAACTGAAGCTGCTGAAGCACTTGAGGCACGAGAATGTGGGCACTTGACACCTCCGACTATGGCATGGCGATTCTGACGGGTGGCAGATCATTAGCTTGAGCGACATCTTCATCTCGCCGCTGGAAGACATGTATGCGTCTACCCCTCCCTCCACCGCCACCTCATACTGACTCTTTAGCTACTTCGTCACCGAGCTCTTGGGCACTGATCTCCACCGTCTGCTCACCTCGCGACCCCTCGAGAAGCAGTTTATCCAGTACTTCCTGTACCAGATTCTGGTACGTTGCAAAACCACCGTGGCAGGTTTCCACTGATTTGTCAAGCGCGGATTGAAATACGTCCACTCCGCCGGAGTTGTTCACCGCGACCTGAAGCCTAGCAACATTCTTGTCAACGAGAACTGTGATCTCAAGATCTGCGATTTCGGACTTGCGCGTATACAAGACCCCCAGATGACGGGCTATGTCTCGACACGGTACTACCGAGCGCCGGAGATTATGCTCACGTGGCAAAAGTACGACGTCGAGGTCGACGTCTGGAGCGCAGGCTGCATTTTTGCAGAGATGTTGGAGGGCAAGCCGCTGTTCCCCGGCAAGGACCACGTGAACCAGTTCTCCATCATCACAGAGCTCTTGGGCACTCCACCAGATGACGTTATTCAAGGCATCTGCAGCGAAAACGTAAGGATTCACAAACCCCTAGGAAACACCAGATGCTTACCGTTGCAGACATTACGATTCGTGCAGTCGCTGCCCAAGCGTGAGCGACAACCTTTGTCAACCAAGTTCAAGAATGCCGAGCCAGCTGGTACGTTTGGACACTATGGTCGCTTGCAACTAGATTTCTGACTGTTTGTAGCCATCGATCTCCTAGAGAACATGCTTGTGTTCGACCCAAGGAAGCGAGTCCGAGCCGAGGAGGCCCTCGCCCACCCATACCTAGCCCCGTACCACGATCCCTCTGACGAACCGATTGCGGAAGAGAAGTTCGACTGGTCTTTCAACGACGCAGACCTACCAGTAGACACCTGGAAGATCATGATGTACGTACAGCAGAGCGGACCCTAGGTGTCGCCGACTAATGACTTTGCAGGTACTCCGAGATCCTCGACTACCACAACGTTGATGCCGCACAACAGGGCGGCGAGGAGACCAGCAGTTGATTGCATTTCAAAACGACTGATCATGGAAGCTATGGAGGTTGTGCGTGGGATTCATTCAGTACCATTTTCTTCGGTCTCGCCTGGACGCTTTTCTTTCGATTGTTCTCCGTTCCGTACTTATGGACGTGGATAGAAGGTAGCGAGGGACGATTTTGTGCCGTGTTGGATTACGTTCAGGCGGTAGACACGACTGTGGCATGGCGTAGCGGGGATGTGGGAGACGGCGATGGCGGTAATGCCAGGGCGACTGACACACAATGGAAGGAAATATCATATGGCCTGTTCTCGAACTGCATTGCCCCTACTGAGCTTTTGTTTCGTTCTAGTTATGAGGCATAGACTATGTACGAGCAAAAGCACAAGTCCGCGTGATGACCTTTCAAGTTGAATAGTAGCCATGTTGCGAGCCAGAGTTAGTGCGGATTGCGCATGGATGAAGTCATTCCCCGTTGGACAGCACAACCCAGAAGATGACCGCAGAATTCTCCGTTGCTAGTCAGGATGCTCGTAAAATAGACTCAAGACGGTGCCACACCCCCCGCCCGGATCACATGCCGCTAAAGCCCTCATCCCTGTGGCGCATCGTCTAAGCGGCGCCGAGGGCTGCCCTCCGTGCGCAACATTCACGACTCAAGATCAGCACCAAGCAAGCTGACCTTCCGCATCTGCTCTCACCTCCGTCTAACCCGACTTCACGCGCGCTCCATGGCCATCCCTCCGTTCGCGACTCCGACATCACGATAGTACACAGAAACACGCCCAAGAAGTGAAGACAGGAACGAAAATGGCGGGGTTCACACCCATTGTGTGTATCGTGGACTTCCATCATGCGCGGTAAGTGCCAGGTGGAAGGGACCAGGAGAGGTATGGGAGATACGGGGGCAAAGGAGAAGTCGCAGGCTGCTAACATCGTGTATAGCGGACCCGAGATCGAAACATGGCTGGGGGTAGAAGAGGGCACCGATCCTGCGATTGAGAATGATTGGGGGAATCTACCGTTCATGGCGCTGAGCGACGGCGCGCATGCGTACGTACAATGCCTCCTGCTTCCTCTTTCCCGGCACTGGCTCATTGCTGCACAGCTCCACAGAAGACTACTCCTACTTCACGCTGCGCCGCTCCGCCTCCACGGCCGCCTCCGATACCCACCCCGCGACGTCCCTATTTGGTGTTTCATGCACGAGACAACTTGGATCGAATGAACTGATCGACCGCCCCGCCGAGGTCACACGGAGTACGGTGCAGAAGGCCGTGGTGGTCATCAGCGACTGTCCACAGTACTTTGGGGCTATCAAGGCGCAATTGGGGGTTGTGACTGCGGCGTGGTTCGCACAGAAGGACTTTACCGACATTGAGATCATGCAGAGGTTTCAGGAGAGTTTGGTCACGCTGTTGAGGAATCAGGAGGTGGAGATGGATCACTATTTTGGTGAGTACGGTTGAGCATTGGCTTGGGTCATGGCTGACAGGAGCAGGCATATCACTCCGAGAGCTGATTCACGAGTTCAAGTGGCAGACTCTGGTTCTGTTCAAGTGCGCTTTACTTCAGCCCAAAGTACGGACCTTTGTCGATGGCGTGGGCATACGCTGACTGGACCAGATGCTCTTCTTCGGCTCGAATTGCGAGCGGCTTTGCATGATGCAGTTTGCCCTTATTTCTCTGATACCCGGCCTTATTCGCCATCTTCAAGATTCTGCTGATCCCAAGTTCAACTCGTTTGAGGAGAAGCTCGTCATGCCTACTTCGTTAAAGACTTCGGAACGCTCTTCTTGTGGGTAGCATGATTTCAATTCTGTAAACATCGCTAATGTCGAGATAGTACTCACCTACATGGGTCTTCCATTGCAACTCTTCGGCCGAGGCTCGTTATTTGGACCATACACGCCGCTTCAGCAGCTCGATATGCTTGCTGACCAGGACACCAAGTCGTACATCGTTGGCTCGACCAACTCACTCCTGCTTCAGCAGAGAGATCGATATAGTGACATTTTGATCAACCTAGACGAGCATACTTTGAGCATCACTTCAAGTTCCGTTCGCCAGGCTCTGGTGCTCTCAACGCCCGATCGACGGTGGATCGACTTCTTGACGCAGACTGTGACCGATACCTGGGACGAGTCGAACCCCAGCCGACCCAAAGATCACGGATATGCGGGGAGTGAGGAGTTTATCCGTATGCAGTTTGAAGAGTACCTACTCGCCATGCTCAGCGCAGTAAAGTACAAGCAGTATCAAGAGAAGAACAAGAACAAAGATACGATCATAATGGACCACGAAGGTGATCCCGCAGGCGAGTTTTCAAACGACTACATCCATGCCTGGATGGAAACCGAAAACTACAGGATATGGAACAAGTTCACCGACTCGCACCTCTTCGACATCGTCGACCCCAAGCATCCCTGTTCCGGTGGGCTGTCCATCGAAGACGTCCAACGGCGTCTAGCGCAGTAAGTTGCCCATACTTCCTAGCAGGTCTGCCCAGGCTCAACTAAGTCTGGCAGTCTGTTCTCCGACTCCACCTTCCAGGCAGTCGTCGTAGGCGTCTGTGTGCTGACTCTCGCGTGGCGCTTAGGCAGGTAGCGGAAATGCACCTCGATGAGAGACTGGAAAAGAGCAGGGAGGTCATCGGAAAGCAACTTGCCGTAGGACAGAAGAAAGTGAGCAGTGCATTCAACAACATCTGGGCCGAGATGGAGGCTATGCGCGAGGCGCAGAGGAGAAGAGCAGAGGAGCAGAAGTTGGCGAGGGAGAGTGAGCCAAACAGTCCGATTGGCGATAGACACGGCGGACCAGGTGGAGCTAGATGTGAGTTCTACCCTTTCTTTTAAACATCCCAGAGACTAACAACAGCAGGGAAACCTCAAGCGCCCGACCTAACCCACGCTCAAGCAAACATCCAAGCCGCATCCAACAAAGCGGGAGCCTACCTCTCCTCTTGGGGCGCCTGGGCCAGCGAAAAGAAGAAGGGCTGGGGAGGTCCCAAATCACCACTGGGTCCTTCGACGACGTCAATGGCTCCTGTGCTGGCCGAACCTTCGCCAGGCGACATCAAGCGAGCAGAAGAGTTCAAGAGGGACCAAGATGGCTTGTCGTATAGTGCGCCTATGAACAGCGCGAGGACGGCGCCGCCGAATGTCGAGCCTGGTGCTACGCACAGAGAGAGCGTGTTCTTCGATGCCGAGAAGGAGGAGAGGGAGAAGAATAAGGGGAGGAGTAAGGAGGCGGAGAATGTTGGGTAACGGAGATTGGTGAGAAGTGGGGCATCGAGGGACTGGATGGTGGTTGCTTAGGTAGGCCTTCATGGCGTGTGGAAGACCTCGCTAGCGAGATTTGACGACCTGAATGTACTTTGCCTGCCGCATCGGTTCTTTACCGGTGGAATGTAAGGTAGATGGCACCAAGTTGGTCTTCGACAGATTTGGGTCCTGGAGACTCGTGCTTCCGTTGAGAAGAGGCGAGCGTTCGAGCTTACGTATCCAGCTCAACTTGATACTTCTACTTCACCTCTTTCATGGCCCAAAGTCTTGTGCATGGTCGAGGTCAGCTTCTGCGACACGATTCGACTGCAGTACAAACGGTAACAACCCTACTTCCTGAGTCATGTCTTCGAGGTGGAAGAAGTGCGAAGCAGATTCGACACGAGCGGTACAAGACTGATTGGAGCGCGCGAAAGTCGTGAAGAAGCGTGAGGCCCAGATCTTGAAAACGGAGTTCATGGGAAATTAGCCATTTTGCATTTACACGATCCGTACTCCAGCATGACGATGGGAAGCACATACTACTCGGCGAAGCAGTCAAGTCAATCGCAGCACGGTCGGCTTACTCGCACGGTCGGAGTAAGACACAGCCGCTCGGGCTGTTTCTGTTTGAAGATGGGGCCGAGGCGCCACGCACCAGACGCCCTGATTGGGTGTTGCCGCGATCGGTAACAGGGGTGTGACGAGCAGCATCCCCAACATCGACGCTTGCATCGCCTCTCGTCCCCAGACACTCGGGTTTGGCACCCTCGCTTACGCCGGATTCGAGCGCTGAGCAGGGCTGAGAAAAGGACCTGGCGGTTTTCTCCGTGACGTGGGACACGGGCGTGCTTGTGCTTTCGCCGGGTTGGGCGTGCGAGTAAGCGTAGGGCAGAAGCACGGCTCGGCGTCCGAGAGATGGGCTGGTATAAGTAGGGAATGGGGGAATTGGTGGGCTGGGGTTTTCTGATCAGAAGATTAAGCAGAGCTGGATCTTACTTTCTACACGCTGGATCGTGCTATTATATTCGCGATTGACAGTTTACATTCTCGACCTACCTTCCCAATCAAATAAATCAGCAACAATGACTTCAGCACTCTCTCTCCAAATCGCCCACTCCCTCTGGCAATGGATGAACAGCGAATCTCCCACACCACCCTCCACGCCGCCGCAACACTACACCTCCTCACCAACCCTCTCCTCCGCATCCTCTTCGCCCTCCCTATCCGCCTCCCCTTCAAACTCCCCGCGCCAGAACTTCCGCCAGTTCCGCCCGCAGATGCACTCCAGACACTCCTCGAGTTCGAGCTCGAGCTCCATCCCGTCGATCAAGATCCAATCGCCGGATGAAGTAGATATGGAGAGTAGGCCGCTGATGGACTCGAAAGTCAGGGTGCAGCAGGGCAGACGACAGGGGAGTAGGCAGGGAAGGAGGAGCCCGCCTGTTGTTCATCGGAGGTGGGGCAGTGGTGATAGTGATGGTGAGGGGTTGGGACTGGGGCTTGGATTGGGAAAGAAGGCTAGGTTTGGGTGAGGAGCGGTGGTGGGTTGGTAAGGTTTTTGAAATGGGAAATTTGAGGTAGGTGCAGTACTGCTGGTAGCTGTCTGCGAGTATATGCTGACTTTTGCGGAAGTTTGGCGATCGAAGTGCTATTACGTGGGAGGCGAGACTAGAGAAGCCTAGAGGTTGGGTTTTGGACGATGGAGATTATGAAGAGGCCGGTTTGCGCGAATCTCGAGCCCATCCACAGGGCT
>Ga0247803_1001506_pt1 | contig 12207 bp, 7 predicted proteins | sample UWRJL014104B1_FD_180928 | JGI IMG/M metagenome (GOLD analysis project Ga0247803, IMG submission 180928) | Plant litter microbial communities from Arlington Agricultural Research Station in Wisconsin, United States - UWRJ-L014-104B-1 | ecosystem: Environmental > Terrestrial > Plant litter >...
TCTACGCTTGATGTATTTACTGCTACGTTATTTATAATAGCACTAATTTTTGCCTGTGAAGACCCTGCTTTTGTCATTCTGTTGAATGTAGTAATTGCCTTCATGGCCAGCGCCGTAGCTTGGGTAGACCCATAGCCACTAAGCTTTTTAGACGACTGTATAAAGTTAAGTACATCCGGCAGCTCAGGGGTTATGTTGCCCGCCTTCATTATTGCCATTGCGTATAGCGATGCCCACTCTATACTTTTAGAAAGATTATAACTGTTCACTATAGTAGCGTCGGCCTCTATTTTACTATGGGTAAGTTTACCCACAGCACCCTTAACGTGATCCAGCAGTTTCTTGTACGATGCCATATCACCCAGGTTGTATGCGGCCATAGCCACGAGCGACGAGCGATAGGCATCTTTACTTGTAAGGGCCTCTGCAAGTGCGGTTCGATATTCTTTGGTAATATTTTCCTTTTGCCCTATTTCGCTAAGCACAAACACAATATAGGCGTTTACCACTTCATACTTACCCCTGCCAATGGCATCAAGCCCGGAGTGCTGAGTATAGCCGCCTTTGCCGTCCTTGCGTGTATTGAGCCATTTTATACTGCGCTGAATCATATTTTTATCAATATCCATAAACTCCTGCATCTCATGGAACTGCAATAGTCCGTATGCGGTAAGTGCCTCGTGCCCCGGGTCTCCACCAAACCATTCAAACCCGCCGTTTTTAGATTCGTAGCCTTTAAGCATCTGGTAGCCTTTTTGTAACAATGCCAGTGCTCGTTTTTTTAGGTCGTCATTAATTCCGCGGGACGTTAGCAACTGTAACGCCATAACATTAGGGTAGTTAGATGACGAAGCCTGCTCAAAACAGCCGTGGGGTTCGCGCAGCATCGACTCTATACCGTCTGAAAACGAGTTGTAAGGGTTAGTGATAAATTTTATGCCCGAGGCTACACTGCCCGGCACAGGGTTCTGGATAACAAAATTTTCAGCTCCGGATTTAACGCCTGAAAAATTTACGGTTTTAGGGAAGCCTTTGCTGTAAACATCAATTGTTTTTTGAATAACCGTGGTAGAGCCGTTTGTCGCTACTTTTATAGTAACCGGAATTTTCTCACCAGCTTTTACTACTTTTACGCTGAAGTATACTACGCTGCTTTCGTTTGCATTTAGGCTTAACTCGCTGTTGTCCCCTACCGCCTCAAAGTATGCTGATTTATCGAAATATACATTTAACGCTATGGCAGTAGCCGAATTATTTTTTAGCCGTAGCGGGATTTTAATTTCGTCTTCCTGCGTGGCGAATAGCGGAAGTTTCAGGTCGGTTTCTACCGGCTCTTTTACGGCATACGAGTGCTTTTTGAGCCCAAGGTCGCTTTTATAAGATGTGCCTTCCGCCCAAATGGTAAACGTGGATGTTTCGTCTGAATTATAGTAATCAAACGCTGCCTTGCCGTTCGCATCAGTCTGTATCGTTGCGTTCCAATAAATGCAATTACGGAAATCTGTTTTCTGTTCGGTTTCAGTCGTAGCGTATACCGGGGCATAAAAACCCGCCGGGGCATTAAGCTTTCGGGAGGTATCTTTATTGATTTCCTCGAAGGTATAATGGTGCTTTTTGCCCAGTAAAATACCGTTGCCGCCAGCGCCTTTTTTAGTGGTTATCAATATTACACCACTCGCCCCACGGCTGCCATAAATAGCGGTTGCCGCCGCGTCTTTAAGCACGGTTATCGACTCTATAATCTCGGGGTTAAGGCTCCCCAGCATCGATCCATTTTCATTTTTCGCATACGGTGCGCCATCCACAACAACTAATGGTTGAAGGTTACCATTAACAGAGCCAACCCCCCTTATCCTAACGGTTTCGCCACTTCCGGGTGCGCCGGTGCCCGTCATTACATTTACTCCCGCAACCCTGCCCGCTAAGCTTGGGGTAATGGTGAAATCATTCACGTTTATAACCGATACCGCACCGGTTACAGCACGCTTATTCATGGCGCCATAGGCTACAACCACCACTTCGTCAAGGCTCTTTGCAGCTTCTTTCATGTTTACAGCTTCACCTTTCTGGTCGGCAACGGCTACCGGGCCGACTGGCTTTGCTATCTCCATTGCAGGGGTTTCAAAAACTTTGTTACCCGCATCGACGGCTACTTTAAATTCCTCTTTCAGTTTTAAGACGGACTGGATATCTGACACCGAGTTTTTTATTGTATACTCATTACCGCGTTTGCCCTCTGTGGCCAGCATGGCACTTTTTTCAAAATGCGTGCGCGTAAATTTAAAAAAGCCCGATTTGTCGCTGCGGGTTTCATATACTTTGCCCGTGTCTGATATCAGGTACACTTTTAGCGAAGCCGGCCTGTTCTCCTTATCCAGCACAAAGCCTTCTATATCATTGCTTCTTTCGGCTATTATAGTTGTGGGCGCACCATTGTATGCGTTAAGTTCAGTTTGGGTAAAGCGCCTCCACCCGTGGGTATTAAGCAGCAGTTCCAGCGTGGTGAGGCGTTTTTCAAGCGGCTCTTTTTCGTCAAAATAAAAGCGTGGCTCGTGTATGCTGCCTTTCAGCTCAAAGCCAAAGAACATCCACGTGAGGAGGTTGTGCTGCTTATCAACCATATAGGTAAGCAGTTTTTCATCAACCACTGCAACCGACAGGCTGCTGGGTACCGGCTTGCCCGCCTTATCTTTAGTAAGCACGGTAACTTTAACATGCTCCCGGGGTCTGTACAGTTCCTTATCGGTGCTTATTTCAATACTTAGCCCGTCCTGATAGTTTATAAACACCAGCCTCTCGGCAACTATCTGCCCATTAATAAACAGCGAAACCGCATAGGTACCCATCGGCACATCCTTAATTGCAATAGAAATAGCTGTCAATCCCTTTTTCCCGTTAAACGGGATTGATTTTATCAATTTATCCTGGCTACGCAGCAGTAGTTCGCCTGACGCTTTTTCGGAGCTGAAAACGGCTACGGACAGGCCTTGCATATCGGCGCTAACAGTTAGCCCGTAGCCGCTTGTAAGTGCTGTGGGCAATTCATAACGCTTTGTGGATGTAAACGGCGCCGTAATAACCGCCGAGTATTTTTTGTTTTCCTGCGGCGTAAAGGATACTTTGCCCATACCATCATAAAAACTGGTAAACTCCTGCACTTTGTTACCGGCCTCATCCTGGATGTAACCCGAAACATCAAGCGGTTTGCCAAATTCGTTCTTTGCGATAAAAAATAGGTTTGATGGCTGGCCAGCTATATAATTACCACTTTCGGGCAAAAACTGCAAATCGGCAAAATCGAGGTTTATCGGTATCGACCGGGTTATAGATTCTTTGATGTTATCATACAGCACCTTTACATTGATAATACCGTCATTGGATTCGAGGTTTTCCGGCAGGCTGAACGCAAGTGTTGCCTTACCCTCAGTATCAGTAACCGCGGTAAGCGTATTTTGGTTTTTCCCTGCTATGAATATTTCAAATTCAACACTTTGGTTGCGTATGGGCTGGTTCTGGTTGTTTTTCAGCACAAAGTCGGCTTCGGCACGTTCGCCCGCGCCATAGCCTTTCTTCTTAAAATCGAGGGTCATCAATACCCTTGGCGTGATTACCTTTTGCACAAAAAACTGCTTTTCAAAAGGGGCGTCGCCCAGTTGCTGCTGGTAGCGGGTATACGCCTTTAGCACATACATGCCCGATGGTGCTTCCGCCCCCAGCGTAAACGAACCTGCCGCGCCACCTTGCAGCAGCATGTAGGTTTGGGCATCGGCTTTTTTACCGGATGGATCGTAAATATCTACATACACATAGTCGCTTTTAGTATAAGGGCTGTTGCCCGCCATGGTGCCGTAAAGTTTGTAGTATACGGTTTCTTCCGGCAGGTAGAGCACGTTGTTAAGGTGCGCATACACTTTCTCAGGTGCCTGCTGGGCGTAGTAGGTTTTCAAAGCCTTACCCTGCTGTGCAAACAGGCTGGCGGTTATCAATAAAAAGGCTATTTTAAGTAGTGTTTTCATGGTTGGGTAAGTTTAAAATTTTACTGCGAATGAGAGTCCGTACATCCTGAGCATGGGCGAATTAAAGTAATCGAGCCCCGCGGTTTCAGAAGAGTTAAACAGCGCGTTGGCCGCGAAAGCCGTATCGCTTTTTGAGAGGATAAATACATTATTAATGAATGCGGAAACCGTAAGATTAAACGTTTCGGCATTGTAGAAAGCATTCTTGCTGTAGGTAAGCGTAATGTTGTTGAGCCTGAAATAAGTGGCATCTTCAATAGCATCTTCAGCCACGCCTGCTACGCCGTAACGTGTCCAGCGGTTTTGGGTAACGGGCAGGGCAGTGTCATAAAAACTCACGGGCTGTGTATTGGCCACCCCTGCCTCTGTAACCCCGTTAAACACATAGCCCGTAACGTTGCGCTGGTCTGCTGTGGCTTGAGATGCGCCGTAATAATTAAGTGTTTGCTGGGTACCGTTCCACAGGTCACCGCCCTGGCTCCAGTCGAAATTAAGCTTAAGGCTGAATTTCTTGTAATGAAAACCCTGCGAAAACCCCACCACAAAATCAGGGTTAGGGTCGCCGATAACCTCAGGCGCATCGGCCACTTCAGGAAAGCCCTGTGCACCTATAACCACATTGTTATACGCATCCCTTTTATAGGTGCTGCCCATAATGGCACCCATCGGCTGGCCCACAATGTAGTTTTTATTTACGTCGGCAAAACCGGCTATGGGTATACGGCTCATTCCGCCTGCTATGCCGGTTACCTCATTTTTATAGGAGGTAAAATTAAAATTGGTCGAAAAACGCAGGGCATCGCTATTACCCCGGTTGCCGTAGTGCAGGTAATTGAGTGTAAACTCAAGCCCCTTTTGGTAATAATCTGCCGCGGGCAGCCACGCAAAACTACCGCCCTGGTACAGGGGTGCATACAGGCCGTTTACATTTTTACGGTACAGCTCAAGGTCCATGTCTACACGCGAATTGTAGCGGATGCCTACCGTGTAGTTGTTCTCTGTTGTAGTGCTGGTGGTGTTTTGCGTAAAAATTTCGTACTTGTTACCCATTTGCTTAAACTGGCCGATACGGTAGGCAAGGCTGTTAAAGTAGAGGTTGTTGTTTTGCAGGTCGGGCTCATATTCTTTGTAGGACGCATGCCCATAAATGCCGAGGTCACGCGTAATGAAATCATTCCACACGAAACCCGCGGTCGCGTTGCCAAAAACATTCTTATTAACGGTTGACGAGTAGTTAATACCACCTGAAGCTTCGAGTTTCAGCATGTCGTTATAACCAAAAATGTCTTCAAAATCGTGGCTGCCGTTAACGTTCAGGCTGGTTTCAAAACGGTTTTGTTCCCTCCGCAAAGCATATTCCTGGGCGGGGTTAGCGGGATAGCCGGTAAGGCTTGCAAAGCCGCTGGCATATTGGCGGTTCAGTAGCCGGTTCTGGTATTTAGCATCAAGGCTTGCGCCAATACGGGTGCGGTAATCAAATGTATATTTAAACTCATCGGAGGCGTTTAGCATGCTGTATTTTTCAGTCCGCTCATTATAATCAGGAGTACTTACCTGCGACGCAAAAGGGATATTGCCCGCTGTATTTTTTACATCTGAAAATTGAGACACCACCTTTATTGTGTTTACGACATCATTTTTAGTATAGGTATCACTCATAAAGAGTCCGCCCTGCGTGCTGGTATTTGTGTCGCGGTTGTTGTTAAGCAGGTAATAGGCATTGTTTTCAAATGCGCTAAAATTTCGGGGCAGGCCATTGGGCAGCACATCACCCGCCCTGCTGTTAAAGTGTGCGGGCGTTATGGCATTGGCAAAAATGGCTTTGTTGTATATAAAGTTGGCATTGCTCAGGTTGTTTTCGTAGCGGTTAACGTTGATGTTTGCTGCAATTTGGTGCGCTTCATAATACTTATGGTAGGCCAGTGTTGCATTAATTTCATCATTCTTACCTGTGGGCAGGCTCACGTTACTGTTCCTGTAGCCCAGGTTGAGCTTTAAATAATCGCGGTTGCGCATTACAAAACGGGCAGCCAATGTAGTTTTTTGCTCAAAAGTATTCCGGAAAAAATCATTGCGGTAATAAAGCGGAACTGCGTTACCGGTACCGCTTATAATATCGCCATTAGGGTAGTAAGGCGTAGTATTTCCCGAGGTTTGCAGCGTACTTACCAGCGGCCCCCAGCTGAACACCTCATTAGTTTCCGGCCCCTGGTAGGTAGCTTCGCCGTTTAAGCTCCTGCCCTGGGCATAACGGTTTTGCAGGCTGTGCTGTCGTATGGGCTGCCCGGTTATAAACTCGCTAAACAACTCCAGATAGAGTTTGTTGTACTCACCCTTGTGTTTAAGGCGGTACACATCGTCTTCCGTTTTTTTTATCAGTGCGACATCACTATAATAATATTTTTCAGGGGAAAAATCAGGGGTTGTACCCGATGGCACCGAAACCTCAAGCGTATCATTCTCCCGGTTGATGCTGTTGCTAAAGGCATCACTTAAAATGGGCTGTACTTCGTTCCCACTGCTTACAACCCCTTTATTGGTATTAGGGCCCGTAACTTTAAGGGTTACCGTTTGCATGCCTATAAAATTAATAACGAGTTCGTCGCCCCTTTTTACCTGAATGGAATAATTACCATCAATGTCAGACGATGTGCAGGTTGTTGTTCCTTTTACACAAATAGTGGCTCCCGGCAGCGGGTAACCGTTATCGCTAACGTTGCCCTGGTAGGTAAATACCTGGCTGTATCCTGAAAAGAAAATGAGTAAAAAAAGATACCTCATAATGATTGGTTTTTATATAAGGATAACGTTTTAGTAGAAAAGGTTGGGAAAGGAGTATAAAAAGTTTGCAATAGCCCACTATTTTATAACTGATAATTCGGCATTACCTTTGTTAGAGATAGTACCCAAAGATTGACAGATGGACGATGATAATTTTATTTTTTGCCTCGAAGCAGTGGCGGATATTGATGAACAGGTGGTTACCGAAACCGTAGGTAACCTGGAGCAGCTGGCTTTTGAAACCGGAATAGGCAGCATTTACAAAACCTGCGACAGCATAGAAGGACTTGAAGAAAGCCTGAACGCCCTGCTGTACAGCGACCATAATTTTAAAAATTATGAAATAATATATCTTATAATGCCAGGCAAGCGCAACGCTATTGCTTTGGGCGGCTATTATTATAGTTTTCAGGAAATAGCCGAACTGTTTGAAGGCCGGCTGAAGGGCAAGATACTGCATTTTGCAAATGCCAAAACGGTTGATCTTACCAGTGATGAGGCCCAGTATTTTCTGGACATAACCGGTGCGAAGGCCGTTTCAGGGTACGGGGAGAAGTCGTATAAGGTAACCAGCAGCGGGCTGGATAAGGCATTCTTTAGCCTTTTTGAGGAGGAGGATGATGTGATAAGTATTGTAGAAGAACTGCACAAAAAGTACTACGCGCTGTGTAAGCTACTTGATTTCAGGCTGTATTATTAGAAAACAAGCTTAACACTACTTCGCCCTTTCCCTCAACACCGCCTCTATCTCTTCCAGCGTGAAACCCTTTGCCCTAAGCAGCACCATAAAATGGAACAGCAAATCGGCGGCTTCGTTTTTAAACAGGTCGGCGTTATCGTCTTTGGCTTCTATAACTAATTCTATTGCTTCCTCTCCTACTTTCTGGGCGACTTTATTAATGCCGCGTTTCAGCAGGCTGTTGGTATACGATTCGGCCACATCATCATCGGCGCGCTGTGCAATGGTTTGTTCCAGCTGGTATAAAAAGCCTTTGGCATCCACATCGCCAAAGCATGTTTGCGTACCCGTGTGGCATACAGGGCCTTGTGGCACTACGGTAATCAGCAGCGTATCGTTATCACAATCCTGCACTATCCTTTTCACCGTGAGGTAATTGCCGGATGTTTCGCCCTTTGTCCACAGCCTATTCTTACTGCGGCTGTAGAACGTTACCCTGCCCTCCTGCTGTGTTTTGGCCAAGGCTTCGGCGTTCATAAAGCCCAGCATCAGCACTTTTTGCGTAGCGGCATCCTGTATAATAGCGGGTATCAGCCCGTTTTGTTTTTCAAAATCAAGTATCATCGTATCGGCAGGTTTTGTTGTTTCAAATAGTCTTTTAAGTCGGGGATTGATAATTCCCCATAGTGGAACAAGCTTGCCGCCAATGCAGCTGTAGCCTGGGTTTGTGTAAATACCTCGGCAAAATGCACTTTGCTCCCCGCCCCCCCCGAAGCGATTACAGGTATATTGGTAACGCTGCATACTTCATTTAGCAGGCTTAACGCAAAGCCGCTTTTAGTACCATCCTTATCCATAGAGGTAAGCAGTATTTCGCCCGCGCCGAGGGCTTCTGCCTGCTGTGCCCAGTCTGTTACTTTAAGCCCGGTTGCGGTGTGGCCCCCGTTAATAAACACTTCCCACTCATCATCAACCCGCTTGGCATCAATAGCAACCACCACGGCCTGGCAGCCCAATGCATCGCTTATCTCTTTTATCAGTTGCGGACTTTTAACCGCAGCAGAGTTCAGGGTCACTTTATCCGCACCCCGGCGAATGAGGTACTCGGCATCTTCTACCGTATTGATGCCGCCGCCTACCGTAAACGGAATGTTGATGGCAGCGGCCACGCGGGTAACCAGTTCGGCCAGGGTCTTGCGCTTTTCGAGCGTGGCGGTAATATCGAGGAATACCAACTCATCAGCGCCCTCAGCGGCATAGCGCGCGGCGAGTTCCACCGGGTCGCCGGCATCGGCCAGTCCCAAAAAGTTGACGCCCTTTACCACACGCCCGTCTTTAATATCAAGGCAGGGAATAATCCGTTTCTTTAGCATAGCTCTGTCAGTTGTTTCAAGGTGATGGTACCTTCATAAATGGCCTTGCCAATGATAGCACCTGTGCAGCCCATTTGTTTTAGCGCGATAACATCATCAATAGTGGTAACGCCGCCGCTGGCTACCAGCCTTATGCCGGTTTTAAGCAACTCTGTATACAGCTCAAACGACGGCCCCTGTAGCATACCGTCCTTACTAATATCGGTACAGATAACCTGCTGTATGCCTTTGGCTTTATATTGGTTTATAAAATCAACAACATCAAGCGTACTTTCTACCTGCCAGCCATTTACCGCTATTTTACGGTTGCGGCAATCGGCACCCAGTATTATTTTATCCGCGCCATATTTTGCTATCCATCTGTATACCGTTTCGGGTGACTTAACGGCAATACTGCCGGCAGTAATTTGCTTGGCACCGCTGTTAAACGCTGCCTGTACATCTTCATCGGTTTTAAGGCCTCCGCCAAAATCGATGTGCAACGACGTGTTTTTTGCAATATTTTCAAGCACTGCCTGATTTGTAATACGCCCGCTTTTAGCGCCATCAAGGTCTACCAGGTGCAGGTACTGTATGCCAGCGCTCTCAAACATTTTGGCAACCTCAAGCGGGTTTTCGTTATATGTTTTCTGCTGTGCGTAATCGCCCTGCGTGAGGCGCACGCACTTGCCCCCTATTATATCTATGGCCGGAATGATCTTCATAAGGCTAAAAAGTTTCTAAGTAATTGCTCCCCCGCACTGCCCGACTTCTCGGGATGGAACTGCACTGCATAAAAGTTATCTTTTTGCAGCGCCGCGCTAAAGGGTAGTATATAATTGGTTACGGCTGTGGTATAGTCTCCGAGTTCTACATAATAACTGTGCACAAAGTACATGTCGTTATCTATTCCTTTAAACAAAACGTTTTCCAGGCCCTGCAGGCTGTTCCAGCCCATGTGCGGCACTTTGTCTTCTGCAGGAAACTTCAATACGTTCGCATCAAAAATACTCAAGCCGGTAGTATCGCCTTCTTCGGTATAGCTGCACATCAGCTGCATGCCCAGGCAAATACCTAATACGGGCTGTGTTAGCGACGTGATAATTTCATCAAGCCCGCGGGCTTTTAGATAGGACATGGCCGGTGCCGCGTGCCCCACACCGGGAAACAGTACTTTATCAGCAGCTTGTAGGGTAGCGGCATCATCGGTAATAATACACTCATAACCCAAGCGTTTAAGGGCATTTTCAACCGACATGGTGTTGCCTGCGTTATATTTTACAATCGCTATCATAAGGTGCCTTTTGTGCTTGGTATCGCATAATGATCTGTTTTTGATGCAGCCATTTTTATCGCTTTTGCGAAAGCCTTAAAAATGGATTCTATCTTGTGGTGCTCGTTAGTGCCCTCGGCTTTAATGTTGAGGTTGCACTTTGCGGTATCGCTGAATGATTTAAAAAAGTGGAAGAACATCTCGGTAGGCAGTTCGCCTATCTTCTCCCGCTTAAATTCAGCATTCCAAACCAGCCAGGGCCTTCCGCCAAAGTCGATGGCCACCTGCGCCAGGCAGTCGTCCATTGGCAATAAAAAACCGTAACGTTCTATGCCTTTTTTACTGCCCAGTGCATTGAGAAATGCTTCGCCTAACGCCAATGCCGTATCTTCCAGCGTGTGGTGCTCGTCTACCCACAGGTCGCCCTGCACTTTTATATCAAGCCCTATGCCACCGTGGCGCGACACCTGGTCGAGCATGTGGTCAAAAAAGCCCAGGCCGGTATCAATACTTGTTTTGCTGTTATCGTCGAGGTTAACGGTAACGGCTATGCTGGTTTCATTGGTTTTGCGTATTACGGTTGCTTTACGCGGCTGGCTTTTCAGGAAACGGTATATGCCCTCCCAACTGGTTTCGCACAGCGATGCGTCATCGCAATCAGCGCCCATAAATATCGACTGGCAGCCCAGGTTTTGTGCCAGCTGCACATCAGTAAGCCGGTCACCTATAACATAGCTGTTCGCTAAATCATAATTCCCCTTTAAGTAATGCGTGAGCAGGCCAATTCCGGGCTTACGGGTATGCAGGTTCTCGTGCGGAAAACTGCGGTCTACCAGTATTTCGGCAAATTTAATTCCCTCGTTTTCAAAGGCTTTCAGCATGGTGTTCTGTGCAGGCCAAAAGGTAGCCTCAGGGAACGAATCAGTACCCAGGCCGTCCTGGTTGGTTACCATAACCAACTCATAATCCATCTCTTTGGCTATTTTGCCAAGGCCCGAAAACACTCCGGGATAAAACTCCAGCTTCTCCAGGCTGTCTACCTGCATGTCTGTAATTGGTTCTATAATAAGGGTACCGTCGCGGTCTATAAACAATATTTTTTTCATGTGGTTAATTCGTTAAGGGCAATCAATAGCAAATTGTTTTCTTCGGCAGAGCCAATAGTAATACGCAGGCAATCAGTTACTACACTATTCCGGTTGCGCAATATGATGCCTTTTTGCACCAGGGCGTTATAAATACCGTCAGCATCGGTAACTTCCACCAGTAAAAAATTAGCATCGGATGGATATACTTTCTTTACAACTTTAAGTTTTTGCAGCGTGCGCACCATTTTTTCGCGTTCGGCAAGCAGGGTGTGTTTTTGGTTTTCAAACATTTCGGGCTGGCTGATAGCGGCAAGGGCTACGGTATAATTAAGGCGGCTCACGTTATAGGGCGGCTTTACCTTATTAAAATAACTGATAATTTCGATGCTTGCGTATGCCAGACCCACACGTGCCGCGGCCAACCCCCAGGCTTTACTAAAGGTTTGTAAAACAATTAGGTTAGGATATAAATCCAACTTCTCTAACAACGACGCACTCGCACTAAAATCAATATACGCTTCGTCTACCACTACGATGCCGTTAAAGTGTTGCAATATGGTTTCAATAGCATCAATACTATTACCGGTAGGGTTGTTTGGCGAACAGATAAACACCAGTTTCAGGTTTTTATTATCCAAAAAAGGCAGCGCTTTATCTGCCTCAATCTGGAAGTTTCCATCCAGCGGAAGTTCAGTCAGCTTTACATTATTTATAGCTGCCGAAACGCTGTACATACCATACGTGGGTGTAAACGTGAGCGCGCTGTCTTTGCCCGGTTCGCAAAAAATACGGTAACAGAGGTCGATGGCCTCATCGCTGCCGTTGCCCACAAAAATATTTTGCTGCGGCACACCCTTTACCGCCGAAAGCGCTTCTTTAAGCTCTTTTTGCTGCGGATCCGGATAGCGGTTAAACATACCGTAGGGATTTTCATTGGCATCAAGGTAAGCCGTGGCGGTACCTTTAAATTCATCGCGCGCCGAACTGTAGGGCTTTAATGCCAGTATGTTAGGGCGTA
>Ga0247803_1001507_pt1 | contig 12204 bp, 10 predicted proteins | sample UWRJL014104B1_FD_180928 | JGI IMG/M metagenome (GOLD analysis project Ga0247803, IMG submission 180928) | Plant litter microbial communities from Arlington Agricultural Research Station in Wisconsin, United States - UWRJ-L014-104B-1 | ecosystem: Environmental > Terrestrial > Plant litter >...
AAAGGGCAGAAAACCATGCGTGATGTGGATGTAGAAACCGTAAAAGAATATGCCGCCGAAGATGCGGACATCACACTACAACTAAAAGAAGTTTTTGCCCCGATGCTGGATGAGACCGGTACACGCGAGTTATTCGACAATATAGAAATTCCATTAATGCCGGTGCTCGCCGCAATGGAAACCGAGGGCATCAATCTGGATGTGCCCTACCTTAAAGAGCTTTCGGCAGAGTTGGCCGCAGATAGTAAAGTACTGGAACAGCGCATTTATGAAACTGCCGGGGAGCAGTTTAATTTGGGTTCGCCTAAACAGCTTGGCGAGATATTATTTGACAAGCTGAAAATAGGCGGCAATAAAATAAAGAAAACAAAAACCGGCCAGTATGCCACGGGCGAGGAAGTACTCTCATACCTGGCAACGGAACACCCTATTGTTCAGGATATATTAGAATGGCGCCAACTGGTAAAGCTGCAAAACACGTATGTTGACGCGTTGCCCGGCCAGGTAAAAGCCGCCACCGGCCGAGTGCATACCGATTATATGCAAACCGTAGCCGCCACCGGCCGCTTGAGCAGCAACAACCCTAACTTACAGAACATACCCATACGCACCCAGCGTGGCAGGCAGATACGCAGGGCCTTTACTGCCCGTGATGAGAACCATACGCTGGTAAGTGCCGACTACTCGCAGATAGAACTGCGCATTATAGCGGCGCTGAGTGGCGACCCGGAGATGATGCGCTCGTTCCAGAACAATGAAGACATTCACGCGAGCACGGCTGCCAAGGTATTTAACGTACCGCTTGAGGACGTTACCCGCGAGCAGCGCAGCCATGCCAAAACAGTTAACTTTGGTATCATATACGGTGTGTCGGCGTTTGGGCTGAGCAACCAGACCTCGCTTAGCCGTGGCGAAAGTAAAGACCTTATAGATGCCTACTACAAAACCTACCCGCGTCTCCGCGATTATATTAATGAGCAGGTCGAGCAGGCGCGTGAAAACGGATTTGTGCGCACCATTACCGGCCGCCGCAGGTATTTAAAAGATATTAATTCGGCAAATGCTGTAGTGCGTGGCGCGGCAGAGCGCAATGCTGTTAACGCCCCAATACAGGGCAGCGCGGCTGATATTATTAAAATTGCGATGATAAACATACAAAAACGCCTTATTGATGAGGGCTGGAAAAGCAAAATGTTGCTGCAGGTACACGATGAGCTTGTTTTTGACGTTTATACTGAAGAGCTGGAGCGCATTAAGCCACTGATAAAACACGAAATGGAAAATGCCTTTACGCTGGATGTGCCGCTTGATGTGGAGATAGGCTCGGGATTGAACTGGCTGGAAGCGCATTAAAACGCACTGTTGCGAGGGAGGAACGGCCACGGCACCCGAGGGTATAGCCCGAACTGACGAAGTAATCTCATAGGGAGGCTTAATTCAACAATGAGATTGCTTCGTGCCTCGCAATGACCACGGTTGTGGAAATCTATGATATAATAAATGAAGAAAACACTTTTATTACTTTTTGGAATCAGCACGCTAGTTTCTTTTTCACAAGAGAAGAAGGACACTGATGGTGCGCGCCTAAAAAAGATAGACAGCCTTATGAATTACCTGAACGCAAACGGTAAGTTTATGGGCAGCCTTACGCTGCGCGAAAAAGATAAAGTAGTGTTTAGCAAGGCTTATGGTTTTAGCAACGTAGAGGCAAATACCAAAGCCACTGCCCAAACCAAATACAAAGTGGGCAGCATTACCAAGATGTTTACCGCCTGCATTATACTGCAATTAGCCGAGGAGAAAAAACTGAAGCTCGATACCAAGCTCTCAGAGTTTTTCCCTAAGATAAAAAATGCGGATAAAATTACCATTACCCAGATGCTGAACCACAGCAGCGGCATTTATAACTTTACCGAAGACAGTAGTTTTGTATATACCGCACCTGTATTGCGCCGCGATATGCTGGATCGACTTTATAAATATGATGCTGCCTTTGAGCCCGGCACAAAATCTGGGTATAGCAACAGCAACTATATGCTTCTGGGGTATATCATACAGGATGTTACGCACAAGTCTTATAAAGAAAATGTAACCAGCTGCGTAATTAAAAAAGCAGGCTTAAAGAATACCTATTACTTTGGCAAGATAAACCCAAAGAAAAACGATGCATACTCTTATACCTTTGATAACGGCACCTGGGAGCGCGTACCCGAGTGGCACGAGAGTGTGGCCGGGGCCGCAGGCGCATTGCAAAGCACACCGGAAGATTTAACCCAGTTTATAACCGCGTTATTTAACGGGAAGATTATTTCGCCGGAGTCGCTCGCATTAATGACGATGATAGATTATGGTTATGGCAAAGGCATCGTGAATTTTCCGTTTGGGGAGCGTAAGTTTTATGGCCACAACGGCGGTATAGAGAATTTTACGTCTACCGTGGGGTATTACCCTAAGGATAATTTTGCGGTAGCAATGGTAACAAATGGCCTTGATTATGACTTTAACGAAATAATGCTGGGCGTGCTGAGCTGCTACTACAAGCTGCCCTACCGTTTCCCAAGTTTTGACACGGTAAACTTAGATGAAAATATACTAAAAAAGTTTGAAGGTAATTATAAGAACGACGGCCTGCCTTTCACTATAAACGTATTGCTGGTCAAGGGCGTACTGCGCGTGCATGCCGATGAACAGGGCACGTTCTATATAACACCGGTTAGCGATAACGAATTTAGCCATGATGCTTCGGGTGTAAAAATGCTCTTCAGGCCGGATGGTTTTGTGCTGAAGCAAAACGGCACGGATACGTTTTTTAAGAAGTTGCCTTAATATTTAAAAGGGCATTCCATTTCGACTGTAGTGAAGTGAAATGGAGAAATCCCTTAGATTAAAAGATTTGTCGACGACACTGCGTTCCGTTCGAAATAGAACACCCCCAACAATAAAAAATATTTTACAGTTTCCTTGTAGATTCCCGTTGGCGAAGTTCAGTCTTAATAATTGTAGTCCTGTATTCAGGGGCGTCCGCATCCTTATTTTCAAGTCGGTCAATCAGCATATCGGCTGCAGCCTCGCCTATCTCTGGGCCGTGTTGGCTTACCGTGCTAAGGCTTGGCGTAAGCCTGCGGCTCCACACCCCGTCGGCAAAGCCTATAAGCTGTACTTCTTCCGGTATTTTGGCACCTGATTTTAGCGTTTGCTTATGCGCCGCTACCGATGAATGTTCTTCGAGTGCAAAGGCGGCATCTATATTTTTCCCTTTTATGTCAAAAAAAGCGGGGAATTTTTCATCAAATTCTTCGCTGCTTTCGCAGCGTAGTATCAGGTCTTCGTTAATTGCAATACCATTGTCTTTAAGCGCCTGGAGGTAGCCTTCGGCACGTAAGCGGCCCACGCTCAGGTTATCTATATTACTAAGCAGGGCTATATTTTTAGCACCCGTTTTTATCAGGTGGTTTACGGCGTGTACGGCAGAATCAAAGTCATCTACCACAACTTTATCGCAGTTTACATCATTAGATATCCTGTCAAACATTACTATGGGCAGGTCATCAGATATGGCTTCCTTAAAGTGTTTTACCTCACTTTCCTTTTGCGTTTCTTCAGAAATTGAAAGGATAAACCCATCAATGGTGCCGTTACTCAGCATATCGATAATCTTTATCTCCTTAGCAAGCGATTCATCACTGATGCAGGTTATAACATTAAAGCCGCGGGCGTTAGCTGCTTTCTCTATCCCACTGAATACTTTGGCAAAAAATGGGTTAAGGATGTTAGGTATTAATACGCCCAGCGTTTTTGAACGCTTGCTCTTAAGGTTTACCGCGATGTTGTTAGGCTTATAATTTTTAAGCTTAGCAAATTCCTGCACTTTAATTTTTGTGGGTTCGCTTATCTCGGGGCTGTTGCTCAGTGCTTTTGACACTGTAGATACCGATACGTTTAATTCTTTTGCTATTTGTTTTAAGGTCGCTTTTGGTCTCATAGTCAAAAAGATGTTTTTACATCGTAAAAATAACGAAAATTTTACGAAATTCTGAATATTGGTATAACATTTTCTGCTTTTATATGTATGCCAATTTCTTTTTCCGAAAACTTTCCTTGTTAAACGCGGGTTAAGTTGAATTATTGAGAACTAAAAATTATAGGAATTATTGTATGCTAATTGTTAAAGCTTTGATAAAGCCTGATAAATAATCAAGAATCGCTACCGATTACAAATACATAATTGATATTGATTGATAAACGTTTAGCATGCAAAATTTAAATTTTAATCACTAAAGTTTTGTTAAATCTCATATATAAGCCCTTAAACCAGGAAACCGTTAACATTTACCTGGCGTATGTAAATAATAGATTTGAAAAACGACAAAGTTAATTGTTTCCACACCTTGCAAAACTATTAACCTCTTACATGTTACATTATGAAAAAGACAAAAGTAACCGTTACTGAACTGGGCACCCAAAAAGCCGGGCTTGCCAGCAGAAGGAGCTTTCTTAGAGTTACCGGCCTTACCCTTGCCGGAACCGGCCTGCTGCTTGCGGGCTGTAACAATGATGACGACAGCAGCAGCGGCCCATCGGGCGAATTGCCGGGTGTGCGCAACGGTGTGTTTGACTTGGGCGGCGGCGATGCGGGCATCCTTACCTATGCTTACGCGCTGGAGCAGCTTGAAGCCGATTTTTACACCCGTGTGGTAAACAGCAACTCCTTTGGTACAACCTTTAATGCCGAAGAGCGCCAGGTATTATCTGACCTGTATGCGCACGAAGTGCTGCACAGGGAGTTCTTTAAGGTAGCTATTGGTGCAGCACTTGAAGGCACTAACGGAGAATTGCTCCCTAACCTTGAGTTTAATTATCCGGGTGTAAACTTTGGCAACCGCGACAGCGTATTGGGCACTGCTAAAGCCCTTGAAGATACCGGCGTAAAAGCCTATAACGGTGCAGGCCGCTATATTGAAAACCCGGAATACCTTGTTATTGCAGGCAAAATAGTATCGGTAGAGGCACGCCATGCAAGTGCTATTGCAAGCCTTATAAGCCCGGGTACGGCAGCCTTTGCTCCTAACGACCTTATTGACAGCAATGGCCTTGAGAAAGCAGAGAAACCATCGGTAATTATACCACAGGTGGCCGCATTAAACTTTATTCAAACCGCATTTACAGCAGCGTACCTGGACTAATTAGCTAACCCACTTAAAAAAACAGAAATTATGAATATCTTAAAACTAATAGAGTCTTTTACAAACGAAGGTGTTGTACAAAGCCTTTCTGTAAAATCATCACGCCGCGACAGCTTTACCCAGTTTGGTAAAGTAGGTACAGGTGCTGCCCTTGCGGCCATACCTTTTATATCGCTATTTACAACTAATAAAGCAAGCGCCGCCGCTGCCATGTTTTCTCCGGAAACAGAAGTTGCTGCACTTAAGCTCGCCCTTACTTTAGAATACCTTGAAAAAGAGTTCTATTTAACGGCTCTTAACTCTACAGGCCTTATACCAAGTGCAGACCAGGCAATTATAGCTCAGATAAGCCAGCACGAAACTGCCCACGTAGCGTTTTTACAAACAGCACTTGCCGCAAATGCACAGGCAAAACCGGAGTTTGACTTTACCGTAGGCGGCGCCTTTGACCCATTTAACAATTATGACGAGTTCCTTATCTTAGCCCAGGCGTTTGAAGATACCGGTGTACGCGCTTACAAAGGGCAGGCCGGTAACCTTAAGAGCAATGGCGACCTGCTTACAGCAGCCCTGCAAATACACAGCGTAGAAGCACGCCACGCGTCGCAGATACGCAGGCTTCGCGGGCTTAAAGGGTGGATTGTAGGCAACCAGCGTGGTGCGGGCATGCCAGAGGCTACACAGGCGGTGTATAATGGTGAAGAAAACACCATACACGGCGGTGTAAACATTAGCACGTTTATGGCTTCATCTGGTAACCCTGCCTTTGGTGCGGGTTCGTATACCGAAGCGTTTGATGAGCCAATGGACAGGCCAACGGCAGAGGCTATAGCCGGTTTGTTCTATTAACAAATGACAAATTAGCTTATTATATATACCTGCCCCGGTTTACCGTGGGCAGGTTTTTTTGTGCCTTACCTTAAAAATAAGGCACAAAAAAAGCCACGCGATGCGTAGCTTAATTTTTTCTTTAGAGCTGGAATTACTCAGCAGCTGGAGCAGCAACTGTAGTATCAACAACTGTAGTGTCAACAACTGTAGTGTCAGCTTCAACTGGAGCTACTGGAGCTTCAACAACTGTAGTATCTTCAGCTGGAGTTTCAGTTTCTGCTTTCTTGCATGAAGTGAAAGAAAGACCTAATACAGCAACAAGGGCTAGGCTTAAAACAACTTTTTTCATCTTACTAAATTATAAAGGTTAATTATTAATTCGGAGCAAAGATATAAATTTTTTGACACCGCAAAATATTTCTGACACAAATTTTTTAAAATGATTTAGCACTGAATGCCAGCATATTATAAATATTAAAAGTGTTTTTAACAATATAGTTAAAATATTGGCTCCATACAAAGCCACAATCTTTTGCAAAACAGCAAAATAGGTGGTGAGTGGATGAAAGAATTGCTTTACAGAATTATTGCGGGCGTATGTTAATGCTATGGGCTTTTATAGGGAATTTTACCTGAATGAGGTTTGGCATGAAAACAGGTAGTTTTACGCATAAATACGTAGGATATATTTTGTTAATTTGAAAAAAACATATTATGGAATATTTATTATTTGGAGGATCAGGATCTGTCGGAAAATCAACAGCCGTTTATGATACAGCTCAACATTTTGTTTCAAAAGGATTTGTAGTTATCGCAGGGTCAATACCTTTAACAATTATTGATTTTATGGCAGTTATGGAGGGGAACGACAAATCCGGAAAAAACGTTAGGGTAATTTTTAATTCAGCAACAGACACTGTAAGAATCATAAAAAACTTCAAGAAATTCTATGACTTACATGGACAGTACGATATCTTAATTTCATCAGTCCGAGATCACAATTTTCGTCCTAGGGCACAATTTTTCAATATTTTAGGAATTAATACTATGTCCTCAAACATAGTCGAAGTCCCGTTAGGAAAAACAAGAGGAAAATCCGGCAGAGCTACTGCAATAATTTGGTTTAGAAAAACGCTAAACAATCTTGTTACACACACGCTTAGCAATTTGCCATTTAGCATATAGATAAAATTAGTCATTTCCTCCGCTCCAAAGACAGCCGTTGCACTAACTTCGAATCTCAAACTTTACGACTTTCGACTTTAAAAACGTTATGACTATCTACGCCTTATTAATCTCCCAAAGCAGCCACAAATAATCTTCCTGCCGGTTCACAAAATCGCGGTCAGTAACATCAAGAACCAGTACGTTAACGTCCTTAACCGATTTTATGTAGTCAAGGTAACCGCGGTTAATGCTTTCTAAATATTCGGCGGTAATGTCCTGCTCATAGCTGCGGCCGCGTTTTTTAATGTGTTCTAAAAGGCGCGGTGTGCCCTGGTACAGGTAAATGTACAGGCCCGGGCGGGGCAGTTCTTTACATAATGTCAAACAGGCGGCGGTAAAGGCGGTATTCGTCTTCGCTAAGGGTAACCTTAGAAAAGATGAGCGATTTAAAAATATGGTAATCGGCTACTACAAAATCGCTGAAGAGGTTAAACTGCGCCAGGTCGTCGGTTATCTGCTGGTAGCGGTCGGCCAGGAACGACATTTCGAGCGAAAACGCGTAGCGTGCCTGGTCAGTATAAAACAGCGGCAGGAACGGGTTATCGGCAAAGCGCTCGGGCACCAGCTTGGCGTTAAAATCTTCCGATATTTTACTGGCCAGTGATGTTTTTCCCGCGCCTATGTTGCCTTCTATGGCTATATAATTAAACTTTTCGGGGGTAAAGGCAGCAATAGGAGCAGGCAGTTTCATAACCCACTGGCAGTCGCTGTTATCAGATGATGAAGCTATCAGCTTGTTAATATCTTTCTTCAATACCGGGTGCACCCAGTGCGGTGCTACATCCCGTAGGGGAAATAGCACAAAGTTACGGTTCTGCATCCGGGGGTGCGGGATAATCAGGTGCGGGCTGTCTATTACGTCATCATTAAACGAAATTATATCCACATCTATAGTACGCGATACATATTCGCCTGTCGTGCTGCGCTCCCGCCCGCCCTGCTGTTCGGTGGCAAGCAGGCCGATGAGCAGTTCGTAGGCATCACGCAGGGTATGCACGGTAATGGCGCAGTTGTAAAAGGCACCGCCGTCAAAGCCCAGCGCCGGGGTTTCATAAACACCCGAAACTTTTACCACCGTGGCAACATTGTTATGTATATAGTCTATGCCCTGTTGGATGTTTTGCAGCCGGTTGCCCATATTGCTGCCCAGGGATAGTATGGCGCTGTTTTGAAATTTCATAGGCTGCAAAGTAAATAAACATTTGGCGTAACGCCCCGCGTTGTTAATAATTTTAAATTAAGTTAACCATGCATGTAACATATTGCCCCGCTTAGCTACTTATTGATTATAAAAATTCAATATAACAATTATATGCAATTCTTAAAAAACGTACTCTCTACCATTGTAGGTATATTTTGTTTCTTCCTGTTCTTTTTTATCCTGATTGTTGCAATTGCGGCCGCGGCCGGCAGCAGTAATGATGATGTAGTGGTGGTTGAAGACAACTCGGTTATCGAACTGGATATTGAAGAGGTTGTTAACGACTATGCCGGTAAGTTTACTAACGAAAAAATGGCGTTTCTTGATTCGGAGCCGCACGACGGCCTTGTAGATGTGCTTAAAGCCATTGACGCCGCAAAAACCGACGATAAAATAAAAGGGATAACCCTTACCAATGTGCAGACGAGCCTGGGCATAGCACAGGCTAAAGCGCTGCGCGATAAGCTTGCTGAGTTTAAAAAATCGGGCAAATTTGTACTGGCGTATGGCGACAATTACAGCCAGGGGCAATATTACCTGAGCTCTGTGGCCGACACGCTGTACCTTAACCCGGTGGGCGACTTTGAATTTAAAGGCCTTAGCAGCGAGGTAATGTTTTTTAAAGACTTTCAGGAAAAAACAGGCATTACCATGGAGGTTATCCGCCACGGTAAATATAAAAGCGCGGTAGAGCCTTTTATTGCCAATGAAATGAGCCCCGAGAACCGCGAGCAGATGAGCACGCTGCTTAACGCCGTATGGGCATCGGTAAGTGCCGACATCTCTAAAAGCAGGAAAATTCCGCTGGACAGCCTTAACGGCATTGCCGAAAGGCTAAGCGCCCGCACGCCCGAAATGGCAAAAGCTACCGGCCTTGTAGACAAAATTGCCTATTTTGATGAGTATGAAAGCAGCATTAAAAAAGCCCTTAAGGTTAAAAAAGACGAAGAGTATAACACCGTTGACATACTTGATTATGTAGAGTCTAATAAAGTTAACGAGCTGCTTAACGATAAAGAAAACCATATTGCCATAATTTACGCCCAGGGCGAAATAGCCAGTGGCGAAGGCAGCCTTACCAGCATAGGTACAGAAAGCATGCGCACGGCGTTTAAAGAAGCCGTTGAAGACGATGCCGTAAAAGCGATAGTGCTCCGCGTGGATTCTCCGGGTGGTGATGCATTAGTTTCAGACCTTATATGGAGGGAAGTAGAACTTGCCAAAAAGAAAAAACCGGTGGTTGTAAGTATGGGTAACTATGCGGCATCAGGCGGATACTACATAAGCTGTGGCGCCGACCGTATCTTTGCCGAAGAAGGTACCATTACCGGCTCAATAGGGGTATTTGGCGTATTGCCAAACCTCACTAAAGTTACTAATAACCTGGGCATACATACCGAGCAGGTAAGCACCCACGGCAACGCTGCAGATTACAGCCTGTTCCGCCCGCTTGAAGCCAGCACCCGTGAGGTAATACAGCAAAGCGTAGAACGCGTGTACGGCACGTTCATAAGCCGTGTGGCTACCGGCCGCAAGCTTACCACTGAGCAGGTAGATGCCATAGGCCAGGGCCGTGTATGGAGTGGTACCGATGCAAAGCGCATAGGCCTTATTGACGAAATAGGCGGGCTGGATGCCGCCATAAAATATGCTGCCACTAAAGCTAAAGTTAAAGAGTACAGCACGGTTGATTTCCCGGAATATGAGGCTACATTTGACCGTTTCCTTGCAAACGCCACCGGCCTGCCCTTCGCGCAAACCCGCGAGAGCCTGATTAAAGAAGAAATAGGCACCGAAAATTATAAGATATTAGAGCGCATCAGGCGTGTAACCCAGGAAAGGGGCACACAGGCGGCTATGCCTTTTGAAATAACAATCAGGTAAGTAGTTTATTTGGTAATGGGCTTATTTGGCATTGCCTTACTATCAACTCAAATACAGGGGGCACAGGGTTCAAAACCTTGTGCCCTCCTTTTTTATTCTGTCATTCAAAAATTATTTTATACAGAAATGCCACGCTTCTTTAACTCTTGTTGAAGATAATGCCCTACATAATTTTCTGTAACTTTACGTTTTAACACTTACTATGTTTGAAAACCGTAAAAGTACGCTGTACGTTATCCTTGCCGGAATTTTTATAACCAATGCCGTTGTTGCCGAGCTCATTGGCGGCAAGCTCATAAATATAGGCCCCATTTTTGGATATGGCCCCTACCTTATGAGCGTGGGCGTGGTACCATGGCCCGTAGTGTTTATTACGACCGACCTTATAAACGAATATTTCGGGCAAAAAGGGGTGCGCCGCCTCTCCATTATCACCGCGATACTTATTGCATACTGCTTTATATTGTTGTATTTTGCCATGCTTATCCCCGCGGCAAAGGGTGATGGCTGGGTTACCGACGCGCAGTTTACGGCTGTATTTGGGCAAAGCATGTGGATTATCGTGGGCAGTATTACGGCGTTTATCGTTTCGCAGATTATAGATGTTACGCTGTTTCATTTCGTTAAGAAAAGAACCGGCGACAAAATGATATGGCTGCGCAGTACCGGCTCTACGGTAATCTCGCAGTTCTTCGATTCGTTTATCGTGCTGGGAGTCGCTTTTTACGCCACCGGCAAAATGACGCTGCAGGTGTATATAACTTCCGGGTTTACTAACTATACCGTAAAACTTGTGATAGCTGTGCTTATGACGCCGCTTATTTACCTGGGCCACTGGCTGATAGAAAAATATGTGTATAATCATGACAAACAACTCGCAACCAATGGACAATAAAATTCGCTGTGCCTGGTGCGGTGCCGATCCGCTGTACCAAAAATACCACGATGAAGAGTGGGGAAGGCCCGTGTATGATGATGCTACATTATTTGAGTTCCTGCTGCTGGAAACCTTTCAGGCAGGGTTGAGCTGGATAACCATTTTGCGCCGCCGCGAAACCTTTGCAACAGCGTTTGATAATTTTGACTATAAAAAAATAGCCCAATATACCGATGCTGACCGCGAGCGCCTGATGTCCGACCCCGGTATCATCCGCAATAGGCTAAAGGTTAACGCCGCGATAACAAACGCCCAACTGTTTATGAAAGTGCAGGAGGAGTTTGGCAGCTTTAGCAGCTACTTTTGGGCGTTTACCGATGGCAAGCCTGTTGATAATAAACCCTCATCTATGGGGCAGATACCCGCTACCACGCCGCTAAGCGACAAGATAAGTAAAGCCCTTAAAAAGCGTGGCTTTAAGTTTGTGGGTAGCACCATCATGTACGCCCACATGCAGGCCACGGGTATGGTTAACGACCATGTTGCGAATTGCTGGGTACGGGAATGATAGGTGTGTTATTGCAAAAAAATAGGCCCGGATACTTTAAGGTACCGGGCCGTTTATTATACTATAGTCTATCCTACTTAAAAGCCGCAAACCCTGTAACATCCATCCCCGTAATAAGCAGGTGGATGTCGTGCGTACCCTCATAGGTAACTACACTTTCAAGGTTCATCATGTGGCGCATAATGCTGTATTCGCCGGTAATGCCCATGCCGCCCAGCATCTGGCGTGCGTCGCGGGCTATGGTTAGGGCCATATCTACATTGTTGCGTTTTGCCATGCTTATCTGGGCGGTGGTTGCCTTGCCTTCGTTACGCAGCACGCCCAGCCTCCAGGTAAGCAGCTGCGCCTTGGTAATTTCGGTGATCATTTCGGCCAACTTCTTTTGCTGAAGTTGCGTAGCGCCTATGGGCTTGTCAAACTGTATGCGTTCTTT
>Ga0247803_1001508_pt1 | contig 12200 bp, 13 predicted proteins | sample UWRJL014104B1_FD_180928 | JGI IMG/M metagenome (GOLD analysis project Ga0247803, IMG submission 180928) | Plant litter microbial communities from Arlington Agricultural Research Station in Wisconsin, United States - UWRJ-L014-104B-1 | ecosystem: Environmental > Terrestrial > Plant litter >...
GCGATAGGTGCAAGTAGCGGCGGGGGCGGGATGTTTACGGTGAAGATGCCGGAAGCTAGGACGAGGTGTTTGCAACGCATGTCGAGTGACCCGACGACAAAGCCGTCTGGAGTTCGATACACATGGTCTGCTTTCGTGCCAGTATAGACAGCATCCGATATGCCCACGGCCTGCGGATACGCCTTCAGATAGTCGGCAACCTCAGTCCGCGAAGGCCTGACAAAGTCACATTGGCCAGCCTTTCCGCACTTTGCAAGATGCTCCTCGTAAGAGTATCCGGGCAGACTCAATTGCTCCGCATAGCTCAGCGTGCCTATGTCGGCGCTCGCGGAAACCGGATCTTCCGCCCACTGTCCGCCAGGCTGCGACGCGTCACCAATGGCGACATGCGAGATGGCCTTGTCAGGCTCATACCTCCATTCGATACAGGCTGTGGGGTTGATCTCGGTGTCGGCGTTCGGGCGGATAAGAGTGTCGAGGAGTGTATTGACCGGAAGTGCGGCGGTCGAGTATCGTAGGGACGAGAGGAAATGCGCGTAATGGTCGGGCGTGAGGTGGAGTAAGTTCGGACTCTTGGAGAGCTTCTGATCTAGGATGGGGTCATGATGTCCGCCGATGTAGTATGGGATATGGCCGTGGAGGATGTAGGACAGAATGAGAGCGGAGGGGCCATTCCCTATGATTAATCAGCCATTGGTACACGGAAAGTCACTCGCGAAGAAGCGGGGTGGACCACCGACCTATTATTACCGTGTCCACGCATCGTGGGAGCTTTGCCGCCATGGAAGGCTTTCTCTCCGCGCAGCAAAGTCCATGGGCAAAGAAGAAAAGAGCGGCTTCGGCGGCTAGCGCTGGCTTTGTATAGACCAAAGACTCTCCATGACGAAGCATGTAAAAGTCTACTTCGGGGCGCTAGAGGGCGCGGGATCCACTATAGCGGGGCAACCACGCCACGGTCCACCCCCACATGCATGTCGGTCTCGCCTTCCTGTTGGATCCCACGCGTTTCGCTTCCCGCGGCTGCAATTCGATTCGACTCTTGCATGCACGAAGGACTCGGTCATGGCTCGGCAGATGCCAAAGTGCTGAGAAATCATATGGGACAGGACAGGCCGTGGGCGTAGGGCAACAATGACTTAGTATTGGAAAGCATGCAGAACAAGCAGCCGAGCAAGGTATCTGTCCGTGTGAAGGAGTACAGGTGTCCCAAATCAACTTTACACCGAGGAAAAGCGCCCCTCTCCTTGCAATCAAGGGATCCAGTGAAATGAAAGCTCCAAGCCGACGCCAAAAAGCTCCGAATGCAAATGAAGTGAACCGCAGCTCCATCGCCCGCAGAACCTAGTACCTGTAAGTGACGGGAGCACGCTCGGCGACGGGCGAAACGTCGCTGTCTTGCCGCGCATGGGTGCGCTCCGGCGATTCTCGTCCGCCGCGTGCTGGAAAGTCACGTGCATACTCCTCCTCTTCTGTCAATGTACGCTGCACTCCACCGGTCATGGTCAGGTTGTTTTCAGAGCTCTCTTGTCGCCCCAAATAGGACGGTGTTGATTGGTAGCCGGAGCTGGGAGGCATCGGGTCGTAGTCATTCACAGGGGATACATCTTCGATGCGACTCGACGGTGGTGGCCCCGATGGTGCGCTGTATCCAGAGGAATGATGGTCGGCAAACGGATCGTCCTCGGGCTCTGGCGCAGGCGTGGGGAAAGAGCTCGTTCGTTGTCGCCCGGGGGCTGCCTGTAGGGATGGCGGAAGCGGAAGATCATCCTTCTTGTAGCTGGTTGGATTGTGACTCTGCTCTCTCGAGCCTACATCGATCGGCGGAAGAATCGGGGCTTCATTTCGCGGTGATGGGCTATAAGTAGCGGCCGGGACAGGAGCGGCAGCGGGTGCGGGTGCAGGTGGTAGATACTGGGTTTGATTGTTGACTACCGCGGGCGGCGGCGAAGGGCCTTGAACTGCGCGCCGAGCCTGCAGAACAGCACGCTGGTGTTTTGACGCGGCAAGCGACAGCTGCTCGTTCGTCTCAATCAGCGTGAGCATGGTGTCATCGTCCGGTGCGGGGCTGTCGCAGCCAATGTAGCCCTGGATGCTTCGCTGTGCCGCTATGCAGCGCTCCGAGAACTCCTTGACCAGGTCGTTGCCGAGTAGCTCGTGGGGCGGCGTTGACTGCACGAGCTGTAGGAGCAGTTTCGCAGAAGTCCGCGCCTCCTCAATACGCGAGGCCAACTCGATAGGTGGTGGTAGAGCTCGGGGTGGCGCTCTTCCTCCGCCTGAGCTGAACTGTTGCTGGCCATTCCAAGCTGGCGCCTGGAGGTTCCGTGGGCCAAACTGCTTCGCCGCGTTGGCCATGAGCCCTTTCTCCTTCTTCCACATCGCGAAGACGGTATTGAGATTCGTATCGTATGCCTTTTCCCGCTCCATAGCATCCAAGGTCTCCTTCAGTATCTGTGACACGCTTGGGTCTTGTCCATTCCGCAATAGATGTTTCACGGTGTCGGCGAATGGCTTCTCGAGGTTCTTGGTAAAGGACGGGCCTGGGTTGTCTGCCAGGATGCGAATGAGCATGACGGCATTGTACTGGACATGAGGACGGTTGTAGTTCTCTTTGGAGAGGAACTTGCGGATCTGGGACGCAGCTGCGGCGGCGGCACCGGGACTCGCGACGGCGGCCTCGACGATGGTAGGCAGGTGTAGAACTTCCTCGCCCTGGTCACTGTTACTCTCCAACTCGGAGCAGACGGTCGCGGATGCCTACCGAGTTCGCTGCGCCTGATTCGCAGAAGAGCCTCTGTCGTGCCATCAGCGCCATCCTACTACTTCAGTTTGGCTGCTACTCACCACTCCCCTGACGGTATTGGCCTCTGGCGTGTCGGCACTCTCGTCGGCCACATTGTCCTCGTGCACTGCAGGCGCACCGTCAGCTGCTGGGTGAATCGGCCATCCAAGGGAGTTGCGCACCACTTGGTCGCTTGATGAGGCTTCCCAGATTCGTGAAGCGCTTCTTGAGGACCATGGCGGTAGCCTAGCGGGGCAGGAGGGAGCTCCGCGGTGGACGATGTTCACGGCTCCCACGTTCAATAATGGGCGCGGGATTGCGTCTTGAACCAGGAGAGCACGAGCTTGTGGTTGCGCAATGTGTAGAAAGAAGTCGGAGTGGGGAATTGTCGTTCGCAAATGTGAGACTCGCCGAGGTGCCGCAGGTGGTTCTCTTGCATCCTACGCTGCACGGACTGACTAGGGTTGAGGGGGCGGAGCAGCCTCGACGCGCTCCAGGCTGCGAATTCTTGACAACGTCAACCGCCGCGTAAAGAAGCTTGGGAGTGGCGATCGCATGCTTGTGTTTGCTCCTCTGCTTCTGTTTTGGGTACAGTGTGTGTGTAAAAAGCGGCTGGCCAAGCAACATGGTACGTATACCCACCTTCAGGGTCCACAGGGACCGGATGGTAGTAGTGAGTGTGACGAAAGGAACGGGGACGACGACAACGCGGCAACATGCACATGGACACCTCAGCAGAACCGGGACGAGGCCTTTCTGTTCAAGCTAGAAGAGCTCTGTGCGCCTCCTTGCTGGAGTTTCACGGTGCATTAACAGTAAAGAGCAGCCCGTCGCACCTCAACGCCATGAACCTTGCTCGTGCCAGGACACGCAGGAGCTGCAGGTGCTCCCGCTACATCCTCAACCCGGCGGGATGCGAACGTCACCGTAGCCTTCGAGGCATCGAATCGCGGCAGCCAAGAGAACGAAAATGATGCTCACGTGCCCATGCGTCGTAAACTGTGAGCATGTGTACACCGACAATGACTCGCCGGCGGGCCTCGTCCTTGTGCCGATCGATCATCCCCCACAACGCCACAGCCTCAGCCCGCCACACGTCACTGCACAATGACCACATGCCTCACATTCGCCAAACACGTTTCGACGTAGGCAGTAGCGCCTTAGCATCAACATGACATCTACGCTGCCTACCTTCCCCCAGCACCCCGTGCAAAACACCCCCCTTCTGACCGACATCCACCTTAGACATCCATCACGACCTCTCACCCTCCCAGCACGCCCTCAAAATGCCCGAACCCGCCTCCGCAATGGCCGGTCAGGCCCGCCAGCACCTCCAGGAAACCGATCAAGAACGCACCTTTCGAACCCAAAGCGGTTTCCCAGATTTCGAGAAAGACATGCCGAGCCTCAAGGACCGCTTCAACTACAATCTCAAGGACAGCTTGACGTCGTATCTGGGCTCCCGGAATCCCTTCTACAGCAATGCGGATCCGGACAAGGACTACGTGTGGCTCCTCGACAACACAGCGTACCAGAATCGAGTCGGGCGGTGGAAGGCTGAATTCGTCGCTGCTTACTTCGTCAAGAATAGCGGCGAGGACTTGTCCAAGGTTGTAGCCTATATCAGCGAGAAGATCGGTCTGGCCAAGGATGATCAGGCTGAAGCAACCATTGCGAAGCGAGTTCAGCCTCTCCTCGACTCGATCCTCCCCGCGCACGCCGTTACCATTGATCTGCAGGGCATAAATGTCCGCCTCGGACCTAGTGGGCGCGACGGCATCAGCAGCGACGAACTCGCCGTGCCAGGAGCAGACTACAAAGATGGCCAAGTCATCACGTCCGAAGCCGTCAACGCGGATGCAACGCCTCTCAATACTACTTTCGCGACGGCCAAGGGCTGGGCCATCATCAGCGACATTGACGACACGATCAAGAAGACTCTCACATCATCGCCAGTCGGCATCCTCAAGACCACCTTCGCCGACGAGCCAGAACCCATCAAAGGCATGCCAGAACTCTACAAGCACATGTTCCAGAAGCTCAACACACCACCCATCTGGTACCTCTCCGCCTCACCCTACAATCTCTACCCCTTCCTTCGCGAATTCCGCGAAACGTACTACCCACCCGGCACGCTCATCCTGCGCGACGCCTCCTGGATGAATCTCGCAGGCTTCATGGCGAACTTGACGCAAGGCACTGAAGCGTACAAGGTCGATCGCATGGAGAAGGTGCATGGCTGGTTCCCTAAGCGCAAGTTCATTTGCATTGGGGATAGTACGCAGTCGGATCCCGAGGCTTTTGGGGAGATGTTTCGCCGGCAGAAGAAGTGGATTGGCGCAATATTCATCCGCAAAGTCACTGGCGTGGCGGAAATGGACGACGGTACGAAGAACAAGCCGGAACGGTTTGAGAAGGCGTTCAAGGATGTGCCAAAGAGTATTTGGTACGTTTTCGACGACCCGAGCGAGCTTTACGCCAAGGTGGATGCGCTGGCTCAGCAGGAGCCGAAATGAGGGTGACGTGGACTGCTTTTCCTTCTTACAGTATGTATTCTAGGCGGTGCTCTAGGAGCCTGCTGTGACTTTCGGTTTCTCTCTTATCGTTTAGTCTGTGTTCTGCTTTCTTAATACCCCACAGCATAGTTTTCTTTCGCCATAGCTTCATTTACATACATGAATCACAATTCCTTTCAAACACACACACAAGTGATTCGCCGTGTCCTTGCTCTACCGCACCAGCTTAGATTCAATTCCTTGGACCATCCTCGCACCAAAAGCCTCCTTCTCTTCCGTCCCATTACTCTTGTCTTCCACTCCTCAGTCTCTTTCCGTTTCCTACTTGTCTCCTTCCCTTTATTTACCCTCACCCTCAACCACCCTCTCCACAATCTCCCACTCCTCCGCATCTCCAACCTCACTCCCCTCCCTCGTCTCCCTATGCCACTCCTCCCCATCCCCCCTCTCTACCCGCCACTCTCCCAACTCACCCTTCCTTCCCCCATTCTTCCTCCCCACCATGTCCCTAATATCCGCCGGCATTTGCGTATTCAGTTGGAAGTTCCTACTAAACTTTTTGAGATCCTCCAGTTTAGGTACCGGACGTACAAGTCGTTGTGTCGCCGCGTGGGGGCCGTTGAAGGGGTCTTGGAGTTCATATTTGGTGGTGGAAGAGGTGGGTGTGGAGGGTGTGATGTTGCATGCAGACGATGAGGTCAAAGGGGTACGGCAGATTGTTATGCTGGGTTGGGTGCTCATTTTGGCGGTGCGTATGCTTGAAGGGTGCGTATTATATGTTTGTAGGAGCTGCGAGGACAGGCGGTCATGCAGCTGCAGATGCGGGCGACGAGGTTTTTTCCCTTTAAAACAGTATGCGGGCGGGTAAGGAGAAAAATGTTGAGGCTGACGGGAGTAGTTATACTCGATGTTCCCACGAACCATTTTCCTGCTTTCGTGAAACCATGGTACACCTGGATATATACCACACGATTCGACCTAAGTTACCAATGCAGCTCCCTACGATACAAGTGTCACAACTACTAATAGGCAATGTTGCTCGTTAATTACTATTCCCATTCAAAAGAAGTGTCGGCAACTCTACATACCCACACTCAGCTAACACTTTTAACACAAAAACACCGAAAGTGGTCAAAAAGCCCCTGAAACCAAGGGACCGTGATGCAAATTTGGCCCGTCTTCTGGATGGAAAACGCCGCCGCTGATGAGAATGTGCATAGAAATGTGTTCCAATTACCCTTGAAGATGTCTTATATCACCAAGATGAACCTCCACCCTTATCGGGCAGCACTCACTGGTTGCGCGCTGTTCGCCGCCGTCTTCTCGTCTTTCTCGGTACTTCGCATCCTAGACAGCAACTGTGCCAAAGTCTTGCGCTCTCTGCCATCGTTCTCGAGCACGTGGAGGAGGTCACGAAGCTGGACCTTGTAAGCTTCTGGTGTTTCCTCCAGCGTGCTGCCATAAAATTCCCGCCTTCTAGCAATCAATTTTACATCAGTCGGCTGCTGAGCAGGTGTAGAAGTTCCGCTCGTGCCGACGGTAGTATTGATCTTGGGCGTGGATGGCGCAGAAGGGCCGGCACCCCCTCCAGTCATCCATGAATACTTCTTGCTCTTTTTGCCAAAACCAAGAGCCATGCTGGCTGTTTCGTTGGCCTTGCGATGAAGCACCTCTTCGGACTGGCCAACTTTGTTGAGACGGTCGCGCTCCTTCTTGGTAATTTTCTCGGGTGGAGGTAGGGGCGCAATGGTGGGCGTGTCCGCGGGGGTTGCTGAACTGCCATCCACACGCTTTTTGCGCTTGTTAATCCGTTCTTTCTCGAGGCGCTTATCCTCCTCGAACTTCCGTTTCAGCCCTTGAGCCACGTGGTTCGAAGTGATCTGGACCGTAGGTTGAGGGGTAGGCGGCGCCTCGGATGGCGGAGTAGGCAGACGTGCGGCGCTTGGAAGCTCTGTTTCCACGTAAATTTACAGATCATTAAAACATGCATGCCACAACACTCACGTTTCTGAGCAGTGACCGTCGTGGGACTGACGGCGCTGTCTGGCGCGGCTTCCCATGCGGTCTTGGAGAGGTTGGGCGAAACCACGGTCTTCGTCGTATAGGCTCCATCTGCGGCGGCTATGTCGGCCAGGTTTGGATGGACGGTTCCGTCGGCGGTGTTCCTACGACCCTGGGCTAAAGCAAAGGCATCTTCCACTACGGTGCGCATACGTTCCTGGGCAGCCAGGGAAATGTATGACAGGAGCTCGACAAGCGGAGCATTCTGGTTCAAAAGGCTAGTGGCCTGGAGTCCTACGATTGATCCGCCGTCAGAACCGGTCATGGTAGTGCGACCAACGTTTGAAGGAGAATGCTCCGGGATTTTGTCGAACAAACCTTCCAAGTTGACACTGATGCCATGTTCATATGCCCTCTTGGCTATCCGTTGGCGAAGGGCCGCCGCATACAGGAATGGGTCGGCCAGGTGCAGGGTAGAAGACTCGTTGGCAGCGCGCGCGGCCCGTTGGTGCTTCTGCATGAGCTCCCCTTCCAGCTGCTCCTGTGTCACGGGCTGGCTTACCGAGCCGGTTCCCTGGTAGGCTCCATGGCCGGTCTGCTGGCCCCACTGGTTGAAGCTGCCGTGCGGAGACAGTGTGGATCCGGTTCCTTGTGAGTTGAACGAGGTTCCATAGTTCCGGCTTCCGACGGTATGGAGCATGGCTTCCTCCTCGGCGCGGATATCAATACCAGAGCCCGTCAATACATCACTGATATTGTTGACGTCCAGGTCCTTCGCGTTCGCCTTCTCCAGCTCGCCCGTATCCTGCATCTTGCTGAACGGTACCTTTGGCGGCGGCATAGAGCCCTGGGGATGCGGTCGCGGGTCCATCGCATTTGGCTGCGGGTGCTGGTACGGTTGCGGCTGGTTGAAAGAGTGAGAGGACTGCATGGTGGACGGCGACTGCGGATGCAGGTATTGATTTGCGGTCGGTGAGGTAGCGTAGGGGGTCGTATATGTAGGAGTCTGGTACGGCGAGGCAGAGAAGGGCGAGTAGGCGGGCGATCCAGGCTGAGGTGAAAGGCGCTGTCGCTTCGCGGGGGGGATGCCGCCGGTGGGTGACATGGCGCCGGGCGACTGCTGGTACGCGGGCGGCGAGAAGGGATGCTGGCCCTGCATGTGGTTCTGTGTTTGTAGCGGCGGCATGTTCCGTCCCTGCTGCGAGTACTGGTTGTACTGTGGGTTCGCCATGCTGGGCAGGCGAGCGCGTTGCTCCTCCCCGGCGCGGGCGACCTCAGGCTGTGTCCGCGGCCCTATCTGCGCGTCATCGACAGGTGCGCATCCGTGTAGGGGGTTCGTTCAGTACAAGCGGTTCGTATCGTGAGAGCGCTCTCGGGTGGGCGCGTCGTGTTCTTCGTTGGGGTATGGATGGCGATGTCTTAAGTAGACGCAAGACGTGAAGGCACGATGTTGAATGCGCGCGCACGGACCCGGCTAATCCTCGGCAGGCGCGAGACAATGAAAGACGCGCGCAGTTAGCATTTGCATTGCAATCACCCGAGCAACTCTTACTCTACTGCGCCCTACCTTTACTGCTAATTATCGCATAGAGCCCGGCGCATAATTCGTACTGTGCTACCTGGCCGCGGCTGCTAATCTATCGCTCGCTGCTGCATCGCGCCCTCCGCTATTGCCTTGCTCGCATTCCACTTAGAGCTGCCGCGAACATACACAATCGCCGCTACAGCGAGCCTGATCCAGCACTCGACACCCCGGTCGAGGCGCAGCTATGGCGACGAAGAGGAAGCTCGCTGCGATGGCGCCCGAGGACGACGACCCCATTGACCCATCCGACGAGCTGATGTTTCTGTGCTTGGGCGGCGGCAACGAGGTCGGACGGTCGTGCCATATCATACAATACAAGGGCAAGACAGTCATGGTGCGTTGGGTCGCTGCGAAGATGAGGATACAAATGCTAATGGACGGTAGCTGGATGCCGGGATACATCCCGCATACGAGGGACTGTCTGGCATGCCCTTCTACGATGAGTTTGACCTCAGTACTGTAGACGTCCTCTTAATATCACAGTACGTATTGACCTGCTCTTTGTGTTTGTCACCTTGGTGGCTCGGAGGGGTTGTGGTGCATCACGGCTCCCAAGGATGGCGGACTGCTGTGGCACTGCCCAGGTCGACGTTTTGTACATCAGAAACAATGGAATACATTTGCATCATACCCACTCGACCCCGGTGATGTGCCACACCTCGGCATCTTGTATATTAGATTCGGAAATCCCCACGAAATCATGCTTCAGAGTTGCTGACGGGAGTAAGTTTCCATGTCGACCACGCCGCGTCGTTACCCTATGTCCTCGCGAAGACGAATTTCAAGGGCCGCGTCTTCATGACGCATCCGACGAAGGCCATCTACAAGTGGCTGATCCAGGACTCGGTTCGCGTGAGCAACATCTCGAGCTCCTCGGAGACCAAGGTTCAGATGTACACTGAACAAGATCATCTCAACACATTCCCAATGATCGAGGCCATCGACTTCTACACCACACATACCATAGCTGGTATCCGGATAACACCATACCCAGCCGGCCACGTTCTAGGAGCAGCCATGTTTCTCATCGAAATCGCAGGCCTGAAGACTCTCTTCACGGGTGACTACTCCAGGGAGGACGACAGACATTTGGTCTCTGCGTCTGTGCCAAAAGATGTCAAGGTCGATGTGCTAATTACGGAATCCACCTTTGGAATTTCGACACACACACCGCGGTTACAACGCGAAACACAACTCATGAAATCCATTACCGACGTCCTCAACCGCGGCGGCCGTGCCCTACTCCCCGTCTTCGCCCTCGGACGTGCACAAGAGCTGCTGCTCATCCTAGACGAGTATTGGGCCAAACATCCCGAGTACCAGAAGATTCCAATCTACTACAACTCTAGTCTTGCTCGGAAATGCATGGTTGTATACCAAACATACGTCTCGGCGATGAATGATAATATCAAACGTCTTTTTCGAGAGCGTATGGCCGAGGCCGAGGCAGCGGGCGATGTAGGGAAAGGTGGACCCTGGGACTTTCGCTTTGTGAGGAGTTTGAAGTCGCTCGAGCGCTTTGACGATATGGGTGGTTGTGTCATGTTGGCGTCGCCGGGCATGTTGCAATCGGGCACTTCGCGGGAATTGCTCGAACGGTGGGCGCCGGACCCGCGGAATGGCGTTATTATCACGGGTTATTCCGTCGAAGGCACAATGGCGAAGCAGATTGTGCATGAACCAGATCAGATCCCAGCCATAACGATGAGAGGATCGAATGCGGCACGGCGACCGGGGCAGAAGGAAGGCGAGCAGACAATGATTCCTCGTCGGTGCACTGTCCAAGAGTTTAGTTTCGCGGCGCATGTCGACGGCAAAGAGAACATGGAGTTTGTGCAGGAAGTCAATGCTCCCGTTGTGGTACGTCAAACGCGCTTTCCTACTCCCGCTGTGTAACTAACGTCAACATTAGATCCTAGTCCACGGTGAGAAGGGCAACATGACGCGTCTCAAATCCAAACTCCTCAGCTTCAACCAGCAGAAAGCCGTCCCCGTGAAGATCTACTCTCCCGCTAATTGCGAGGAAGTCCGCATCCCGTTTAAGACGGACAAGATCGCTAAGGTTGTCGGCAAGCTCGCATCCATTCCACCGCCTTTACCTCGCGCCAAGAATTCCGACGGCGAAGACGAGCAGGTAGACGGCGACGACGCCACCGACGAGCCTCAACTCATCAGCGGCGTCCTCGTCCAAAACGACTTCAAGATATCGCTCATGGCGCCCGAGGATCTGAAAGAGTACGCCGGTCTGACCACAACGGTAATTGCCCTCAAGCAGCAGCTTAACCTGTCGGCGGCAGGTGTGGACCTTATTCGGTGGGCGTTGGAGGGCACATTTGGAGCAATCAAAGAGCAGAAGATTACTGATGAGCCGGTAGAAGGCAAGGAGGTCAATGGAAATGGTGTGCACACGGAGGAAGCTGATGAAGAGGTCTCGCGCACGAGCATCAATTACAGGGTCATGGACTGTGTCGATGTCCTATGTCACCCTGGTGGTCGCGTAGACGTCAAATGGGACGGCAACTACATCAACGACGGTATCGCCGATGCCGTGCTCGCGGTACTCTACACCGTAGAAAGCTCGCCGGCAGCTGTGCGGCGTAAGTTTCCACACATCCAATCCCACTTCCATCTACAGATTGTATACTAACAGCGTCACAGAGTCATCCCGGCAACACTCACACTCCCACGCCCCACCCAAAGAAGATCCCCTAACCCACCGCTTCAAACAACCAAACCCGCATCGCACACCCGACCCATCCACCCGCCTCGCCCGTCTCTTCCTCTTCCTCGAAGCGCAATTCGGCGCCGACGCCGTATCTCCCATCCAATACCCACGAAACTCAGCCTCACTACCTCCTCTCGTGTCCACTACCACGAACACTACCAACACTGCGACCAATACTCCTCCCACCACAGCCACCGCCGATGCCCCTGCAGAAGTCTTCTCCATAGCCGCAGCCCCGACCGTGGACTCTTCCTCCTCCGACTCCGACGAGAATCCCAAGCTTAAACTGAGTCCAGAAGACAGGCAAGAGATTAAGCGGCTGAACCATCTCGGTATACCAGTGCCAGGGATTGAGATTCGGTTTGATAAGCATGCGGCGAGGGTGTGGTTGGAGGATTTGGACGTGGAGTGTGCTAGTAATCCGCTCAAGGCGAGGATCAAGGCGGTGGTGGAGAGGGGCGTTGAGACGGTTTCTGGACTGTGGGCTTGAGCTGCTTGGTGGTGGGGTGGTGTATATGGTATGTGAACGGCGGATATGAAACTAGTCGGATGAACGTGTGGGGAGCCGTGGAAGGGTTTCTCTGGGAGAGTTGA
>Ga0247803_1001509_pt1 | contig 12174 bp, 11 predicted proteins | sample UWRJL014104B1_FD_180928 | JGI IMG/M metagenome (GOLD analysis project Ga0247803, IMG submission 180928) | Plant litter microbial communities from Arlington Agricultural Research Station in Wisconsin, United States - UWRJ-L014-104B-1 | ecosystem: Environmental > Terrestrial > Plant litter >...
GGGTGTGGTGCGAGTTGCGGGTTGTGTCTGCAATAGAGGCTTGGATAAAAGCTCTGACGAGCTGGTAAGCGTGTGAGTGAGGGTAGGCAGAAGAAGGTTACCTGTGTAGAAGCCCTCTAACGGCCATGCTTGCTCGCCAGGGCGCGCAATGTAGCCTTTGCCTCGTCGTTGTATCCGGTCGCTATTCTGAAGGCCTAATCTTTGAGGTGAGAAAGGCCGAAGACTTGTCACCCAAGTTCGCGAACAAGAAGCACAAAAACCCCGGCGCAATGCCAGTGGGCGAGCGGAGTGGGCGAGCTGCTCCATCTTTGTATCCTGGAGGCAGGGTCGAAATCAAGGGGCGGTCATGCTAAAGTATGTTTACGTCTATATCATTATCTGACGACGGAACGAACGTGCTCAAATCAACAACGGCGGAGTGTGCGGCGAACCGGGTGACGGAAGGGTGAATGGAGCTCGTGCCTATGAAGTCATTTTGCGCCCGCGCCGAGGCGCCGAGGCGCCCGCGGCTCAACTTTCCCAGTCTGGCCATAGCCGCCCGCAACAACAGCACGCGGCGAGAGGACGCGCCGAGCGACGTCCACCAGATCAAACTTACGACAGCACCCGATAACGCGTTCCACCTCCTCCCTCATGTATTCATAGCTTAATTGCTAGACGGCGACGCGTCCAAAGCTGCGAAGCATCCCCCACCCCCGAGCACAGCTTTCGACGCCTTAATTAGCCATGGACGAGCCAGCGCGAAAGAGACGCAGAACGACCCCGCCAGAGGAATATGGCGGACCTTCGAGCCCACTGAAGCAGCCTCCGCGCCGGCCGTCATTCGCATCGCAAGCTAGAGCAGGCGCGGAACGAGGATCAAGCCCGCTGAAGGAGCCTCCACGAAGACCGTCCATGTCGCCCACCAAGGGCGCGTTCGATAGTCCGTTGAAACAGCGCCCACGCCGACCATCATTCGCATCGCCGACGAAATCGAGTCTTGCGCGCAATTATCCAGACCTCTTCCCTGGCCCTCGCCCCGAACGCCCGTCATCCTTAGGGTTGGGCACGTCGAATACGAACGAGCGCGTGGATTTCCTTGCTCGGGGCAAAGAGGCACGCGCTTTTGTCATGGGAGAGAAGGATAAACAGGCAAAATCTAGGCCAGAGAAGGCTGCGAACGGAGAGGAGAGTCAAGCTGCGACTGGTGCGCTGCAACCGCGCGTGTCAGAGCAGGGAGATATCACGCCTCGCGCTCGAAGAAAAACGGCGCAGCCAAAGCCACTCACTATGGGGAATGTCTCCGAAGAGGAACCGGATCTACCTACCACACCTTCGCAAAGGCCCTTGGAAGAGCAAGATACCCCTCGTCGCGGGGCTCTATACTCTTCTCCAAGTAAGCGACCGCCACGATTGAAAGATCCAATCAAGCCATCGCCTCTCAAAGCCAGAGCACCCGCAGTACAACATGATCTATCGGAGAGACCTTTGGACGAACCTATCGAACAAGAGGTGGCCGACCCAACCGCAGAAACGAGAGACAAGAAGCATCCTGATCCTGAGCTAGAGCGCAGGAGGCAGGGGAGGACAAGACTTCGGCGGGAACTGAAAGAGCTGGAAAGTCAGGTCTCTCAATGCACTGAAGAGATTGAGAAGGTTCAAAAACAATCGGCAACACATGTCCTCCAGCCAGCAGAAAGAGACGCCCTTGTCGACTTCATCAACAAGATTGCGTTACCTGATGCCGGAGCCGAAGAAGAGCACACTCCGCTTGTCACCAGCCTGTTGTGCTCCTTTCTGCCCTTCTCGACTCGCCTCAATCCTCCACCAAAGTCGAAACAAGCGCAGCAGAAGCCTGTAGCGTCTCATCGCCCACTGGATCTCGACGATCCACTCCCGTATCTAGAGATGTTTACGGACTTCAAGCTATCTACCAGACCGGATCTTCCCCTCGGGAGAGTCTTTCCAAGTTCGAGTCGCGTTCATCAGAAGCACGTCATCGACATCGTTGGCCCCCAAAAGCTGCTCGTAGTAACCCTCTCGATCATTATCGATACCCTCAGCAACACAATCGTTGACTTGAAGGTCCTCCGCCTACCTTCCTGGGCAGACCGTGAATTAGGCACCTTTATGCGTGCAAGAGCCGAGGAAAAAGATCTAGGCAACGCTTGCTGGGCGGTCGGATCATATTGGGACATTACGAAGAAACGAGCCGAGTTTTGGCACAGGTGTGAGACGTCGTTTGCGCATCTGATTCCTGGGCGGACCAGCGAGGACATGGAAAATCAAACGCAGGTGACCGCAGGGAAGATCATCGCCAGGAAAGATCTCAATCGCCACCTGGGGCGTGATGTAATCACTCTAGAGGATCAGCATGTCTTACTGAAGATTAAATGGAGGATCACATTTGACTGGACAGGGGAGGCGGAGTCAGAGGTTCATGTTGAACCGGCTGTGCCTCAAGTCTGTAAGTCGAATACCCTCTGCCCAAGGAGATGTTTGCTAACGAGAGATTTAGGGGCTGAAGCGGACAGCAACGACAGTTTCAAAAAGATACCCGAGACGTTTACCTCACTTCTTCAGAGCAAGGGAGTGTTTGCTGCGACGAAAACGATGGTTGCGCTACTTTTCGCGGAGTCGTAGGTTGCGGTAGTAATGTGTTTTTGCGAGGATGCCCTGGGTGGGGTTGTTATGTTGGAGGAATCTTGTCTTGTCTAAAGGCGGTGTTTGCTCGTACGTTTAAGATACCAATGATTAACCTTTGTCTCGCTTTGCAAAATACTTCCAAAGAACGGGAGCCTATCCAAACTGAAGGTGATTACATAAGGGCGCACGCTAGCCTTGTCGTCATACCTGGGAAAGGCTGCGAACCTGTTCTACACCCCCAACATCTTCGAAATAGCCCGACTCGTCCATATTATCTTCCTGCTGCGCCTGCTTTGACGGCTCTGCCATCTAGATGTTGTGTCTTCATGCGAGGTTGCTGATCGATCGATCGTGTAGCACACCTCATTTCCGCTCGGATCCCGTACACGCCAGTGGCCAACACGTCCACAACGACGGTAAAATAGTGATACGAGTTCACAACGCTGTTCCGTTTTTCCGAGTGGACGATCCTCTACAGCGTGAGCGATACCGCAGGTCCTCTAACCTTTAACGTTCGACAGGCTTTAGGCTGGTGTACTGGTGTACACGCCGTTGAGGCGTGGCGCAGGACTGTATTTCGGACCCCGCTATACGGTAGGTACATATCGATTACTTGGATGTACTGCACTCCTGTCAGATGTCAGATGCCGGTACCCTTGCGCTGTTGGGGAGCATCACCAACATCACCCATATTACTCGACTAGCGCACATCAGAGAGCATTGAAAAGAGTACATCGTTCATTCCAACGAAATTAGCCCTGCGCGAGCCTTCGAGGGAAACAATTTCACGATTGTTACCGTGTTAGTACCGGCAGAGTTTCAAGTGTACAAGAGCTGGAGTCCTCAATGTTCTTCGGGGAAGGTGCTTGCAGTTGTGCAGGGATGTTCGGGGTCTTAGCTCGGTACCATCCACCCGTTTGGGTTATCCAACTGCACATCCGGCCCCCGACATGGTCGACGAAGACCGAAGCTATTCTCACTCTGCTGGGGTCGACGACACGTTCTCTCAATCTCTACCGGCAGATTCGTGCGACATGGTCAAGCTGACGGCCGCCAAGCTGACAGATAGCATGGGCCTATGTATTGGCGCAGTTCGGGAAGCCACGAGATGTGTGAACAGGCCAGAACCGTTCAGTATAGTCGTGCTGATATGGAAGATTCCATATTCCGGATACGCTGTATGAGGCAAAGCTCGTGCATCCTGCTTAGCGTAATCTGCGCTGAAGGTGTAGGTCTGGGGTCCCGTATGGCTCGGATTCCTTCACACGAGGAAAGCTCTGGTGCGCTCTCTAGCGGATATCAGTCACACCCTCCCTTGTCTCACATTACACAAGCTTACAACGGTTTGTCCCATTCTTTTTGCTCCTTCCCCTTGAGCCCCTCTTAGGGCGCTCGCATCTCTACTTCTCCACGTCCCCACACGCCACCCGCACGGCATATCATCAATGGAGGACAAGAACTCGGACTACGGGCTCACTGACATCACGCATCAATCGTCGCGCGATGTCAGTCTGGAAGCGCAGCATTCGAGCGATTATGGTGCCGACACGGACCTGAGGCGGCTTCTTACGACGCGCCATGTTACCATGATTGCGTTGGGCTCGAGTATTGGAGCGGGCCTTTGGATGGGAGCGGGAAAGAGTTTGGCCGCGGGCGGACCGGCTGCTATCTTCTTGGGCTACATGCTTGCGGGCAGTATCGTTTGGGCGGTTTCGCACTCCAGTGGGGAGATGGCGGTCATGTATCCCGTGCCGTCGGCTTTTGTTCAATGGGTAAGTTTGCTGTGCTAGACTACCCATCCGACGCCACTTCCGCCTACCAAGTCTATTCAGACGTGGTTCCAGGCATTGTGCCCAAACACTGCAAAGCAACATGCTCACAACAATATACAGACTGGTAAATTCGTGTGTCCTTCGGCCGCCTTTGCTGTCGGCTGGGCCTATTGGTTTTTGAACGTCATCACCATCTCCAACGAACTCCAAGCCGTTGCCACGGTGCTCGGTTTCTGGACCGACAAAGTGCCTACGGCGGCGTGGATCACCATCTTCTGGATCGTCATCATTCTCGTCAATGTCTTTGGCGTGAGGTTCTTCGCTGAGGTCGAAGTCGTTTGCTCCACGATCAAGTTCAGCTGGATCATTGTGATCATCTTCTCCATGATTGGTACGTTCCCGTTTGACCCGTCTACAACATGCACACCCCGAACTAACACCACACAGTAACATCCGCCGGCGGCGCCCCCGGCCAAGGCCCAACAGGCTTTCGCTACTGGAAACAAGAGCCTTTTCGAAACGGCATCAAGGGCTTCTTCTCTGTCCTCCCCACGTGCATCTTCGCCATGTCCGGTTCCGAGAACGCAGGCCTCGTCGCAGCCGAAACCGAAAACCCCAAACGCGCCGTTCCCCGTGCCGTCGGGTCCATCTGGCTCCGCCTCTCCCTCTTCTACCTCCTTGGAGCCCTCATGATCACCATCAATGTCGACCCGAACAACCCGGACATCTTCGGCCAGGAAGGCTCGAATGCGAGTCCGTTTGTGATCGCGTACAAACAGGCTGGGTTGCCGCCGCTGACACATATGATGAATGCTGTCATCTTTATTTCCGTGCTGAGTACGGGGACGATTCAAAGTTATGCGGGAGCACGGACGACGATGGGACTCGCGCACTTGGGTATGGCGCCGTCGGCGTTCAAGCATGCGGATGCAACGGGGAGACCGTGGTGGGGGCTCACTGCTACGCTCGTGCTGGGCGGCGGTCTCGCATACCTCAACGTAGGCAACAGCGCGACCGACGTTTTCACCTGGCTCTCCAACCTCACCTCGCTCTTCACCCTCTTCGGCTGGGGCATGATTTGCCTCACGCACATCCGCTTCCGCTACACGTGGACGCTCCAAAATCGGCCTGTCGGCTCCCTTCCCTGGAAGTCCTGGACGTACCCGTTCGCCGCGTGGTGGGGCCTCACATGGTGCATTCTCCTCATCTTCTTGCAGTTCTACCTCAGCGTGTGGCCGTTGGGTCTACCGAGCGAGGCGCGCGGCTTCTTCGCGAATTACATCAGTATCATCGTGATTGTGGTGAGCTATTTGGGCGCGAGGGTGTATTATAGGGGCCCGTGGTGGGTGGATGCTGCGACGATTGATCTAGATGCTAGTCGCAGGTTTTATGTCAAGGAGGAAGAGTTTAGGAGGGTGAGGGTGGGGTGGAGGAAGTGGCTGCACAAGACGGGGGAGATTGTATTCAACTGAGGTTCGTTTATTAGTTGTAGTGGAAATGAAGACGTTTAGTCTCGAGCTCTACCGGGTGATTTTGCCGATGTGGGCTTCGGCGAAGACATGGTTCAAGCGATCCGGTCTCAAGTTGTAACTCTACGAACAAAAAGATGGTATCCGGAGTGTGGTAAATCTCCGGGACGCATGTACCGTGCCACGAACGGGACGCACCATTCCAGCAACGCCGTCCCAATGTGAACGGGACCGCGCGCATCGTACCATCCAGCTGCCCCAGACACAGCAAATAGCAGGCAGAAGAATTGCGGTGAATCAGCAAGTGGCGAGACACGCGCAGCATCGAACACTATCCGCTGGTAGCTTCGTCGTGGTGAGGTTACGCAGCGTAATCAGCGCGCGTCTGATTGGCCAGTACCGCGCCGGCCTACCGACCCTGCGAAATCGATGGAAGGCACGCCGTTACCTCAGTGAGAGAGCCGCAACGTATATAAAGGAGTGCTGCACAGCTTCTTGCTCTTCGTTACTACAACAGCCCATCTCCTCATCCAGCTTCATACTTCGACTCTTAAGATCTACTTCAACTACCCGACCCACGACTATCAACCACCACCAAAACTACCAACACTACCACAATGGCCTGCTGCGGACGTAACCAGGGCGAGTGCGTGTGTGCCAAGGAGGCAACATGCTCCTGTGGAAAGCAGCCCGCTCTCCAATGCAGTACGTCTATCCTCTTTCAACCGTCTCGCGAGATCATCCTCCAAGACGTAGATCGCCAATGACGTATGCTAACTCTACATGTAGCCTGCGACAAGTCGGTGACCGAGAACAAGCTCCCCACGAGCACCTGCGCATGTGGAAAGCGAGCTGAAGGTATGCTAGACTCCAAATCGAGTAATTGAATGTTCGTGGTTGACGTTACTGGTGTAGATTCATGCACGTGCAGCCGTAGCGAGACCAGCGGCAAGTCGGCGCTTGAGACCGACTACACGACCAAGAAATAAGCCAACTGCGTCCATGGAGGGATGGTTCGATTTCATTATCGGTGACAAGTCAATTGGTCGCTTCCGAGGATGGTTCACGTGCATTGGGAAAAGGCCTCGTTTTGGGAGGTTTCGGCGTTCAGGGGACTAGGGAGCATGCAATTTGGTCTCTAAGCGGACGGTGGCAGGCCTAGATTAGTTATTTCGGGTCGATAGGAAGGCTCTGATATAGGAGCTTTCTCAATACGAAACATCATCAATTTGAAGATACCCTTGTCCGACGGCGTGATGTAAGCCATGGCTTCGTTGTTGATCGATAGGGCGTTGAGAGAAGTGCAACGCTCACACAGCAGCCTCATGTCCGTTTTACATCAAGCCGGCAGCTCGATGGCACTACCTGTTATATGGAGGTCAACGAGTCAGCGATTTTGATGCTCGCAAGGATGATCAAAGTCAGGAAAGCGGAGCTGCGGATTTACGGTAGAACCGACGCTATGACCGCCGGCTGGTGCCAAGTCGCTGTAGAACCTCCACCACGATCCCGCACCTCACCCGCATACGCCTGCATTGCGCCGACCTGCAGTCACGCTAACAAAACTTCCAGCATTGCGCAGTCTCCCTGACCGAAATGCTCAACACTCACTCCATCGTCGTCCAATAGTTCCGTTCGCCTCCGACCCCTTTCGCGACCCTCCGCCCCACGCCGCAGCCCCCCTCGAATTATAGCGTCTCGAACGAATCCCCTCGCGCAATCGCCCGCTTCGCACACCTCCAACCGCGGGTTTGTCGGGCTATCTTCCCGGCGGGAACCGTCCCGTGGGTCTGGCGCCATCCCTCAAAATGGCGTCCGGATCGGGGGGAGGCAGCATATTCAGTCGGAATAGCTCCTCGAGCAATGTCCCGGCTATGCGAGGTACATATGATTGGAGATATACTTGGATTGGAGACTCATGAGTTGGTGCAGGTTTGGTGTCCTTTATTGCCGATCTGAGGAATGCTCGCGCGCGCGAGCTGGAGGAGAAGCGGATTAACAAGGAGTTGGCGAATATACGGTAGGTGCTCTTGGGACGCGATTGGACTATGGGATACTAACGATATTGTGCAGGCAAAAGTTCAGAGGTAATTTACTTCAGCTCCCTCAATGCCATGTCTGACTTACCCCTCCAGATGGCGGCCTCAACGGCTACCAGAAAAAGAAATACGTTTGCAAGGTACGCTGACCCTACTGGTGTGCTTCCGTACTTCCAACTGACCATGCAGCTCCTGTACATATACATTCTCGGCTGGAATGTTGATTTCGGACATCTCGAAGCGGTCAATCTCATCTCGGCCACAAAATACTCGGAGAAACAGATCGGATATCTCGCCGTTACCCTATTCCTACACGAAGAGCACGAGCTGCTACATCTTGTCGTCAACAGTATCAGGAAGGACCTACTCGATCACAATGAGCTGAATAATTGCTTAGCGCTGCACGCGATTGCGAACGTTGGTGGAAGGGAGATGGGAGAGGCGCTGAGTGGGGAGGTGCACACGTTACTGATATCTCCGTCAGTTCTCCGTGTGCTGAACCTGAGGATCATCTCTGACTGAAGCAGGGCCTCGAAAGCATTCGTTAAGAAGAAGGCGGCGCTTACACTCCTGCGGTTATATCGGAAATTCCCGGACATCATACAGAACGAGTGGGCGGAACGGATAATATCGCTCATGGATGATCCGGATATGGGTGTTGCGCTCTCCGTGACCTCGCTCGTTACAGCCTTGGTTCAAGATAACTTGGATCAATTCAAGGGCAGCTACGTCAAGGCTGCAAACAGACTAAAGAGGATAGTAGTCGACAGCGAATGCGCCGAGGGGTACTTCTACTACAAGGTGCCTTGTCCTTGGATACAGGTCAAGCTGCTCAAGCTGCTACAGTACTACCCGCCTCCTGGTACGTCGGCTCCGAGACTACGCGCAGGGTGCTTGCTGACCAGATTTCAGAGGACTCGCATGTTCGCAAACTCATCCGCGAAGCTTTACAGAAGATCATGGACTCTGCGCTTGAAATGCCCAAGAATGTGCAACAGAACAACGCCCAGAATGCCGTGCTCTTTGAGGCTATCAACCTGGTCATCCACTTGGACACAGAACAGGACCTAATGGTACAGATCTCCACCCGATTAGGGAAATTCATCGCTTCACGGGAGACGAACGTGCGGTACCTTGGCCTCGAAGCCATGACGCATCTGGCAGCTCGAGCAGAAACACTGGATCCTATCAAGAAGCACCAGTCCATTATCATCGGATCGTTAAGAGACCGCGACATCAGCGTACGAAGACAAGGATTGGATCTGTTGTACAGCATGTGTGACCAAACCAATGCCCAGGCCATCGTCCAGGAGCTGCTAAGATACCTTCAATCGGCCGACTACGCGATAAGAGAAGAGATGGTGCTCAAGATTGCGATTCTCACGGAAAAGTACGCGACAGACGTGCAATGGTACGTCGACATCTCGTTGCGACTGATCTCCATGGCTGGTGATCACGTCAGCGACGAGGTGTGGCAGCGAGTCATCCAAATCGTGACGAACAACGAGGAGCTGCAGGTCTATGCTGCTCAGAACATCCTAGAATACGTCAAAACCGACTGCCACGAGACGCTTGTCAAGATTGGGGGGTATCTGCTTGGAGAGTTCGGCCACTTGATCGCCGACACCAAGGGCTGCAGTCCGATCGAACAATTCATGGCTCTGAGTGGCAAGTTACGAGGCTGCCCTTCAAGTACAAGAGCGATCATCCTTTCATCGTTCGTCAAGTTTGTGAACTTGTTCCCTGAGATCAAGCCGCAGCTTTTGCAGACCTTTCGAAATTACAGCCATTCGCTTGACTCGGAGCTCCAACAACGAGCGTGCGAGTACCTCGCCCTTGCGAGCATGCCTACTGACGACCTACTACGAACCGTAATGGACGAAATGCCACCGTTTCCGGAGCGGACATCCGCCCTACTCTCGCGATTGCACCAAAAGCATTCCACGACAAGCGACAAGCGCACATGGGTGATAGGAGGCAAAGATGCAAACACTGATCCAAAGGAGTTCAATCTGGTGAATCAACCCACGGGACTGAAGCGCAGCTTCACAAACGCAACGCCAAGAGAGTCTGCAGCCAGTAATGGAAATGGCACTAATGGTGTGAATGCGCTCGTGGGCGACCTCGCCGGTCTTGACTTCAACATCGATACCAACAAGACTCTGAAGGCGCCGAACCTCGCAAGCGCTGCTCATCTGAGTCCAGACTGGGACATTGGTTATTACCGCCTGTTGCTCCGCACAGAAGGAGTGCTGTACGAGGATGCGCAAATCCAGATCGGTCTCCGTACGGAATATCGTGGACAGCTTGGCTGTCTAATATTCTACTTCACCAACAGATCCGCCTTCCCAATGGACTCTTTCACTACGACACTTGACAACACGGCAGCAGAGAGTCTCAAAACAGATGTCAAGGGCCTACCTGACACGGTCATTCAACCTGAGGGCCAGACTCAACAAACCATCATGTTCGAGGCGAAGAACGTCTTCGCTGATCCGCCAACCTTCCGTGTTTCCTACCTCGCAGGCGCTCTTCAAGCGCTCACGCTACAGCTGCCTGTATTCATCCACAAGTACATGGATGCTGCAGAACTGAGCAGTGACGACTTCTTCAAGAGGTGGAAGCAGATTGGTGGTGAGCCTCGTGAAGCGCAGCGTGTTTTCGGCCTGGTCAACAAAAATCGCTCAATGGACATTGACTTTGTAAAACGGGTGGTCAGGGGTTTCAAGTGGGGAATCTTGGAAGGGCTGGATCCAAACTCGAAGAACATTGTGGGCGCAACCGTGCTTCATACGACCGAGGGCAAGTTTGGATGCTTGCTGAGACTGGAACCGAACTTTGATACCCAGGTGAGTTTCGACTGCGTTGATCAGAAGGAGATGAGTGCTAACGCTACGCAGATGTACCGCATCACCATTCGCGCGACCGACGAAGCTGTTCCGCCCATTCTCATCAAAGCGATGGAGGAGCGTCTTTCACAAGGCATCGAGGGTGTCGTGTCTTGACCGTAACGTACATGTGTGGCAGTTGCGTTTCTTGTACCCATATAGGGAACGAAACGTGTTAGTGTTGTGGATAAAGATAATGTTTCTCTGAACGGGTTCGTCGATGTATTTGTGCTTTGGGACCCGCATATTTGTGGGGCGGCCGTAGGCGGATCGCGTGCGCAAAAGCCTGGATTTGGGGCAGAGGTGATGCTGGAAACATGGACATCGAGTAGAGGGTGGGTGTGTTGACTTTTGGTGGGGAATATACAGTGTTGTCGATGTACGTTCAGTTCTTAGTGCTGCGCCCATGTGACTCTGTTTGGAACGTGTAGCCAGAGGTGCTTCGTAACTTGGGGAGTACGAACAGTGTCGCACCTGTAATTAAGACATTACGCACTAGCACTCCTCTGGGTGAGCTTTGCAGACTTCGTACGCCAATCCTAGGGAGTCACAGCTCGTTCTTTCTTGCGGTCCTAGCTACGCGAGGAAAGCCCTTTTCCCGCCGACAGATGAAGACGAATTGTTGGGTGGACATCCTCCGCCCAGTCGCTAGAAAAGGGCGGAGTTTGGGGCTGTCTGCTGCTTCGCTTTCAGCTGTGGCTTTCGCTCAGCCACAGATAGAGTCACAGCGTACTTCGTAGGCGGGAGGGGAGGACGCCTATAAGCAGACCTGCTTTTGCTGTGCTGCCTTCACGATTCCCTGTCTGCATCCTTCACTTTCTATTTCCACGGTAGGTAATCGTCATCTCCGCGATATCCCCAGCAAACGGAGGGAAGGACGCAACAACCACGCAAACCACGGTACACTTCGTTTCTAGCGCGCCATGCCGCCGACACGTACATCAACGGGACGGAATCGAGTCACAAAAGCTGCGGCTCCAAAGAAGGGTAAAAGTACGGCTCCAAATCCCAGTCTGCGCAAGACTCGATCTACAAAAGCTACAAACACGACCGCACCATCTCCCTCCCTCGCTACTCCCGCAAACACACCAGGCACAACAGCATCACCAGCACCAACAGCCATGCCCGTGACCACAACCCCATCAAACAGCGCCGCTGCACCAGCACAGTACAGCACCGCCAACAGCGCCCCGGTCTACTTCTGGAAGCCGGCCCAGGGCAACGGATATCTGGGGCAGTGGTTCTGGACGCCGTTTGTAGTCGACGGGGAGGAGTACAAGACGGCTGAGATGTGGATGATGGTGCAGAAGGCGCGGTTGTTCGGCGACGAGGCTGTCGCGGGGAAGATGCTGCGGACGGCGGATCCGTAGAGGCATAAGGC
>Ga0247803_1001510_pt1 | contig 12173 bp, 13 predicted proteins | sample UWRJL014104B1_FD_180928 | JGI IMG/M metagenome (GOLD analysis project Ga0247803, IMG submission 180928) | Plant litter microbial communities from Arlington Agricultural Research Station in Wisconsin, United States - UWRJ-L014-104B-1 | ecosystem: Environmental > Terrestrial > Plant litter >...
GGCCTGCACGTCGCCACGCCAGGGCAGCAGCACCGGGGAACCCGAGTTGACCACGACGATGGTGCGCGGGTTGACGGCGACGACGGCGCGCACGAGCTCGTCCTGCCGGCCGGGCAGGTCCAGGTCGCTGCGGTCGAAGCCCTCGGACTCCACCTGCGCGTTGGTGCCCACCACGACGATCGCCACATCCGCGGCGCGGGCCGCGTCGACGGCGGCCGCGAGCAGCCCCTCGGGGTCGGAATCGTCGGCCTCGAGGCCGGCCGTGATGCCGAAGACGCCGGGCAGGTCCATGTCACGGGTGCTCAGGTCGAAGTCGACCCGCAGCTGCACCGGCGTGCCGGCCACGGCCGTCACGGGCGTGACCACCGACGGCGGCGCCATCATGTTCGCGCCGAGGGTGCCGCCCACCGAGAGGCCTTCACCCTCGTAGGCCACGGCGCCATCCACCAGGATGCGGCCGCGCCCCACGGCGGCGAAACCGAACGGCACCGTGCTCGATTCGGTCGGGGTCCAGGTCATCGACAGTTCGATGGTGTGGGCGGCTTCGATCGGGGCGTCGCCGCCGAAGTAGGTGAGCGCGGTGGCGAGACGGTCCTCGCGGAACAGCTCAGCGCCATCCGCGGCCAGGAAGCGCACCAGCATGCCCGGGGTGCCGGTCGCCGGGTTGACGATCGTGGCCAGCGGCAGTTCGGCGATGCCCTTCTGCACGACGGCGCCCACCGAGTAGGTGACCTCGGCGTTGGGCAGGGCGGCCCGGATGCCGTCCAGCGGTGTGACGATCTTCTCCGGCAGTACGGTGGCGCTGCCGCCGCCCTGGGTGCGGGCGTGCAGGGCGTTGTGGCCGATCACGGCGACGCGGGTGAGCGCATCCGCCGTCAGCGGCAGGGTCTGGTTCTGGTTCGCCAGCAGCACGCTGCCGGCCGCCGCGGCCTCGCGGGCGAAGGTGATGCCGTCTTCGACGGTCACCGGCACCGGCTGCACGGCGTCGAAACCGTCGAGGGCGCCCACCCGGGCGGCCAGGCGCAGGATGCGCAGCACCTTGCGGTCGATGTCGGCCACGGCCACCTCGCCGGCCTCGACCGCGGCGACCAGGGCCTGGCCCCAGAAGCCGTCGGGGCCGGGCATCTCGAGGTCCTGCGAGGCCCGGGCGGCGTTGGTGCTGCGCACGCCGGTCCAGTCGCTGACCACCACGCCGTCGAAGCCCCACTCGGAGTTCAGCGGGGTCTCGAGCAGGTCGTTCTCGGTGGCGGTGACGCCGTTGATCGAGTTGTACGAGCTCATCACGAGCCAGGCGTGCGACTCGGTGACGGCCTTCTCGAAGGCGAGCAGGTAGAGCTCGCGCAGGGCCCGGTCGCTGACCTCGGTGCTGGCGGTGAAACGCTCGGTCTCGTAGTCGTTGGCGATGTAGTGCTTGGGGGTGGCGCCGACGCCGTTGTCCTGCACGCCGGCAACGTACGCGGCGGCCATCTCGGCGGTGAGCACCGGGTCCTCGCTGAAGGCCTCGAAGTGGCGGCCGCCGAGTGGGGAGCGGTGCAGGTTGATGGTCGGGCCGAGCACGACGTCCACGCCCTTGCGGCGGGCCTCGACGGCCGACATGGCGCCGTACCTGGCGGCCATCTCGCCATCCCAGCTGGAGGCCAGGGCGGTACCGGACGGCAGGTTCAGGGAGGGGGAGCGTTCGTCCCACACCTCGCCGCGCACGCCGCTGGGGCCGTCGGAGACGAGCATCCGGCGCAGCCCGATCTTCTCGATCGGCCAGGTGGTCCAGAAGTCCCGGCCGGTGAGCAGCTGCACCTTCTCTGCGAGGGTGAGCTGGTCGATCAGCGCGGTGAGGCGGGCGATGTCGGCCTCTGAGGTGTACGTCATGGCGGAGTCCTTCCTTCAGCGAGCTCGGGCGCCCGCTCACAATGCCGCCGGCATTGGCGACCGTGTCCGGAGCCTACCAGCACAAACCGACCGTCGGTAGGTTTCTGGGGTCGGCGGTAGGGTGACGGCATGAGCATCGATGCACCGGCCCGACGGTATGCCAAAGGTGCGGCCAAGCGGCGCGAGATCCTCGACGCGGCCCTCGCCGTGGTGGCGACACACGGCTACCGCAACTCCTCACTCCAAGAAATCGCGGATGCCGTCGGCCTGACCAAGGCCGGCGTGCTGCACTATTTCACCTCCCGCGAGGAGCTCATGGCCGAGGTGGTCAGCGAGCGTGACGAGCACGACCGGGCCAGCCTCGGGGGCGTCGACGACGACCTGCTCGGGCTATTCAGCCGCACCATCGAGCACAACGGCACCGTGCCGGGGCTCGTTCAGACCTACTCCCGGCTGGTGGTGGAGGCGGAAGCTCCCGAGCATCCGGCCCACGACTACGTGCGCGAACGCTACGACCTGATCGTCGGCACCCTGGCCGAGAGTGTGCGCCAGCGCCAGGGTGAGGGCACTGTGCGTGCCGACATCGACCCGCTGGTGGTGGCGCGGGCCGCGGTCGCGCTCAGTGACGGCCTGCAACTGCAGTGGCTGCACGACACCTCGGTCGACATGAGCGGGGTCTTCGATGCCGCCCTCGAGCTGATGCTCGGCACGGCCCCCCGCACCGCGCCCTGACCCGGGCGCAACTGTTGCCGCTGCGGACAAGTGGGCCCGGTGCGCCGGGCGCAGTTGTCCGAACGGGCAACAGTTGCGCGGCCGGCTGCACGTCCGTGCACGATCGGCCGCCGCAGTGTGACGCCGAAGTTGACCCGGCGCTTCAGTGGTCGCAGACTGATCCCGTGGACAACGTTGAACGTCAAGACCATGAAGATCAGGCCGTCTCCCAGGTCGTCGACAGGCTCGCCGAGAAGTTCCCCGATCGGCCCCGGTCGCTGATCGAGGACGTCGTCACCGAGGAACGCCACCTGCTCGACGGCAAGCCGATCCGCGATTACGTGCCGGTGCTGATCGAACACGGGGCCAAGGCGCGGTTGCGCCAGTCCGCCGGATCCGCCGCCAGCGCCGGTCACTGACCGGGGTCAGCCCTTCTTCTTGCCCTTCGCCTCCGCGGCCAGTTCGGTGATGCGCGCCGCGTGGTCGGGCACCGGCCGGTTGAGCTCCCGCGGCGGCCGTTCGTAGTCCGACGCCGGCGGCCGGTGCGGGATGTGCACCAGCGGCGGCTCCATGTGCTCGTAGGGCACCATCGACAGGAAATGGCTGATCATGTTGAGGCGCGCGGCGCGTTTGTCCTCACTCTCGACCACCCACCAGGGTGCCTCGGCGATGTCGGTGTGCACGAACATCTCGTCCTTGGCCTTGGAGTAGTCCACCCACTTGGTGATCGAGAGCACATCGGTTTCGGAGAGCTTCCAGCGTCGCATCGGGTCCTTGAGCCGGGACCGGAAGCGCAGCTCCTGCTCGCGGTCGGACACCGAGAACCAGTACTTGAGCAGGATGATGCCGTCCTCGACGAGCATCCGTTCGAACAGGGGTGCCTGGTGCAGAAACCGGCGGTACTCATCGGGCGTGCAGTAGCCCATCACCTTCTCGACGCCGGCGCGGTTGTACCAGGACCGGTCCATCAGCACGATCTCCCCGGCGGTGGGCAGGTGCTCGATGTAGCGCTGGAAGTACCACTGGCCGCGCTGACGGTCGGTGGGCACCGGCAGCGCCACGATCCGCGCGATGCGCGGATTGAGGTACTCGGTGACCCGCTTGATCGCCGAACCCTTGCCCGCGGCATCACGACCCTCGAAGATCACCACGATCCGGGCGCCTGACTCGCGGACCCACTCCTGCATGGTCACCAGGTCGGCCTGCAAACGGCGCAGCTCGCCCTCGTAGAGCTTCTTGTCCATGCGGGGAGTGCCGGTTGCAGCCTTCTTCGCCATGCGCGGTCCTTCCTGGTTCACGTGGGCCCAGCGTACTCGGTGGCGCGGCGGCCGCCGTAGAGTTTTGCGCCGCCAGTGCCTAGGCTGGCGCTGACTGAGCCGCCGGGTTTCCGGCCCTCGCCGATGAGCACGTCTGAGTGAGCGGAGACCCCATGAACGACGGAACGGCTGCGGAACCGTGGCAGCTCACGACAGCGCCGGGCACCTCGACGTACACGATGTACCGCGAGGGTGACGAACTCGTCTGCCAGGTCGGCGCCACCACCCTGAAGTACCAGGCCAGGGCCATCGACGACCTGCACGCCTGGCTGGTCGAGCAGGGCGACTGGGTGCCGCTCGGCGCCGCTGACGAGCAGAAGCCCGCGCCGGAGGGCAGCGTCGAAGCGTGGGGCCGGTCCGCGGACAACCCGGTCGGCGGCTGGTACGGCATCCGCAAGGGCTACCGCGGCCGGTTCGGCATGTACCTGCCGCCGCTGCTCGAGGAGATGGGCCTGGTCGAGCTCACGCACGAGAAGCGCAACAACTCGGTGCGGGCGCTCTGAGTCTGACCGGGCGCGGCCTGACCGGGCGCAGTCCGGCTAGGCTGGCCGGACCGACCGACGAAAGGGGACCCGGATGCGCGCTCGCACGTTGATGCCGCCGCTGTCCTCCCCGACGGCCCGCCTGTCGGTGGCGCTCGGCCTGAGCCTGGGCGCCGGCTTCGGCCTCGGCGCGCTGATCCTCGGCGGCCGTGGCTTCGGCGAGGTGCTCGCCCTGGCGGCCCTGTTCACCCTCGCCGCGTCGGCCGTGGCCGTCACCGGCGCGGCCCAGCAGGTGCTCGCCATCCTGGTCATGCTGCTCACCGGCGCCCCCACCCCGGTGGCCAGGCCCTACCCCGAGCTGGCCTCCCAGGTCGGCCAGAGCGTTCCGGATGCGCCGGGCAAGCCCCAGCCGCGCGCCCCGGGCCGCGCCCTCCCGGTCGCCTAGGGAGCCTTTCTCCGCGCCGCACCCCGCCGGGTGCCCCGCAGCCCTGTCGCGACCATACGGTTCCCCTTTTTCCGTATTCCGACCGGGAGTCTCCCTTGAATATCTATGCCTTCGGCCCCATCGCGGCCGTGCTCGACGCGGCCTACGCCGTTCTGCACAACCTCACCCTGTTCCTCACCCCGTTCGCCGCGGCGAACGCCGCGGCCCTGGCCGTCATCGTGCTCACCCTGGCCCTGCGGCTGGTGCTCATCCCGGTGGGGGTGTCGCAGGCGCGCGCCCAGCAGCAGCGCCAGCGTCTCGCGCCGCGCCTGACCGAGCTCCGCCGGCTGCACGGTGCCAACCCCGAGCGGCTGCAACGCGAGACGGCCGCGCTCTACGCGGCCGAGAACGCCTCGCCGCTGGCCGGCTGCCTGCCGCTGCTGGTGCAGGCGCCGATCCTCTCGATCGTCTACGGCCTGTTCGTGCTGGGCACCATCAACGGGCACGACAACGCCCTGCTCGCCGGCGGCCTGTTCGGCAGCCCGCTGGGCACCAGCATCCTCACCGGCTGGGGCGCCGGGCCTACCCCGACGGTGCTCCTGGTCGGCGGGGGGCTCCTCGTTGTGCTCCTGGTGGCCCAGCTGCTCAGCCGCCGGCTGATGCTCGCCCAGGGCGCCGCATCCGCCGCCGTCGCGCCGGCCCCGGGCCCGGCGGCCGTCGCACCGACGCCCCCCGGTGCGCTCTCGCCCGCCGCGCAGGCCACCATGACCGGTGTGCTCAGCTGGCTGCCGCTGATCAGCGTGGTGTTCGCGGCCTTCGTGCCGCTGGCCGCGGCGATCTACCTCACCGTGAGCGCGCTCTGGGGCGTCGCCGAGCGCGCCCTGCTCTGGCGGTTGCTGCGCCCGGCCCGCTAGTACGGCCCGGCGCCGAGATGCCGCAACCCGCCCCGGGGGACCCCCGGAACGGGGTGTCTGCGGCAACTCGACGCCCACCTGGCCGTACTAAGAATCCTGGAAGAAATCGGGAGGACTGTGGGAAGGGTCAGAACGAACCTCCCCAGCAGAATCGAGCCCCCGATGTCGCTTCGCACGGCACCATCACCCGTCGCCCGGGTCGTCACCGACCCGTCCCGACGCATCCGGTCCCGCCGGCGGCTGCGGAACGCCGACCTGATGGTGGTGCTGTGCTGGTCGTCGGTGGCGATGGCCGTGGCGCTCTACCTCGCCTACGGCGGCCCGGCGCAAGTCACCGACCTCGCCTCCGGCCTCAGCGCGCTCGGCATCGTGACCGGGCTGGTCGGCACCGACCTGATCCTGGTGATGCTGGTGCTCGCAGCCCGTCTGCCGATGATCGACCGGATCGTCGGCCAGGACACGGCGATGGCGTTCCACCGGCGGTTGGGCAAGCCGGCGCTCTACCTGATCCTCGCGCACGGTCTGCTGCTCACCGTCGGCTACGCGATGGCGGCTGGCTCGAACGTGGTCGCCGAGACCGTCGCACTTTTCCAGGGCCCAGACATGGCACTGGCCTACCTGGGCCTCGGCCTGCTGGTGACCGTGGTGGTCACCTCGGTGGTCGCGGTGCGTCGCCGGTTCCCCTACGAGGTCTGGCACGCCATCCACCTGCTCAGCTACGCCGCCGTGCTCGTGGCGCTGCCGCACCAGCTGAGCGCCGGCGGGGTGCTCGCCGACGGCACGGTGCAGCGCGTCTACTGGATCGCCCTGTACGTTCTCGCGTTCGGCTCGATCGCCCTGTTCCGCTTCATCGTGCCGATCGTGCGCAGTGCCCGGCACGACATCCGGGTGGCCATGCTCGAACCGATCGCGCCCGGGGTGGTGTCGCTGCACCTGACCGGGCACCAGCTCGACCGGCTCCAGACCCAGGGCGGCCAGTACGCGATCTGGCGGTTCTGGACCGGCGCGACCTGGTGGCACGCGCACCCGATCTCCTTCTCCGCGGTGCCCACCGACCGTTCGGCCCGCATCACCGTGCGCTCCCTCGGCCGCGGCAGCGACGCCCTCGGCCGGGTGCGCCCGGGCACCCGCGTGTCGATCGAGGGCCCGTACGGGATCTTCACCGACGCCCACCGCAGCACGTCGAGGATCAGCGTGGTCGCCGCCGGCATCGGCATCACCCCGGTGCGGTCCCTGCTGGAACACGCCGCGCTGCGCCCGGGGGAGGCGACGGTGTTGCTGCGCGCCACCGACGACTCCCAGAGCTATCTCTGGAACGAGATCGGCGCCCTGCCGGGCCTGCGCGGCAACCCGATCTTCTCGATGGTGGGCGCACGCCCCCACGGGCTGGCCACCTGGATGTCCGCCGAGGCGCTGGCCCGCGGCGTCACCATCACCTCGGTCTTCCCCGAGCTGCTCGACTCCGACCTGTACGTCTGCGGCCCGCAGTCCTGGGCCGACCTGGTGATCCGGGATGCCCGGGCGGCCGGGCTGCCGCACAGTCAGATCCACGTGGAGAGGTTCGACTGGTGAGACGCCGCGCGATCGTCCTGAGCATCCTGTCGTCGTCGGCCGTGCTGGCCGCCGGCTGGCAACTGGGGGTGGCGACCCAGCCGCAGCCCGTCTCGCAGTCCCTGTCGCAGCCGACGGATGCCGCGGCGCCCGCCACCGGAACCGGCGGCACCACCGCCGATGGCAGCACGGCGACCCCGACCCCCGCCGCCGGCACCGGCACGACCGCCCCGTCGACCGCCGGGGCCTCCGGCACCTTCACCGGCACCGCCGCCCAGACCCGCTTCGGCGCCGTGCAGGTACAGATCACCGTCGCGGACGGCACCATCACCGATGTCGCAGCGCTGCAGCTCACCGACCACGACCAGAAGTCGGTGCAGATCAGCAACCGCGCCGCGCCGGTGCTGCGGCAAGAGGTGCTGAGCGCCCAATCGGCCAACGTGCAGAACGTCTCCGGCGCCACCTACACGAGCGACGGCTACCTCACCTCGCTGCAATCCGCCCTCGACCAGGCCGGACTCTGACATGGCCGTGCACGTCTTCACCACCATGGGCACCACCGTGAGCCTGCGCTTCGCGGGCACGCTGCCCGACCCGCGGCTGCTGCGCGTGGTCGAGGCCGGTTTCGACGCCTACGACCGCCGGTTCAGCCTCTACCGGCCCGACTCCGAACTCAGCCGGGTCGCCCGAGGCGACCTGGCGCTGCACAACGCGTCCGCCGTGCTGCGGGACAGCTACGCCGACGCATTGGACTGGCGCAGCCGCACCGCCGGCGCCTTCACACCGCACCGGCCCGACGGCGTCATCGACCTCAACGGCATCGTCAAGGCCGCTGCCATGGCCGCCGCGGCCGCCCGGCTCGACGCCGCCGGCGAAACCGATTGGCTGCTCAACGTGGGCGGCGACATCCTCGGCCGCGGCGACAACACGGGCGCGCCCTGGTCGATCGGCATCAGCGACCCCGACGATCGGACCGGGCTGCTCTGCGCGCTGACCCTCGACGCCGGCCGCACTGCCGTCGCGACCTCCGGCACCGCCGAGCGCGGCGAACACGTCTGGCGGCTGCACCCGCAGACTCCCGACAGCACCGCCTTCCGGCAGGTGACCGTGCGCGCCGCCGACATCGTCACCGCCGATGTGCTGGCCACGGCCATCCTCGCCGGCGGCCACGACCACCTCGACGACTGGGCGGCGCGGTACCCGATCGACGTGCTGACGGTGGCCGCCGACGGCGCGATCACGGCCACGCCGGGGCTGCAGCACACCCGCGGGCTCGCCCCCGCGTGACCGACCCCGGCCAGGCGCACCAGGATCCCTATACTTCGAACATGGCCGATCGTCCGCGGGTGTTGCTCGTCGAGGACGACGCGCGCCTGGTGCGGATGCTCGACCAGCTGCTGACCAACGAGGGCTACGACACGGTGATCGCCCGCGACGGCCAGCGGGCCCTGCACGAAGGCCTCACCCAGCCGTTCGACGTGATCGTGCTCGACCGGGGCCTTCCCGTGATGGAGGGACTCGACGTGCTCACCCGGCTGCGGAGCCGTGGCATCCTCACCCCGGCCCTCGTGCTGTCGGCGCTCGGCAACCCGGCCGACCGGGTGGAGGGCCTGGACCGCGGGGCAGAGGACTACCTGGCCAAACCCTTCGACATCGACGAACTGCTCGCCCGCATCCGGGCACTGCTGCGCCGGCACACCAGCACCGTGCCGGTCATCGGCGTCCCCGGCGGAGCCCTGGACGTCGGCAGCCGCACCGTCACCACCACCGCCGGCACCGTCGTGACCCTCTCCGACCGCGAAGCGCACCTGCTCGAACGCCTCGCCCGCCGGCCCCAGCAGGTCTTCGAACGCGCCGACCTGCTCGCCAACGTGTTCCCCGACGCCGACGACCTCGGGGTGGTCGACACCTACGTGCACTACCTGCGCAAGAAGCTCGGCCGCACCGCCATCCACACCGTGCGGGGCATCGGCTACCGCCTCGGGACCCTCTCGTGACCGTGGCCCCCGGCAGCGCACCCCGCCCGGCCGGCCGCAGCGACGACCTGCGCGGCGCTTCGCTGCGGCTGACCCTGCAATTCACGGCGCTGATGCTCGTGGTGCTGGTCCTCGTGGGCGGTGTCGTCTTCCTGCTGGTGCGGGCCAGCGTGGCCGAATCCGCCAGCCAGGCGCTCATCGCCGCAACGCGCCTGGACTCCCCGGACGACGCCCCGGAGGGCACCTATCTGACCATCGTCGATGACCAACGGGTGATGTCCTCCCGCGATCTGCCCGCCGGCCTGCTCGATTCCGACGCGATCGCCGCGGTCACCGCCGGCGGCGGCGACGTGAGCGGCACCCGCAGTGTCGACGGGCACAGTTACCGGCTGCTGACCACCACGGTCACGGGCGGCCGGGAGGGCGCCAGGGTCGTGCAGGTCGCGGTGGACCAGCACGAGAGCGCCGAAGAACTCGAACGCCTGACCGTGGCGCTCCTCGTGGCCGGGCTGGTGGCCCTGGCCGTGTCCGCGGTGGCGGCGTACTGGATGGCGCGGCGGGCGATCCGCCCGCTCGCCGAGGCCCTGGCACTGCAGCGCCGCTTCGTCGCCGACGCCAGCCACGAACTGCGCACCCCGCTCACCCTGTTGAGCACCCGCGCGCAGTTGCTGCGGCGGCGCGACCAGACCGGGCTGCCGCCGGATGTCACCGACGCCGTCGACGAGATCGTGACCGACACCCGCACGCTCACCGGGATCCTCGAGGACCTCCTGATCGCGGCCGACCCCCGCAGCGTCGCCGACCCCGAACCGGTCGATCTCACCGCGACTGCCCAGCACGCGGTCACCATGCTGCAGGGCGACGCGACCGCCCGCAAGATCACGCTGAGTCGCGCCGGCGCCGGCGCACCGGTGGTGGTGGCCGGATCCCCGGCGGCGTTGCTGCGGCTGATCGTGGCCCTCGTGACGAACGCGCTCGACCATGCCAGGGCATCCGTCGTGGTGAGCATCGACGTGGAGGGCAGGTTCGCCACCGTGCGCGTCGCCGACGACGGCGCCGGCTTCGCCCCCGAGGTGGTCGACACCGCGTTCGAACGCTTCAACAGCGGCCGCACGGCCGCCGCCGAACCGGGCGCGACCCGGCACTACGGTCTGGGCCTGGCGATCGTGGCCGAGATCACCCGTCGCCACGGCGGCACCGTCGCCATCGAGTCCTCCGGGCCCGCCGGCGCCGCGGTCGTCGCCCGCCTGCCGCTCGCTCGCCCCTGACCGCGCCCAGTCGCCGCGCGACGGCCGATTATCGGGATAAAGGTCGTTTATCAGGATGCTTCGGCCGATCCCGTCCTTCTAATCTCACTTTTTCCCTGGAACCCGGCGCGAAAAAGCGGCAGGCGCCCCCAGTGCCGGGGGTGCCTGCCGCGGTCGAGCGGGGCGCGGGTCAGGCGACGCTGCTGGCGTGCGCCCTGGTACCGGTGACGCTGGCGCCGGGCTGGCTCTTGGAGCACAGCACAACGAGGATCACGGCGACGCCGACGACGATGTGCGGCATCCAGGCGTTCGGCGCCTCGTCGGCGAAGCCGAACAGGAACGGCGACGCGATCAGGAACACCGACGCCAGGACGTCGAAGATGAGGTGGACCGGCATGCCGATGACCTTGACCAGGCCCAGCTCGTAACGGGTGAACAGGCTGTAGAGGATCAGGCCGACGCCGAGGACGCGGGGCACGATGACGGCGGCGCCGCCGACCTCCTCGAACATGAAGATGGTGGGGGCGAGGATCAGGGCGATCGCGACAACGTAGTCGAGAACCGCGTGGACCTTGGTGGGGATGAAACGCATGGGGAGCTCCTGGTGGTTGACCGGAGGCCGGATCGCCTCACACCACTACTTCGCCACCCTCACCCGGATGGTTTGGTCAGCTCCGTAGAACCGCCCGCTCAGCAGCGTTCGTAGACGTAGTCGGCTGCCCCCACCACGGCCAGGTCACGGTCGCGCAGGATCATCGACCGCGGGCGGTCCGGCACCGCGCAGGCCGCGGCGAAGTCCTCGCGCAGGTCGTCGGCGTACTCGATCGCCAGCACCCGGTCGCCGTAGGCCGCCCGGTAGAGTCCGCACTCCTGCCAGCGGTCACACTCCTCGGCCACGGCGAAGTCGAACAGCTCGGAGAGCGGCCCGGCCAGGTCGGCGGCGTTCTTCTGGCCGATCGCCAGGCCCTGCTCGTGCGCGCCGGTAACCAGGATGCGGGCGAACGCGACGTTGTCCTCGGCCGTGAGCAGACCGGCCGACCGGGTGTACGAGTCGAGGTTGTCGATCTCCACGGCGTCGAAACCGGCCGTGGCGCAGGCCGTCACCTGGGGGAGCAGCAGCACGGCCAAAGCGGTGCGCTTCCCGGCGCTGCCGGTGTCGAACAACAGTTCGTCCGGCCAGTTCTCGTCGCGCACCGGCCCGCCGCCGGCGGTGAGGATCAGCTCGGGGGAGTCCTTGAGCAGCCGCGCGGAGTCGGCCGGCTGGGTCTGGAACCCGTTCAGGTAACACACCGAGTACAGGCCTGCTGCGGGCTCATCGGTGCTGTCTCGCACCACGATGTCCACCCCGGCGGGCGGGGCGTATGCGCCGCCGAGCTGGTAGTCGAGGCCACCGCCGACGGGAGGCGGCACCGGGGCGGATGCGGGCGACGGCCCGGCCGCGCAGCCGGTCAGCGCCAGCGCCACCAGCACCCCGGCAACACAAAAGCGCCGCCGGACGGCAACCAGCAGGCTGCTCATCCGGCGACGCGTCAAGGTGATGAACTACAGGGGTGGTGAACTACAGGGGTGGTGAACTAGGCGACTTCGGCGACGCTGGCGTTCAGCACGTCGTCGAGGGTGACGAAGGCCTCTTCTTCGGTGGACTTCTGCGCGAGCGCGAGCTCGGAGACGAGAACCTGGCGGGCC